>JAABUX010005176.1_pt1 | contig 16126 bp, 15 predicted proteins | sample 5561851 | NCBI WGS metagenome assembly JAABUX01 (sample SAMN10711883, study PRJNA513361) | rock metagenome | isolation source: Antarctica rocks | place: Antarctica: Victoria Land, Richard Nunatak red sandstone | collected 2016-01-03 | reverse complement strand
AGTACGCCAATCTACGATTCTTCAAGCGCGACCTAAAGATTGTGCTCGAGGATTTCCTCGCCCGTGGCTGGATTCGAAAATACGAGTTTCAGCCGGGCGGCCGCGGCGTCGAGCTGATCTCAATCGATAAGGTTCCGAGCCCGAGCCAACGCCGAGCGATCGAGAGTCGCCGAGATAAAACTTCGGGATGAGACTCACGCTTTACGGCGCGTAGGTGACGTCGTGACGAAATTCACTACGCTTCGGGATGACACTCACGGTCATTCGGGATGAGACTCACGCCATGTGCGGTTTCTTCGGGATGAGACTCACACCACTTCGGGATGAGACTCACAACCGCTTCGGGATGAGACTCACAACGGCTTCGGGATGAGACTCACGCTGAAATCGCGCACAAACCTTGCAAAATAAGGGTTTTTGGTGCTTTTGAGGCTCGGTAAATCATCTAACGTAAATCCTAGTTATAAATCCACGTTACGCACACGCGCGCACACGCTGCACGCGAGCAACGAGGCAAAGTCGTAGCCGCTGCGCCTCAGACCGTTGAAAACGCGCTCCGGTCCCGATCGCCGCAAGGCCCTCGCCATTCACCGTCCCGTGACGGTAGCACCCGGCGCAAGGGTCTCCGCTTCGCTCCGATCGCGCTAGCGCGCGACTACGCCCTTGCACCGGGCGCTAAGGCTACGCCCGACGGTGAACGGCGAGACCCCCAGACGGCGCGGCAACAGGCCTCCCTCACCTCCGCGCGACGAAGGGACGGCCCCGACTCAACACCCCTCCGGCGCAGCTCCAAAAAGGACCCGCACATGGATGACTTCGACGACGAACCTGGTACCGGGGGCAGCTACGAAGACGCCTTCGCACTGCCACTCTATATTCGGACACTATTCCGCACCGGATCGTCGTACGCCAGCGCAGCGGCTTCGAGCGCGTCTCGATCATCCTGGAAGAGATTCGAGAGGGAATTACCGGAACGCTGATCCGATACGACGATGCCCATGACCGTTTTCACCGGCACCATCCCAGTTGGCCCCAGCCAGCAGACATCGCTGAGTTTCTCGCCCACATCGAGCAACGCCAGCGCGTAGCGTACGCCCGCGACGAGATTCGGTCGCGTTATACTACCTGGGAGGCCGCAGTCTTCGGCAAGGAACCGCAATGATTACCACGATTCGACCAGCCACTCCAATGCGCCCGATCGCTGGGCCCAAGGACGAAAACCGGGCTTTAGAGCTGTTCTGCGTCGCAATCTACGACGATCCCGACGCCTTTGCCGAATTCGTCCCGAAAGGGAGCACGCCCAAACCGGTTGCCATCGCCGAAGACGGGTCGGCAGCCGAAATCGATCTCTACAGCTACGACTTCAAGGCCTGGACAACCGGCGCGTCGCCGCTGCGCCGCATTGTCGTGCGCGAAGGGCCTGATGTGCCGCCAGATGTGAACGCCCGAATACCCCGCTCTCACGACGACGAGAATGGGGCGGTCTAGCTCAAACGGTCAGAGCGTCGGCCTTATAAGCCGAAGGTTCCGGGTTCGATTCCCGGGACCGCTACAGAAAGGGCCCGCATTTGCCCTAGGAGCGCGTTTGGGTCGTCGGACGTATAAATCTTCGTCCGCCACGCCAAACAGCGTTCTAGGCCGGTTTCTGGCCCGGGCGGAGTCTCGGTCGGGAGCCCGCTTGCGGGTGACCGAGACGAGCACCGGGCACCCGGCGCCGAGGCGCCGGCACTTCTCGCCTTAGCAGCCGAATCGTACCTCGTGAACGATTTCGATGACGAGCCAAGTCCCGGCGGCGGGTACGAACGCGTGGTCGAGCGACCGCTTCTCTCAAACGACGGAACCGCGCGGCGTATCATCCTGCGTTTCCGAGGTCGTCCCGTTACCCGCGTCTCGATCATCCTCGAAGAGATTCGCCACGGCGAACGAGGTGCGCTGATGCGCTACGACGACGCTCACGGCCGTTTCCACCGCCATGCTCCAGGATGGCCCAAACCCTCCGAGCAGATCGAAGTCTTCCTCGACGTCCCGGTTCGGCTTCGTGCCTCCGTTGCCGATGCCGAGATCCGCGCGCTGTATACTGCTTGGGAAGCCGACGTCTTCGGTGTGGAAGGAGAGCTCAGATGATCGCTGTGACCATGCCTTTGGCAGTCCGCATGAGACCCGTCACCTCGACCGATGATTCGTTCGCGGCAGGCGAGATTCTCTCGCTCTTCATCGGGGACGAGCCTTGGAAACTCGACGATCTCGTGCCAGGGGGCAGGACCTTCAACGCCGTCGAGATCGCCGAGGACACGTCCGCTGCCGTCTTCGACGTGTACGCCGGGAGCGGCTGGGACGCAACCGACGCCGCACCGATCGCCCGTGTCATCGTGCGCCGATGAGCGCGCGAATATCCCCGCTCTCGCGACGAGAACGGGGCGGTCTAGCTCAAACGGTCAGAGCGTCGGCCTTATAAGCCGAAGGTTCCGGGTTCGACTCCCGGGACCGCTACAGAAAGGGCCCGCATTTGCCCTAGGAGCGCGTTTGGGTCGTCGGACGTATAAATTTCTTCGTCCGCCACGCCAAACAGCGTTCTAGGCCGGTTTCTGGCCTGGGCGGGGTCTCGGTCGGGAGCCCGCTTGCGGGTGACCGAGACGCCGGCCGGGCACCCGGCGTTAAGGCGCCGGTACTCTACAGCCGCGACGAACTCGTTCGTGATCGAGCGCCCGGACATCGTTGCCATGGCTGCGCAAGTCGTGCCGAACGTCCGCAAGACTTTTACAGGCACTCTGATTCCACGTTTCCCAACGAATGGTATTCTGGTCATTCCAGCCGACGCCATAGGCGAAGCGCCAGCTGACCACGAGCACCAAGAGTGCAGCAACCACGGCGATCGAAGAGGCCACCGCCGCAATCACGCCGGCCCGTGGAAACCAGGCGGTGAGACTCGAGAGCCCGGCGAGAATCGTGCCGCCTTTCTTGGCTTCGTTTGCGAGTGAGGCAAGCTCGCGCCGCGTGATGGCGTTTACTTGCATAACGGCGCCGACAATGTACCAGCTCGTCGAGTCCGGCGGCATGGCCTCGGCGACGCTCGTCGCGTAGCGATACAGTTCGGTACGCGCGGATTCGCTCGAGAGAGCGCCGGCAACGCGATCGAGTGGAGTATCTCGCCCAGACTCGCGAGTGTTCACGATCGGATCGGCGTCGGAAGCCCGAGGAGATTACCAACAGTTATCCTCGATCGAACGAAGCGAGCGTTGGTAACGTGTGCACGGTAGCTTGGTTGGAGGCGAGATAGCGTCCGAGGAGCCAACGCAAACCAAGAAGTACGGATAGCGCCATGAGTGCTCGCCAAGCTAACCAAGGCACTACGAAGGGAAACCCGATCGCCCAGAAGAGGATGAGTAGCGGACCGGTGATGCAACCTGGCAAAGTGTCTGCGACGAGAATCGCTAGCAGTGTTGGGCTCAGGCCTTCATTTGCGGCTATCCTATTGGTAGTCCACGACATGAACGTCGAGAACGAGATGAGAGCCATCCAGCAGCTTGCGGCGAGGTAAGTGACTCCGCTACTCATAGCAAGGATTGGCGTACCTGATCGAGCGATTTGTGAAGTCGGTACATGTGCGAAGTGCCCCAACGACTGCAATAGGAACTTTACGCTAAAAAAAATAAGCACGATCGGAATAACGCCGATCAACAAAGTTGTGATGGCACCGTTCGTACGATTGTAGAGCCATCGTGCTGCGCTTACCTGCGGCCTAGCTGGAGGTCGCCAATTGAAGGTGAGGCGCGCGGTAAGGGCTGCGCAACTCGTCGCGACGACGATTTCGAAGATCGTAAAAGGCCGTTCGGAATGGCCAGCGATCCAATGCTTCGGTGCAGCGTTCCACGTCGTGCTGAAGAACTTGATGATGTGATACGGCACATGACGTACGACGTACCAGCAGAGAACCGCCGCGGCGAGGGTAGCGATCAGTCGTGCGGGAGAGGGTCGCGGGCCGGAAGGCAGCCTCGTCATGCGAGATCGTCGCTCGTGATTTGCGGAACGAGCAGCACATCATCGTACGATGAGCCGGCGACCGAGAGTAGCGCCACGGCTTGTTCTGGTGCAAGCGAACGAAATGTCTGAGCACCTAGGAGCCGGCGTCGCTGCTGCGAGAGCGATTTGCTTTCACTCTGGGAGTATTCGACCCCGAAGCTTTCGCTCACGCTCGTCGAGAGATTCCAGACGTCGACATCGCCGAGCTTGCCGGCAACGTACTCCATCGTGCGCTCGGTCGAGCGAAAGGCAATGACGTTCGTGAAATTGCCAAGGAGCGCGGCTGCGGCGGCATCGTTGCCGATCGCGTTTTGATACGCCTCAATTGATTGCGATGCGACGACACCGATGACATTGAGCGCGCGAGATGTATCGAAGAACGAGGCGTCGCCAGTGCTCGCAATCTGTTGGTATTCGTCGCAAAAGAAGAAGACTGGCCGTGTCCTGCGCGGGCCATCGGGCAATAGTGGACGAGCATTGAGGGCTTGAAAGAAGCGCTCTTTGATGAGCATGTAGACGACACGCGCGGCGGCCTTGAATTGATCGCGTGGAACGTTGACGACGAAGACGGCGCCATCGAGGACGTCGGTAAGTCGCGCTTGAGCGCCGTCGGAGGTGCAGAAGGCATCTTCGAGCTCGGGATCGGCGAACCGCGCAAGGGCCGTTTCGATCGTGCGGTTGACGCCGCTGCGCTCTTTCTCCGTGTAGCCGGCTGCGACGGTCATCTCGTATTCAAGTGATGCCTTGAGCCGACGTGCTGCAAGGGCGGCGGCTGAATCGCCGTCGACGCCGGAGACTTGAAGATCGGTGAGCGCGTCGCTCGCGGCTGCGAGTGCTTCTTTGCGTCGACGTTCGTCAAAGACATAGGCGTATAGCCCAGCGAGCGTGTAGCGACCGGGCACGTGCTCGAGGATCGCCAGCCCGTTCTGGCAGCGCGCGATCGCAAGCGATACCCAGAAGCCGGAGTCGCCTTCGCCCTGGCCGAGCATCTTGAAGACGGACTCAAGGAAGCCAGCCGCGGTGTTCGGGGTGAGCCCCTCGAGCAGGTTCAAGCCGAGCTGACCGACGCCGATGCGTTGGATCGTCTTACCAGCGACTTGCGACGCTCGGAATGCCGTCTCGTGAAAATCTCCGCGTAGGTCGAAGATCAGGGCGCCGCAGTCGAAGTCGAGCGCTTGGATGAGTAGGTGGTTGATAACGCGTGTCGTTTTGCCGGTCCCGGTCTCACCGAAAATCGCGATGTTCTTGGCCGCGTCGCGAAGGTTAAGCGTGACATTGGATCCGCGTTGGATCCCCGCCGTGTGACCCATTTCTGCGAACATACCGGTCGCCTCGCCAAGCCAGAGACCAAACTCTCCCGGCTCCTCGAGGTCGATCATCGTCGTTGCGTTGTGAACTGGCTTCGACGAGGAGCGCCCCGGAAGAGCGAGCCGTGGAAGCGGCTTATCGTCGAGTGCTCGTACGGCTGGTCGGAACGCAATGGCGCCGACGATCGCAGCGACAGCGGTAGGCAACGCTTGATGACTCAGGCTGAAAGTCACGCCGGCTGCCGGGAAGGCACCGATCGCGGCCATGGCAGCGGGCGAAGTCGAGGTGAAAGCCTCGGCGTAAAGTCGTCCACCTTGAAACGCAGGCACAACCCATGCTCGAAAGGGTGCCACGACGAGTAGGACGGCAAGGACGACCGTTAACACGATCGCGACTTGAAGAGCATATGCGGCGGCAATGAGCGCGAGGATCAGGGCGGGGATCGCAATGATCGCAATCAGGACTGGAAGACAGCCGCCAAAGAGTGACGGCGCGGAGATGTTAGGTGCGCTGGGCGTGAGTCCCCGAGTAAGGTCAGATCGTCCGAGATGGCGCCGAAGTCGGAGCGCACGGAGGAGGTCGCTGGGATCGCGCATGTGCGTGGAGCCTCATGGCTTGGAGCTTCGCCGGTTCTTCGACTTGAGTTGTCCGTTGGTTCGCTGAACGTAGCGCCGGATCGACTCGGGAGACACCTTGAGACCTGCCTCAGTGAGGGTGGTCGCGATCGTACGGAAGGTGTGTCCCTTAGCAACGGCTTGCCCGATAAGTTCGCGATGTGGACTGAGCTGTTCGTCGAGAGCTGAGCGACGTAGTTGCGGTGGTGAGTTGATAAGGAACGAGAGTCCCTCGTGAATGCGAGCACGGACGTCATCCGTAGATATTCGCTCGGTTTTTACGTGCTCGGCCACCGTAGCAATGCTCCAGGTCATGTGTATGGCACGCTGGCTTCGTTCTGGACGGCCAATTTCTTTCTATAAGATAAATGTACAGTGATTGGTAGTCTGAGGGCATTTATAAGGGGGGGAACCTAGAGGGTGGATATACGCCTCCGGCGCATTTCCACCCAGCGAGTCGAGGGACCGGCGTTCGCATCGCTGCGCGAAGCTCACCCCGGAGGACGTCATGCCCGCGAAGACACCCGAGCAGCGCGTCGCATACAACGCGGCGCGCAAGCGCTCAGAGCAACTTCTCTTGCGGCTCACCCATGACGAGGCACAGCGTCTTCGAGCTGCCGCCGATGGAGCGGGCTTTGGCCTTGCCGACTTCGTCCTGACGCTTCTTGACGAACGACCACGACCCATAATCGATCTTAGTGAAGTCGCTCAAATCTCAGCGGCCACCGCGGCCCTCTCTCGCGCGCCGAAAGCCATCCGGGATCTCGAGGCGGATCTTGGCCGGCTGTCCGGCCGGCTCTCTCATTTATTCACGGAGAACTACGAGGGAGCGAGCCTCCACCGAGACGAGATCCACGAGACGCTTCGGGCCCTGCAAGACCTCATGCGAAACATGCTTCCCGAGATCGAGCGGACGCAGCAGCTCGTTGCTCCGGCGCGAGAGGCGATCGCGATCGTGATGCGCTCGCTCACGAGAGACCTCGAGATAGAACGCTCGTGATCGCGAACTGCGGCCGCAATCGGCTCGCTGGCGCCTCGAGCTTTGGAGACGCGGTTGGCTACGTGACGCGCGACGGCGAGCTCGCGCGGGATCACGAGACGCCTCTTGCGGTCTGGAGTGAGAACGTTTCGAGCATTGAAACGGCGCCGCTCGAGATGCAAGCGACGGCGTCGCAGAGCCGTGCCGAAAAGCCGCTCTACCACCTCATCGTGTCGTGGGACGAGACCGAGCGGCCGACGTACGAGCAAGCGCGCGAGGCGCTGGACACGCAGCTGCAGCACCTCGGATTCGAAGGGCTTCAATACGTCGCGGCGCTCCAAGACGACGGCGTCGGTGGCAAGGTTCATGTCCACGCGATCATCAACCGCGTCGATCCGATCGACCACGTCGCGCGTGACGCTTGGAAGGATCGCGACAAGATGCGGGCCGCGTGCCGCGAGACCGAGCGCGATCAAGGGTGGCGGTCGGGAGAGACCAGTCGGCGCACGGAGCTTTCCCATGGCGCGCGAGACGTCGAGTACTTCGAGGGCAAGCGCTCCTTCGAGCGGCGCGTGCGCGAGGAGGTCGGGCCGGCGGTCCGGGCAGTCGTCGAGGGTGGCGGCTCCTGGGCCGACGTGCATCGAGTCGCAGCCGAGCACGGCACGCGCTACGACGAGGTCACGCGGCAGGGACAGGCCGCCGGCGGGCGGCTATGTGGAAGCGAGCGCGGCGAGTATGCCCGTGCGCGCGAGCTTGGGCCCGACCTCGCACATCCACAGCTCATCGCTCGCCTTGGTCGCTACGAGCCGGCCTTGGCACAGGAACGGCTATTCGCTGAGCGTTGCGCGACCGCGGCCGCTGATGTCGCTGCGCTTCGCGAAACCGGAGCGAGCTGGGGGGACGTGCACGCGGCTTGCGAGCGGCACGACGTCTCGTACGAGCGCTACCGGACCGGCGCCCGGCTCACGGACACGCAAAGTCCGGAAACGGCACGTACGAAAGACTACGACCGCAAGCTCGGTCTTGGCGAGATGACCGCGGTATTTGGTGCCTACGAAAGCTCGCAGGCGATTCGCGATCGCGAAGCGGCTCGTGAGGCCGTCCGGCACGCCGAAAGTCTCGTGCTTGGCGCGCAGCTCATCGCCGACCCGTCCCCGCTCCTCGAGCGCCTCACGGCGCACGACGCGACGTTCACATTGCGCTCCGTCGAGCGTGTCGTCGACGAGAAGGTTCGCGACGTCCAGCAGCGGTCCGAGCTGGTCGAGGCCGTGATCGCTCGGAGCGTCGAGCTGCGCGACGAGCGCGGGAAGACGCGGTTTACAACGTCGGCGGTACTCGAGGTCGAGTCGACCGCCCGCGAGGCCGCACAGGCGCTCGCGAGCGCGCCACGCGACGTCGCGATCGCGCGGCCGGCGGGCGAGCATCTCGACGAGCAGCAGCGCCGGGCGTACGAGTATGCCGTGGCTGACGACACCCGCCTCAAAGTCGTGACGGGCGTCCCCGGCGCCGGGAAGACGACCCTGATCTCCGACGTCGCAGCCGCGTATCGCGACGCGGGCTACAACGTCCGTGCCGTTTCGATCGCGAACTCGGCCGTAGACGTGCTCCGTCGGGAGACCGACGTCCCTGCGCAATCGGTCGCGAAGCAGCTCTACGAGTGGGAGCACGGCCGCGAGCGGCTCGGGGAGCGCGACCTGCTCATTGTCGACGAAGCGTCGACGCTCGGAACCGCGCAGGGCGCGGCGCTGCTCAAGGAAGCCAGCAATCGTGGAGCGGCCGTGCTTGCGCTCGGCGACGATAAACAATTCCAGGCCGTCGCTCATGGCGACGCCTTCGGCATCATGCGGGGCGCCCTCGGCGAGAACAGCGTGGATCTCCAGACGACGCGCCGGCAGCGTGAGGGATGGCAGCGCGAGGCCACCCACGCGGTCCGCCGCGGAGACGTCCGGGATGCGATCGAGGCTTACCGCGAGCACGATGCCGTTCACGAGCTCGGCACGCAGGCCGACGCGCGGGCCGCTGTCGTTGCGCGCTGGCGCGAAATCGAGCAGGGCGGCGTCGAGTGCGGCATCGAGGCATACACGAACCGCGAGCGCACGGCGGCGAACGGGCTCGCGCGCGACGAGTGGCGCGCAATGGGGCGGCTCGAGGGATCCGATCGCGTTCTCGAGACGATCGACGGGCCAACGGCCTACGCGGTCGGGGACCGAGTCGTCATCCGCGAGACGATCCGCGAAGCGGGGCTCTTCAACGGCTCCGTCGGAGTCGTGCGAGGCATCGAGGGCGAGGCGCTTCAGATCGAACGCCGCGACGGAGCGATCGTCACGGTCGATACGCGCGAGCATCAGGGCGTTCAGCATGCGTACTGCTCGACAGAATATCGAGAGCAAGGGTCAACGCGCCACGCGGAGCTACAGCTTGTCACCGAGCACGTGGGGCAGCGCTCGCTCACGGTCGGGATGACGCGCCATACGCACGAGTACGAGATGTTCTACTCGCGCGAGGCCGTGGGTTCGTTCGATAACCTTGTGGCGCTCGGCGAGCGAACTCGGCTGAAGGAGCTCGCGAGCGACCTCACGGTCGTCGAACGGCAGCAGCAATACGTCTTCGAGGAAGTTCCGCTCGGAACGGTTCTCGACCGCGCGACTGAGATCGCCACCGGGCGTTCGTCGGAGCCGTTTGAGCGGGAGGAGCGCCGCGTAGCATTCGCACTTAGAAACGAGCTGGAGCGGTTCGATCGCAACGTTATGATCTTGGCACCCGCCGATGACCGAACATTGCTCGCTGTAGCGAGTGAACTCATTACTCAGATACGGGTTAAAGACGCCCAGGAGTACCACCTCGAACTTGAGCGCAACCAGGGGCTCGAGCGATAGACCGTTTATTAATAAAACGTCGATTCAATTCGGCGAGACTAAAGGCGGCTCGCTGACGAGCCACCTTTAGTCTCCTCAAAGTTTAAGCCGCTGCAGCATCATCCCCGGACAATACGTCGCCGGCCAGCTCTTCTGCAAGCGCAGTACGCAAATTGCGCAACTCCACTTGCAGGTCGCTGCGGATTGCATCGACATACGTCCACGCATCGTCGACGGCCGTCTTGACCGAGGTCATCTTGCGTTTTGCTTCGCTGAACCGCTTGACAATACTAAATGCTGCGGTCACGTGGGCGTTGATCCGATTTAGATCCATTTGGTCTGTCGGTGTCACTCGACTCAGGATCGCTTTCCAGCGGGCCATTTCGAGCGCCACTGCCACGCCTAGCAATTCGAACTCGTCTTCACCTACTTGCGGCGCACAAACGATTAACTTATCGTCGCCGATTGGAACGATAAGAGACGAACCTCGAGTGATATCGACATTTGTCGAAACGCCGATACCGAAGACTGCACCTCGGTTTGTCATCGCCTTCTCGACATCGCGGACTAGCGCCGGAAACGAAGTCTGAGCATTCTTGGCCTCGATTACGACGTGGAGCCCAGGACCATGTGCATGGTTCTTTTCGATCTCGATCGTAATATCGCCCTTGTCGTTGCCTTCGATACCGGTCGTCTTCGAAGTACGAACCACGAGATCATGACGTGGTCGGCTTTCGTTCGCGATGTAGGTTTCGAGCGTGTCCTCAAAGCTTACGCCTTTCCCGGTAGTCTTCCGCCAAATTGCGTTCGCCGCTGCGCGAGCTTGAAGCTCAGCGGCAATTTTTTGCAGCTGATTATCGAACTTCGCGTCTCGCTTCTCCATCTGAGCGTTGAGCTGGCTAAGCGGGCTCTTAGGGTTCTGCCAATCGAGAGCATCGGTAAGTTTTGAAGCTTCCTTTGCTACGCCGGCGGCGAGATACTCGGTCAGACCGCCGATAATCCCAGATGCATCTTTGTGGTTAAGGGTCTTTGCGAGGTCCTTTTCGACAACTTTGAGGATTGTATGCAGCTTCTTTGGAAGCTCTTCCGCCGACTGAATCACTGTTGCACGGGTTTGCTTAGCTACGGTCTCCAAAAGAGACTTATGACTCTCAGTCGATTGCTTTAGGGCATCCGATAGCAGCGTTGTTCCTGACTGATCTGCTGCGTAGGAGAGGGCTCGAGCGCCAAGCTCAAGGCAGTTTTTAACCGCATCCACACGGGTGGCTGGCTCGAAGCTACCGACGTATTCGAGGACACACCGATCCTCGATCACGAGAAAATTGATTTGGAGGCCATGAGCCTCAAGAAGGATTTCCGGGATCTTCATAGTTTCCAAGCTCCAGTTGACCCGAGCCGCCTTCGCCCCCATAATCCTCGTGTGTCTCAAGCACGGGGCGGGTTGCGAAAGCGGCTCGCCTTTTTTTGCGATCAGATAGCCCGGTGAACCGCTGCCGGGGTGCCTCGTCGAGCGAGTCTACAAGGGCGATCGTACACGGCCCTCGACCGATTGTCTAGATACATAAGAGACCAGATTGACGTATGCAACTGCATCCAATAAGATGCAGTACGTTATGCGTAAAAGCTATATAGCTGCTTTGCGGCATCTGCGCCTTGCCGCTTCCGGATCCTTGGTGTCCAAATGAATGAATGTAGTTGGCATGACGAAATTGTTGCCAGACTACAGGGACTCGCGCATGCGGCGTAATGCCGAGCTCGTCTTTGATCCGGGCAACCAGTTTGGAGCTCTGAGCGGCTGCGCGCCATACACCGGCCTCCCCGGTTGGTGGCGACGATTTCTCTTTCGAACGCTCTCTCAGCGAGATCTGGCTGTTTACGTATATCTCCTCACCCTCATGGACGCGAACGATATTTGCTACCCGACCACCGAACAGATCCGCGAGGAAGTCGGCGTAGAGAGCCCTACGACCATTTTCTCGGCGCTTAACCGTCTGGAAAGTATGGGATTTATCTTACGACGTCGGCAGCGTTTGCCGGGCCGCCTAATGAAATTTCAACGGAACGTGTATCAGCGTCCGGCACCCGAGTTCACGTTGTTGTCATTGCTCGACCAGAAGAAAATTGATGGCTCTCTGCATCCTCTCAATACGAGGACCGGAGAACCATTAATTGCTGAGACGACACGCAGGTCTGATCGCGCTATTGAAATTGGATTACGTAATTTACTGGGCAGCAAATACATAGGTTACGAAGAGGCGAAAGACGGCGACAAAGATTTCGTGCTCCGTGTGCTGTTGCAGGAACGCTTAGATGAGCGTCGAGCCGAAATAGGTCCGAAAGCACAAGCGATTGCTGATGAATCTAAGACGTCTGGTGGCGGAATCGAAATTGATGGTAAGCGATTTCGCGTTCGAGAGGTGGCTAAAATGGAAGCTGCCGCAATCTCGGCTGAGCTCTTTAAGGACGACGTCGGCGACGTCGAAATTCCGTTTTAAGAGATCGCCGGCAACTGCTCGATGAGGAGTGGCTCTTTCTTCCGCTACAGCCGTGCCGCCGGCACGGCTGTAGCGGCGCAGCCGCCAAGGCACGATCGGTGTTCGTAGTGGTCTCGAAGCCTAGCCGTCGCGTGGCGGCTGGCGATTACAACGAGCCGCCGCCGCAGCGTCGGAAGTGATAGCCGATCCTCTCAACCTCCAGTCCCGGTGGAGGACCGGCTTCACTAGGATCTCCGGGGGCCTTAAGAATAGCGCGGCAGTCGTGCGGGTCCGGGCTGGTACCGATTCGAGGCGTGCCTGAGAATGGCTGGATACCCAAGCATTGAATCGTCTTCATCGCGCGGAGTATGTCTAGTAACTCCACATCCTGCCCTTCTGACCGCATCTGACGGGCGGTGCTTGAAGCCGGCACTGGGGCGTCAACGAGTGGAGTGCGCCCGAACAGACGGCATTATGCGCCGCTACGACGTGCGCTAGTCGTTGAGCCACCGGCCGTTGCTAAACGGCAACCACTTTCGATACGAGCTGCTTTCATAGTCATATAGATGTCGATAGTGCCATAACGGTGGCACTTACGACCACTATGCTGACTGAAGCACAAAGTAAGGATGGTCGATAATGGATTTTCTACATACTGATTTGCCCGGGGTTAGCGCCGGCACGCGTGTCCGTGTAGATATTGATACCGAGTCAAATGTACGCCTCATGGACGACAACAACTTTCAACGATTTCAACGTAACGAGCGACACGAATATTTCGGCGGACACTACAAAAACTCGCCAGTCATACTCGAAGTCCCGCGATATGGAAATTGGCACATTACAATCGACATTGGCGGTGGCTCGGCAACTATCCGATCTAATGTGACGGTCCTTACGGTCTAATCTCACCTGGCAGCTATTCGGCTGGCTTAACGAGGAGAGACTCCTCTTGCTTCGAGCCTTTTTTAAGCACTGCGTTCGTCTCGGATGCAACTGAGCTTTGACGTCGGTTACGCGGATCTTTAGTTGAGCTTTGAAGTTGCTTCATCGTTGTCCATAGCAGCTGCGCGCGAGAGTGTGCTGGTCGACGTCGCGAGCCCGGCCGTCGCATGGTGGCCTACAATCATGGCGAGTCGCCGGCGCAGGGTCGGCAGCGAGCCGACCGTCGCCAGCGGTAAGATGGTCCCCGGCGACCAGCTCCGCTGCGTCTTTAAGGCCTGAAGACAGAGCCCGAGAGTTTGGAGGCCGCTGGAAGCGATGCAGGTCGTGCGTTGCAAAACGCCGCGAAGTCGGCCCCATAGTAAGTGTCGGCTTGCCTCGGTAGCCTGGGACTTTACTAGCGCTTTAACCAGTAAATCCGCGATGTTTCTCGCAAAGCAGTGCCGTCCTCAAGTATGCGGAAATCTGGTCGCACTAGCCGATGATTTCGAGTAGCGGTGGTTCGCCGTCGATCGTTGCAGCGGCAATGTAGTTGAGCACTATGCCGCTTGACCGCTGTCCCGTCACGAGCTTGATATTCTCGATCGGCACCTTCTTCTTCGCTGCATTCGTGATAAAACCGCGCCGCAGCGAGTGCCCCGCAAAGTCGCCCATCACGCCAGCCGAAACGGACCGGCGTCGTAGTACTCGGGCGACGTCGCCCGAATCAAGTCTCATCCTTGCGAGTTGGCCGCGGAGATTGAATGTCCGGAAGACGGGCCCCGTCGCTCCGACGATCGCTAGCCAACATTCGAGCGCTGCGACGGCGCACAGCTCAGCCTTCGTTGACGTCGCCGGTAAGCGTGGCACAAAGAGCTCCCGGCCCTTCTTCCGCGGGTCGTTCTTAGCGCTTGCAATCCAGACGTAGCACCCCGCCTTCGAAAACCGCAACTGCTCGACGTCGAGCGCCACGAGCTCGCTCCGCCGAAACGCCCCAGCATAGCCGAGTAGCATGAGCGCCCGATCGCGCATCGCCAGCTCGTCGTCCGGCATCGCCATGAGGATTGCCGGCAGTTGCTCGATGAGCCACGGCTCCTTCTTCCGCACGGCCGTCCCGCGGGCGCGGCTGTAGCGGCGGAGCAGCCGTCGCACGAGGGAGTGCTCCGTCGGTGTCTCGAGCCCGGCCGTCGCGTGGCGGCTCGCGATCGCCGCGAGGCGCCGACGCAGCGTCGGTAGCGACAGTCCGACCGTCCCGGCCGCGAGACCGGCCGGCGACCGGCTCCGTTGCGTTTCTAGGGCCTTGAGATAGAGCGCGAGGGTCTGCGGGGCCGCCGGGAGCGGCGCGAGGCCGTGGCGGCCGCAGAACGCCGCGAAGTCGGCCCAATCGTGGGCGTACGCGCGCTCGGTCGCTGGCGCGTGGTCGGGCGTCGCGAGGTCGTGCTCGACGGCTCGTGCCAGCTCCGCGAGGACGGCTCCGCCGCCCTCGAGCGGCTCGATCGCGGCCAGCGCGTGCCCGCCAGCGCCGTTTCCGGCGAGCGGGCCGACCTCGGAGCCGTCGATGGCCGTTTCCACGCCTTCTTCTCCGTCGGAAATCGTCGGGGTTCCCGTGCCTGAGAAGGGGTTCTTCTCAGGCACGTACACGACGTTAACGTGTGAGACAGGACGGTCGCGCTTGCGCCCGGTAAGCACGATCATGCCGTTCCGGCCCCTCGACGAGCTCGACGACCTCGAGGACATCGAGCTTCCCAAGCTTCTTCCGCTGCGCCGGATCTGCAGCACGAAGGCCTGCCGCGGCACGGCGCGGCCCGGCGGCCGGCACTGCCTCGCCTGCCACGCTCGAGCGGTCCAGCGTTACCGCGATCGCCACGGGCAGCAGCTCGCGACTCGCCGGCGCGACGCGGCCGCCATGCGCGATGAGGCGACTTGCGCGGCTGACTCAGCGCGGGCGAAGCTGGCGATGGCGCTGCGGCGGGGAACGATGCAACGAGGACTGTGCCAGAGATGTGGCACGGCGGCGGAGGTCTTGGCGATCATTGAGGATCCGCAGCAGTGGCGGGATGTCGTGTGGGTCTGCCGGCGTGATCGCGACGTTGCTCGAGAGCGGCGACGTGACGAGGAAGCGCAGCTCGCCGCCAGCCGCGAACGAGCAGCGTGGGCCGAAGAACGAACACGGGTGCTTGCGGCGATCGAGCTTCTTCCGCCGGATATTCGGGCGCGGCTCCACGCGCTCGCTGCCCAAGGGCCTGCAGGCTCGACGCTGTCGCCCGAAGCGCCGCTGTATATGATGAACCTTGTGCGCGTCTATAAGGCAAGTCGCGACCGGGGGCGTTAGCGTCCCCCTACAGCTACGGGCTGATGGCTTGGTGATTTGTTGCGAAGGCGCGCGTGCGAATCCGCGCGGGATGGAGCGCAAGGCGCTGCGGCGGCAATGGGAACCGGCGCGTTGTGCCTTCGTCGACATACCAGCTTCGAGGCAATAGCGGCTCTCTGGAAACGTAACAAGATACCGCTAACGGTTTAAAAGACTTGTGGTATGAACCGGGAAACCGTTTGACCTCTAACCTCATAGATCGCTGGCGGTACGATGGTTCTTACGATTACGAACCAAAAAGGTGGCGTCGGAAAGACGACAGTCACGTTCAACCTGGGTGCGGCACTCGCTGCCGTGGGCCGAAGCGTCGTTCTCGTGGATGCGGACCCTGCGGCTGGACTGTCGTATGCGGCCGGTTTCCCACTCGCCGACATCCCTGGTGAAGCGACGACCGCCGCCTTGTTTCGTGGCCGAAAGCCGCCTATGCAGGCACTCGCACGAAATTTACAGCTTGTGCTGGCCTCGCCGCCCGCGATGCTCGACCTCGAACGTGAATGGACGCGCGATCAAGTGCGGATCGAAAAGCCTTGGGTCGCGGAACTGGCCGAGTTTGTGTTAATCGACAGCCCGCCTAACCTTGGCAC
>JAABUX010005174.1_pt1 | contig 16130 bp, 35 predicted proteins | sample 5561851 | NCBI WGS metagenome assembly JAABUX01 (sample SAMN10711883, study PRJNA513361) | rock metagenome | isolation source: Antarctica rocks | place: Antarctica: Victoria Land, Richard Nunatak red sandstone | collected 2016-01-03 | reverse complement strand
CGTTGGCTTCAGCGGTATTGGGTCCAGCGCCCTGCACCAGATTGCACGACTCATGCCTCGAAAGATGTGTTGAATGTGGTCAGTGCGTCGCACCCATGAAGCACCGCAGGGGCGACAATCTCGTGAGCTCAGCATGCTAACTTGCCGTGCCGCATGAGCATTGACACATGGTCTGAAGAAGCAACTGCTCCGCACCTCACGAAGCGCACCGCCAGACCATGACTGCGCAGCAAAGCAACGAAGAGAGCGGTGATCTCCTCCGCCGACCCCCGCCGGTCCGCAGCCGCAGCCTGCAGACGCTCCACTGCGTGCTGCATTGGGTCCCAGCTCGTTGCCCTGCGGCACGCAGTACAGTCAAATGGCGTGGCCCAGATGCAGCGTCTCAAAACCATACATCGATCCGCAAAGCATTCAGCCAATGCCTGTTTGTTTGCAGCAGCCATTAGGATGGGGATTTGGTCAAGCTACAATCATATCTTGCTCGCGCTCGCGCTCATGTTGGGCTTTGACGGCTCCAGTGTTCATGGTTGCCCAGCCGCACCCGCTCTCTTCGGGCTCCATCTCGATGTCGACCACTGGCCGCATGCATCGGAAGGTGTCCCGGAACCACAGCAGCAGCGGCGCCAGCGCGGCGTGCGCGGCGGAACCCGCGGACACGTTCCGCAGCTTCGCCATCACGTCGGTGCCCGCCAGGGACAGCATCGCCGCCTGACAAATTCAAATGGTCGCCGATTTGCGTTTTCAATTGAAACGCCAGTGAGCACCCTAGCTCGAACGACCAGGTGGAAAGATGCGCCGGTGCTTCGGGTGTCAGCAACTTCAGCAAAGCTCACCTGCACAGCGTCGCCGTCGGCGGCCCTATCATAGAGCAGACCCCGGCCAAGGAGGAACAGCAGGTTGACCTGCGGAGGTAGGGTCTGTGTTCAGATGCAGACAAACCCTGCTTGAGCGTGCAGCCGGGTCAACCTGCGCACAGGCGATGTTGTCTGCTTCGTAAGTGTAGCCATAGGCGTGTCGTGGCGTACATGGCATGTGTACAGCCGTGATGGTCACGGACATGGGTTGCTGTACTGCTTGTCACAGACATACAGTGCAGCAGAGACAAGAAGCGCGCCTGGTGGAGTAGCTTTGCGTACATGCGGTCCCATTTGGTGATGCCGCGTCGAGCTTCCTGTTCCTCCTGCGCCTGCGTCGTCTCCTGCATCGGCGTTGCCAACGCTGGGCACAAGTTCAATCTGTGGCCTAAGATGTTGCATGCCAGCATGCCCGTGAGGCGGAGACTGTGGCTCGCCGTCAGGCACGACAGTAGTGTCCTACACGCAGACGATCGTGCACGAAAGTCCTCAAGCCCCTCCAGCAGCCATCGCGCTATGATTCGCAACTGCCAGCACGACATCAGCTGCCTTGCTGCAGTGCTTCTGAACTTGTGTTTGATGCACCCCAAAAAACCCACACCCAGGCAAAGGGCTATGCGCATAGTCAGGCACGCTCTCATGCTGCTGGCCAGAGACTCTGCCGGTGCTGATCGCGCTGGTGCTGGCAACCCACACTACACACACCTGCTTGGCCATGGCGCCCTGCAGCTCGTCGAGCTCGATGTCCAGTGGGCCGCTGACGCCGACATCACCTGCGGCTGTATTTGGCACAGCTGGCCCGTTGTCGGGCACCCCATCGCCAGCGTCCTCCCAGTCGACGCCATCATCGGAGCCCTCCTGGGGTGGCAGTGGAGCTAGCTCTTGCTGGCTGAATCCCGCAGCATCAAGAGAGTACCGCCAAGGCGGTGTCAATGGAGCAACTGAGACTCTGGCAGGTGAGCACAGCCGATTGCAAACGCAGCAGCGAGCGCCGGCAACTTAGTAAGCAGTCGCCAAATGTATAAGCGCAGGATGTGATACTGGCCCAGTACGACATGCAAAGATCACCTCTGCCAAAGGGCCTTCCCAGCCGCTGCCGTCCGAGTCCCAGCCAGCATGCCAGTCGAGCATCTTCTCCTCGGCTGCAGCAGCATGGGCACCGTTCTGCCGCTGCCATGTCTTGCCCGGGGGCGGCTTTGCGGACGGGGAGGGCGCAGAGCTGTCTTCTGGCGGGGCGGCACCTACGATGCGTGGCAGTGCTATCAGACATTGAACGCTGATCAGGCACGCCAGTCACGTAATGTTTTGACACACACTTAGTTTGCGACTACTGCACAGCGTCCGCAGTAGTCGGCATGCTCGGTGCTGTTGTCCGCACCTTCCGCGGCCAATGCTGGAGCGCCGCAGGCGGCGAGGCCTGTGTTCAAGGGCGAGGATCGGTGTAGCCCGCTTCCGCTTGGTGCAGCCACCCCAGCACGGCGGCGCGAGCGTTCGAGCACTGCCTCCAACCCGCGACCGCTGACACCGGCGAGCGTCCCTGCGCGCACGTTGGACACGGATCATTGTGTTTTCTTTTGCCAGTCATTATGTCAAAGCCGTCCTGCCCGCTGCCAGGTGCAGACTGTGCAGAACCCATCATGGCACATGCCAACAGATGCACGGCCCCTGAGTGTAGCGGCCCGCAGGGCGGGCTGGTTGCTGACATGCAGGGAGCATCTACCAGTGCTGCAAGATGCGAGCCTGCTATGCTGTGACATCTATCGCCAGTAGGGCGACACAACAAGAGGGCACAGTGCGTGTATCAGAGCGTGATCGGGAGGATGCGCGGGCGCGTGCATCACAGCGCGCACCAGCGGTGCCATTCGCCGGCTCAGCAGGCGAAGCATGGCCCTGTGACGCATCGTCGGGCTGCTTCCGCTTGGGAGGCATAGTTCAACGCATCATCTGCTCGCGTGCTCGCAATGCACCAATTGCCAGGGACGACAGCAAATTTAGCACGTGCTTGTCGGCTTTACAAAGAGTTTAAAGGCAAGCAATCAAGCCAAGAGCGTGCACCGTAATGCGTCCGTGTGTTCACAGCTTGCCGAGTTTGGAGCCTTACGTGCCCTCCAGTCTTGCTCGCTACTTAGGTATCGGAGCGCCCATGCATGCAGCAAGAGCTCGAAGGTGATCAGCAGCGAGCTTTTCAGGCCTGCCCAGCATGACTGTCACGGATGAAGAGGCATCGACGGTGCGATCTATCGACATATGTTTGCCTGAATAACGACGCCCCCCTCCCCGGCTCCTCCCTTTCAAAGACCCCCAGCATGGCCTGCTGCTGATGAGACTGGAAACGACCGGGCAGCTCTGGCGCTGCAGCTGGATCTCTTCACCGTCGTTGAGGCGCTCGCGACGCTGGGGCCGACAGCGATGGGCAAGGCGATTGCCAAGCACAAGGGCGCGATTGTCATCGGCTTGCCGCGCACTGCCAACCGGCCAGGCATCAAGGTAAGTAGACGCACAAGCGACGAGCCTCAACAGCACAGCTCACAAGTCTTGCCATGTCGTTCCATATGTCATGCTTGCGCAGTGTTCGTTGGTATGCAGCATTGCAGACACGACGATGACCACCAAACAAATGTAATGTAGCATGCAGCATCTGCCATCAGGCCCAGCATGCTAGGCAATTGCATTCCCGAACAGACGGCGCATCACCTGCGGACGGTTAGGATGGATCATCGCCAGCGACCGAACGCACACCAGCTGCAAGTCGAGCACGGGCGCAGGTTGACGTCTGTGCGGACCTGACGCATCTGCCACATCATGGGATGTGTGAGAGTACGCTGCAGGTCAATGTGGAGCAGCTGCTCGGCGCTCTGCCGGTGCACTTGCTGGCTTTGCTCCTGGGGAGGCAGGGGCCTGCAGCAGCTGCGTCCGTGACAGCAGACAGCAGACCTTCGAGCGCAGACCCGGAGGCCGGCACAGCAGCGCCTGCAGAGGCGGGCGGGCAATCGGCGCACGATGCCCCGGCAAAACTGCCAGCCGCCTACCTGAAGAAGGGCTTGGTGGCGCTATCGCACCTGGCGGACCTGGCCGCGAGGACGCCGCTAGCTAAAATATTGGAGGTGACGCATGCCAGCCCATAGCGCTGCAGAGATGGCGGCGGGGACCCCTTAGCGGAAACGTCCAATGACAATAGCAAGCAGCAGCCGCTTGAGCAGTTGCCTGCGAGTTTCGTGCATGTCCGTTTATGATGGTGGGCCGACTGCGCCGTCCGTGAAACGCTACCTCTTGACATGGGCGCTGTGCACGCTGCCAGGAGCGAGGGTTCCAGGATCAAATCATTGACCTGGCGGCGATGACGTTGGTCGCGGTGGCAGGACCGGACGCGCCTGACTGCATCAGGTAACTTCGCATGCGTGACGCATCTGACGAAGCAGTACATGGCCGTTCGGCCAGGCTCTGTGGGTCTGATCACCTCTCTTGGTGTGGCAGAGCGGTGGAGGGCGGCGGCAGCGATGCCGGCGCCGCGCAAGCACTCGCGCTGAGCGCTCTGGTGCCCGCGGCGGTCAGTCTGCTGGTGTACGGCCTGCAGCCTGCCTCCGCCGAGGGTGAACCCCAGGTGCTGGAATTTGGCGCTTCAGGATGTCATACGGTTTGACAGGAAGGAAGCGTTTGTAGCTGGCAACTGCTCCATTACATGGAAAAGCATCTTGTTGACACGGTAGCAAGCACCTCAGCTCTGTGCTGAACGCCGGGTGACTGCTTTCGGTCCGATGAGCTAGCCTTGTCAAGTGACGGTCTGCCGCGCAAACATGTGCAGATGATGAGCGCAGACATCGTGTGCGAGCGCATGTTCCGGTCGCCCAGCTCTGTGGCTGTGCTCGACGCGGTCTTTGACGCTGTCCGTACGCAGCTGCGCATGGTGCACCATCCAACCACAATGCTAGCTGTGGCCATCGCGCTGCCAGCTCAGCACTGCTGCTGTCAGGTCTTGCTAACCAATGCTGTGCAAATCAACCACACGCGTGCAATGGGTTTGGTTTGCTTTGCTTTGCACTAATTCTGCTGCAGGTGTCCCAGCTACGCTGCGGTGCTAGGCTTCGTAAATAGGAACTGTGCTTGCAAGAACCGCCTTGACCAGCCATGTTACTTGGGCTGACAGGTCCGGCGGGCATTGGAGATTGACACCGGTGCTCTGGAGGTGTATGAACTGGCGTTCGAGGCCGGCGTCGCCATGGAGACGCTGGCGGAGCTCGTCGCGGCGCCGCTCTTCTATCAGCGGTGCGCAATTAACAGCCCTGATGAGGGTCGGCCTTGTACACCACGCGGCCACAGCAGGCTGCAGAACTGGTGTAGCTGGTCACCGTGGTCAGGCTGCAGAGGGCTTGCTGTGGCTTGCTGCACCAGCGCCAGAGGGGAGGAGCGGTGGATGTGACACGCTTGTTCACTGCGAAGGAATGCACACAGCGGTCGCCCTTGCCCTTGCCTGTCGACTTGCATGAGGCAGTCCGCCTGTGTTTGGCAGATCATGTCACTGCGCGTTGCCGGGTTGCCTTGCCTGTGTTGGCAATGACGTGCCTGGCTTTGCTCAGGCTGATGCTGCATGACCAGTCGGGCGCGGCGCTCATGCGGCTCGCGGCGGAGGGCATAGCGCTGCATGACGCCCCGCTGGCGCCCCCGCCCTATGAGCGCAGCGCAGAAGGGGCGTGTAACCCTGCTGCTCTGACGGGCACTCTGAGCACCTTCAAGGGACGAGGTGCGCCTTTGCGGGGCCAATGTATTGGTCCTTTCCCCTGGCAACTGAGCACGACATGACGATGAGATCCCATAAAGCACTGTACCGCCTCTTAATACGCAAGCACTGATGCTTGGACCACCCCGACGTAAAAGGTCTGGCCGTCCGTGTAGCGGTGAAGCGGTACAATGCTGCCTGCAGGTGCAGCCGAGCTCCTTGCAGCGCGATGCATGGCCTTCATGCTGATGGCAGCAGGCGCGCAATACGTCTGCCGCTTCTCCTCAGACAGTGGCCTCATGTCAAGCGTTGGCATCCCTGCAGCTGTGGCGAGGCCAGCAGTGTCGATGCTGGACCCCGCCGGCCGCAGAGTACGAGGACCCGCCCTTCCTGGACCAGCTGCAGACGTCGGAGGTGACAGCCGCCCTGGGCAGGGACACGGCGGCGCGGCTCGGCTGGCACGCTGACCTGGTGTTCCGGCGGCCCGCGCACGAGGCGGTGCAGGTGTGCCCGGGCGAGAGCCAGCTGGCGCTCAACACGCTGCGGCTGCTGGAGGAGGTCACCAACGATTCCAACTTCCGCCAGGTGCCCGCCTGCACCCGCTCCCTCCCTGTCTGCTGCTTGGTAGCTGCCGGCTGCAATCTGGCAAGGACCGTGCTGGTGCTCTCATCAATTGGCTGTATCGATGCCGTCCCTTCTGGACGACCGTTTCTTATGCCAGAGCCGTTCTCTCACTTCACTGTTCAGTTGCCTTCCATCTCGTGTTTCGGTGCATTTGCCACCCAGCATGTGGGGCTTCCACGGATGCGGAGGGATGTCAGCACAAGATCCTGGTTCTGTGCAGGACCTGATGCAGCGGCTTGCTGCGCCGGTGGCGCACGCCATGTCGCTGCCGTCGCCCGAGTTCAGCGGCCGGTGGTGCGGCGGTGAGTGCGCACTGCAATGCACGTGGACGCAAAGCTGTGGCACTGAACTCCGCTGTCACACGAGCTGTCACGGATGTCGTCACTGCCATGGCAGCAACACCAGCAACACGACATGCTGCCAGTGTATGTAGGCGTGTGTATCTCCTGTGTCAGTGCATTCGCGCTCACAGAGAATGCGGCTCGGTACATGTTGTGCAGGCAGTGAGGCGGCGATAATGCACAGCGAGGACAGCGTGAAGCTGTTTGTCGGCAGCCTCCACGCGCGCGACCTCAACATGGCTGCCGCCATCGCCAAGGTCGCTGCACACATCCAGACGGTGCGGCATCTGGTGGGGTGCCACGCCCGACGCAAATCAACGTTTTAAGCCGCAACCCCTTCCCCATGACCTGTCTGCGCGGCTGACGCAGACGTGGATGACACTCGGTATGACGCAATTGTGGCACTATGTTGGCGTTACACACTCGTCGTGGCGGACACAGTCACGACTTCTGTGACACTGGCTCTTACCCAGCGCTGCACGTGGAGCAGGTGCCGAAGAAAGGCTCCGGAACGGGCATGGACGCTGATCTGGTCGCTGCGGGCGAGGCGGCCATCGAGCGCGGCGTGCTGCTGTTCAAACTGCTGGGCAACCTGCATGCGCCGAGCGACAACCTGCCCGACGTGAGGCTGCTTGCCGTCCTGCGACTGTTCCACCGATTGTCGTTCTGTCGTAGCCGTCATAGCCGGAAATGACTGGTAGTAATGCTGTTTTTGGTACAGACGCGTATGGCAGCAATTGATGCTCTACCAACAAATTTTCTACCACCCAATTATCTCGAAACTGCATGTCGTGCTGCTGATCACGATTGTCGTGAGCATACAGGACCACTTCGCGGGTCTTTTGCGCGAGGCATTGCCGTCGTCCTCGCCACCGGTCGCCGCTGCCAACATGCGGCTGCTGTGCGATTTTGCGCACATGGTGTATGACACAGCGGCGCAGAGCTCGACCACGGAGGCGGATGTGCGTCTTTATTGGCTGAGCCTTTGTCTGATGGGTCCCAGTCTGCGCGCGCACACGTTGGCAGGCGTTTGTCTGTTCGCGATCTTGTCTCAGACTTGGCGGGCACAACAATTGCGATGTGGAGGTGTTGAGTCAGCAGACATAGTTCTTCGCCCTGCAGGCAATCATGACCACAGAGGACCTGTCCCTGGGCGATGCGCTTTCGGACAGGCTGCGTGGTTTCAGCGGGCAGGACATGGATCAACCACAGGCTCCAGATGGGACGGTGAATACCAAAAATACTGTCTCCTATTTTTGGCACCCTGAGCAGCCATTGGCGCGCCTCATGAACACACACTACTCTAGTCCTGGTCTCTGTGTCCAAGTCTAGCCTTGAGGCGGCCGGTGAACTCAGGATGTATGGCCGCGGTGCAGGAAGAGGGACAGCAGCTGATAGACGGCGCCGCAGGGGGTGCAGATGGCGAGCAACCAAACCCGGACCCCGAGGCAGGAACTTTGGAAAGCATACCTACAGCGGCAGAGCAGATTGCTGCGCAGCAGACGGACCCAACGGCAAGGTGATCGCAGCTTGTCGTGCTCATGGCTGCCCTCTGAGTTTCTAACCAGCGAGACCTTGCGCTGTGTGGGCCTTGGCAACAGCCTACCGGGCGTGGGGAACAGGGAACGCTTGCATGTCCCTTGCTCATAGATGTGAATGGCAATTGCAGTGTTTTGCTGCAATCTGCTGCAGCTGACGTGTGGCGCTGGTGGAGCGCAGGTTGGATGGGTTGGGCAGTGCCGACTTGCTGCTCGGTGGCATGGACGCAAATGGCAAAGGCATCAGCAAGGACTTGCATGCGAAGAGGAAACGAGATGACTCAGATGCTGCGTTTGATTGACAAGCAATGCTTAGGGCAATGCGCTTGGTGTTGTTGCTGTGCACACGGAAAGGCACCAGTCCTCTGAACTCTCGTGATTATAATATTTCTCGACGGTCCAGTCAACGTCAAGCATGCTCAGCGCAGCCCAGAACGTGCAGCCCTTCTCGTCGGTGTGCTTCCCAGCGTAGTGTACACAGGGGCGTGTGGACCGCCGCGCAATGTGTCTTTCTCCGTCACCAGTAGTGGAAAAAGTAGAGTTTCAGCACCAACCCCAGCGCCAAATGCGCTCCCAGCATGGTGAGGAACATCGGCAGAGCCCTGCGCCGCAGCTCTTGCGATCGTCAGTGGCATACTTCATTTCGGGAAGGGTGCCATTTCGCGCCCTGCACGTGGGGCGTTTGGTGCAATATTTATCACAGCCCAACACCCGCTCATGCGTTTGTGGTGCACATTTACAGGCTGAGGTGCCCTTGCAGATGGCTGACCAATGAGGCATCGTCAAATGCTGCTTGGCAACATGTCCGGGACTCAGGCTCACCTGACTCCGGCAGTCTCGAACACCGGCCCGCGGAGGTTGAGCAGGATGAACAGCCCCGATGTGGCCGTCGCGAGCGCAACCAGCGCCCAGCGCAGCGACTCGATGGGCGCTATGCACGCGAAGCTGATCGGGATGAATATAGACAGCGCGTACCCTGCATGCAAATGAGGGTTTATTGGTATTTTCGGACAGCCATGCCGGAACAAGCTCGACTGTACTGCCGGCATGTCGACAGCAAGTGCCAAGTGTGCATTGCCACCGCTGCTGCAGAGGCAAGCGCACCGTATGTGCACCAGATCTGGGACAGCGACACGGTGGACTTGAAATACCGCAGCGCGCTCCACACCGCCAGGCCGATGACGCCGACATAGCCGTAGAACAGGATCGCTGAGTATGACACCTGTCACCACGGCGAGTCGCACATGAGCTTGCAACATGGCAAAAGTAGTCGACACAGGTGACGAACACCGACTGTGCCCATCGGCATCTTTCAGTCGACCATCTCCGTTGCCCTGGCTTGAACATGGGCGGTGGTGAGCACAAGGCTCAGGTATGTTTTCACCCTGGCATGCTTGATCAATCATCTTTCAGTACTTCCGGATTCGAGCCCTCGCGTGACAGAAAGCCATCCGAGCTCAGACGTAGAAGCATGTCGAAAGGTTTCCGCCCCACGGGCCGCCGCACCTTGTTGATGTCGTAGTACCAGACCTTCTGGTCGCCGGCGGGCGCGGCGGCGGCGCTGGGGCTGGGGGCGCCCGCCGCGCCGGCCGCCGCGGCCTCGTCGCGCTTGTACGACAGGTAGTTGGCGTAGTTGCCGGACACGGTGCTGGTGAAGATCAGCGTCGTCGCCACCCAGAACGGCCCGTACCTGTCGAGCACGTGGCAGCTGCTTTCAGAACCCGTGCCTGCACTCTAGACAACCAAGGAACGTGCAGGCTTTGGATGCACAGTGCAGATTTGCAGGATGCCACTTGTCGGTGGATGACAAGCAGCGGCGGTTCGTGCCTGCGGTACAGCCTGCTCAACACTGCAAAGGCAGACGTGCGCAAAAGCTCCAATGCAGTGGGTGTAACACGCACAGGTCGGCATTGCCTTCCGTCTTCTCGAGGAAGTCCGCCTTGTACGACCCCACCACCGAGTCCAGCAGCCGTCCCAGCACCTCCTGCCGCATCGGTGGAAGGTTTGAGCCCACGACGCTGACGCAGGCCAGATGTGTCCGCCGGCTACTGGTGCAGCTCCCTGAAGTAGAGCCTGATGTCTGAGGGGCCTCGTTCGAGGCACAGCTTGCCCCACCATAGCAGAGTCGAACAAGGGGTGAGCAGGACCAGTTTAGAGGCCCGGACGGCGGCGCAAGGCTCTGGCACTCACCCAGGTGTCGACGTTGAAGTACTGCCGGTAGCGTTTGATGTTGAGGAACGAGTAGCTGCCCCAATCGATGGGCGGCCCCGCGGCCTCAGGGTCGCCTGCATGTGACATCGGCGCGTCGCCCGACAGCAGCGGCCGCGTCGGGCGGAACGTCTCCACCTGAACACAGCCGTGCAGAGGAGTGCTGGTGCCCTGCTGGAGCTCCTGATTGCCAGCAGCCAGTGTTTCCTTGATACAGCTGCTGCAGTTCGTTGCAGTGGCACGGCACAGCGGGCAAAGCTGGAGCATGGTAGCAAAGGTCGCTGTATAATTTCTCGCATAGCCTGCGGCTGTCTGAGTGTGAGCCAGCACATGAGGGCTTACCTTCGGGACTGCGGAGCTGCCGATCCGGCCGGTCACCTCGTACTCGGGAGGCGGCGCCGTTTCTGCGCGTTGGTCAGCAGTGCAATGATAAGATCCGCATCTGCATCACAACAGCAAGTTCGTGGGTCGCGACATACAATTGCACATGTTGATGCCAATGCAGCTATGGTATGGTCGTGCTGACACAGCAGCAGGGTCAGCTGCTTGGGTGTTGCCGCTGTCGATGTGCACAGCCCCTTGACGTGCCCTGAAACGGCCGGCACCGCGCCTGCAAACTGGAGCACTGCTGCTGAGGCGGGTCCGGCGCGGCCGACGGCGGCGGGCACCGAGCCGCCGGTGGTGGTCGCCTGCCGGCCCGCCGCGAAGGCGTCGTCCTCCACCGACGCCGGGCTGATCAGGTCGTGTCCCAGCGCCGCGGGCGGCGTGTAGCCTGTGCCGCTGGCCTGCATTTGGGGTCACAGCCCACGATCATGATTGCATGCAGGGCGGTAACGGTAACCACTGCAGCACAGCAGTGACGGTCGCTCGCAAGGGCCGCAGCCTGTAGAAGCGCATCAAGTCAGAAGCCACCCGAAGGGGCAATGATCCTGCCAGCGTACAGGCTGTTTCCTATGCATGTGCCACACTGTAACCCCGGCAGTGCCCGTCGGTATGCTGCGCCATCAGCGGCACCTGATGCGGCGGCGGCCAGTAGTTCTCGTCCAGGGTGTACGGCTCGGGCTCGCCGCTCTCCGCAAAGGGGTCCTCCCGACCGCCGCCCTGCGACGCAGCGCAGCATGCGTGTAAGTGGTTGAGGACTTCGGGTGGTGCTCCGCTACTTGCTCTCCCCGTCGTGATGCAACCCGTGGCTGCACGCCTGCGACTTGTGCTCTGCTCTCGTCATACGCATGTCCAGTTGCAACCTCAACATGCGCGCGGGGAAGCTGTGAATGCTCAGGGCGCGGGGGTTGGTCCTGCTGGCTTGCGGGACGCGAGTCATCGCAGAGAGCAGGATTGCGAGGCAAGCGCGAGCGGGCGGAAATTGATGCGAGTCTCGAGGGCAGGAGATCGGTACGGTGACTCACTGCTGCCGCCATCGCGCAAGCGCACGGCGGAAAGCCTCAGTCGATCAACCGCGCGGTACCCACTCGGTGCTCCGCTTCGCGATCGCTCAAGGCACCAATACGGAGTGGAGACTTGAAACTTGCAACAGCTTAACCAGCATGCTTACCTTCCGACACAAGCAAGAAAGCAGAGAAGCTCTGATCCAGCATTTCCCCTTGGCCTCATTGCAATTGTCAGGAGGGCTGCTAGTTCCCGGCCGCATCCGCCATGGTTGGCAGTGTTCTAGGCCGGGGGGCCGGCGCCCTCATCGCAGCGGCGGGGTCCCGAGGGTTGCAGACTGGAGGGGGTCTGCAGAGCGCTGCGGCGCCGGCGCTCGCGGTTACGGTCCAGAAGTCCACGGGATGGCTCGCTCGGATCTTTGGACAAGGATCCAATCGCCTGACCGTGCCCTTGACGGAGCCACTGCCGGGGGTTCAGGAGCCGACCTACGAGCCTCCAGCCTCGGCGCCGACGACTCAGCTCACCACTCTGCCGTCGGGCCTCAAGATCGCGAGCGAGAACACTCCGGTAAGGGAAAGTCAGTCGGTCTCGGCTGCTTCACGAGCGTAGCAATGTATGTGGATCAGCCCTGTGCGCTGCTTCTATGAAGCGCACCCCGCCGCTCCCTCACCGTGACCTGCTCACTCGTCAGCATGCATGTCATGCCCTCGCAGGGCTCAACGGCGGCGCTCGGCCTCTACATCAACTCCGGCAGCATCTATGAGAGCCCCGAGAACGCCGGCGCGTCGCACATGCTCGAGTACCTGGCGTTCAGGACCACCCAGCACAGGTGCGCATGAAAACCTCCGGATCACATCTCAGCAAGCAATATGGCAGCAGCGAGGTCCACCCAACCGTAGAGCCTCCTGCCATGATATTTGCTTGATAGCTGTCAAGGCCAGCGCCACACAAGGCTGTGTCGAAGTTCCTCGTATGGCAGTCAGTGTCCCTCAGCACAGGGAACCTGGCGCACGGATGCTGGTGGTGGGGTGACGCTCGCACCACCTGTGTGCAGGACGCACTTCCGGTTCACGCGGGAGCTGGAGAACCTGGGCGCCGTGGCGCGCGCGTCGGCGTCGCGGGAGCAGATGGCGTACTTCATCGACTCCTCAAAGGTGCCACACTGCTGCAACGCACAGCGCCTTGCCAGCATTGGTGCTCCTGACCCAGATACACAGAGTCTTGACTGTAGACAACGGCCGGCTCGCGAGTGTCAGTGCCCGTTCGGCAAATAGGACTGTCCCTTTGCACCACGGCCGGGGTCAGCTGTATGCAGCAGCCACGAGCTGCGCACAGGTTCTGACTCAGCGATCACGTGGGGATGCGGTTGTAACCGTCCTGCCCGCGATGATGCAGATCAGCATCCCGGAGGCGCTGGAGCTGCTCCTGGACGCGGTCCTGAACCCGAAGCTGCAGCAGTGGGAGGTGGAGAAGGTCGCCAAGCGCCTGGAGGGCGACCTGGAGGCCTTCAAGCAGGACCCCCACGCCTGCCTCCTTGAGGTGGCCCTTTCCGCCAAGCTGCAGCGGGCCTGTCACAGGCAGAAGACATTAACAACCCTGCCTGCAGCTTGATTGGTCCTCAGGGGGTGCTTGCTCCTCCACGGCGGCTGCCATGATCATGCAGCTGTCGTCGTGCATGAACGGCATTCTTGCGCTCACAAGGTGCTGATGCATGACCGTCATCGATGCTGGCCTCTTTGATTGATGTTTCACCGGATGGCGTCGCAGGGCCTGCACTCGGTGGCGTACACGGGCGGTCTGGCGAAGCCGCTGGTGGCGCCGCCGGGCGTGGCGGCGCGGCTGACGCCGCCCGTGCTGGCGGACTTCATCGCGAACAACTACGGCGCGCAGCGCATGGTGCTGGCGGGTGAGCCTGCCCTGCTGAGGGGCGCTCGTTCCTGCGCAGCACCGCAGCAGAGCACGCCCAGCATTTCCATCATTGGCATGTGCTCCGAGACTGAACAACGTTGCTTTCTACTCGCACCTCAGCTTCTGTGCGATGAGCGTTAGGCTACTTTCCGACCCGTGCATGCGGCCGCTGACAGGAGCCGGCGTCCCTCACGACGAGCTGGTGAGCCTGGCGAAGCCGCTGCTGGAGGCCGTGCGCTCGACGTCCGCCTCCGGCCCGCCCGCCTCCAAATATATTGGCGGCGACTGCAGGATGCCGGCACCCGGCCATCAGGTGCAGCCACATTTGGATCATTGTCATAGTCCACAGCCTCACGCGCGCCTTCGAGGCAGAGCAGCCCGAGTGAGGTCCTGGTCGGAGACTAGCTTGGTCATCGTGAGCGTCATGGCACTGACATGGCATCACTTCATGAAGGAACAGCACCCAGTACGGAACCTGTCAACGTGCTGTGTGACACCTTCGGTGCGCTACCGCGCGTGCAGATGCACTCGATGCTGGCGTTCGAGTTCGCGGGCGGCTGGTCGGACTTCAAGGGCTCCATCGCCGTCACGGTGCTGCAGTTCCTGCTGGGGGGCGGCGGCAGCTTCTCGTCGGGCGGCCCAGGCGCGGAGCCTGCCTGCCCTGGCGCACACAGCACTCGCACGGACCTCCCACATGCGGCTGGCATCGGACATCTCCAGGATGCGGTGTCCCTTACTCGCAGTCATGAGCTCAACATCAGCACGATTCGGCTGAGAATCTGCGATGGCAGGAGGGTGCCTGGGGGACACAGTGCTGCGAGTGTAAGATCGATGGTGCAGATGATCCCAACAGTGAGCTCGGTTGTCAGCTGCTTCAATCGCTTCTCCCTCGAAGCGGCTCTGGGAGCTGTAGTCGTATGCGCGGAGGAGGGACCACCGCGTCCCATCCACCGCTGCTGACTACTCCCCAGGCAGCATCGAAGTCGAAACATTTCGAGGCAGCTGACGCTCCGACTTCAGTGCGACAGTCATCTGTGATCTCGAGTAGGACCCATTGAGGACCGCGACCCTCAAATTGCATCCGCTTGCTGTGCTGACCACGGGTGCTGTTCATCGGCAGTTGCTCATTGCCGTGAGGCTACACAGACCCGCATACCAACGCTGACCCATTGTGAGCGGTCTGATATGGCGCAGGCAAGGGCATGCACTCGCGGTTGTACGAGCAGCTGCTAAACAACCACCCGCGGCTGCAGCACACGGCCGCCTTCAACAGCCTGTACGACAACAGCGGCATCGTCGGCGTGTTCACCACCACCGACGCCGACTACGCCGAGGAGGCCATCAACCTGGTGGCCAAGGAGCTCCAGGTCTGCACTGAGCTTCAAAACGCATGGGTCACACACATGATGCGAGCATGACTGACTCATCTGACCCCACTCACAGCAAAAGCTGGCCACCCTCAGTCCCTCGTCCGAGTCCCGAGCTGAAAGCAACTTTAAAATCTGTAAATCAGTGCTTACAGTCTCGCTCACCTCAGAGACTGGGAGGAACACGCATGAGCAGGAATTTTAGCACGTGCTTGATTCCCACAGGCGGTGGCAAAGTCGGTGTCCGCTGCGGAGCTGAACCGGGCGAAGAAGCAGACCATCGCAGCAGTTTTCAGCAACCTGGAGAACCACTCCATCGTTGCTGAGGATATCGGGCGACAGATCCTGACCTACGGGGAAAGGTACGGTTTCTGAGGCCCGTGCGACCCTCAATGCCGCCCCGATGCTGACCACAGGCCACCGTCAAAGCACTCAGAGAGGAGTGCCCGCTGTGTTGCCTTTTGGTGTTGCAGTTGCCCCCTTGTGCACGCTGTGCTGTATCGAGTGTCGTCATGATGCACGGTTTGTCTCTTCAGCGCAAAACAGAGTAGCAATCCATGCTGCACAATTCATTCTTCCAGCAATGTTACTCACGCTTGTCTTTTTGTATTCCGTAGGAAACAGTTCAAGGAGTTCTTGGACGTCGTGGAGGGCCTCACAGAGAAGGACATCACCGGGCTGATGCAGAAGCTGTTCAAGACGCCGTTGACGCTGGCAACCATGGGCGATGTGTCCAAGGTCCCACGATACGACTTGGTCGCGAAGCGTTTCAAGTAGGCTCAGGAGGTCAGGAGGCTATGGTGGAAAAGGCAGCCTCGTTGGTGCTGTTGCCATGTTACAACTGCGCATCACGTCCAGAGGCACGGAGTATGCGGCAATGTAATGGTCAGGCCAAAGCTGCAGCGCGGCCGGATCTGAGTAACATCAAAGCATAAAGTGCGCTTGGTCTAGCAGCAAGCGCGGGCAACCGGGCAGCAGATCAATATACATGCAGCGCAAAATTGCTGGCCACCATGCTCCTGACACAGATACGCGCTGATGCATGCTGTTCGATCCGTGTGCTGCTCTGACGTGTGTCACCAGGTACATAGACCTGCATTGGGCTGTGCTGAGCGTCTGTCCTCATGCAAAACTGCTGTCAAAGCCCCCACCGCCTCCGCCGCCATATCCACCACCACCTGCAGGCCAGC
>JAABUX010005173.1_pt1 | contig 16132 bp, 6 predicted proteins | sample 5561851 | NCBI WGS metagenome assembly JAABUX01 (sample SAMN10711883, study PRJNA513361) | rock metagenome | isolation source: Antarctica rocks | place: Antarctica: Victoria Land, Richard Nunatak red sandstone | collected 2016-01-03 | reverse complement strand
TACTATAAATAGAAAATATTACTAATATTATAGTCTTTATCTTTATAGGGATATATATTACTTTTCTATATTACCTTATTTACTTTTAAAGAATTACGTAGGTAGTAATAATAATAATTATAGAAAATAAAATAGAAAATATAGTAAGAAATACTACTAAAAATAGAAAATATTACTAGAGAAAAAAGTCTTGGCGAGTTAGGTTAATACTTCGGTACTAATACTCGATACTACCCTATGGTATTGACTCGAATACTCGGTACCAACTATTGGTACCGACCCGAATACTCGGGCCAGGAATTTGGTATTGACTCGCCAAGAGTCGAGTCGGGAACCCGACTCGAGTTCGAAGTACCGACCCGACGCGGTCAGTCTAGCTAGAATAGTGCCAAGGAGTTACAAGAGTTATTAATACGCTAATCGTTTCTATAAGCATCGACGCAACTTTTTCTGCTGTAGTAGTTGCGAATGCCAGTCCGATAAATCGTGGACTAATAGGAGCTGGCGACTCAGGGGGCCCCCGATTAGAGGCTCAGGACTACACTCTCTGTAGACTTGGGCATATTTCTTCAGATATTTTCCAGCCAAGCTTCGTTGATCGCGCCCCCTCATAGATTGACATAAGTACTTCGGCTTTCAGCGGCATTATCGCCGAGCACCGCTTCATCATGACTCATCTTATATGTTGTACATCTATAAGGGGAAACGACTCTTTCCCTCAGTTGCAGCCGGTTCCCACATGCTAGCACCGTCATTTACAGCCATGTCTCTCGTGATGGAACAATGCGTTCCTTCCGACGCTCCTGGCTTTGCCGAAGCCTTTATTTCCGCCTACGAGCGCAGGCCCCGCCATATAGTATCAATGGGCTCTGTCTCGCGGGAGCGCCAACTCGCGATATTTACAGCTGCCTTTCGAGATAGTATCGAATCACAGGAGCACCCGACGCCCAACCAAGAAACCCATTGTCTCATTGTTACAGATCCCGACACGAACGAAATTGTGGCCTTTGCGATTTGGATTCACTTGCCAAATGGCTACAGAAAGGACGAGGACACCCTGGCTCTTGTCCACGATGTGCCGGAGGGAGCTAATGAGAAGCTGATGAGGGAAGTTTCAAGAATGACAACGGAGTTGCGGGGAGATCACGAGGGGAGGAAGGGGCCGCATTGGAGTAAGTTATCTCCACCACTGTGATTCATCTGCCTCAAATCGAATCACCTGGTGTGAAAGTGTGGGGAAGACTGACAAGCGCGGTGGTGTCAGTGCTCACCCTGATTGGTACGCACCCAAAGCATGAGCGCAGAGGGGCTGGGACTATGCTCATCCGATGGGGCTTCGCTCAGGCAGACAAGAACCAAGAAAGGTGTTATGTCGATTCTAGCAATGTCGGCTATGCCTTGTACAAGCGCTGTGGATTCTTAGAGGATGTGGGTAAGATGAGTGTCGATTTGGACCAGTATGGACCGCAAGGTCTAGGCGTTCAGACATGGGTCGCTATGTTGCGGGAACCTCAAGTTAAAACTTCTGACTAGACAAGAAATAGATATGGTAAGGTAAGTACAATATGCCTGAGGCTGGATTGAAACCACACACCGGGATGCTACGCTATCCGAAACTCCTCCACCTGGAATCAAAATGTGGTGCCGTGCTTCTGATGATGTTGAGCAGACACGTTACGACTGAGGAGCGTTAGTATTGTCTGTAGGTCCGGCAGGCAGTGAAATTGATGCACTACATCGACAATATGTCAGTATCTTATGAGAGTCCCTGGCCTGTTCGTCGAGAGCCGAAGAGCGACTCCGGAGTACTATCTTAGCGGATTCTCAGCCTCCAACAGTCTTACCCTTTATTTGGCGGGATACCATGCTCGTCCGCTGTCACAGTCAGTAGCTGCAGGTCACATCACATCCTTCGTGATGGGTGGAATTATTACGGTAGGTGAGAGCTATTTACTGCTTTAGCCTAACCTTGTCGAAGGCAGACGGAAAAGCTTCGTGGTGATATTTGACCAATGAGACTGTCATCGAGCTGGTCACACCTCATATATTCAATCTTTTACAGGTGATCCCTGAGGTCAAGGTATTAACTTATCTAGGCATGCATCCGGTACACTGTCTGTACTTGATGTCGAAAAGGTGTATTTGATTGTATGCCAGAACACACGAGGAAAGATGTCCTCCCATTGAGGGGTTGACCGAACTCGGACTTTGAATTACCAAGCGATGGCTCTCCGATCTGAGACTGTAGAACCCGGTGAGTCGTTCCCCAATCGAGCCACCTTGGCAACGATACGAATGACAGGGGGGGCCATGTTCATGCGACAATTGAGTGGCTCGTCTACGATTCCCCTCCCAAATCCTTGTCGTAAGTTTTGGACTAATTCCGACCTCTTCACGCAGAATAACTAACAATCATGAAAGGCAGATACATTTCAACTACTTCCGGAATATGTTTACCTCTCCATTCTATCTCCTTACCAAACCAGCCTGTGTTGTGATCGTCTGACTCCAATCAAGTCGCTATGATGGATCTCATCCAGCATAACCTTCCTTTGGTGGCCTTGTCCGAATCTGTAGACCTCGGCATACGCAATGGAAAGGCGTTGGATTGATGGTTGTGTCTTACCACGGAGATGTTGAGGAAGCTCCTCACTCAGCTCTCCGTTCCTACCCCCGTTACAACATGGGTACTATACTACTAAACTTCAAGAGTTGCAAGGGATGTCATGCAAGACACGTAGCGCGGAATCTGAAAAAGGAAGTTGACAAGATATAAAAACCTCACCAGTGATGTTGACGTGTCACTGCCCGATGCTTAAAACGTACTGCTACCCCAGACATTACACATAACAGTGGAAGTCATACCTATAATTTGAGGCCGAACTTCAGCTGGGAAAAATCTTCATACTGCCAGATTACAACAATGTATCAACCACCAGCTCTAATCGTGGCCCTTGTGCTCTTATTGATTTCGGTGTGTTCCGCTGCACCTATTGAGTCTACCGTTGTCGAGAAGAGAGGAGTCGTGCCAAAGCTGGTGGGCAGCCCCGTTGTCTTCGGCGACGGCACATATCCTCGAGCCAATCATCTCTCTGATGGTAGTCTCATTGGTGCCTACACCGCTTTCAGCCGAGGGAACAACATTATTAAGACGGTCAGGAGTACTGATGGCGGCAAATCGTATGTCCACACCAGTGAAACTCTCATTTTGCGTAGGACTTCGCCTGGCACCGTAGAACATGCCACCAGATAATGAAACGAACTCCTGGATCCGTCTCCGACCTACCCATCGTCTCCATAGAACACCACTAACCTCCATCCACACAGATGGCAACCCCTAGGCTCCGTAGCTTCCGGCCCATCCAACGCCAACGACATCGACAACCCCTACATCCTCCAGCTCCCCTCAGGAAAAGTCCTCTGCGCCTTCCGAAACCACTCCAAAAACCCCACCACAGGCGCCTACACCTACTTCCGCATCACCATCAGCCTCTCCACCGACCTCGGCGCAACATGGACATACCTCAGCACCGCATCTTCCGACTCCAACCCCATCAACGGGAACTGGGAACCTTTCCTCCGCAACGCACAATCCGGCGACGTACAAATCTACTACTCCCGCGAAAACTCCGCTCAGGACCAAGACACCCTCAAGCGCTTCTCCACAGACGACGGCGCGACATGGAGTGCGCCTCTCACAATCTCAGGTTCTGATATCACATCCCGCGACGGCATGACCGGCGTCACCACCGTCAGCGGCAGCACCCTCCTTGCCGTCTTCGAAACCGAATCAACAGGCCTCTTCAGCATCGCCTCCATCACCTCCACCGACGACGGCAAGTCCTGGTCCGGCCGGAAAACAATCTACACCCCCCCCAGCCCCTACGCCAGCGCCGGCGCGCCGCAGATTATAAATGTCGGCGGTACGCTTGTGGTGAGTTTTCAGACTAATGAGGATGAGGCGCTGGATCGGCCGGCGGGGAATTGTCTGGATGGGAGTGTGGCGAAGCTGGTTACGAGTGAGGATGGGGGTGGGGCGTGGGGGGATAAGATTGCTGTTGGGGGGGTTGTGAGCGTTTGGCCGGGATTGGTGGTGTTGGATTCGGGGTCGTTGTTGGTGCTTTTTGATGAGGGGGGGGCGAAGGGGCAGGTGGTTGGGTTGAGTTGAGTTGAGTTGAGTCAAAGAAAGAAGGGGTAAGAGGGCGGGGAGGGGGGTTGGGGTTTGGTAATTTGGGCATGAAGAGTAATGTAACGTTTTGTACTCTTGGGTCTCAATTATATACGATGATGCATAATCCTGATAATCTCGAACTCCTATTCACAGAAATCAAGTACCCATTTGGACGAAGGGTCGTATAGCACAATTTTACAAGACACCAGACGACACCTCCCTCTCCGTAAACCCACAGTCTCCCATTCCTTCTCTCCCATTCCATCATCTCACTTGATGGGCACACAATCTGCACTCCTCTTACCTTACCATAAAACTACATCCATCACGGCTTATCTATATACCTATTCGATAGGACCTATAAGTATTTCCAAAATCTAGAATACTGTTCAAATAACAAGCTCAACGGAAAGAACGATGATTATGGAAATGGGTACCAGGATGCCATTCACAGGCACTGCAAGCTCGACAAACAGTGTCGAATTGTTCATATCAGCGCAAAACTTCCACGTCCAGCAAGAGTATAGTCCTCTCCGTGACCACACATCCCACCTCAATACGCAGAAACCTTCGACCGCACGATCGCAATCTTAGTCGCATCATCGATATCCTCGTCTGGCAAACAAAGCACGCCGTTGAGTGTGCCTTTATGATGCTCAAAATCACCGCAGCCGTCGGCATAAAAGACGCGAGCCATCAACTTTGCGAAACCGGCGCGCTTACCTTCCTGCATCTCCTTCATCCCGGTTGCGAATCTCTCGTGGGCTGGCTCTTTCGTGATGGTCCAGTCGTCCTTTCTGGTTCCTGTTACGCGAAGCGTGGATTCTAACATTTCTTGTTGGTTGAGGGTGAAGGATTTGACGTAGACGACTTTGTTCTTGTAGTTTTCAAGGCAGGCTGCTGTGTTTGAATCTTCGGGTTTGATGGGAAGACTCAGTAGAGCGGCGACGGCGCGACCGACCTGGTGAGATTCAGTCGGTCATGAGAGAGGGTTTTGCAACTGTGTGCGTACCTGCGGTAATGTTGACGTAGAGATCTTGGTCTCGCCCTCGTCGAAGAGGGTGACGGTACGGTTGGCAAAATCGATGCCGAAGCCTGCAGGCATGGCGAGACCCCATTCGTACCAGAACCCGGTGGATACGGCGATGTAAGAGCTTTTGCCAAGATCGAGAATGGCATTGCGAGCAGCCACTGCAAGTACCGAGGTTTGTGATCGGCTGGTGCCTTACATGGCATAGAATATCTACAAGGAGATTTGCTCACCCTTTGGCGCGAAAGCGAAAACGTCTTTGACCATCGCCTCGTTTGCAGTGTCTGGAGACCATTCGTTCGGCAGGATCCATGCCACGCCTGCCTCACCGGCGGCGTTGATGAGTTGTATTTGGGCCTCTGCTGGAGTGTGACCGCTTAGTGTGATGACCAGCGCATCTTGGCCTCGAAGTGCCTCGACGAGTGTCTCCGGTTTGCTGTAATCGACCGTCTTGGAAGTCACGCCATCTGGCAATCTGTTCTGGCTGTCGACCCGCGTGATGGCCGTGATGGTGTGTTTGCCAGTCTTGAGCAGGGCTTCGGTCATGCAGCTGCCGCTGTTGCCGCCAGCCTACGTTTGTCAGTCGATGATTTGCAGGCCAGCGGATGATAGAACGAAGGTCACGCACGCCAACGATGGCAACCTTAGTAATGTAGTTTGAGGTTGCCATTGGAGAGGACTAGTCGAATTTGCGGATGTACTAGACAGGTTTTACAGTCCCGATTTTAAGCGATTGTTTAATATTATTCAATAGTTAATAGTTATATCAGGCTATAATATTTACTAATTATATAGATTATTAAGTTAGTAAATTAATTATTAAATTACTAATTTAATATAAATAATAGCTTAATTAAGCTATTATTCTAATATTCTTTATAATTAATTTATTACTTACTTATATTTATATTTATTCTATCCCTCTTATAACCTTCCTCTACTATTATTAATAGTTATTATATACTTCCTAGATATACTTTAAAGTCTTCTAAGGATATCTTAAGTACTAATACTTTTATTATTATTATTATTAATATACTAAATCCTCCTTTTATACCCTTATAATTAAAGATCTTAATATAATATAATAAATATATAATTATTATATATTTATATAATTAATAGGAAGATATTATTACTAGCCTTTATATAAATATACCTCTTATACTCTAAGAACCTCTTAATAATAATAATATCCTTCTCTTATATTCCTCTTAACCTACCCCGTAGAAGTCCCCTTATAAAGAGAAAGGTTATAAGAAAGCTAGGTTATATAATATAAAGCTATTATAATCTTTAAGGAGGTATAAGAGAAGGGGGACTAAGAGCTTAGATATCTTATAATTAAATAGTTATAATAAGAAGTATAAAAGAGGTAAATAAAAGAGATAAAGTATATATAAAGGAATACTTTTTAATATTAAAGAGATAATAATATTTATTAATTATATATTTATTAAAGTAGGTATATATAAACTTTTTAGTATAAATTTATAATAGAAGGATATATAATAGGACTTTAAGATATATACCTACTATTCCTACTCTTAGAATAGTTATTAATAAAAGGTAGTAGTACTACTTAAATAGTATAAGTATAAGAAGGAATATAATAGGAGATCTAGGTATATAATAATTAATAATAATCTTATATAAATATTCAATTAATAGTAATTAATAGCTAATAAAGTTTAGATTAAAAAATATAAAAAGAAGTAAGATATAAAAGATAAAAAGGAGAAAATATAAGATTATAATATTAAATAAGATATATTCTCTACTTATTAAGGTAGAAAGGTTATAAGGGAAATAGAGAATATTAATTCTAATAAAATTCCTTCTTTATTATAACTAATTCATGATGTAGAAAGAAGATGTATTCTCTATATAGTAGGAAACCTGCCTAAGTACGTAGAGTGTAGAGGCCTTCCGTAAGGAAGGCGCGCTAGGTAAATAACGCTATTAATAATAGCGATAATAAGTAAATACTATAGTAAATACCTATAATAAATAAAGCTATCGTCCTAATAGTAATATATATTAGGTATAAAAGATATTACTTTATATAATATATTAATTAGAAGACTTTTAATAGACTAGTACTTAAAGTAAAAAAACCTATAACCCTATAAGGTAAGAAATTAAGGCATAAAATTTTACTTATATACTACTATTATTACTAACTTATTCCCTAGCTCCTATCTTAGGACTATTTACCTCCTTATATACCTAGATAAGCTCCGGAGTATTTAATAGGCGATAATTTAGTATCTATTAATCGTCTTCTAGTCTATAACCTAGCTATCTAGCTAGGTACTAGGTAGACTAACTACGACCTTAATAAATACAGCGCTTTTATAAGAGCCGTTTAATTTTATATTTAATATCTCTATTAATAATAATAGGAAGGGTAGGTAGGTAGTAGTATTAATATAAGTTATCTACTAGATTAGTAGTAGGTTTAAGATAGGCTATTAAGATAATATTATAAATATATATTACGTCTAGTAATTATAGTTAATACGCGAGGCGTCTAATACGTTTAAGGACCTTAAACGGACTAACGAACTATAGACCGAGCTTCTTAGAGGTAATACTTAGTACTCAGTAGCCTTTAATATATACGGGCGTAGCCTAGGTGTCCTAATTTATTATATGCTAGCTTAAATACTTCTACTTCTATAGTAGAAGGGATATATAGACGTTGCCCTCGTTTATTATCCTTAAAATATAGTACCTAACTAATAAGCTTATACGCTAGGGTTACGGCGTTATTATAAAGGTCCTTATTCTACCTAACTATCTTAATTACTCTTACCTATCGAGGTTTATCTTAATAACCGGTAATAAGCTAATCCTAAAAGGTATTACTTATTTCTACTAGGCTAATAGGGAAGTATTTTATAGATAAGGCATCTAATTTACCTTCTACGTCTTACTATAGATAATACTTATAACTCGCTAGTCTTAATAAGGTATTAGGTACTATATTTACTTTACCTAATTTATAATAAATATCTAAGCGGAATTATTAAAGATATTCTAATACTTTAATAAGGCGGAGATTAAGTTTCTTAATTAATACTATATTTAGACTCGTTTACCTTACTATTAAAACTATAGCTAAGTAATTTATATAGACTATTATAATAGGCTTTCGCGTAGCCTTAATTATATAATAGACTTTCTTAATAACTTATACTAACCCTATAACTTTAAGTTTAATAGGCTAATACCTAGTCTTAGTATTAGTAAGTAAATAGCTAAGAAATAAAATAGGTTACTAAGATTTTTACTTAGGGAACTTAGGTAGCGTAGTTACTAACCCTACTATTATAGTAGTAGAAGAAGGCCCTTATTTATATATATCTTTTATAATATAATAAATAATAGCTCTAAACCCGAATTTTTTACTTATATCTAAGTTAACGAATAGTTAACGCTACTTATTAAAGTAGTAAAGGATACTTAGGGAGGTAAATAGCTTTTATAGATAGTAAAAGGCATTTAATTCCTTAGGAGTAGGGACTAAGACCCTTAGTCTACTAGCTATTTTCTTATATATATTACCCCTAATATTAATTAACTTTATAAGTAAAGTCTTATATCTTAGTAAAGGCTTTATAATAGTAGCGTAGAATACTATATACTACCTATTATAACCTATTATATTAAGGTATTTCTTAAGCTAACCCAGGGTATCTAGAAATATAAGTATAGTAATTACTATAAGTTTCTTAGCTACTATTAATAGCCTAAGTACGTCTACCCTTTATCTAAGTAGATAGATAGATAAGTACCTAAGGAATAACTTTTTAGGAGATAGATATATATTATATTTATCTAGCTTATTAAAGACTTTATAGAGGTACTTAAGATATTTATTTAATAAGGTAGAGAAAAGTACTATATTATCTATATATACACGGTAAAAGTAATAAAATTCCTAGAGTATAATATTAATTATTTATTAGATATATACTAGAGAGTTCCTAAAACCTATTATAAGTATATTAAATATTTCCTAGCCTCTATAAGAGGCTATTATAAGATAATACTTATAGTCTTACTTAACCTACTATTAGTAGAAGAAGCTTACTATATTAACTATTAAGATATATAAAGTATTCCGTAGTAAGGTAAGTATTTCTAATTAGAGAGGAACGGGGTAGGTATTAGGTATTATAATCTTATTTAATACCCTAATATTAATAACTACTTAGCCTTTTAAGCCGTTAGGCGTATTTTTCTAAATAATAAAATAGGGGAAGGAGAATAAAGTAGATATATTTATCTATTTAAGTCTTTCCTAAGAATATAGTTTATTAAATTCCTTATTAATTACCTCCTTATCTTATTAACTAAGAGGGTATACGCGTACTTAACTAGGTTTATATAAATCTTCCTAATTATTAAGTAAGGGGATCTCTATATACTATAACTTAGGGATACTAATAATATTACTAGTATCTTTCTATAAGTTAGGGGATCTATTAACTACTACTATAATTAAGGTAGCTACCTAGGGTATAGTACTATAAATTATAACTCCGGTTAGATAATATACTTTAACTAGGGGTAATATATTAAGGGCCTTATTTAATTACCCTAATATAAGAGAGCTTATTATAGTTATAAAGGCTACTATAATAGCTAGTAAACTATATATACTAAACCTTACCTATCTAGTTATTTTAGTAGGAGGTTTACTTACAAGGGCCTTATTATTAGGGTTAACTGGAAAATAACTAGCTAACTTATATTTAATAACTCTACTAAGGACCTAGTTATATATAAGTATAATAGGGTTATTAGTATTATTATAAATAAAAACGTGAGATATTATCGCGTTAATAATATATATATATAGTAATAAATTATTTAAAGTATTAGGCTTAAAGATAAAGTTATAGTCTTAAGGTAAGTTTAATAATTAATATTAGGAACCCGCTATTAGTATAATAAAGTTATTATAAGGTAGTATTATTATCCGTGCTTTAGTAAAAATAGAGGTAGTAATACGTAGCCCCTAACTAATAACTATAATAGGTATCCTTATATTCTAATAGGATCTAATTTTTATTAAGTTATCCTTAAAGTTAATAACTATTTACTTAGGCTTTAAGATATTTATAATAATAAGTACTTTAGCTAATAAGTTATTTATAATATAGAACTTATATTCTATTAAAGTAATCTTCCTATTAAGGCTTTTAAAGAATATAGGGATCTTAGTAAATTTACTAGCGTCGTATTTCTTATTATTAATACCCCTTACTATTATAGGTATAAGTATCTTTTCTATTAAGGCTTATAGAAACCTAGTAAGTAAGAAGCCCTAATTAATTAGACTTACTTAAGTACTAGTATTAGTATAGATATAATATTTAAAGCTGCTAAAGAGAAGGTAATAGGTATTATAATATAATAATACCCTTGAAAGCTATATCCTTTAATAGTAATATTATTAGAATTAGAGTAAATAATAGAGGATTTAATAGACGGTTTACTTAATTTACTTAAGGAGGTAGATATTATAAAAGGCTTTAGCTATAATAAGATATAGCTAGAATAGATATATCTATATAAGGTATTATTTAATTTAAATATAGAGGTATATAAATAGTATATTAGTTTAGGTAATTTGAGATTTATAAAGTAGTTCTCTACTATATTATTAATACCTGATTTATTAACGGTAGTAGAGCTTAAAGGCTCTAATAGAGACTAGTCTTAATCTACCTATTAATCTACCTAAGACTAGTTAATACCTTAATAGTACCCCTCCTTATAAGTATTATATTATACTTAATTATTAAGGACCTTATTATTATTATTATCCTCCTCTTTATCTTTAGCGCTTACTTAATAGGCCTAGTTATTATAAGGACGTAGAGTATTTACTTAGAAAGGCTTATTCTAAAAAGGTAGCTTATAGTAGGGATTCTTATTATTAATATTATTCTATTATATCCTAGCTATTATATTTACGTTTCTACTAGTAATTTATAACTATTAGTAACCTCTAGGTAAAATCCTTACTTAGATATTTTATAGTTACTATTAATTATTATTACTACGGTTCTATAAGTTATAGAAAGGATTACTAAATAGCCTACTTTTATAAGGATTTAATAGGTTACTATAAGGTCTAAAATTATTACCGTACTAGCTATTCTACTAATATAGATTTAAATTAAAAGGAGGATAATTAAAATTAGAATTCTATTAACCTTATTTACTACCTTATAACTATTATTTATTTACTTATAACGAGGACCTTATTATATCTATAGAAGGCTTCCTATATATATTAAACTAGATGTCTTTCTTATAGTAAAGCTCTATAAGAAGGCTACTAATAATAGACTTCTTAGTTAGATAAGGTAAAGTCTATTATAATTCTCTATCTATATATTTATATACTAACCTAACTTATACCTCTTTTATAGAGGTAAAGCTAGCGTTTTTACTATTAAGAATAATTATATTAATATAGTTAGCTAGATTATAATAATTTCTTACGTCTTTAATTATATAATAGATAGATTTAAGTAAAGCTAGCGACTTACTTAGTAAGTTATAGAATCTAGCTTTAAGGCTCTTATATTATTAATTAATACTATTAGGATTATTATATAAGCCGGAGCGGCTAAGTTTATTAAGCTAGTTAGTATACTACTTATTAGTAGTCCTAAGTAAATAGGAATCTATATTCTACCTTAAGATAGTAGGGTCTATATTAGCTACCTTAATATAGAGGTAGTTAGTAAAACTAAAGATATTATAATAGATATTATAATTATCTTTTACTTTAATAAGTATTACTTATAGGTCGGGATTAAAGTATCCTATATTATAAGGCCTAAAGGTAGAAGTAGATAAATAAGGTTCTTATTAAGGACCTACTATAGTAGGCTATAGATTACCTAGTTATATCTAATTAAATACATATATAGCCTAGGTAATAATACTAGCTATTTTAGTTTACTAGGCCTCTAAGAAGGTAGTAGTAGCTATATTTAGGGCTAGCGTTAGCGTCTTAGATAGTAGGGGTATTAGGATAGGTTTAAAGCTTACTAGGATAATATTTATCCTCTTAAGCTTAATATACTAGACTTATATATTAATATTAAACCTATATTTATTAACTACCTACTTAGGCGGGAAGCGTATTATAGTAGTAGGTAATAATACTTACCTAGTATATTATAAGGTAGTAGATATAGTAGATAATTCTAGGGTATTATTATCCTTAAGGTTAAGAGGTAAGTCTTCTAGCCGTAGGTAATATATAGTAAAGAACTTAAGTACTCTCTAAGACTTTATTATAAGCTTATTAGTAGTAGGGCTACCGCTCTTAAGAAATAAACTAATCTTATATAACTAATAGATTACTTAATTAAGGAGTACTAGATTAGGAGCTAGCTTATTAGTTATATACTACTATTAAGGTAGAAATAATAGTAAGTAGTAGACGTTACCTTTTACTTTAAAGAAGAAGTAGTAAAGGTAATAGTAAGGGACTAAGTAAATATACCTAGATATAATATTTCTTAAGGTAATAAAGGCCTTAATATCTAATACCTTATTTTACTTTAGTAGCTAATAGATTTACTTTAATAGCTAATAGACTAGTAGCCGTAGTAGTTATTTATCTAATAGCGGGGATAAGAAGGTAGGAAGCGGAAGGCTATTAAGGACTAGTATTATAAGGCTAGTACTACTAGAGCTAGTAGTTCTTATTAATATAGTTATAGTACTTAGTAATATTATAACTAATTTATAATATAGAAAGAAGATATATTCTCTATATAATAGGAAACCTACCTAAGTACGTAGAGTATAGAGGCCTTCCGTAAGGAAGGCACGCTAGGTAAATAATACTATTAATAATAGCGATAATAAGTAAATACTATAGCATTCTTATAAAGAAAATAATAAATAAGACTCCTCCTTAAAAGGCTTACCTATCTTACTCTTATTTATAATAATATTACTATTACCCTTTAATATAAGTATTATATTAAAAGGTTCCCCCTATTAATAATAAAGCCTAAGTCTTTAATATTAGAGTAATACTAGCTATTAAAATAGTATTAATATTAGGAGTAATCTTAAAGATAAAACTAACTCTATTAATAGTATTATCTATTAATTATAATAATTATAATAGTAGAATAAGAAAAAGAATAGAGGGATAAGATTATAAAAGGATAGGTAAAGACTTAAATAAATATAAAGGTCTTATCTAACTTAAGATATAACTACTATTTTAATTAATTTTATAAAGTAAAGTTTAAAATTCTTTAAATCTTATAATATAATAACTCTAATAATAATACTTATAAATATTAATAGGCCTATATTAATAAATAGTACTTAGGCCCCTCTACTTATTAAATTAATATATTTATAATAATTAATACTTAGGACCTAACCTTAATTAAAAAGCTAGAACTTATTTATAAGTAATAACTTAATATTAATATAGAACTTAAATATTTAATTAAAGGAATATAATAGACTTATAATATATTAAATCTACTTTATAAGGAGTTATAAGCCTTTATAACTTTATTATAAAAGTAAATAGGGGCTTAAAAGGACCTTATTTAAATACTTTATATAAATTAAGTCTTATATTAATAGTCCCTAAGTAAAGAGATAGGATAAATATAAAAAATACTAGAAAATATTACTAGTAAGATTAGTCTTACTATCTTTATAAATAATAATATATTAAGCTATCCCTAGATATTTAATAAAAAGGTTATAAGTATAATACAATTATATATTAATAGGCTTAATAATATTAAGGATATAAATTAAGTAAGTAATAATAGAGACTCTAAAAGTAATAATAATAATAATAATAAGTAAATAGACTAACCGCGTCGAGTTAGTACTTTAAACTCGAGTTAAGTACCCGACTCGAGTCTTAGCGATTTAATACTAAAATCTAGTACTAAGTATTCGGGTTAGTATTAATAGTTAGTACTAAGTATTTAAGTTAGTACCTTAGTAGGTACTAAGTATTAGTAATATTTTCTATTTATAATAATATTTACTATTATATAAAGGATTTATTATTATATTACTAAGTATTATTATTATTATTACCTAGGTAATTCTTAATAGTAAAGAAGGTAATAAGAAAGATAATAGCTATTCCTATAAAAATAATACCTATAATATTAATAATATTTTCTATTAATAATAATATTTACTATTATATCTATAATTTACTACTATATTACTAAGTAATATTATTATTATTACCTAGCCTAACCTAGGTAATTCTTTAAGGTAATATAAAAAGGTAATATATATCTCTAGGGAACTAAAAGGGGTATTAAAATTCTAATTAAAAAAAACTATTTTTAATATAAGAGTAATTTAAGAAAAAATTTAGTATCCCCTATTATTTTATTAGGGGCTTAGCGTCTTAGTAATACCTTAGTAATTTAAGTTAGGTTAACCTAATTTACTAAGGTATTAAGGCCTTAGCGAGTTAATACTAGAAGTAGGTATTAAGTATTTAGGTTAGTACCTAGAGCTAGTACTAAGTATTTAGTTAGTACTAATTCTTAGTACTAAATCCTAACTCGACGGTTAGTCTATAAGTAAAGGAGAAATACTATAAAGGATTTTTATATAAAAGTTAATAAGGAGCTTAGTAAAGATAGGGTTAATAATATATAATAGGAATATTATAAGACTAGTAGATATAATACTTAAGTATATTTTATAACTCTAATATATAAAATAATATAAAATAATAGAATAACTATTAGTATAAACCCCTAATATTTAAGCGACTTAGAATTAGGATATTTTAGAATAAAAAGTAGAAAATTAAATAAAATATAAAAGTAGAAACTTTAAGTAAGAATAAAGAAATAAGGCCTTATAAGATATCTACTATTTTATAATAATTATATAAATAGGTTATATTACTTAATAAGAGTAGGTTTCTTATATATCTTATATATATTATAAATTTAGGCTACTTTATAACTTATCTTTATAAGTTTCTTTATAATCTTAAATTTAATAATAAGCTCTTTATTAGTAATATAGTCCATAAATTAACAGTATTATAATATTAGAGTTAGGTAATTATATATAGATTATAGGCCTATAATTCCTTTAGTTATATTATAAGGCTTAATATAAAGAAATATACTTAAATAATTATTAGGTAGAGTTAATTACTAATAAATATTAGTAGATTATTAAAGGCCTTATTCTAAATTAACTAGATACTATATTTTAGCCTTATAAATAGGTAAAATAGTTTAGTAATAATACTATTACCTAATAGATATTATTAATAGGTATTAGCCCTAATTTTATTTTATACTTAAAGGTATTTATTACTTAAAGTATTTATATTATCTTAAAACTATACTTAATAATAATTTATATATTAACTATTCTTTTATTAAACTTTCTCTTTTATATATTTAAGTAGCTTATATATAGTAATATAATAAATTTTATATACTTATAAGCTTTATTATTAATTAGATTTAGAACTTACTACCCTTAGAATACTTAATATAGCTAGTCTTATATATAGACTAACCGTTAAGTTAGGATTTAGTACTAAGAATTAGTACTAACCGAATACTTAGTACTAGCTCTAGGTACTAACCTAAATACTTAATACCTACTTCTAATACTAACTTACTAAGGTCTTAATACCTTAGTAAATTAGGTTAACTTAACTTAAATTACTAAGGTATTACTAAGACGCTAAGCCCCTAATAAAATAGTAGGAGATACTAATTTTTTTCTTAAATTACCCTTATATTAAAAATAGTTTTTTTTAAATTAGAATTTTAATATCCCTTTTAGTTCCCTAGAGATATATATTACCTTTTTATATTACCTTAAAGAATTACCTAGGTTAGGCTAGGTAATAA
>JAABUX010005170.1_pt1 | contig 16142 bp, 34 predicted proteins | sample 5561851 | NCBI WGS metagenome assembly JAABUX01 (sample SAMN10711883, study PRJNA513361) | rock metagenome | isolation source: Antarctica rocks | place: Antarctica: Victoria Land, Richard Nunatak red sandstone | collected 2016-01-03 | reverse complement strand
AGCAGTAGGTGTCACGATGCCCGTCAATCAAATTAAGGATGCGACGCTACTTGGGATTGAGCCTTGCCGTGTTCAGAGAGTGACTAACTGTTCAGGGACGTGATACGTGGCGTTTTGGTTTTTTCATGCTAACAGACTGGCTTCCAGTTACTCGAATGCCTGTCGCTACAATCCCAGAGCAGGCACTGGGACGCCATCATTTGGATTCGCTGCATTGCTGCCAGCACCAACGCTGCAGCTGCTCAACGACCATCATCCGCCAGATGCAGCTCGAACTGTTGGTCGAGGCCTGCATACGAGTCTGACACGAGCTGCAGCGAGAGTCTGGCGCGCCGCTGGCCGGCGTCGTTCGCCGGGAAGACCAGCTTCGTGGTGGTGCGGCCGCCGAACGAGAGCCGCTTCAGAGCCAGCAGCTCGTCCGCGTCGGGGTCGCCCAGCACCAGCCACCATCCCTCCTCCTTGACCTGCGCACGCACCAAGCTGCTTCGACTGCCCTGCTGCTCCAGGCGACATGGCAACCACAGTAACATCTGCGCATGGCTGCGTAACTCGTGCGTGGTGGGGAGCATCCAAGGATGAGGGGACGAGTCGCCTTTGGGAAGCGCGGCGCGTGGACTCTAGCCGCGCCGCGCCCGCCGCGCCGACGGCGCAGCTCCACCTCCACCTCCCACGTCTCCGCGTCATCTGAGTTGTCGTCGCCGGCCGCGGCGCCTGCCGCCGCTTTGCCGGCCGCCGCGCGCGGCGCCTTCCACTGCACGTCCACCAGGGGCAGGCGCTCCAGCACCCTGCACGCCTCCTCTGCTGCCTGCAAAACAGGATTCGAGGGTCAGCGCCTGCATAGCGTCCAGGGAGCGCCTGAGGGCGCGGGGTGGCACAAATTGACGCTCAGCTGTTTGTCACAGCGATGGTTGAACTGCCGCTGTCGACCGAGTGTCACTGTCACTGGCCCCTCGCTCCTGTCTGGGCTCTGTGGACAAGCGAGCTTGTGCCTGACACCATCCCGGTCCGCTTGCAATACGTCGATGCTCACGTGCGAGTCCAGCAGCTGCGACAGCTGCCGACGGGTGTCCTGCTGCTGGCGGCCGCCCAGCGCCTGCGCCAGCGCCGGCAGCGTGGCGAGGCCCAGGCGGCCCAGCGCCGATGCCGCGTCCGCCGTCACGCCCGGCACGCTCAGCAGCGGGCTGTCGTCCGGCCATTGCGCCTGCGTTGTGGTGGCGCTTTGTAAAATGGCCGACAAACTGAACAATAAAATTGAACAAGGACTGCACATCAATCTCAGCTGATAACCTGACGGCCCCCCACTTAGCACACTATCACACTGGGGACTGGCTAGGAAACCGAGCGGGACTAGCTCGAGCAGCACGCATGGGATGAAGCACTTGACCTGTGCGTATGGAACGCTGCACACAAAGCCAGTGACCGTCCCTGTCCCTCACGGACAAGAAGCCCACCTCATGAGATGGACTTACTCAGCACAATGCCCCAGATGGCAATACCAGCCAGTCAGCTTTTCGGATACACGGGAAATGAGCTCGGTATGCCTCGACGTAGGTGCTGCAGCCCCCAAGCTCTGTCGCCAGACACCATGACCACGCACCTGCACGATGCTCTGCACGAGGCTCATGGTCGTCCGCGCGGTGCTGAGCCACCGCTGCTCCGTTGAGATGTCTATCAGCGCCTGCGGGCAGGGCGTGACGACTGTCACGCATCAATGTAGAATATGCCTAATCTTGCGCGGCCCGAACTAAGTGTGAAAAAAGTGCTGGCCACGTTCCTCACCAGCTCCGTAAAATTGCTTGCGACAGGATTTAGTGCAATCTTGGCCCTTGGGAGAGGGAAGCAGAGCACGGCCTTCCTCTCGCCGCAACGCGCCTGCAGGATGCGGATGCTGTTGTCGAGCACCGTCTTGGTGTCGGTGATGTAGTCGCTGATGGGCAGCGCCAGGGCGCTGAGGTGCGCCTGGATCAGCAGGTTGGCCTTGGCGTGCGGGTCGTCCGCGACCTTCTTGTCGATAGGCCACCTGACCTGTCGCCAGCAGGTACACGGCTTCTCAGCAGCTTCACTGCAAGGGTTCAGTGGGCAGTCGCGATTCATGGCTAACGTCACTGGGCGATCGGTAAATGTCGACTGCTCATCATCAGCCAGACTGCGACGGTGTCATTATAACAGAGTGCCTGCTCATCCTGCGTCGTCAGCCACAGCAGAGCTCACCTCCGCAGAGAGGCGCAGGTTGAGGATGTCCTCGTTGTGCCGCACGGGGAGCTCCTCGTACTCGGTCACGCCACACATCGCATGCAGAACGGCCTGCATGAAGGACGGGAACATGGGAACGACTACGGGGCGGCTGAAACATCCAGGAGACTCGTCTTGGGTCTGTTTTGTGAATACAGAGGTCAGCGCAAGGAACGGAGACAACGATTGATCAGGGTGTGCGCAGCACCGCATGCTCAACTGTCAACCACATCTCAGTTGCTGATGTCGGTGGAAATTCCATCAAAAGGCGACGTGATGGCACCTTGAGGTCCATGCCGGGGCCCAGGTGCTGCCGCAGGAACGCCATGGTGGTGTGCTTGAGGTAGTAGAAGGACGCGATGCGGCCCATCGGCAGCGCCGTGACGCCGTCGCCCTCCGCCTCGCCGGCCACGCACCCCGCGTCCTACGCCGCAGCTTTTCTACTATAAGCAAAGAAAACTCTTATGTTTTAGGTATAACAATTTTTTATGATTTTTTTTATGCTTTACCCAGGACCTTTATGTTTAATTAGTCATAAAGTAGCTTTAAGTTTATGCCGCAGCGCAGCAGGCACACTTCCACGAGGCCGGCTCCGTCGCGACTCTCGGCCGGGCTTTAAAAAATTTGTTTAGGAATAAAGATAGTCGCAGGCGACAGGAAATTTACTGGCAGCAGCTGTTTCGCTGAACAAAATTTTTTCTGCCCCATAGCGCATGCGCAGTACTGTCGCAGGGATGTTCTGGTCCGAGTGTGTCCTGCAGACGTGTGTCGCGGCATATGCCTGCATGACACATACTGTCGGCGCCTGATAATGATGGTCCAGAGCCGACATTCAAATTGCCCAATGCCGCGAGACTCATGTTGAGCAGAGAGCAGAACGCTTCACGAACGCTTGACGAACGCTTCACGAACGCTTCACGAACGCTTGACGAACGCTTCACGAACGCTTCACGATCGCTTCGGGAACGCTTCATGAACGCTTCATGAACGCTTCACGGACGCTTCGCAATCAGCACTCACCTCGAGGGCGGCGAGGTTGTCCTCGACGAGGCCCGACAGGAACGCGTTGACGTCCTCCTCATCGGTGTCGCCCAGGCCGTAGTAGCTCGGGTTCTGCAGCAGCCGCCGGAAGAAGAAGGTCCAGGTCAGGTAGTCCACCGCGTCCTGCTTGCTGCCGATGGTGCCCGCAGCCACCTCGGCATTGAAGTGCTCCGCTAACTACAGGCAGGGTCTTAGGTGAGGCTCTGATGCGGAGGCGGAGATCTCACGCAGCATTGTGGAACGAGCCGTACCCAAACACCGGGGTTCAGGCGTGCAAGTGTGCATTGGTGCAACTGTGCATCCGTGCTTGTGACAGTCATCACGCAGGGCCGGCAAGCTTCGGATTGCAGGACGGACAAGGCGAGGGGGATGTGCACGCCTGGTCTGCCAGGCTGGACTCCACCGGGAAGGGCTCGTACAAGAACTGCGCGCACAGGTCGCATCAAGTCATTTGCTTGATGCTGCGTGTGCATTCGCTGATGCATAGCTCATGGCATTGAAGCCTTGGATCGAACACATAGTTGGCGGAGCAAAGCAGTCGCAGCAGGACCATCGGCAGGCCGCATGATGACTTCTGCCGGCGCCTTCAGCAAGTGGGTGTTCCCTCTGCTGCGCACCTTTTTGTAGAAGGACTTCTTGGCGTCGGCGACCATGATGACGGCGACGCCATGCTGGTCGTACTGCGGGCGCCCGGCGCGGCCCATCATCTGCAGCACGTCCGTGATGGGGAAGTCCACGTACCGCCTGCCGGTCCCGATGCAGATGCAACGAATCAGCTCGCATGGGGGTCGATGCGCTGCGACCATACGGCCCTCAGCTGCTGCTGGGCAGCAACACGTCATTTGTGATGACGCGCAGCACAAGCAGATCGTGATCAGGCAGGAATACAAGGGTCGAAGAGGAGCGGGAGACAGCGCCGCGCCTGGTGGGAGCGTCGAAGAACTCGGTGCCCTTGATGATGACCAGGTGGGCCGGCGTGTTGACGCCCCACGCCAGCGTGCTTGTCGCGACCAGCACCTGCGTCCATGCTGATGTCGTCAGCATGCAAAATGCCACCCGTTTCAGCACCCCGCTGACTCGCTGTTGAGGCGCAGCTTGCAATTCGGAATTGATCATCACGCAGCAGGTCCTCAGCTTCCTGCTTGCCTCCGAGGCTTGCTCGACAAATGCAATGATCACAATGGCAGTCGCTTGGCACCTGGATCTTCTGCTCGACGAACAGGCGCTCGACGAGCTTGCGGTCCCGCTCCCCGAGCCCGGCATGGTGCATGCCGATACCAAACTGCAGCGTATGCCGCAAGTTCGAGTCCTGCGCGCGGAGCACTATGCATTCACTGACCGGCTAGGGTTTGCAAGCTAATGTCACAGCATAGCAAAGTTTTATGAGCGTACAACTTCGAGTGGATAGCCTGAACACATATGGTTGTCATGCTTGCTGATCCTTGTCGCAGCCCGCAGAGGTTCGTTGGCGCAGCACTGCTCAATCCCTATATCGCTGCACAAGGTCCAGAATGCCCGTCATTCGCTTGGGCGTTCCTCGGCCGTCCTCACCCGGATGTTGGCCAGCACATCCTGTAGTTCGTCCTCGGGCATGTGCACGAACTGCTCGGCGCGCTCGTCTGCGGCGGCGAAGGCGATCACGTCCAGCGCCGTCAGCCGCGTCTGCCGCCGGCTGCTGACGAAAATCAGGGTGGGCTTTAGCGGCGAGTGAGCCTGCGGATTACAGTACTCCCTGTGTGCGCCACGCCTGGTAAAGTGCTGAGAGCCGGAGCAATAAGCTGCCGAAAGTCTCCACGGCTCTTTGCCTCAATTTGCTACCACCTCAAGCCCCAGAGGTTCTGAGCAGTATCGAGGCGTTTTAAGCACGGCAAAATGGGGCAACAGCCGGCCGTCAATGAAGGAAGGGTCCTTGCCTACCGTCAGCAGGTTAAGTTTGTAGAACAGCACACGGCAGCTCACCTGGATGGCGGCATAGGCGGGCTTGTTCATGGACGCCATGCGCGGGCAGTAGAACTTGCCCGGGTACCCCTGGATGTGCGCCTCCAGCGGCACCGGCCGCACGCTGGGCTTGAAGTTGAACAGGCCCTGCATGAATCGAACAACGCGGTGCGTCAGCATGCACGTGTTTTCCAGTTCCAAGAGCGCACGTGTAACCCAGTGCCATGAGCAGGTCTCAAAGGTCCTGCGCCTCAGCAAGGCATGTGCTCGTGCGCCAGGCCGCATGAGCAGAGTGGATCAGTTCTTTGCTGGTTGATGCGGGAGACATCCGGTCACGGCCAGGCTCAGAAGTGGAAAATGATGAGAGCCGCCTCGACAAGGGTTGCGTCATTCGTACCTTGGAGCCGATGCCTAGCCAGTCCGCTAGGTCCTGAGCGTTGGCAACTGCGGTGGACAGCCCCACGAAGCGGACGTCACGCTTGGTCTGGGAGGAGATGTAGCGCATCCGCGAGACGATGACCTCCAGGATCGGACCACTGCGGGCCGCTCACGGCACATGAGTGTCAGCGGTGAGCAGCCCAGCAAAGACAGCCGCACTTCGTGGGGCATTGCAACTGCTGTCAGCTGCAAAGCTGCATGATCACCTGCGAGGGACCTCACAGGATCTCGGTCTCACAAATGCGGCGACTGCATGCAGACTGACAAGAGGCAATCCTGGGGATGTGCTGGTACGTGAGCTCTAAGCGCACCGGTCGGCACCGAGCAGGTGGATCTCGTCGATCACGAGCAGGCCCACCAGCTGCACGTAGCCGCGGTTCTGCCAGCTGCGGGAGATGCCGTCCCATTTCTCAGGCGTGCACACGATGATGTCCGCGGCCTGCAACGCCCTGCACAAGATGCATCGCAGGTCAGCCCTCGCTGTCAGTGAGCCCACGGTGAGGACGCTGTCTCGCCGCTCACAAGCAGCTGCAGAGTCGAGTTTGCGATGGCATTTTCTGCTGCTGTGTGGGAGCCGTGCTGGGTAAACCTCGGCTCAGGCACATGACGCGATCCCGCGGTGTGTGATGCTCAGCTAGCGCCTGAGAGCAAGGTGCGGGGCATTGGTGCCGCACCTGATGTCGGGCGTGATGTCGCCCGTCAGCTCGACCAGCTTCTTGTTGAGGACCTTGCACAGGCCATTGCCCCAGTCCTCCATCCGCTCGCGCACCAGCGCCTGCGGGCAGCCGGTCACCGCTGAGGAGCATGTCTAGTGCATTTAGTTGACAGCAATTGAGGCGCCGCAGACATGTGTCGGAGTCTGAACAGCAGACACGGGTTGTGTGTTGCGCTCCGTGACTGCACCAAAGGTTACCGGCCGCCAGTTCGGGCATGTCGCCACCTCAGGGGCCATGGCAGGCCGATCGATAAGGAAGTCTCAGCAAGAGCGCGCCTTCAGCGGCGCGATATAGATGACCTTCTGCCCGGGGTGCGCGGTGAAGGCGCGCAGGATGGTCAGCTCCGCGCTGATGGTCTTGCCCGACCCCGTCGGCGCACCCAGAAGGATGTTCTCGTCCGTGTGGTACAGCGTGTGCAGGATCTGCGCATCGCGCAAGCAACCCTTTCGCATGTAGCAAAACCCATCTAGCCCGCCGTCGCCGTCACCCGCGGCGGCATATGCCGCACAACAAGCGCAGCACGTCACTGATACGCAGGCGCCAACTGGGGCCACGCTCTACAGGCACACCCTTCATGCTTAGCGCCTGAGAGCAGGTGAGCAGGTGGACATACAACGCTCAAATCACAGCAATTGCGGTAGAGCGGGGCCTGCACGCCTGCGTCTGGATGGGGTTGAAGTGAGTGAAGCGGTACAGCGACTCGTAGGCGGGGTTGTCCAGCACCGACACCGGCAGCGGGTCCAGGTCCAGCAGCTCCGTGTGCGGCGGGTGGCGCTCCGGAAGGATCAGCCCCTGCAGCAGCCCGCAGACGCATTGCAGCACATGTATGTCGTCGACGCAGCCGCAACAACAATGATGCAGAGAGTGCTGAGCTGGACCCCTAAACTCGCAAACTCATTGCATCCTGCAGCAGCATGTGATTGAAAAACATCATAAGCTCAGGGCACACAGCAGGCGTCAAAGAGGTGAGGTGCTCTATATGACTGTCACAAGCAAGGGGTTGTGACAACCCCGTCGACAAGCACAGCAATCGGAGTCATACCTTGAAGCTAACCGCCAGGAGCGACTCGGAGCCCAGCCAGGAGTCGGATATCGCCTTCACGTAGTACTGGCTGGGCAGCGGCTCGAACACGGGGATGGTGAACGCGACGCGCAGCGCCGGCTCGCTCATCATCTTCTTGGTCAGCGTCCAGAGCTCGGTGTGGTAGATGTGCTCGCTCTCCGAGTCCTCCACCCAGATGTGCCACCGCAGCGAGCCGCCGTGCGCACGGTCCAGCCACCTGCGGGTGAAACGAGTGATTTGCAGTCTCTGCAGCAAGGATGTGAACAGTCTGTGGCACTCAACGATGCACTTGCAAGGTTTTCTCTCGTGACCAAGCAGAAAGGATAATTAGTGTAAATTGATTGTGCATAGCAACAGCACCTGAACTCTGGCGTGATGGTGAGCTGCACCCGCAGCACCGTGCGCGTGATCGGCTGCAGCTGCGCGTCCATGGAGATGCGCGGGAAGGCATCGACAATCGACTTGATGCTGCCGCCGGCCGCCGGGTGTCGCAGCATCGCCCCGATCTCTGATGCCTCCATGTCCTGCCAGACGGATCAACGGTCAGCATTGCTACAGGAGTCGAGATTGGATACACCTCGACCTCCTGAGTCTGGTTTCGCCGAAGAACTGCAGTAAGATGGCGGATCAATACAGGCTTGTATGCCCGCAATGGGTAGGCAGCATGCTGAGCACCCGGCGTCCTATGCTTGAAGGTTGTGGCGTCTGTACTCCCATGCTGGAAGAGCATGTGGGTACAGAAGCTGACCCTCTGTCAGCCTCGTTGCAGGCCCGCTACACACGCACGGCAGGCAGAAGAAGCGCAGGGTCGTCACCGCACCTGCAGCTGGTCCAGCCACAGGCCCCGGTCCTCCATCTTGAACAACAGCTCCGCGGGCAGCGCGCCACCGAACTGGCGCAGCGGGTGCTGGTGGTCCCACAGCCGCAGCTCGAACGCCTGCGATGTCAGCAAGTGGAATGAGAGCAGAATAACCTCGAACAATCTGCAAGCGCACAACCATACACAGCTACACACTGAGCAAGTTGCATGAGCAAGGTTTCAAGGGCAACATTGCGTGCGCACGTTTCTGCTGTATGCTGGCCCACTGAAGGCGTTGGGCCCAGCATACATGCGTATTGATGGATTCACGCATACATGGTGGCGCCAGTCATGCATCTCGCTGCTCAGATGGCATGGCGGACAACACTGATGCACGGCAGATGTGCAGCCGATATGACCTGGTCACCTTGCATAGGCGCAGCGCAAGCTCGGCGGTGCCGGACCAGCCGCGGCGCAGGGCGATCTCGAACACGGCGCGCGCGATGCGGGGCGCGTTGGTCGAGACGTACATCATGTCCGCGGTCAGGGAAAAGCTGTCGACCCGCGCCCGGGACACGAATGCCTGCCGGCACGCAGGTTATTGTCTACGCCGGGCTGAAAGCAGGCATGCAGTGATTACGCAGGTTGCTTGTGCCAGACACGGTGCCAACAGCCAACTGATTCTTGCCAGATGTGTCTAAAGTCTCTCTGTTCTGCAGCAAATGTCCAACCAGTCATTGCCCATGGCAGGTCATGGAGCTCATCAGTGCATGAGAGTGACGGAGCAGGCCTCCGTGTCAGGTCCATACCTGCAGGAGGATGCTGACTTTGCCGTGGCGGTTCTCGGCGCCGCCGCGGGCGTCGAAGGGCGCGGCGTCGTGCATGAGGCGGTCCAGCTCCGGCAGCTCCTCCTCGCGCACCGCCACGTTCTCGAACTCCGACGACTGGGCGATCATCGACAGCATCTGCGCGAAGCAGACGAGGGATCAGGCAGCTGATGGCTGGAAAGTGCTTGAAGATACGAAAGTGTACTCAGGGCTGATCGATGTGCTGGCAGCATGACAACAGACGGCAAGTAAATTCGCACTAACACCGGACACTTGTAAGTCAAGCCTCTGGGCAGGGCAAATTCTTATCGACTGCCTCGCCGTGACTTCAGATCCTGCCGCCATCGGCCCTCGACCAGGATGTCGCTGACATGATCTCATCATACGACGGCGCGCACCTTGGCCTCGTCCATGTGCTTGGTCAGCATGTCGTTGAAGGTGACGATGGAGGCGTGGCTGATGTAGAAGTGGCTCGCCACGCGGCCCAGCTCCGTGACGTACAGGTTGCCGCTGCGCTCGTCGAAGCGCGCCATCTTGCTCTTCTCCAGCTCCTTCGCCGCGTCCGTGATCAGCGTCCGCCTGCATAAGGTGCCCTCTGTTTATCGTCCTTCAAACCAGGACCAGAATTGCGGACCTTGGACACGGATTCGAGCTCTCCTCAAGGTGTGACGAGTCTGAAGCAATGACAACGATACTGTTCGCATCATCGAAGCAAGTACGTGGAAGATGTGCAGGCCATAGCCAGCATCTTCACGGCCGTTTGGGTGTCGCGTTGCGCAAGCAGGCTGAGGCGACTAGTTCCCCGTCAGCTCAGGCAGATTTGCAATGCATGGTGCTGAACATATGAATGACAGCAGCATGGCCGGGCGCCCATGCCTGCGGCCATCCAGGCGCGGATCCGCGGTCAGCTCCTGCCAGCTGACGCCGTATGGCAGCGGGTTCTTGAGCATGCGCACGTAGAGGTACGTGTACGACAGCCAAGCCATCGCTTCCTTCACGTTCGTCACCGTGCCTGCATACAAGCCAACTTCGTAAATGCAGGTTTCAGCTCCAAACACACGCATGGACATGCCTGCATAAACTGCAGCAATGACGCTGACGAGAGTGCCGAAGCAACTGTGCAGCAGACACATAGCTACGGATGACGCCAGATCATAAGGCTAGCAGCGTACCGAGCACGATCTCGGCGTTGAGATTGTCGACGAGGCACTTGACGAATTGCGACTCGATGGGCAGCTGGTGGGTCAGCATGCCCAGGTACTTGGCCAGCTTGTCGTGGGCCGTGATGATAATACCCTCGCCGCTGTCCTCAAACTGCGGTCGGCCGGCGCGCCCGAAGATCTGCTGCACGTCCAGCATGCCTGCACAGCATACGCATTCCTGTCAGCCGAGAACGCTGTCTGAGGAGGTCGCATTATGCGGGGATGGACAAGCACACGATGTCTGATTCGGGTGCACAGGCTGACAGGATGCATGGCATCTTTCGAATCTGCAGCACGGCAGTGCTGAGCGGGTCGCAAGGCGACGTACCCAGGTCGGTGAAGGACCCCTTCTGCGCGTCGTAGATCTGGGTGCCCTTGATGATGACCGTGTGCGCCGGCAGGTTCACGCCCCACGCCAGCGTGGCCGTGCAGCACAGCACCTGCGCTGGTGCATGCACGCTGAGCGAGAGAGGGAATGGTGCTGCCTGCAGTTTGCTGTCGCAAACAGTACCCACAAGCTGCATATCTGCTGTGGAGCATCCGCTGTAGAATGCTAGTGTTGCAGTCACGCACGGCACTGTTGCCCGTGCTTCGCATTAGCGAAGGAACGAGTCAACCGCGCCTTGATGAGGCCCTCGCGGAACAGGCGCTCGACCAGGTTGCGGTCAGAGCGAAGCATGCCGGCGTGGTGGATGCCGACGCCATCCACCGCCAGCTCTGCCAACTCCCTGCGGGCCACAGCACGGCATGTGATCATGGCACGCTTCGTGACTAACTTGGTAGGCGGCAAGTGCAGGTGCTTGGTCGGCTGGCGTCCTCTATGCGGGAAAAGGGCAAGAGCTTCGGCTATTTGAGACTCAAACAAACTTAAGCCTTCCGCGAATCGAATTGAAGCAGCGCTGTCCCATGGTGGGCCAAGGGCGTACTTGTTGCGGGATTTCTTGACGTCCCGCATGAGCAGCGCGTGCACGGGGTTCTCGGAGCAGTCGAACAGCGCGCTTTCGCCGGCGTTCTGGTACTTGAGCACCAGCGTACGCCCCGTCTTGCCCGTGTCCTTGCGCGAGTGCACGAACACCATCGCCTGGTGCCCCGCGCGCAGGCTGTCCGTCACCTGTCCACAGCAGGCAAAGCATGCTGTTCTCTGCAAAAAAGGTGCTCGCATATAGCCATAACCACGTCGCAAGGTTTCACCGTCATCGCGCAGGCCGTGTGAGGAGACACAGCCACATCCCGCGGTGGGAGCAACACGGTGACTACTGCGGGCGCAACCGAGGTAAATGACCACGATTACGCTGCTTCACGTCTGTGATGGTTTCTGTTCACCTTCTGGTAGGCGACCTCGTCCATGATGTTCTTGGCGGCCATGATGTTGCGCTCGCTGACGCCCACGAACTGCATCTCCAGCGGCACCGGCCGGTAGCTGGCGTCGTAGTAGAACATGCCCGTGTCCACGTTGACCCCAAGGAACCGAGCCACGTCCTGCCGGACGGAGCATCTCACAACATCTCGATGTGGGGTTCTACTGAAGCAACTGCGGAGTGGCTTTCCGTAGAGCCTGATCGCGACCCTGAACCCTAGCTAATGGTCAATGACTTCTTGGCCCCGTAACAGGCTCTTGAAAGGGGCATCCAGCGAAGATTTGGCTGCACAACGCTGCCGCAAAGCGCGGCAAGTGCTGAAGCGTCAGCATGACGCAGCACTGACCTTGTAGTTGGGCAGCGTGGCGGACAGGCCGACGATGCGAATCATGCTCTGGCTGGCCTCCACCTGCGCAGCAGCACGCTCCATTCAACCAGTGCCGGATGTTTCGAACGAGAGCATTAGTTTGAATCTGTGGGATTTGATGCCAAGTGCAACCGCACCTGGCGCTGTGTCCGAGCCACCAGGGTCTCGATGACGGGCCCCCGCTCGTCGTTGAGCAGGTGGACCTCGTCGATGATCAGGAGCCGCACCAGGGCTGCCACCGCAGCGTCGCTTCCCTGCGATGCAAAGCTAAATTCGTGATCAAAGAGGGCGTAGAAATAGCTTACCGGACAACGCTTTGAGGGTCACCGCACGATGCCCGACAACAAACGCCATGGCGTATGTAATTAGCCTGGCTAAACCCTGACCATTGCACCGCACCTTCCGCGTCACAACGTCCCACTTCTCAGGCGTGGTGACCAGCATCTGGGTCTCCTCCATCTCCCGCTTGGTCAGCTGCATGTCGCCGGTCAGCTCCCGCACAGTCAGCCCTGCGCAACAGCCCCGCGCGTTGTCAATACAGCAACAATCACGCGGACAACTGCGCAACGAGTCGGTGGTGCTCGGGATGTGAGGTGCTGAGGCTCGTCGTGAGCCATTGGGAAGAAGCGCAGAAGTCACACCCAGGGGCGCCAGGCGATGGGAGAAGGCTGCCGTGACTTCGGCAGCCAAGGCCTTCATCGGCGCCACGTACACGACCTTGAAGGAGTTCTGCATAGGTACGACCAAAGTAAGATTATGAAGCGTGCATTCATGCTGAGGTATTGCAGTGCTCAGTGCCACATGACACACGTGCAGCAGGTTTCGCCGTGGTGACCATTGAAGCTGCTTACTGCAGAGCTCCGATGGTGTATGAGACACTGCGCGCATCGTGGGCCACATGTTACCCTGATGCAAATTGTCACCAGGTAGGCGAACCTTGTCGATCATGCCGCCCGCCATGTTGTTGCCGACCTCCCGCAGCACCGCGATCATAGCGATGTTGGTCTTGCCCGCGCCGGTCGGGGCCGACACCAGCACGTTCTCGTTGCTGCCGAAGGCCGTGGGGTAGATCCGGCTCTGGATGCGGTTGAGCGTCCTGCAGCGCACGATATAGCATGTCATAACAAACACGCAGCAGCACATGCAGTTACTGATGGAAGTCTTTGCAAATTTGCGCCCGAGTCAGCACGTGCAAGGTTGTCAGCAATTATGAGGCCACGTGCATCAGCGCAGCTTTGCCACGTATCGAACCACAACCTGAAGAATGAGACTGACCAACACGAGGTGGGTACAGGCAGCGGTGCCTATGCCTGCAGTTGGTCCGACACATATGCATGCCACCACCGACAGAAGGAATGCAATAGCAGCTCTGCGCACTTGTAGCCTTCGAAGGCAAGCTGCGCCCACTCCTCCATCTCCGACACCTTCACCAGCTGCTCGTCGGCTGCCAGACCGCCCGTCTTGATGGCGGGCACGCGGACCTCCTCATACTTCTTATAGTTTCTGCGAGCAAAGCACTGGTGCAAATCAGAGCAAACACCGTGGATTGCGTATGCAGAGCAAGTGCCGGCAGGTCAGCGCATCAGTAGACGTCATGCGGCATGTGAAGAGGCTCTGGCGGCCACTGAAGTGTAAGCCACTCGGCTCTGGCGGCACAGCCGAGTCTCACTTGCGCGTAGTGCCTTTCGGTAGGGCGCCACGGGTCCACAGGCCACCGGACTCGTCGGCAACCGCAAACTCGACGCCATTATGGAATGCCAGGGTCGACCGCCTGCGAAATAATCACGCCGAGATTAGCACTGGATGGAGCAAACTCATGTCAGCCGTGTGAGCACTCCTGGGTTTTGAGTCAGATACCACGCGCGTCAAGGTGCAATCAGGTTGGAGCTGTTGTGGGAGATGAGCAAAACGATTGAAGAGGAAATTTGTTAGCGGCGCACTTGCTGTCGCGCATGACCTCTGCCTCGACCAGCTCGTCGAAGCCACGGGTGGCCAGCCAGTCAAGGTCGGCATCGGTGCCGCGGGCGCCGGCCCGCCGCTTGTCCTTTCGCTCGAGCTTGTCAAGTATCTTCTGTGACGACGTCGTCACGCTGCGCAGCCAGGCCGTCTGTGCTTGGCGGGTCTCGCAACAGAACCATCGCATGCTGAGCAAGAAAAGGTGCCAAAAAGCGACACTTGGTTGCATGGCACGATCAACAACCAGAGCTCGACTTGACGCGAAGGTAGTGCAATAAGACTGCTGATGCCAAGCATCCTCGACACCTTCAAGGTGGCATAGAAGAGCCGCAGGCACCTCACGGTCTGGCCGTAGGTGGGCACAGCATCTCGCTCAGCCTCCTCAGCCTCGCGCAGCTGGTGGATTTGGGCGCGGATATTTGCTGTCAGGTCGCGCCTGCATGCGGGAGCGACGTATTCTAGAGAGTGGACGCAACGCGAGGACGACTAAGCACGCGACCGTATCAGGGACCCTCGAAGCCCGCAATATAGTATCCATGCAGTGATTCCGGCTGTGCACTCGGACCATTGGCGGCTGTGACGACATAGGCATGCTGCATGCCCAAGCGATGTCGCAAGTCTTCCTAAACATACCGTGTGGAGTCGGATAGGAAAAGTTCGCCAAAAGCAACCTGCTCACCGATGCTCCATGAGCTCGCCGATGGCCTCGAAAGCATTGTCGCCCAGGAGGTCGAACAGCTCCGCAGCGGCCTCGTCCGGGGACCGCCCAAGGAACAGCACACGGCACGCCGCGAGCGCCAGCGCGTCGTCGCCGGCCGCCGCCGCCGCCGGCGCTCCGCCCGGCCCCGTCCGTGCGCACCACTCTCGCAACCACAGAGCACCCCTCTGCAGACGGCAGGAAGGCATGTTGCTACGGTTCAGGGCTTGGGTCAGGGTTGGAGCCAAAAATGAGGTTGGGGTGGGGTCCATAATAGGGTCGACATTGGCACATGACTGGGCTGAGCATCAACCGCAGCACACTGGTACGCGCGATGGTCAGCAGCAGCTACCCCTTGCTAACCCTCAGCGCAGCGCATGTCCTGGCGCAGACACTCGTCGCAAAGCGTCTCTAGGGTCAGCGGCTGGAGGCATGAAAAATTTGACACACAATCCTTGCTAGTGGCTGGACATTTGCATGACGATCGCCCTGACCTTAGACTTGGCCCGCTTCGGTCCGTAGCCGTCCTCCTCATCATCGTCCTCATCAGGCCGGTATGAGGCAGAGGGACGGGTGGCGTCGGCAAACATGCCACGTATGCTGGTCACGCTCGGCTGCTGCCCCTCCGCTTCCCTGGCAGCAGACAGGCAAAATACAACGTTTGACGCTGCGTACACTTCACGCTTGCTGTCCTTAAGCTGGTGCTGTTCGATGACAGAATTGAGCTATGAAGGGGCCTGGCACACCGCGTGACGCTGCAACTGGCGTCTTGCCAGCACAATATTGGTAGTGCTGCATATGTGGGAATGCCAGGCGGCAGAAGGCTGCAGAAGGCCACACCTGTCGGCTCCCGTCGGGCTGCCAGGCGACACGCCGCACATGGCCAGTACGGCCGCATCAGGGTCATCGGCCAGCCGTGACGTGTGGACCGTCAGGTCGGCTCCGAACTCGTCGAGCTGGGCGGCCGCAGCTGTGTGACCGTTGGCCTGCGACGGGGCGGCATGGCCGTTGCTGTTGGGCGTGCCGGATGCTGCGCCGAGCCGCTGCTGCCAGGTGCGCAGCGTCTGGAAGGCCGCCGTGAGGGGCTGCAGGGCTGCCGCATCGAACTGCCCGAGCGCTGCCGACAGGGTGTCCCTGCGAGAGGGCGAGCACGAAAAGTGACAACGACGGTTTGACTCGCAAAAGACTAGCCGCGTACGATGCAGATCAAGGAGGGACCATTTGAGGCCGCCTATATTGTAGGCAGCGGTTTGGATTGACGTCGGCGTGACGTGCTGACCTGATGCGCTGCGTGGCGGCGGCCGACCCCGTGCCCTTCACGAATGCCTGGGACGGCGCATCCAGGAGCGTGCTCCACACGATTTTGCCGGCTTCGTGGACCTATCGACGGCATTGACATCACACCACCGCTCAGCATGACTGGGTGCTTCCTTCAAGATGTCAGTATCCTGCGCAGCCAGCTTCGGTCCGACAATTCATTGCATGTCAATAATGTTCTACCCTGTAAC
>JAABUX010005169.1_pt1 | contig 16143 bp, 16 predicted proteins | sample 5561851 | NCBI WGS metagenome assembly JAABUX01 (sample SAMN10711883, study PRJNA513361) | rock metagenome | isolation source: Antarctica rocks | place: Antarctica: Victoria Land, Richard Nunatak red sandstone | collected 2016-01-03 | reverse complement strand
CAGCCCACGATCTACCGCTGCCGCGCCGTCGACGGCGCGGCACTGCTGCCGGTAGGCAGTAGGTGACGCCGTCCGCTACTGGAATACATGAGAACCGCGATGCGCCGCTCCAGATCATTCGGAGCGACAGTCGAGAAGCGCCAAGGAAGATAAAGCGTGTATAGAACCGCCAACCGCTGATGTGGGCCGGCTTTCGGGCCATGCGTGGCCAGGCGCGGCGACCTCGTCGCTCACGATGGTCAGGTGGCCGGTGGCCGCGTTTGACGGGCGGTAAGAGATCGTCACGTCGGAGCCCAGGGCCGTGAGCATGTGCAGGAGCCGCTCCAGCGAAAAGCTGCTCATGCGTCCGCGCAGCAGGAGCGAGATGTGTGGCTGCGGCACACCCGTCAGATCGGTGACTTCTCGTTGGGTCAGATCGCGCTCCTTGATGAGCGTGGTGACGCGGCGCATGAGCGTGGCGCGCACCAGACGCTCGTCGGCATCGGGCAGGCCCGCGTCAGCGAAGACGTTGCCGCTGCTGAGCGTGTAGCCCCCTGTCTCGTTAGCCATCGTCCTCCTCCTTCCCCTGCTTCTCCCGCCCGGCGCGGGCGCACTCCGTGTCGATTTCCTCGGCCAATCGCAAGCGGGCCTTGACGCGCTCGACGTGCTCCTCGGGAGTGGCAATGTTCCGGCGCGACTTCTTCAATCAAAGCCGCCGACGCGGCCATGTATCAGGCCAAGCACAGCGGCCGCAACCGCTACCGAGTGATTAGTGGTTAGTGGCTAGAAGTTCTTCTAACCACTAACCACTAATCACTCAGTGCGGGGAAGAGGTCCTTGAGCGCCGGGTAGAGGCGGTCGTAGAGGGGATAGACGCGCTCGTAGACCGCCGCGGTCGCGGGGTCCGGCCGGACGGCCTCGCCCATGTGCACGGCGCGCTCCGCGCCCTCGGCCAGCGTGAAGACGCCGGTCCCGGCCCCCGCCAGGAGCGCCGCGCCAAGCGCCGGCCCCTCGCCGCCACGCTCCGGGACCACGGGAACGCCGAAGACGTCGGCCTGCACCTGGCGCCAGAAGGGACTGCGCGCGCCCCCGCCCGTGGCGTACACCTCGTCGGCGGGCAGCCGCAGCGCGCGCATAATCTCCAGCGAGTCGCGCAGCCCGAAGGTCACGCCCTCGACCACGGCGCGCGCCAGGTGCGCCGGACCGTGCCGCAGGCTCAGCCCGCAGAAAACGCCGCGCGCGTGAGGGTCGCCGTGGGGCGTGCGCTCGCCCGAGAGGTAGGGCAGGAAGAGCAGGCCCTCCGCACCGGGCGGGACCGTCGCCGCCAGCTCCATCAGCACGTCGTAGGCGTCGCGCCCCTCCCGCGCGGCCTGCTCCAGCGCGGGGCCGCCCCACACGTCGCGGAACCAGCGCAGCGCCCCTCCCGCCGCCAGCATTACGCCCATCACGTACCATGTGCCGGGGACGGCGTGACAGAACGTATGCGCCCCGCCGCGCGGGTCGACCTCGGGCGAGGCCGTCGGCGCCACCAGCGTGCCCGATGTGCCCAGCGAGCTCATCAGGCGGCCGGGCGCGATGACGCCCGTGCCCACGGCGGCGCAGGCGTTGTCCGCCCCGCCGGCCACGACGGGGATCCCCGCGCTCAGCCCGGTCGCCTGGGCGGACGCGGCCGTGACCCGGCCCACGCTATCGGCTGACTCATGGCAGACGGGGACGAGCGTGCGCGGCAGGTCGAGCAGCCCCAGCATCTCCTCGCTCCAGACGCGGCGGCGCACGTCGAGCAGCAGCGTCCCCGCGGCGTCTGAGACCTCCGTGCCCAGTTCTCCGGTCAGGCGGTAGACCAGGTAGTCCTTGGGCAACAGGACCGTGACCACGCGCGCCCACACCTCCGGCTCGTGCTCGCGCACCCACAGCAGCTTGGGAGCGGTGAAGCCGGCCAGGGCCGGATTAGCCACCAACTCGAGCAGGCGCTCGCGTCCGCCTGCCCGGCGCGTGATCTCGTCGCACTGCGGGGCGGAGCGCTGGTCGTTCCACAGGATGCAGGGGCGCAATACCGCGCCCGCCCCGTCCAGCAGCACCGCGCCGTGCATCTGGCCAGAGATGCCGATGCCGGCGATGGCGGCGACAGCAACGCCGCTACGGTCCAACAGCATCCTGATGCTGGCGCACGTCGCGTCCCACCAGTCGGCGGGATCCTGCTCGCTCCAGCCCGGCCGCGGGGTGGACAGGGGCAGCGGCGCCGTCGCCGTCCCGGCCACCGCGCCGTCTTCATCGAGCAACAGGCTCTTGACGCCCGTCGTTCCCAGGTCGATCCCCAGCAAGTACATGGCGACTCCTTGTTAGTTATTGTCGATCGGCACGGCGACCGAGAAGGTGCTGCCGGAGCCGCGCACACTATCCACCCAGATGCGTCCGTTCATGGCCTCGACCAGGCGCCGCGCGATATAGAGGCCCAAGCCGACCCCGCCGTTGGTCTGGCCGAGGGATCGCTCCAGGCGGCCGAACCGCGTGAACAGGCGCGGGATATCGGCCGGGTCGATCCCCGACCCCTCATCGGAGATCTTGACCACGACCGCGCCATCCTCCTCACCCCACACCAGCATCACCGTCGACGCGGACGGCGCGTGCTTCACCGCGTTATCGAGCAGGCTGATCAACACCTGCTCCAGCCGAAAACCGTCGGCGATGGCCCACACCGGAGGTCCGGCTATGACGATGGCCGGCAGCCCGTCGGGATAGCGGTCGCGCAACTCCTCCAGCGCGGACGCCACGATATCGGGCAGGGCCACGCTCTTGAGCACCACCGGCAGGGCGCCGCGCTCCACGTCGGTGATCAGCAGCATGTCGTCGACCAGGCGAGCCAGACGATGCGAGGAGACGTTGATCTTCTCCACCATGCCGCGCCGCCGCACCTCCTCCGACGTAGTCCAACGATACAGCAGCTGCTGGACGTAGCCGCGGATCAAGGTCAGCGGGGTGCGCAACTCGTGCGAGACGGCCAGGGCAAAGTCGGTCTGGATGCGCTCTGTCTCCTCCACCAGGCGCAATCGCTCGCGCATCAGCGCGAGCTCGCCCTCCAGGTAGACGATGCGCCCGCGCAACGCCTGTTCCCGATCGGTCTGACCCGGCGCTTGCTGCCCCTGATCGACCGTTGTCCCGATCTCAGACGTGGCGCCGATCACGGTCTGACCGCGCTTGCCGTCTTGTGGCCCTTGATCTGACCCTGCTCCCAGCTCAAGACCGAGCCCGGAGATGTCGTGAGAGGACATTAGCGCACCTCGTAGACGCTCATCGTCGGACCGGGCCGTGCCAGGACGTCACCTGTAATCCGGATCAACAGGCGCGCGCGGCGGTAGAGCGCGCGATAGCGCGCAACCGCCAGCGGATAGCGCGCGGGGGCCGACAGGAAAGCGCCATCGGTCCAGCTGTCGGCGACGAGGTAGCGGAAGCCCTGGGCACGGAACCGGTCGTAGGTTTGCGCCGCCAGTGAGCTAAACTGCCTGGTGCGGTACCCGTGCGACGACTGGGTGAACGCGTTTCCCTCCCAGTTCTCGATGGCAATGGCGGCGCCGCGCGGCAGGTGCGCATCAGCCCAGGCCACAGCCACCTGCTCACTGAAGGGATGGGTCACGGTGAAATCGGAGACCCCCGCCGCGTAGGCGGAAGGCGCCGCCGCCACGCCAAGGACCACGATGTAAGCCGCGGCGTGATTGCGCAGCCACAGGGCCAGCGGCGGCACGATGGCCTCGGCGCTGGCCGCGGCTAGCAGCGCCGCGAAGGGCAACAGCGGCAGCAGGTTGCGGTCGAAGCGCACGACCGTACTGCACAGGAGAGCGTCATAGGGCAACACAAAAGCCAGCAGGACGATCCCCGCGCGATGGTAACGCGCCACCACCACGCCCAGTCCGGCCAGCGCCAGCAGGGTCAACGGCGGCAGCAAGCCCGTCGTGCCCAGGTACGCGATGTACCACACGGCGTTGCCGCTGCCCTCGGCGCCGGGATGACCGCTCATATAGTGCGCGTTGATGGTATGGAGGTCACGCAAGAACGACACGTGGTCGAGCACCGCGTACGGCGTGGTCAACAGGAAGGTCAGGGCGCAGAGCCCCGTCGCGATGGCGGCCTCCCGCGCGCGTCGGCGCCACGGCATCCCCCGCCACAGCAGGACCGCGATCAGCGGTAGGGCCAGCGCAATGCCGGCGTTATACTTAACTCCCGCGGCCAGCCCCGCGGCGACGCCGGCCAGCGCGACGTCATACCCCTCGCCCTGGCGCTGCAAGGCCCGCAGGGCAAAATACGCGGTCGCGGCCGTGAACAGTGCGGTCGGCGCGTCGACAGTGATATAGTGCGACTGCTGCACGTGTTGGGCTGCCACGGCCAGGAAGAGCGCCGCGGCAAGGCCGAGGCGCGGGCTGAGCAGCCCCCCCGTCAGGTACGTCACCAGCACCGTCAGTGTGCCCAGCAGCGCGGTCAGCAGCCGCCCGGCAAAATAGTAGACGGGTAGGTTCTGAGGCTGGTCGGGATGCCGCAGCACGTCCGGCGCGAATAGGCCGGCGGCGTGGCCAACGGCCCAGGCCCAGGCGGCCTGCATATCGTAGTAGAGCGAGGGGTAGATGAAATAGTGCGGGTTGAGGTCGCCGTGCAGCCACATGGCCAGCGCGCGCCTCTCGACCGAGGGCTCATCGGGCTGGATGATGTACGGCAGGCCGAACGCCAACCCCCAGAAGCGCAGCCCAAAGGCCAGCGCCAGCACAAGGCCCAGGGCCAGGCGTGTGCCGGTCACCAGCGTGATGATCGTTCCGCGCGGGAAAAAGGCTCCACTCCCGCGCAGCGTCGTCGGATAGGACGGGTTATGATAATTTTGCACGACAGGCACAGGATAGCACGCCGATGGCAGCAACGCAACGTCAATGTGTGTCGGGGTGAGACGGTGGGCAATCAGGAGACCGCGCCCGCGCCTCAGCGGCGTGTTCTCTTACACCATACTATAGAGAGGACATGCATCCAAAACCACTTGTTTCCAAGCGCCGCGACCGCGCGACGTCGGCCCTACTGACGGCGGTCGAGCGCGCCGTCGACCTGGTCGCGACCGCCCCATCCCTGCCCCCGCGGCCCCGTCGCATCGTCGTGCTTCGTAGTTGCTGCCTGGGCGACACCCTGCTGGCCACCCCGCTGCTGCAAGCGCTGCGTCGCGCCTACCCGGCCGCCCACATCGTCGCCGCGGTGGGCCGCTGGTCGCGGCCCGCCCTGGAGCACAACCCCGACCTCGACGGCCTGCTGGATCTGGAGAGTGTCGGGACCAGACGCCCGCGACCGGGGCAGTACGTCCGTGCGCTACGGCGGCTGCGCGCGGGGCGCTTCGACCTGGCGCTGGCGCTCGACCGCACCCCGCTGCTGACGGTGCTGCCCCTGCTGGCCGGCATCCCCGTCCGCGCGGGGATCGACAGCGCGGGGCGCGGCTTCGCCCTCAACGTGCGGGTCCCCTGGACCGAGGTCGAGCACGAGGCGCGCCTCTTCCTGCGCGTCGGCGCGGCGCTCGGCATCCCCACTGACGGCGTGGGACTGCGCTTCGTGCCCTCTCCGGCCGACCAGGACCGCGCCGCGGAGCTATGGCGACAAGCCGGCCTCGACGGGGCGCGCGTGCTGGCCCTGGCGCCCGGCGGCGGACGCAACCCGGGCATGACCTTCGCCGCCAAGCAGTGGCCGCCCGAGCGGTACGCCGCGCTGGCCGACCGCCTGCACGATACTCATGGTTTGGTCACCCTACTGACCGGCGACGCCCACGACCGCGCGCTGACGGCGCGCATCCGCGATCTGATGCGAGCGCCGGCCGCGGACCTAACCGGAGAGACCTCCATCGACGTGCTCGGCGCGCTCTACGCGCGGAGCGCCCTCTTCGTCGGCAACGACTCTGGCCCCACCCACCTGGCCGCAGCCACGGGCATCCCTGTCGTGGCCGTCTTCGGCCCCACCGATCCTGCCGTCTACGCCCCCTTCAGTCCGCGCGCCGTCGCCCTACGCGGCCCCCACGGCCTCAGCACAACCGAAGTAGACGTGGAGCAGGTCGTAGCGGTCAGTGAACAGTGGCTAATAAGTGGTGAGTAGCCGTCCGTCGAAGATGCAACGGTGGATTGCACCGGCCGGGAGTGCGAACATTCCCAGCCAGCAGTTCTCCAATACATCAGATAAGGCTAACTACGCCTGGGAGGCCACACGTTGCTTGATGTGCCCAACGGAGCAAGCGGTCGACCAGCAGGGCGTCGCCCTTGGCGAAGGCCAGCAGGCGCGTGAGCTGGGCCGGGTTGGCCGTCGCGGCCAACAGTCCCTGACGCAACACCTGTATCTGCGGAGCAGTCTTCGTTCCCAACAGCCGTTGCACTTCGGCGCCGCCGAACGTATCGGCGAGGTCCTTGATGGCCCTGGAGCTCAACCCACCCCTGATCAGCTTGTCGATGGCATTACGGCCAAGACTGGTGGCGAGGCTTTCGATGTCCTGGGACGATAGCCCGTGCAGTAAGGTCGTGGTGATCTTGTCGCCCAAGATGGCGGCCGCTGCGCGTAGGTCCTTAGTCTGGATTTCGCACGGAGATAGAGTCCGCACGTCAACAGTAATACGTGGCGGCGGGCCAGCCCAGACGGTGCAAGAGAGCGGTGACAGAAGGAGCGATGAGGGCCTTGACCTTGACCCTGGGGCAGGGTTCTATAGTGTGTGTGACATGACGCGCTTGACCACGGCGCACGTCGATGCGGTGGCCGTCACGACCACCGCGCCGTCTCGCCGTCATGCGCTAAGAAAGGGGAAGGTGGAGAATGTCGCATCACATGCTGTCTGATGTCGTTGAGGCGACGGCTACAACGTTCGGTCTTCCTGGAGTTGCCGTCGGGGTGTGGGTGGACGGTCGGGAGATGTACGCGTGCCACGGCGTGACGAGCGTTGATAACCCGCTGCCCGTCGATCGGGACACGCTGTACGTGCTGGGCTCGGTCACGAAGACCTATACAGCGACCGCGCTGATGCGCCTGGTCGCGGAGGGGCGGGTCGCGTTGGACGCGCCGGTGCGCCGGTATATTCCCGAGCTCCGGTTAGCGGAGGGGCGGGCCGCAGCGGAGATCACCGTGTTGAACCTGCTCAACCACACCGCGGGGCTGGACTGGGGACTGATCGTTGACACCGGCGAGGGGGACGATGCCCTCGCCGCCTATGTGGCCAAGATGGCCGAGGTGACGCAGATCGCGCCACCCGGCGCCCGGACCTCCTACAGCCAGGCGGGGTACAATCTGGCCGGGCGGATCATAGAGAGGGTTACGGGTCGGACGTACGAATGCGCCATTGCCTCGTTGGTGTGCGAGCCCCTGGGCCTGGCGCACAGCTTCTTCGCGCGCGACGACGTCATGACCCGTCGGTTCGCCGTCGGGCACAACCCCGGCGACGACGGGGCGCTGTCCGTCGCGCGGCTGTGGCGACGTGCGCGCGGCGACAACCCCGGCGGGGGCCTCGCGTCCTCGGTGGCGGACCAGATCCGTTGGACCCGGTTCCATCTGGGTGACGGCCGCGCGGACAGCGGCGTCCGTGTCCTGCCCGCCGCGTTGCTGCAGCAGATGAAGGAGCCGACGGCCGCATTGCGGGGCAGCGCGCTCGGCGACGCCATCGGCATCTGCTGGTTCCTGCGCGACGTGGACGGTGTGCGCACCGTCGGGCACGCCGGGTCGGCGAACGGCCAGTTCGCCGCGCTGCTCACCGTGCCCGAACGGGGCTTCGCCGTCGCCGCGCTGTCCAACGCCGGCCCGAACGGCATCCCATTCAACCAGGCCATCGTCCGGTGGGCGCTGGAGACGTATCTCGGCGTGGTAGACCGGGATCCAGCACCGCTCCCCTACGACGAGACGCGGGCCTGGGAGATCGTCGGACGGTACGAGACCGACGCCCAGGCGCTCACCATCCGCACGACCGGGGCACGCCTGACGCTCGAGGTCGGGATCAAACCGGAGATCCGCGCGGCGGCGGACACCGACATGCCCCCGGATTACCCACCGGCCGACATCGGCCTGCTACCGGGTGACGGAGACGAGTATATTATCACCAGCGGCGGTTTGACGGGGCAGCGCGGCTTCTTCACCCGCGCTGAGCGTGGCGCGGTCGTGGGCGTCGACCTCGCCGGTCGGTTGTACAACCGGACGCGGACGACCTCCGCGTAAAGCCCGGCGTCCGGGTTGCGCACGGGGCGGGGATCTCACGCACGTGCCGGGTCCCGGGCCAGGCGATAAACCCGCCGTCGTCTACCTGTGAGCCAGGACGCGGTATGCCGCGGTACCCGGTAGCATGATGGACGCCGTGGGCGGCAATCTGGGAGAAGGGAGCATGACGCGCATGATCACCATCGGCCAACTCGCCACCTACGCGGGCGTGACGATCAAGGCCGTTCGCCATTACCACCGGCGCGGCCTGCTCGAGGAGCCGCCGCGCGACGCATCGGGGTACCGGCGGTACAGCGCCACGCACGCCCTCGCCCTGGTCAAGATCAAGACGCTCGCCGAGGCGGGCGTGCCGCTCGCTCGCATCAAGGAGTTGCTCGCCGCCGACCCCGACCGCTTCGCGGCAGCCATCGCCGCGATCGACCGCACGCTGCAGGAACGGGTCGCGGACCTCCTGCGCACCCGTGAGCGGCTCGCCCAGCTCAGCGTTGGCGAGCGCCTGTTCGTCTCCACGGAGGTCGCCGACTACCTCGACCGGCTGCGCGAACTCGGCGTGAGTCAGCGCATGGTGTGGATGGAGCGTGACATCTGGGTCCTCCTGCAGGCGGTCTCACCGAAGGAGGCGGCCATCTGGATTGATGACAAGCGCGACGCGATCGGCGATCCAGACTTCCGTGCCCTCTACCGCGCGTACGATGCGGCCTTCGACTGGTCCGCGGACGATCCGCGCCTCGACGCGCTGGCCGATCGCGCCCAGCAGTGGATCGCCAACCGATACGGCCGGTCCGAGGGCGGCGAGAGGCCGGTCCAGGATGCGGCCATCGCCCAGCTCGTCGCGACGTCCTTCGGTGCGACATCACCGGCCTGGGACCGGCTCACCGACATTGCCACGCAGCGCAAGGCGGGGGGGTGAAGGCGCGTGGCAGGCGACGTCCGGCTGCACAGCCCCGGCTACGAGGATGCCCCCCGGCGCTACGACGTCAAGGTCTTCGGCGGCGCCAACAGGCTCACCAGACAGGCCCTAGTCCATGATTTCTCCACACGTCACATTGATGATCGCGGCGGTGATCGCACTGGCTTTGTCCGATGCCGCCAGAACCGCTGCATTTGCCACTTCGGCGAGCATCGGTAATCGCTTGAGTAATGTCTGCTCGGCGAGGTTTCGTTCGAACGCTTCCCTCGTCATGCCTCTATTCGCCGCGTGGCGATGAAAGACCTCGTCGACACCCGGGGCATCGGGAGATCCTGCGGACCGCAAACAAACAACGCGGACGCCTCGTGGCCTCACTTCGCACGCCAGTTGCCGACAGAACCCTTCGATTGCCGCACACGCGGCGCCAAAGCCGCCAACGTTCGCACACGGGATGCGACCAGCTTGGGCGGTCAAGGCAAGGATCACGCCTGCACGGTTCCTTTCCATGTGACGAGCGGCCGTGGTGGCGGTGAGAAAATGCGTCGTCATCGCAGTCACGATCGGCGAGGTGAAATCGGTCACGGCCATCGCGCTGAGTGGCGCCCCCTGTACATCATCGAGCCCGATAACGTTGAAGGATATATCGAGCGAGCCAGCGGCCGCCACGACATCCTCCTGGAAACGTTCGACACCCTCCTTGTCGAGCGCGTCCACAACCGCGAAGTCGGCCACCCCTCCGTCCTTTCTCAGCTCTTCGACGACGTTCGCCAGCGATTCTTTCGTGCGACCCGCGAGAAAGACATGCGCGCCTTCGCGGGCGAACGCATGGGCCACCGCACCGCCGATAGCACCTGCCCCCCCATAGATGACCGCCGTCTTTTTCTCAAGCAACATCCTCAATCCCCCTCCGGCTTAACGACATGCGGCGCGGCAGGACTGCCGCGCCGCTTTGACGGCCAACCGACGCCCGGCGCTGGCGCCTCAAGGGTCAGCACCTGGCTCGTTCGCGACCTGTCATCCATGCTCTGTTCCGCTGCTTGTCCTACCCCTTTATGGCACGCACGGCCTCGACCGGGTCCCCGTCAACCAGGTGGGTATTGGCCCACGACAGTAGCTCCTCCAAGGTGGAGGAGAACACCACCTTGGGCATCGCGGTCAATGCGGCGAAGCCGGGATCGTCGGGCATCTCGGCGGCGGACTCGGACATAGTGAGACGTGTTGAAGTGGGGGCGAGTAGCTTGCGCAAGTCGCCCCCCTGGTCTCGCCATAGGTAGCGTTCGCCCATGGTGCGCAGTTTATGACCGTTAACCACGGGGGCGTAGCCGCCTTGAGGAGGTACGCCGCCGCGGTCGATCACGCTCAGCCCGCGTCGGAGTGCCGGTAGGTGTTGACCAGGACTCCGGATTGCAGGGCGCGGGTCTCGACCAGGGTGAGTCTGGTGAGCGCGAACCCGTCGGAGAACAGCTTCTTGCCGGTGCCTAGCACGAGCGGGTAGAAAGCGAGCCGGTACTCGTCGACCAGGTCGTGCTCGGCCAGCGTCCTGATCAGCTCGGTGCTCCCCCACACGCGGATCTCGCCGCCTGGCTCCGCACGCAGCTTCTCCACCGCAGCCGGTACGTCGGGGCCAAGAAGCTGCGAGTTCTGCCAGCCGACCTCGGTCAGCGTGCGCGACGCAACATACTTGGGGATGCGGTTGTACTTCCGGGTCAGCTCCCCCTGCAGGCCCTCGGCGTTCTCGTCCCACACGCCCCAGGAGCCGGCGAAGATCTCGTACGTCCTGCGGCCGAGCAGCAGCGCCTCGGTCCTGCTCTCCCACTCCCCGACGATCTCCCCGCCCTCCCCGAGCACGTCCATCTGCTCGTCATACTCCAACGTCCAGCCGCCGAGCTCGAAGCCGCCTTCGCGGTCCTCGTCCGGGCCGCCGCCCGACTGGACGACGCCGTCGAGGGTGATGAACGCCTGCACCACGATCGTGCTCATATTCGGTTCTCCTTGGTCTGGTTCGGGATCTTGTCTTCTCCACCGCGGGGCGGCTGGAGGCATCCTCCTGGCGGCGCGCGTAGCCCGCGAACGTGCCACCATGCATGGTAAGCTCTCGTCATAACCGGCTGCATCGCGGCCGCGGCGCCACCGTGTGGGCCGCCGGCGCAGGCCAGCGCTGGAGGCACAGCGCGAGCGTCTCGGCGGGCGACAGCCGCTCCATGCGGCACACGAAATCGAAGGCCGTCCCGCTCTCGCCGGTCGCCAGGCAGCGCCAGCGTCCGATGGCCGCGTACACGACGAGGTCCGCGAGCTCCGTGCTGTCGCCATGAGGCGCGGGCCAGGGGTAGGCGCCGACGTAGCCCACCGCGCACGGTCTGAGCGGGAGGTAGGCCCCCACCACCTCCGCGCAGCGTACGCTGCGGTTCCATGCCCCAATCTGGCTCAGTTCAGCGACAGCGTCCAGGCCGGCTACCGGTCCTGTGCGCCCAGCGTTCGACACACCGTCGGTCACGGCGATCACCGCTCCGGGAGGCGCCGCATCACGCACCAGGACAGACTGCGTGGGCGCCCGGGTAGGGCTGCCGGCGGGCGCCCACGCCTCCGCGTCCTCCCTGGCGCCCAGCAGGGCCCGACCGGCGGCGATGAGCAGGTGGCCCAGGCGCTGCCATGGGGATCGCTCTTGACACCGACGCGCCTGCCGGGCCAGGCGGGCGTGTCTGGCCGCGGCATGCAGCTCCCGCAGGTGCAGCGTGACGGACAGCGTGCGGGTGTCGGGGTGCAGGTCGCCAAGCATACGATGTCCCTCCTCGGTCGTGGGGCCGGAAATGGCGGGGGAGACAGGGGGCTGTCGTCGCGTGACGCCGGGTTAGTCCCCCAATAGTAGTACAGGCGCGATTGCTGTCTTTGTGCAAAGGCGCGGGGAGAACCCCAATCACATGAGAGGCGTGCTTTGGAACCGCGCCGTGGCGACACATAGCGAGCCGAGAGTAGCGAACGAACCGTGCCGAGCGACACGTGGCCGGATCACCGCCCCACTCACCGGCTATCGCGCGATCTCCTGCGCGATCTCCCAGATATGGCCACCGGGATCGCTGAAGCTGGCGGTGCGCACGCCCCACGGCCGATCCAGCGGGCCGTTGAGCATCTCCACTCCGCGTGTGGCCAACTCCGCGCACAGCGCATCCACGTCATCCACCCGGATGGTGAGTTGGAGGCGGGAACCGGCCGCGCGCCGGGCCACCGTCGCGGGCTCGATGAGCTCCCGCGCCGCCGTGGCCGTCAGCAGGTTGATGAGCGTGTTCCCGAAGTCGAACACGGCTGAGTTGGTGTCCGTGAACACGACCGGCAGGCCGAAGACCTCCCGGTAGAATTGCTTCGCGGCCTCCACATCCTCGACGAACAGGGTGATGGCCCCGATACCTCTGGGCCACGCCCGCACGTCCGCATCTCTTTCCGAATGTACCACCATGGAGGATCTCCTCGTGTATGCGCTGCGTCCGTAGATGGTCACAGCTTCTATTCAACGCGCGCGGCATGGTCGCAGCGTCGCTCATTCCAGGCCGATGGTACCATCGACGGTGGACAACATCCCGTCAAGGATGATGCCCCTGTACGCAACCAGCCGACGTGGCCTGGCGCGGTGTCGGTGCGCCCTCGCCTCCACCTAGCTGCTTGGCGCAGAGCCCGTCAAGTCGCTCCAGCGTCTTTGTCATGCTCTCGACCCAATCGCGGCCGTCGTGCACATCCGCGCGCAACTCGTCCGGCGCGCGAGAGCAGTCGTAGATCTCGGTCACCACGGTGGCGTCCGAGCCCTTGGGGGTGAGTGCGAAGATCCACCGGTGCCCCTCGCGGTTCCCGACCGGGTCCCGCGCGTCGGCGGCCGGGTGGCCGTTCCCCGGAGCCGGTTCCCAGCCGATACGCCGGTCCACCTCGTACTCGACGACGAGGTTATTCATCTCGTAGTCGCCCAGTGCCGCGTCGTGCATCTTCATGACGAAGACATCCCCGACACCAGAAACGACCGCGTTGGACGCCCCCGCGCGCACCATCCCCGAGACATCGAACTCCGGGTGCCGTCCCGGGTCCGCCAGGAGCCGGAAGATGTCGTGCGCGGACGCAGCGATCCGCCGAGATACCGCCACAGGCGTGTACGCGTCGTGTGCCATCGGCTTGCCCCCCTTTTCCTTTATCCCGCTCGGCCTGGCTGAACGCCTCGTCTATGTCGGGGCGAATGCGTGCCATTACACCCGGACTTACCGCTGCGTGGACAGTTCCTGCAAGCTCCACGTGTTGCCATCAGGGTCACTGAAGTGGGCATACTTGATGCCCCCCAGATCATCGACGTCGCTGACGGTCACACCCCGGCCAGCCAGCTCTGCGCGGACCGTGCGGATGTTCGCGACGACCAGATGCAAGCCCTTGACCGATCCGGGCTGCCGGTCAGCCAAATCGCCCATGCCGGTCCCTACGAGGATCGAACACGCCGATCCGGGTGGGGTAAGTTGGACCACTCGCATCCCGTTACCGGGCTCTACGTCATGGTCGAGGTGGAACCCCACCTGTTCAACGTAAAACGCCTTGGCGCGGTCGACATCAGACACCGGGACCGGCACGAGCTCGAGTTTCATATCCATCCGTCTTGTTGCTCCTTGTTTGCTCATCCAGAGGTCGACGCGCCTCAACCGCGTCACCCGTGCGCCCACGACGGTCAGCGACCGGACGTATCTATAGAATAGCACTAATGTTCCAGATAAACTTCTCCGATTTTGCTGACTTTGTGAGACCTCTGTCTTGGGCGGCGGAGTCGGGGAATCGCCCTCTAATCTGCCCGCCCCGACGACGGGAAGAGCTTACTGCACCTTTTTGAGGGGATATGCAGAAACCCCCAAGTTGATCGAGACCGACGACAGATACGTCATCTACTATCGAGTGACGGGCACAACCCTCATCGTCCTGGCGCCTCTCTCGACGAGCAGCGCGCCCATCTGCGCCAGACGACAGTTCCCGAGATCGTGGCGGCGTTGAGCAGCATCCTTCCGGCCATTGATCGCGCCATGCTCACAGGAGAGTTCGGTGAGGATATGGCCGCGTCGTTCCATGAGGCTCTGCGTCTTGGAGTGGACGGGTGGCTCGATGACGATCTCGCCTTCGTGCAGCCGTGGGGGTTCGCGCTCAACGATATCGTCGTGCCGACGATGCTATGGCAGGGAAGCGAGGATCTCATGGCGCCAATCGCCCACGGGAGGTGGTTAGCCCAGCACATTCCCGGCGTTGTCGCACACCTCGAAGAAGGGGAAGGCCACCTCTCCATCGCCATCAGCGCTGTCGACCGGATGCTTGGCGAACTGGTGGCTGCCGCTCACGGTCGGCCCTAAGTCGGCGCTGTGGCATCGTTTCTCGCTCCGACTCCCTATAATACCCCTTCTAACGTTCCCCTACAAACACCAGCGGACGCTCAGGTTGCTCAGGTTACGCAAACGGCTCAATCCCTTCGCGGCATCTCGACGGCGTCGGGGGTGAGGCGGACCACGCGACCCCAGGCGGGATGGCGCACCGCGGCCCCGAATCGCGCCGCGCGCTGGGGATCGAACGCCCCTTCCTGCACGGTGAGGCTATAGCGATAGGTGACGCGACCGCCCTGGCGCGCCGGGAAGTTGGTGAACCAGTAGTTGTTGAGCGCCCAACTCATCACCAGCCCGTTCGATGGCGGCATTTCCTCATGCCACAGCCCCGTGTTGATGCCGGCGCACTGCACCAGCGGCACATCCGGCGAGGCCACCACCACGCTGTAAGCGCCGGTCGCGACGGCGAACCAGTCCTGGATGCCGTGCCAATCGGTCGCCGTGCCGGGTACCTGGTCGAGGCCCGGCCGCATCACCCCGCCGGCCACGGCCAGATAGATCTGCCCGTCCGGCGCGGCCAGAGGGAAGGCATGGTAGAGCGCCTCGCCCCGCTCCACGAGCGGCTTGTGCAGCGTGTTGACGATATCGACGCGATCGGCCAGGTCGGGATGGTCGTGGAGGATGATCTCGGTGACCAGGCGCATCCCGTGGGGACCCGTGGTCTCGACGCGCAGGCCGCGCGCGGACACCCGCTCGTCGCCAGCCCTAATACGTGCGGCGGCGAAACGGCTGCGCTCGAAGCGCGCGTCGCGGTCCCCGATGCCGTCCCACGAGGCCACGGCGTTGCGGTCGCCCGGCGAGGCCACCTGCTCGTAGACGGCCTCATTGAGCCCGTAGCCGGCGCCCTGCCGCACGAGCTGGCGGCCCAACGCTTTATGCACGAGGCTATGCAGGGCGCCCGTTGCGGGATCGACCTCCAAGCGATAGGTCGCGTTCTCCAGATGCCTGGGTCTCGACTCAGCGCCCGCGTCATCGGACGCCGCTGACACGACGTCGCGCCCGCTGTCCTCGATCAGGAACGCCTTATGGCCGCCGGCGGGCAGGTTCGCGGCCAGGAACTCGACGCGCGCATGGGCGCGGTTCACGACATCCTCGCGCGGATAGGGTCGGACCAGCGCCGCGACTTCGGCCCCGCTGGCGGCGTCGCGCAGCAGGGGCGCATGGCCGTTGGAGAGGTAGCCCGGAACGCCGATGCGCACGACGTCGGACCGCGGCGCGGGCAGCGGGTTGTAGACGAGCACGGCGGCGGGATCGCCGGAGGCCAGGTAGCCGGAGGGCGCGCCCTGCAAGGTGGCGTTGGTCAGCCCCTGCTCGCGCGCGCTGACCTGCCCATTGGTTGCCGCCGCTACCGCCTGCTCGGCTTCGATAGAGTCGGCCAGGGCGGCGGCGCCGTAGACGTGCGCGGCCTTGCTGTGCCACTGCCCGCGCGAGGCCGGCGAGTCGGGGTCAAGCGCCGACTCGTAGGGTCCCCAGGTGTGCTCACAGAAGAGCAGGGCGCGCCTCCAGGCCTCCTCATACTCGGGATCCAGCCGCTCCAGGCCGATGCCACGCTCCCGCAGCAGGCGGCGCTGCCCCTCCAGGTCGGCCAGGCGCGCCTGAGTACGCCGCACCAACGCCGACTCGTACAGCGCCGAACCGTTGCCGTCGGCCCACCAGTCGGGCCAGGCCTTCTGG
>JAABUX010005168.1_pt1 | contig 16143 bp, 15 predicted proteins | sample 5561851 | NCBI WGS metagenome assembly JAABUX01 (sample SAMN10711883, study PRJNA513361) | rock metagenome | isolation source: Antarctica rocks | place: Antarctica: Victoria Land, Richard Nunatak red sandstone | collected 2016-01-03 | reverse complement strand
CGATGGCGCGTGCAAGGCGTTGATCCCCTGGAGCGGAATCCGGACCCAGTTGGGTCGGTTGTTCAACTCGTAAAGCAGCTCGTACAGGGCTTTGTCAAGCAGTTGGATTTCGAGCAGTTTGGCCAGCGCCGCGGGGTCTGAGGGGATGAAGACGGCATCGCCGCTGATCGCCAGGTACTCGCGGAGGAAGACCGACGATACCCACGATCGCCAGAACCGCGCGGCGACGGCGAGGCGGTTAAAATCCTCGGGCTGGTCTTGGCTCCGAGCGAACAAGGCGGCGAACGCGGCATAGTCGAACGACCGGATCATCCCGGCCACGTCTTTCAGGGCCGATTGCTTCGCCAGCCGCTCGGGGAGCGACTTGGCGGGCTCCCCCTCGAAGTCGAGGAGGATGTAGTCGTCGGCCGCTCGGAGGACCTGGCCGAGGTGGTAATCGCCGTGGCAGCGGATCTTGGAAGCGACGATCCGCTGGTCCGCCAGCGCATCGACTTGGCTGAGCAAGCGGCCCGCCCCGTCGAGGAACGTCTGGACGTCCCCCTGCGTCGCCTCGGGCAGCGAGCGCGACCCCGCCTTCAAGGCCGCCTGGACCCGCTCGGCCTGGTGGTGGATCTCGGAGCCAAGCTGCATTAGGTCAAACGACGAGAGGGGTTCGGGGCGAAACGCCGGGTCGGTCCGGTCGCTCGCCAGCGCCAGGTGCATCTCGGCGGTCCGCCGCCCCAGTTGCGCCGCGTCATCGAGGTAGGACCCGACGAGTGCTCGGACCTCCTCCCCCGCGTCCCACTGGATCTGGTCGCGGACCGACCGAGGGCAACGACTCCGGGCGATCGAGGCCAACTGGTCGGGGGTCATCGTCTCGTAGAACGCCTGAAGCTGACTCAGGGCGTGGTCCCAACCCGTCCCCTCGTTGGCGATCAGCCCCTGGAGGATGCCGACCATCATCGGCTCCCCTTTGGCCCCTTGGTACGCGAGGTTGCCGGCCGTGCTCGGGACGCGGGTGAACTTGGTCTTCTCGGCGAAGAACTTGCCGATCTCGAAGTCGGGGTTCACCCCTGGTTCGAGCCGGCGGAAGACCTTCAATATCAGGCGGTCGCCATAGATCACCGCCGAATTGCTTTGCTCAAACGTCCCGAGCCGGACGGCCAGGGCCTCACCGCGCGGTCCCCGAGCCTGATCAAACGCCGCGGTGGACTCCCCCCGGATCGCCCCGTGCCGTGTCGCGATCCGTTGGTTGCCGCCGATCATGTCCAGCAAGGCTTGACCGACCGCCGCATCCGCGAGGGCATCGTAAACCAAGCGCTCGGAATCAACCTGGCTGACGACCCGGGCCTCAGCCAACGCCGTAATGTCCCCCTGCGCGGCCAGCCCGAGCGGCAGGAAGTAGGTTTCGGCTTCCCCCGATTGGTAGTCGACCTGAACCCAGACGAAGCGGACCGACCCTAGCGACTGGCTCGCCGCCGATTGATCGACGATCGCCACGGAGCGGATTGTCCGCGCTTTGCCGGCGAACCAGCGCTGCTTGACCAGGAAGCGCGGGAGGTCCGCTTCGATCCGCGACCGCCCGTCGCCGGCCAGCAGTTGCTCCCACCCACGCTCGATAAGCTCGGCCGACATCGTCCCTGGCTCCCGTGATTCGCCGCAAGCGACAGATAAATCAATCAGAACGAAGCGCGGGGTCTCAAGCAATCAGACAAAGTAGTCGAAGTCCCGCTCGGTCTTCGACTTCCGGCGAATCCGGAAGATATGGGCGGGGTTGGACTGAGGGTCGAGCCGGACGAAGTTCGCCGCGCCCGACCAGAGGTAGCGGGCGTCACCGACCAGGTCGTGCGCCTGATAGGACTGGCCGGGCTGGGTGCCCAGGCCGAGCGTTGCCACCGGGACGTCGACCCACCCCGACTGGACGTGGTGCGGGTCGAGGTTGACCACGGTCAGGATCACGTCGGCCAAGTCGTCGGTCGCCTTGGTGTAGGCGATGATCGCCTCGTTGTCGGTCGGGACGAACCGGAGCGACCGGTCGGACTGCAAGGCTGGGTTCTCGCGGCGGATCAGGTTCACCCGGGCGATGTAGTCGTGGAGGCTGTGCGGCTGGTCGAAGTTCCAGTGCCGGACCTGGTACTTTTCCGAGTCGAGGTATTCTTCCGACCCCGGCTTCCACGGCGTCCCATCGCAAAGCTCGAAGGTCGGGCCATAAATCCCGTAGGTCGCCCCGAGGGTCGCCGCCAGGACGAGGCGAATCTGAAAGCCGGGCCGCCCACTGACTTGCAAGAATTCGTGGAGGATGTCGGGGGTGTTGGCGAACAAGTTGGGCCGCATGTAGTCGATGGTGGCCGTCTGGGTCAGCTCGGTGAAGTATTCCTCGATCGTCGCCTTGGTGTTCCGCCAGGTGAAGTAACTGTACGACTGCGGATATCCCCCCTTGGCGAGCCGCTGCATGACCTTCGGGCGGGTGAACGCTTCGGCGAGGAAAATCGTCGCGGGGTGGCGGTCCATCACCTCGCGGATTACCCAGTCCCAGAACCGGAACGGCTTGGTGTGCGGGTTGTCGACCCGAAAGATCGTGACGCCATGACCGACCCAGAACAGAAAGACATCGCGCAGCTCGGCGTAGAGGTTTTCCCAGTCCTCGGACTCGAAGTCGATCGGGTAAATGTCCTGGTACTTCTTCGGCGGGTTCTCGGCGTATTTGATCGTCCCGTCGGGGCGGTGGCGGAACCACTGGGGATGCTCGGTGACGTACGGGTGGTCGGGCGAGCACTGAAACGCGATGTCCAGCGCGATCTCCAGATCCAGCGACTTCGCTTTGGCGACCAGTTTGTCGAAGTCGTCGATGGTCCCGAGGTCGGGATGGACCGCCATGTGTCCCCCTTCCTTGTTGCCGATCGCCCAGGGGCTTCCCGGGTCGCCGGGGCCGGGGGTGAGCGTGTTGTTCGGCCCTTTTCGGTAGGCGGTCCCGATCGGGTGGATCGGCGGGAAGTAAACCACGTCGAAATTCATGCTCGCGACGTAGTCGAGGTGCGCGGCGGCGGTGGCGAAGGTCCCGTGCTCGCCGGGGTTCTTGGCGGTCGACCGGGGGAAGAACTCGTACCACGAGCCGAACCGCGACCGGACCCGCTCGACGATGATCCCGAGCGTCCGGTCGTAGGTGAACCCGCGCGACTTGTCGGGGTGCCGGTTCATGATCGCGAGCAAGTCGGGGTCCGTCCCGGCCTTGATCCGCTGGGCCATGTCGGGGTCGGATTCGAGGGTCTCGGCCCAGCCGGCCAGCTTCTCCCGGTCCGATCCCCCACCGCGATTCATTGCCTCGCGGACGTGTTCGGCCCCTTCGAGGAGTTCGCTGGTGACTTCCTGCCCGGCGGCAACCTTCTTGCCCAACTCTTTGAACCACGACGCGAACCGGTCAACCCAGGCTTGCACAGTGTATTCGTGGCGGCCGATCGTTTCGACCGTGAACGAAGCCGACCACCGATCGTTGACTACCGCCAGCATCGGGACTTCGGTCCACTCGGCCTGCCCGACCGGCCGGTGCTTGACCACGGCCGCGAGGACGTCGTGCCCCTCGGCGAAGATGTCGGCGGTGACCTCGACCCGTTCGCCGACGACGCGCTTGATCGGAAACTGGCCGCGATCGAGTTCGGGGGTCACACTTTCGATGATGACCCGGGACGGGGACAGGGCGGATGGACCAGATTCCCGCGGGCCTGAACGGTTCGCCGCCATCATCACCCCTCAAAGACCGCTGCCGGAACTCGACCCGCCGAGTTCGCGGAAGTGGCCATCTGACCGCATAATCGGTGCCGATTCCAGCGGCGTTTCAACTCAGCTTGATGGTGGCCATCAAGTCGTCGCGTCACGCCGGCGATTCTTCATCCGCGACGCTCGACAGCGGCGCGGCGATCGACTCCAGCGAGCTCCCTTCCGCCGCGATCCCGAAGCGGATCGTCGTCGCCACCGCGACCAACAGCAAGCCCGCGGCGAACAGGTAGCCGTAGAAGAGGTTCAGCCGCGACCCCGTCTGGATCAACCGCCCGAACGCATACGGCGCGATCGTCCCGCCGATCAAGGTTCCCAGCGCGTAATAGAGGGCGATCGCCATCCCCCGCATCTCGACGGGAAAGATCTCGCTCACCGTGAGGTAAGCCGAACTCGACGCGGCCGAGGCAAAGAAGAAGATCACCGTCCAGAGCGCTGTTTGCGAAGTCGCCGAGAGCGCCCCCTGGGTGAACAACCACCCCGTGATGACGAGCAAGACCGCCGCAATTCCATAAGTCGCGGCGATCATCGTCTTCCGGCCGATCGTGTCGAACCACGGGCCAAGCAGGGTCGGCCCCAGGAAGTTTCCCACAGCGAACGGCACGAGGTATAACCCGGTCTGGTCCGCGTCGATCTTGTAGTAGTCGACCAGGACCCGGGCGTAGGTGAAGAACACGGCGTTGTAAAGGAAGGCTTGCGACACCATCAAGGTCAGGCCGAGGAATGACCGGGACGGATAAGTCTGGATCATCGTCCGCGCGATCAGGGCGAACTCGAGGTCGGTCCGGGGCTGGATGGTGATCGTCTCCTTGACCTCCGGGAGAGCGACGCCCGCCTTGGTGAAGTGGTCTTCGATCTCGTTGACGATGGTCTCGGCTTCGGGGAGGCGGCCGTGGGTCAGCAACCACCGGGGGCTTTCGGGGACGTGGTTCCGGTAGAAGATGATGACCAGCCCGAGTAGCGCGCCGCTGGCGAAGCCGACCCGCCAGCCGACATTGATCGGGAAGAACCGAGGGTCGAGCAGGACCAACGTCGCCAGCGCGCCGATGGCCGCGCCGAGCCAGTAGGTCCCGTTGATCGCCAGGTCGACCCGACCGCGGATCTTGGCTGGGATCAGTTCGTCGATCGCCGAGTTGATCGCCGAGTATTCCCCGCCGATCCCCGCCCCGGTCACCATCAGGAAGAAAGCGAAGCTCAGGTAATCCCACGACAAAGCCGTCCCCAGGGCGCCCACGAGGTAAACGGCCAACGTGGCGGTGAACAGCTTCTTCCGCCCAAGCTTGTCGGTCAGGTAGCCAAAGCCGAGCGCCCCGAAGACGGCCCCGATGAGGTAGAACGTCCCCAAGAGGTTGATCTGGCTGACGGTGAAATGCATCGTCGCGGGGCGGCCGAGGACGGCGCTGACTGAGCCGATCAGAGTCACCTGCAAGCCGTCGATGATCCAGGTCACCCCCAGCGCCGTGACGACCCGCCAGTGCCAGCCCCCCCAGGGGAGCCGGTCCATCCGGGCGGGGATGTTGGTCCGAAATCGCTCCGACGGCGGGACGGCTGCGACGCTCATGGTTGCCTTGGTTTCGGGGGTGGGAACGAGGATGACTTGTGATCGGCGGTTGGCCGGCCGATGCGGGTGTAGCTGTCGAATCTGGAGGTTCGGATTGCAAATCGCAGGATCGCAAATCGCAAAAAATCAGAAACCAAGATTTTTTCAGTTTTTGCGATTTGCGATTTGCGATCCTGCGATTTGCCATTCTTGATTCCAGCGGACCTCCAGATTCGAAAGCGATACCCGACCGGTGCGCTCCGGCTTGACCTCCGGCCGGATCTCGACTAGGAATGACGCGATCGGAGTGCCAATCTTGGGTGAGGGACCACCATTGAAGCGCCGCAAACGCCCGATCGAGAATTATGCCGTCTATCTGCTGGTCCGGGTGGTGGTCGGCTTCGCCCAGGCGATGAGCGTCGAGCAATCTTACCGCTTCGCCGAGTTTCTCGCCGCCATCCTCTCCCGGTTTGACCGCCGCCACCGCGCGATCGGGGTCGACAACCTCCGGCAAGCGTTCGGCGACCAGTATACCCCGGTCGAGCGCGAGGCCATCATCGGCCGAGTTTATCTCCACTTTTGCATGATGCTGATGGAGATTCTCCACATCCCCCGCAAGCTCCACCCGTCCACCTGGCGCGACCGGATCACCTTGGTCGGCCACGAGCGGGTGCTCGACCGCCTCTTGCGCGGGGGCCCGTTGATCATGCTCACCGGCCACTTCGGCAACTGGGAGATGGCGGGCTACCTGTTCGGTGTCTTCGGCTTCCCCCCCAACTCGGTCGCCCGGACCTTGGACAACCCCTACCTCGACGCCTACCTCCGGACCTTCCGCGAACGGACCGGCCAGAAGATGATCCCCAAGAAGGGGGGCTACGACCAGATGCTGGAGGTCTTGCGGACCGGCGGCGTCCTCTCGTTCCTCGCCGACCAGGACGCCGGCGAGCGGGGGATGTTCGTCGACTTCTTCGGCCGCCCCGCCTCGACCCACAAGGCGATCGCGATCTTAGCCCTCGAACACCAGGCCCCCGTCGTCGTCGGCTACGCCCGCCGGATCGGACCCGGCTTCCGCTACGAGGTCGGCTGCACCGAATTGTTCGACCCGTCCGAGTTCACCAGTACCGCGCAGGACGCCCAGATCCTCACCCAGCGCTACACCACTGCGCTCGAAACCATCATCCGCCGCGACCCCGAGCAGTACCTCTGGCTCCACCGCCGCTGGAAGCACCAGCCCAAGGCGAAAAAGGCCCGAATTCCATCCACCCTCTGAGCTAGTCCCGTCCGAGTTGGCGGGTTCACTTCGACCGGAAGTCTCGCTTGGCCCCATCGCGGCCGATCTGGACCGTGTACGTTGTTCCGTCGGGGGCGATCCGGACGTGGATGAACTGGCCTTCGGTGCCGGGGAGGTTGGCGATCAAGGTGGGGTCGGTGTTGGCGTCGGGGTCGGGGGAGTTGTTCTGGTGGAGTTGGTAGGCGGCCTGGATCGAGGAAATTTGCTTTAGGCGGCGGACGGTGATGGGGGAGCCGCCCTTGCGGGGGCCGTTGTCCATCACGGTCACGGTCGGGGCGATCGTGGCGAGGAAGGTCGGGTGGTTGGAGATGTCCATCCCGTGGTGGGTCACCTGGAACAGGTCGACCGGGCCGACCTGGTCGAGCGGGCAGACGAGCTGCTTCTCGACGTTCCAGGTCAGGTCGCCGCAGTCGAGGAACTGGAACGAGCCGAGGCGAAAGCGGAGGACGAGGCTCCGGGCGTTGTCCGAGGTGTCGACCGGTCGATCCGGCGGCGCCTGGTCGGTGAGGGGGTTGGCCGGAGCCAGGGGGTTCCGGATCGGTTCGCCGCTCGCCGCGAGGACCAAGGCCTCGGTCCGACCTCGGAGTGGGAGGCGGACGCCGGTTGAGAGGCGGGTCCGCTTCCCGGCGCTGGTCTGGCGGTACGCCTTGCCGAGCGGGTCGTCCGGCCCGGGTCCGTCGGGGAAGCGGGCGCGGTCGCCGTCGGGGGCTTTGGGGTCGGGCAAGCCTCGGTCCCAGAAGCGGTCGATCCGGACCCGCTGAGCCAAGCCCGCCACGCCGCCGAAGTGGTCGGTGTGCCAGTGCGTGGTGATCAGGTGGTCGAGGTGGTCGAGCTTGGCTTCATTCCGCAAGACCGCCTCGATCCGCTTCGGGTCGCGGTCGTCGTTGCCGGGCCAGCCCGAATCGATCAGGATCGACTCGCGCTCGGGCGTGACCACCAAGGTGGCCGCCCCGCCGAGGACGTCGATGAAGTAGATGTCCATCGACCGAACCGGCTCGCTTGGCGGGGTCTGAACCAGGATCAGCAGCGACAGGGCGAACCAGGGCATCCGCATCCTCCTCGACGAGACTTAAAGGCTTTGCGCCCGGATCTGGCGGCCGATCGCGACCACCTGATCGACGTCGAAGACCGTCGGCTCGCCGTCGAACAACGCCCGGACGACGGCCTTGTGGATCTTCATCTTGAGCGCTCCGACCCCCAGCGCTCCCCAGACCCGGACCCCTTGGCGATCCTGGTCGCTATCGGTCGGCTTCGTCCCCCCCAGGCCATGCGGTGGCACGGCGTTCAAGTCCACGGCGGCCTTGAGGTGCGGGAAGCGGTCCCGGGTGATCGTGGGCAGGACTTCCACCCCGGCGGGTCCAGCGGCAATGATCACCGATGCACCCTCCAACGTCCTCTGCCAATCCCGGTCGGCTTGAATCCGGAACGGTTCGAAGACGCCCTCCGTGTCGAGCCTGTCCATCGCCTGATCGAGCCGAGCTTCGTCGGGATCGCCGAACCAGACCGTCACTCCCAGCCGGACCAAGAGTCGGGCGATTGTCCGCCCGACCGGCCCCATTCCCAAAACGGCGACCTTCGCTTGCTTCCAGGCCGACGGACCTCCCAAGCTATGCTCGACCGCGAGAACCGCCGCCGACGCGGTGGTGTTGGCCCCTTTGGAATCGTGCAAAACCGACACCCGGAACGGTCCGAAGCAAGTGTCTCGGACGGCCTGAAGGACCGCTTCACCCGCCTCGAAGTCCGACCCGCCGACGAAGATGGCCGAACGCTTGAGGTCATCCCCCCCTCGGGTGAAGAGGAGGCCATAGACGAGGTCGCGGACCGCCTCGGGCCGGACGTTCGCGTGGCGGAACAGGTGGTCGACGCCCGAATCAACCGCCACCACGGCGTCGAAGACGCTCGGTTGCGGGTCGGTGTCGAGCTGGACCAGGATTGTGGGTTTGCGCGGTTTCGGTTCAGGCATCGGCCCGGCCCATCAGTCGGCGAACGGGTGCTTGGCGGTGTCCTTCTTGGCGACCACTTCGGCCACCGACGGCTCGTTCTTCATGGCGCGCTGGATCGCGAGCTTGGTGGCAGCGTGGTTGTATTCGAGAATCTTCTTGTTGTCCGAGGCGGCGGGATGGATGAACACGCCGCAGACGATGACCAGGTCCTCGGCGTCGCTCTGAGAGATTGTCCCCTCGGCGACGCAGTCGGCCACGGCCTTGGCGACGGCGTACTGCGCGGGGCCGAACATCTGGACGGCCTGCGTCATCCCCTTGATGGTGACCTTGGTGATCAGGACGGTCGCGGGCTTGACCGGCAGGTTCGGTTCGAGGACGGCCAGCAAGTTGGAATGGCCGGCGGACTGGTTCGCCAGGGCGTTGGCGAAGGCGACCCCGACCGGGCCGGTCTTGGAGCCGATCAGGAGGTCGATGTGAGCGATCTCGTTGCCTTCCCCGACCAGGGCCTCACCAATGGACATCAAGTGCTCACCAGCCATCGCGAAAATCTCCGAGGTCAAACTAAGGGGTCGTTAGGCGAGCCAGGCAAGCCAGGCGGAAGCGGCCCGGACGGGCCTTCGACCTCGCATGATAACAGCCGGCCCTCGGTCCGCAACCCCCGCGTGTCCGGCGGAGCGTTGAAATGGACCCGAAATCTCCCGGGAATTTCATCCACCCCGATCTCTGACTTATGGTAAAACTATCGGCGTTCAGATTGTTGATCCCAGCGCTGTGAGGCCCCGAGGCGGGACCTCGCAACCATTTCCCACCCAACTCCGGAGATTTTAGCGATGCGTAAGATCCTCGCCGCCTTGGTCCTGACGTTGACCACCACGGGTCTGCTCTACGCGGCCGAAACCAAGACGATCACGGGCGAAGGCAAGTGTGGCAAGTGCGCCCTGAAAGAGACCGCCAAATGCCAGAACGTCATCGAGGTCACCGACAACGGCAAGACCACCAAGTACTACATGGCCGATAACAAAGTCGCCCAGGGCTACCACAAGACCATCTGCACCAAGACCGCGAAGACGACCGCCACCGGAACCGTCGAGGAAAAAGACGGCAAGATGATCATGACGGCGACCGAGATCAAGGAAGCCAAGTAAACCCGAACGAGTTAGCCGATGGGGAGTGGGTTGATGGATCTGCTCCTCATCGGTGCGAGCGTCCGGGCGGCCGCCGCGTCGCTTCGGCGGATCGATGGTCGCCCGGTCGCGTTTGACCTGTACGGCGATCTCGACCTCGCCGCGATCGCTGAGTCCGTGGTTGTGGCGCCCGGGGAGTACCCAGCGGGGATTCCGAACCAACTCGGTCACCTCCCGCCCATGCCCTGGATCTATACCGGGGCGATCGAGAATAACCCCGAGGTCGTCGCGTCGATCGCCCGACGGTTTCGGTTACTGGGTAACGGGGCAGCAATCCTCCGGCGGGTCAAAGACCCGTTCCAGCTTGAGGATGTCGCCCGGACTGCTGGGGTGGCCACGCCGCGCGTGTGTCGCACAGCGACTCAACTCCCGACGGACGGGACCTGGCTCGAAAAACCGTTCCGGTCGGGCGGCGGTGAGGGGATCATCCCCTGGCGTGGGGTCGCATCGGTCGCCCCGAGCCTGGTGTTTTATCAGGAGCGGGTGGCTGGTCTGTCGGCCGCGGCGATCTTCGTCCGGTCCGGCCCAACGACGCGGCTCGCGGGTGTCACCCGCCAGTACCTCGGTCGTCCCGGCCAGCGGTTCGCCTACCGGGGGAGTCTCGGCCCCTGGCCACTAACGGCGGCGGTCGAGCGGACGATCACCGATCTTGGGAAAGCCTTGGGCGCGGCGTTTGGCCTGATCGGCCTGTTCGGGGTGGACCTGATCCTCGACCGGGAGCAGGTCTGGGCGATCGAGATCAACCCGCGTTATACCGCCTCGGTGGAAGTCCTGGAACATGCCCTCGGTCGGTCGCTTCTGGCCGATCATCTCCGGGCATGTGGTGAGCCGATCGCCGCGTCCGATCCGCCACCCCCCACCGACCGATTCGTGGCCAAGGCAATCCTGTTCGCCCGTCGGGCTGGTCAACTGAGGAAACCTGTCGTGGCCGAGGCATCGACCAGCTCGATTCCGCCGGTGGCCGACATCCCCCGGGTCGGCACCGAATTCCTGGCCGGGCACCCGGTCCTGACCGTCTTTGGTACGGGTTCCACGCCGAGGGCTTGTCGACTGGACCTGGCCCGTCGAACCCATCGCTGGCGGGCCTGGCTCGAACTCGCGGTCGCTCGGATCAGACCTGGGTGTTGAGCACCAGAAGGAAGGCCATCGCGAGGAACAAGACCCCAAGGATCATCCCCGCGAGTCGGACCGATTGGGTGGCTATCTTCCGCAACGACTCGTGGCGCGAAGCCGAGTAAACGCAACTCATGGCGATTACGAGCGGGAGGATGAACCAGTAAGTCGGGACGTTGTTGGGATTGATCGCGGCGACCACCCCCGACCCGAGCAGTCCAGCAAACCCGCTCATGAAGCCGTCCCCGTGGCTGGCCGTCCCGAGGTGACCGGCGGTGGCTCCGCTGGGGACGGCTCGGACTCGTTGCGCATGGCCGGACCATCGTAGGCGTCGAAGATGGCCAGGATGTTGAGGAGACCGGCGATGGTCGTGTACAGGTAGCCCATCTCGACGAACTTACCGAGCCGCGGGTAAAGGCCGTTGATCTCGTTCTGGCTCGGTTCGGCCAGGTAGCCCCAGAGGACCGGGCTGATCCCATACCACTTCAGTGTGGCTTGGAGCAAGCCGGGAAGCGCGACCAACCCCGCGAAGAATTGCCCGGGATAGTTGATGCAGAACCGCTCGGAGTCGGTCAGCGGGTTGACCCACCGCCAGTAGACGACCCGGAAGTCGCCGAGGACCAACCCCGCGCCAAAGAGCGACGCGATGCAGACAAAGTAGAGGATCGCCTTGGCCCGACGCCCTTGATACCAGTGGCCCAGGCCGGGGACCATCCAGGCGAGCAAGACCGCGAGCGATCGGTTTCGGAGGGGAACGGGCGGCTCGGGCATAATGGTCTCGGGAAACCGGCGGCGGATCGATCCGGCTGCGCTAGGCTGGTCGTCCCGCGACTGGACAGCCCACCGCAGTTTACCGAGGAACGGCGACGACCGCCAGTCTCCCCCGAGTGCTTCGCCCGGGGCCGCGACTTATTGGATCGGAGACGTCATGGGAGTGGATCGGTTCTATTGCCCCGACTTGCGGATCGGCCAGACCGCGTGGCTCGACGGGGACGAAGCGCGGCACTTGGCCCGGGTCCGCCGGGTCGCCGTCGGGGCCGAGGTCGAGGTCTTCGATGGGCGAGGTCTGGCGGCGGTCGCGGCCGTCGTCCAGGTCGGGCGCGACCGGGTCGAACTCATGCCCAAGGCTCGGCTCGCGGGGCTGCCCCCGGCGCGGGTCGAGTTGACCCTGGCGACCGCCATCCCCAAGGGAGACCGGTTCGACTGGTTGATCGAGAAGGCCACGGAACTAGGCGTCACCCGCGTCGTCCCGTTGATCACCGCGCGGTCGACGGTCGACCCTCGGTCAGCCAAGCTTGACCGGCTCCGGCGGTCGATCGTCGAAGCCTGCAAACAATCCCGCCGGGACACGCTGATGACGCTCGAAGACCCGATTGAGTGGGGACAATGGGTGGGCCGAAGCAACCCATCGATTGAGCACCGCTGGGTCGCTCACCCGGGTGGTTCGGCGGCCTGGACCAGGCGAAAGCTCGCTGACGGGGATCAAGTCGCCGTGGCGATCGGGCCGGAAGGGGGTTTCTCCGAGGAAGAGGTTGATCTCGCTCAAGCGGCGGGTTGGAGCACGATTGCGCTAACCTCAACAATCCTTCGAGTTGAAACGGCCGGTATGGCGGCGGCGGCTTGCATCTTGATAGGTTAAAACCGGCTCGACTCGGCCACGCCGGAATAAGCGGCGAGCGGGATCAACTCCGCCGCGAGAGGGCCGGCAACGATCGCCCGCTGGATTGGCTCGATCCGTCGGTTAGTTGCCGCAGAGCCGAGTCGGATTGATAACTGACCACCGACTGGAATGAGTTCCAGGCGCCGCGGTCGACCATGGGTCGGTGAGCGAACGGCTTTTTGAGTTCGAGGATAAGTCCGAGCGGCCCCAGCAGACCCCCAAGCACGACCCCTTCCAAGGGCCGTCGGTGCTTGACGTAAGCTATGCAACCACCAAGTGCCGCGCAGAATGCCAGACCCGCAACCACGATCAAGACCAGGGCTTCAACATTCATTGGAAACCTCAAGATCGTTGGGATGGCAATCCGCTTCGGATGGATCAGACGGCGATTGAGTTGGACAAGAGATGGCAGATGAGTTGGGTGCCGCCAAAACCTCTTAGCTCAAGTTCGGTCAATGGGCCGGACCGCCTCAAGGATATTTCGGCGGACCCGCTGAATTGGTTCGATCCCGTCTCCAGCAATTGTTTGCGCTTCTAGATTATAGATCGCCGACGAAGATGAAGAAACCTTAACCTGCGCAATTTCCTGGCCGCGACCCGCGGTCAACGAAGCGGCGCGGTCAGCGCACGGATCTCGGTGCGCGTCGATCCGAGCGGCGCTTTGGCCACACCTGAAGCCGGTCCGATCGTCATCAATGAGGCTGCTTCTCTCAACAGTCTCGGAAAACCCTGGGTTCAGCCGTCAAGCCCTGGTCAAGTCCATTGACCGTTCGACTTGTCCTGATACACCGACCAGACGTAGCCGTCGGGATCTTTCAGCGCGAACTCGCGCCAGCCCCAAGCCTGGTCGACCGGTTCACCCGAGACGGCGAGCATGGCCCCTTCGTCGAAGCAATGCTGGTGGAAGGCGTCGACGTCATCGACGCGGAGTTGGAGGTGAATCCCGACCCCAACCTTGTTCGAGGCGAACTCGGTCGAGAGTTCTTCCTGGGGATGGAGCATTAAGGAGAAGCCGCCGATCCGGAGGATCGCCAGGGTCAGTGGGCCTCCTTCCACCTCGGCGTGGAGCTGCGTGATCTCGGCGAGGACGATCTCGTTGTAAAATTCGAGCGACTTTTGGACGTCGTTCACATACAGGAAAACACTGGTGACTTGCGCGTTCATCCGTTCCTCCAGCTCCGATCCGCGACAGCCTTGGGTCGGAAGATACCCCGAACCCCGGGATGCCGCAACCTGAGCTTGGCACGGTCCGGGATCGAAGTCGCTCAGCGTGGCTGATTCAGGAAGTCGACCGCCTCGCGGAACGCGGGTAGGAGGAACCCCGCCGACGAGTAGTGCCCGCAGTCAAACCAGCGGATCGGCGGGCGACCGGCGGCCTCCCAGAGCCGGCGGGCCGACGCCGGGGGGACTACCTCATCGACGTTCCCGGCCATCATCAGGAGCTTCTTCCCTTTGAGTCGATCCGCATAGGTGATCGGGTCGAAGTCATGGGTCAACCGCTTGAGGTCGGCGGGGGTCCGCCCCGCGGCGAGCCAGTCGCGGCGCCATCGGTCCGCTCCCGTCTCGTCCATCGTCCAGAGGATCTCGTCGAGGTCCCCACCCGCCAGGATCGTCACGCTCCGCTCGAAGCTCGGGTCAACCGCCAGGACCAACGCCGAGGTGATCCCCCCCAGACTGACGCCCGTCACCCCCAGCCGGTCGGCGTCCACTTCGGGGCGACTCGCCAGCCACGACCCCGCCCGCCGGACATCGAGCACGGCCTGCCGCATCGCCTCGCTCGTCACGGCGACGTCGTTGGATAAGAACCGCTGCGGGTGGCCGACCGGCCGGCGCTCGCCGTAGAACGGGAGCTTCATGAAGAACGCCCCGACCCCCTCCGACGCCAAGCGAGCCGAGTAGTACCGCGATAGGGCGAAGTCGGCCCCGAGGATGTGGAGGACGACCACGGCGGGCCGCTTGCCGGGATGCTTGGGCTGAAAGTATTCGGCGTGGACGGTGTTGTTGACCTCGAACCGGGTCAACACCGGCGACGGGAACCGGACCTTGGCGACGGTGAACTTCGGCTCGTCGAGGATCGGCTCATGCTCGAACCGATAAGTGGCCGCCGGCAACTGGTACAGCGCCGGGACGCTGGTCTCGTGCGCGGTCGGGACAAACCGGGCCTCGCCGGTCGTGCTCACGCCCGCGGCGAAGGAGGCAGCCAGGAGGAGCCAGGGGGCCAGCATGGTCCGAGGTTCCTGTTGAGGAGGGGTGTCGCCTTTGAAATCTGGAGATTCTTTGGAATCAAGAATTGCAAATCGCAGGATCGCAAATCGCAAACATCGGAGCAATCTTGGTTTCTGGTTTTTGCGATTTGCGATCCTGCGATTTGCAATCCGAATCTCTCGATTCGAAAGCGACACCTGTTGAGGAGTCGAGGCGCGGTCGCGATTGCCAGCTTGGGCGTGGCTCGCTAGGATACCCCGCCGTCCGACCGGTGGGAAAGGGAGTTCCAGCTTCATGAATGCCGAGCAGCGGGCTTGCCTCCGGAGTCTCCAGCCGCGCCGGGTCTGTTTGATCAAGCCCAGCTCGCTGGGGGACATCGTTCATGCCTTCCCGCTCCTGGCGGCCCTCCGGCGGCACTGGCCGACCGCGCAGCTCAGTTGGGTGGTCAACCGCGGCCTCCGGTCGCTCCTGGACGGGCATCCCGACCTCGACGAGGTGATTCCGTTCGACCGGAACCAGGTCCGCCTCCGACCGGGAGCGATCGGGCCGTTGAGTCGGTTCCTGCTCGACCTCCGCCGCCGCGAGTTCGACCTGGCGATCGACCTTCAAGGGTTGTTTCGCTCAGGGGTGATGCTCAAGGCGACGGGGGCCGCCGTCCGGGTCGGGCTTTCCTCCGCGCGGGAAGGGTCCTGGTGGTTCGCAAACCATCTGGTCGATGTCGGCGACCGCGAGTCGCACGCGGTCGCCAAGCTCCTCAAGGTTGCCGAAGCCTGCGGCGCCTCGACCGAAGGGCAGGGGGGAGCGGTCGCCTATTCGGCCGCCGATCTCGGCTGGGCCAGGGCGGAACTGGCTCGCCTCCCCCGGCCGTGGGTGGTAACCAAGCGCTGGCCGCCCGAGCACTTCGCCGCGATCGCGCGCCGCGCCCAGGCCCAACTCGGCGCGGGCTTGATCCTGGTCGGTGCCCCCGAAGACCAACCGCTGGTCGCCGCGCTCCAGGATGCTTTGGGACCGACATCGGCTTCGATCCTCGACCTCTGCGGGCGGACCACCTTGCCCGAACTGGCCGCGCTGGCGTCCGAGGTCGACCTGTTCGTCTCCAACGACACCGGGCCGCTCCACCTCGCGGCGGCGGCGGGAGCGCCGACGGTCGGGATCTATACCTGCACCAGCCCGAGCCGGACTGGCCCGTATGGTCCTCGGTCGGTCGTCGCGCGGAGTTGCGTCTGGTGCGCCCCGAGCTACCGGAAGACCTGCCCGAGGATGGAGTGCATGACCGAGCTGACCCCCGACCGGGTCTGGGCGGTCGTCGAGGCGCACCTAGCCGGCACGTTCGAGGGTCAGGCCGCGTCGGCTTGACGGTTCGATGTCGGCTCGGGTCCGCGCGGCAGGAACCGGAGCATGAGCCAGACCGCGCCGACCTGGCCAGCGACCAGCGGGACGAAGACCAGCCAGCCGGA
>JAABUX010005165.1_pt1 | contig 16159 bp, 18 predicted proteins | sample 5561851 | NCBI WGS metagenome assembly JAABUX01 (sample SAMN10711883, study PRJNA513361) | rock metagenome | isolation source: Antarctica rocks | place: Antarctica: Victoria Land, Richard Nunatak red sandstone | collected 2016-01-03 | reverse complement strand
GCATACCCGTAAGACGACCTCCACGTGCTCAGAGCCTGTGGATCGGTATCTATTTCAACAAGCTCCTAGGGGTCAAGAACCCTTAAAGCGGATTGACAAGGATGTCTTCGTTATCTGGGACCAGACTAATGCCAGCACTGATGTTTATGTGACCGCAGCTCTGAGTCTTGCTCGGGCGCTCGTCTTCCGGCACAGTACGACAGAAAAAAAGAGTAGTGCGGACTTCAACTCAATGGATCGATGCATCAACAGCGTAGAAAAGCAACTGTCAGCTCTGGATGAGATGGAGACTTGGGCAAAGACCATTTACTCAAATGGAGATAAGATCTGTAAAAAAGCCTCGGCAGTCAAAAAATGTATTTCAGATGAGCTGGAATCTCTTAGGGAGAGCCTGGAAGCGCTAAGGACTGATGTCGCACAAGCTTAGGAACATGTGCCTTTGCTTTTGCCAGATAAATCACATCCCAATACCAAATCCGTATCCCCTGATGCTGATCTCCGGCTTGATCTCCAGTGAATGAGAGTGCTTCTGTCCCTCGGGCATGGCGAAGTCGAGTGCCTGCGTTGCGGTGATCGTCTCGCGATGCTGATTGTGGAATGTCCTATCCTGCCCATCGATATGAAGGTGCCGGCCTGTCTGCATGTGCTGGTAGGTTTGCATGGTGCCGCTTTCCCGCTGCCAGGCGAACTGCTTGGCCTCATGGGCGGGTAGCGCCTCGTTGAGTGGGTTCCAACGACGGGCGTGCTGCTCCACAAGCTCGCGGCCGGTTAGTCGTTCCTGCTGCCGCTCCGGTTGCTGTTGAACGTCAGGTACGTGGGCGCTCTGGTGCGAGACTTCGCGGTTCAACACCTGCGGCAACTGCTGCCGGTCGTTGGTGAAGATTTGAGCGTCCCGCGCACCGCGAGACTGCCACGTACGCCATGCGGTTGTTAAGCAGATCCTTGGCTCCAAGCTCGGTGTCAATGTGGATGAGAACGCGGTCGGCAGTTTGCCCTTGGCTGGAGTGGCTGGTGACAGCGTAGCCATGGTCCAGGTGTGGATGTTCGCGCGGATCGAGCGAGATGCTCCGGCCGCCGTCCATCTTGAGGGTCATGTTCCCGTCGTCCGTAAAGCCCTGAATGGTCCCAAGCTCACGGTTGGCGATCTTCAGGTCATTGGCCGGTGCGGTGAACTGGATACGGTCGCCCACGGAGAACGCCTTCTCCTGGTCGCGGTAGAGAGAAACACCCTGCTGCCGGCGTGGATCGTAGGTCAGCTCAGAACCATCGGTCCGCACGATGGTGAGTTGATTGGCGGCAGCATCGACGCTCTTCACGCGGGCATACTCGCCCTTTTGCAAGCCAGTCTCTTTGGAACTCCGCGAGTAGAGCAGCACATCGTTAAAGTGGTACCGCTCGGCCCAGGTTCGATCGGCTCCGGTAAGATCCTGGCGCGGCACCAAAACATCGGTGCGATGCTCTTCCCTGCCGACAACGTCCAATTTCTGCAGCTCAGTCCGAATCGCCTGGTTGATCTCGGCGCGGGACCGGTTATCAGGCGAGACGACCAGCGTATTCTCCGGCTGACGCGCATATTCCTTGGCGATAGCGGCGATACGCTCTGCCTGGTCTTTGACCTCATGAACCCTGCTCTGCCGCTCCAACCCTTGCACGGCTTCGCCTACGTTTCCCTGAGCAAGCTGCTCGACCACCTGTTTCAGCTCCGCGTCTCGTTGCCGCACGATCTCGTCCAGCTTGGCCGTGCGCATACCGGCATCTTGTAACTGCGCAAACGGCCGTCCCGCCTCAACCGCCTCATGCTGTCGGGTGTCGCCGACTAAAAGCACGCGGTCGTTTGGGTGCAGGCGGATCAGAAACTCGTGCATTTGTTTGGTTGAAGCAAGGGAACTCTCGTCCAGGATGTAGAGCCGTTTCTCGCCGGTGTCGGTTTGTTTGCCCTTGGCAAGATGAAGCTGCAGGGTCGATGTCTCGATCCCGGCCTCGCCCAGCTTCTGAGCCGCGCGACTCGTCGGCGCAAAGCCTTCCACTCGGTAGCCGTTCGCCTCGGCTCCCTCGCGGATAACGGCAAGGGTGGTGGTCTTCCCTGCCCCGGCAACGCCGTCCAAGCCAACGATCTTCTCCTGGCTGGTAAGAATCTGTTCCGCTGCTTTCTGCTGGGCATTGTTCAACTGTGAGTGGCGGCTGAGAAGCTCGGCGCGGGATTTTGCCTCGCTCAACTCCGGTCTGTTCTCCAGGGCGAAGTTGCCGTTCTGCATGCGACTGACGATCTCGCGTTCCATGCGGACCATGGCAGCGGTCGTGTACTGCCGACCGGCAGACTTGGGCGCGTGCTCGGCTGTGCGGAACTCCTCTTGACCCTGCGCCCGTCGCTCGAACTCCTGCCGCACCTGGCTGGCGCTCGCCTGTCCCATGCTTCGCTCGAACGCAGCCAGGAGGATCGCCCGCTCATCCTGGATGGCCGCTCGCTCGAAGACATGCTCGCGGGCGAAGGTCACAGCCTGCTGCGCGACTTTGGGAGCGTCGATCTCCTGGCTACGCTGATTGCTGAACGAGCGGGATACCACCCAATCGGCCTGGTGGCCGTACTGGGTTGCAAGCTCCCGGTGCCGATGCAGCACCTCAGCAGCCGACTGAATTTCTTTGGAATCCCGTGTTCGATGCGCCGCGACCTGGGCCGCTCCGGCTCCCTCCCGTCCGATCTCCTTCAGTTCCGTCGTGATCTGGGCGCGGCGCGGACTGGACGCCTCCAGGTACTCCCGGCTGTAGCCTTTGATCTCTGGCTGACCGTGTTCTCCACGCTCGATCTCGTAGCCCAATCCCTGCAGCCGGGCGGCAAGTTCCGTCCGGTAGACCGCCGTTGCAAACGCCTGGGATTGGAAGAGACCACGCTCCTGCAGAGCGTGGGTGTCGCCGTCTTTGCTCTCGGCAATGTTGAATACGACGACATGGGTGTGGAGTTGTGGCGCGGCGTAACCGTCGACCGGCCGGGCGGTGTCGTGCTCGAAGGTTGCCGCCACAAACTTCCCCGTCTTCTCCGGTTCGCGGACGTTGCCCATGCGAGCTTGGGTGTACCGCTCAAACTCGCTCAAAGCGACTCGAACACTCTCCCGATGCGCCTCACGCACGCGCTCATCGCCGCCCACCAGCGCGGTCAGCGAGACGGACTTCGGAGCGGAGATGGTCGCATCCCACCCGGCCCGGTGACCGACAGAGGTGACCTCCTTGCCGTATCGGTTCTCGTACGTCCGCGACGGCTGGTGCCAAACCAACTGCTCTTGGGTCGTGGGGTGTTCGCCTTCCGTGAGTCCGGCGAAATGCTCCGCGCCGACCTCACCTTTCAGGCCCCACTCAGTTGCAAGTTTGCCCTGCCACTCGCTGTGTCCTTGCTGATCCCGGCTCCAGTAGTTCGCCTGCTCCGACACGAACTCCCGGGCGTGATACGTCCGCGCCTGCGGTGCCGACAGCGCCTTCGACATCGTCATCATCGGGCATCACCTCGGCTCAATCGATCCACTTAGACTCATCCCATTTCTCACCGGACTGGGCCGCTTGCCGCTTGCGGAACGGTAGCGTCTGGGCGCGGGGAATCTCAGCCGGGAGGTCCGGCTCGCCTTGAATTGGCTCCAGGTTTAGGGACGGCGCAGCCACAACCGCAACCATTTCTAACTCAGCCGCCAGCGGAACCTTCTTCTCAGGAGCGGCCGCGATGGACGGTGAAACGCTCCCACTGGCACGCAACTTCATCACGGCGCTGTGGCCGGCCTGCAACCATCCCCAACCACCCACCGCTATAAATCCAAAAGCCTCGGCCATCTCGCGGGTGAACTGCCAAGCGTCCGCAGGCCAGCTTGTCTCGCCGTGAAGCCACACCCAGGCCGAGCCGCGCTCCTGATCCCGCTTGCGCCTCCAGAAAACAAACCCGAACCAAACCGAAAGAGGCAACGCGAGCAACTCCAACGGTGGAAAGAGCAGATCAAGAAGACTTCGGTTGCCAAAGAAATCCTGACGAAGAAACAGCCGCTGCGAACCAGCCGGATAAGAGGTCAGCACCGTAGAATCGGTGCCGGTCCAGCCCTGCGCCAAAGCCTCCTTTGACAGAACGAACGGCAAGGTTCCATGCGCGACCGGCACCAGGTCTTGTGGGTCGGCGACTTCAAATTTGTTCTTCGGTCGTGCTTTGAGAATCCACACGGCCCGGTCCTGCTCCTGGCTGCCAATGATGTGCAGCGAGCTACCGACATAGGCAGGAAAGTAATACCGCTCAACCGGCGAAAGCGTGAGCGCGAACCATCCCCATAGCAGCAGGCCAAGTGCCGCGCTCAGGACCGCGATGCGCCAACCTCCATCCCACATAAGCTCCGCGAACGTGTCGGGTGAGTGCCTCACTTCCCCTCCCGCTCGCTGTCCAACCGTCGCAGGATTTCGTCGGCCTTGCCTTCTTTGACATGGTCCGCCTGCTTGACGATCTGCTGCACCGTCGCCGTCGAAAAGTCCGGCGACGCCAGAGCGGAGAACAGGTTCACCGTGAGCTGGCGAAGGCCCACCAACTCGGTCAGCAGCGTTGGGTCGGGTGCCGACTTACGGCTCCGGATCGGCTTCTGCAGATGGGCGAGCGCAGCATCCCGTAGCCACTCCGAGCATGTCTTTCCTGCCGCCTTCGCCGCATCTTCTACCGCCAGCATCTCCCGCCACGGCAGGCGCGTCGCCAGTGTCTTCGCCTGATGCGACGGCGTCAGCCGCGCCTCCAACGTGCGCGCGGAAAGCGAAGGTGGAACGCGTGCACCGCTCATCGGATCATCCTCTTAGAAGTCAGAACTGAACGATTTCTTCTCGATACCGTCGTGAACAGTGCGTTTACGATGCGTAAACAGCATGACGGATCGTCCGCAAACCGGCAATTTCGACCGTGCGCCCATCGTAAACCAAAATGTTTAGCTTGTGTTTACGTTGGTTCCAACCGGTGCCGTAATCGAGCTAAGTCGTTTTTTTTTCCAGGGTTCCTATAGGAACCCTGGCGGTTTACAACGGGTAACCCTTCGGGGATGACGTGTCAGCCATTTCTCCCGCTGCAAAGCAGCGCGTCTCTGCACTTTGCCGTGCACTGGAGCGATGCGTATGCGCCAGCGAGTCGCTTCGTATGCCGCAGCTACACTGGCGGCGAGGCCCTTCAAGCATGCCACTGAACACAGAACCATCGCTGAGCTGCCCCAAATGCGGCGCGTCCATTGCACTTACCGAGTCGCTCGCCGCACCGTTAGTCGCCGCGACGAAAGCACAATACGAGCAGCAACTCCATACCCAGGCCAGCTCGTTCGCAGCTGAGAAGCAGGCCGTCAGCACCCAGCAGGAGGCCAATGAGAGGCGGGCTGCAGAGCTCAAAGCCGCGGCCCAGAAGCAGCAGCAGGAGATGGCCAAGGCGGTACAGGATGGAGTGCAGAAGCAGCTCGTGACCGAGCGCAAGACCATCGCGGAGCAAGAGTCCATCCGTGCCCGCCAGCAGGTCGAGGATGAGCTCCGAGCCGAACGCGAGGCGGCAGGGCTACAGACAGAACGCATCCAGGCGCTGACGCAGAAGCTGGCGACGGCGCAGGCAGCGCAGGCCGATCTCCTGAAGAAGGAACAGCTGCTCGAAGACCGTGCGCGGGAGCTCACGCTAGATGTCCAGAAAGGGATCGCGGCCGGACTTGCCGATGCCCGGGCGAAGGCTCTCGCCGAGGCGCAAGCGGGTCTCGATCTCAAGGTGCAGGATCGCGAGAACACCATCTCTCAACTGCGTGACCAGATCACCAGCCTGCAGCGCAAGGCGGAACAAAGTTCGCAATAGGCTCAAGGTGAGTCCCTGGAGATCGCCCTCGAACATCAATTACGCGCTCAGTTCCCTTTCGACCTCATTGAGCCAGTCGCGAAGGGTGAGTTCGGCGGGGACGTCCTCCAGCACGTTCGCGATCAGTCCGGCCAACTCTGTGGCAAGATCCTTTGGGAATCAAAACGAACAAAGGCCTGGTCGGATTCCTGGCTCACCAAGCTCAAGGGCGATCAGCGGGAGGCGCATGCCGACCTGGCCGTCATCGTGTCGCAAACGATGCCGAAGGATGTCACGCACTTCGACCACATGGACCGCATCTGGGTGTCGAGCCTGAGCTGCATCCTACCGGTCGCTAACGCGCTGCGCGTGAGCGTTATCGAACTGGCCGGTGTCCGTCGTTCGAGTGAAGGACAGGAGACCAAGGCGCAACAGATTTACGCCTACCTGACCGGCCCTAGATTCAAGCACCGGATCGAATGCATCGCCGAAAAGTTCACGGAACTGCGCAGCGATCTCGAGAAGGAACGCAAGTGGATGAACAAGCAATGGGCGAAGCGGGACGGAGAGCTCCTAGCCGTTCTCGAAGCCACCTCGGGAATGTACGGGGATCTTCAGGGCATCGCGGGACAGAGCCTCAAAGACATCGACGCGCTGGAGGGACCCATGCGACTAGAACCTGGGCAATTGACGTGATTGGAAGATGGTGAGCGAGGGCATCGCTCACCATACGTACACCCATAAACGCCCATAGAGCGAGACAGAAAAGAGCGCTGCCCTGCCGATCGTCAGGCAGCCACGATCTGGAATCCGACCTGCCGTGCAGCTTCCAAAAGCTGCACGTCCCCTGAGATGAAAACGTAGTTTTGGGGCTGGCCCGAACACCACATCCATGCGGCAGCGAGTTGGAGCGCATCGGCAGACTTGAGGGGATAGCTCAGCAGAAACGTCTCTGCCCGAGATCGGAGTGCTTCGCTTGGTTGCAGCTCCCGCCATCCGCGTCGAAGTCTCTCCAGCCTCACGCCGGCCGCCACGTGTTCCGGGACGGTCAACTGACCCATCCTCAAGAGCCGCTCGAAGGCGCTGCGCATCTCGACGGACGTAGCCCACCAGACAGCAATCTCGTGTTGTTCCAGCAGTTGCCGCACTGCGGGGCTGGGCTGTTGCTGAACGCATAAAGGGACGAGGGCGCTTGTGTCCCAAAAGGCAGGGTTCACCGGTCTCCCCGGCTCTCGATCGCAGCTTCAACAGCAATCTCTCGCGGGACATTGCCGGCAGTAGCGAGAAAGAACTGATTCCAGTCCATCTCCTTTTCCGGCATCTTCAGCGCACCGGAAGCGACGAGCTGCGCTTCCTGTTCCCATCCTGAGCCGTGTCGGAAGGGCAAAATGCGAGCCACAGGAACGCTACGGTCCCGGATCACGATCTCCTCTCCGTTCTTAACGTGCTGGAGATAGCCGCTCAGCTGGTTCTTGAGTTCCCCAATGTTCACTGTTCTCATAAGTTGAGAATACTTTAACTACGCTAAGTTGGCTATATCCGTTAGCTGACATTCGCCACTGGTATGACGACGGTGGTGCGCTGAATGAGGTGTGCATGCCGTGCTTCCCTTTCTTGATGGGTCCGTCAACCTGAGCCATGCGGGGACAGTTCACTGAATGAGTTGGATCTCACAACTTGAGACAGCAGCGACAAATAAGCTGCAACGGTACGGAAGGTAATCACCCCGTTTATCCATGAGTAGTAGGCCTCTTGCCGGAGGTTCATGGGAGTCCTCCAGAGGGATTGGGACGGATGGCCTCAGGTTGAACAAGCGTAATCTGGAGGCCAGAGCTGCCCATGCGAGGACTACAAAGAGCGCTGTACTGCCGTTGTGGGCGAGAGAAGATCCGAGCAAACGGCCACTGCGCGACTTGCTACACGTTGCGGCGGCACGATGCTCGCTATTTCGGGGGTCTCCGCGAGCTGGCGTTAGAGCGTGATGGACGCTGCTGCCGAGTGTGCGGAGCCTCGGGCCGGGATAAGCGATCCATCATCGTGCATCACCGTATTCCGGGGAAATCAGCTCTCAAGACACTGGTCTCGCTCTGCCCGGGATGCCATGCCAAAGTCCACCATACGAAGGTGGTTTTTTCCGAGATGCCGCCACTTTTGCTGGAGCTGTGGCGTGAGCAGCATCCCGATGGCCACGAGCAGACCCGGCTGGACTTTCGTGACCGGCGAACGCCGGCTGTTGCGGTTCCACTGTTCAGCTAAAAACTGGCAGAACTGCGATACCCCTATTGGCGCATCACAGCCCCTGCTCCTTGGCATTCCCTGTACACCCACAAACTCATTACCTGTATTGGCATTCTCCGTACACATCTTGGTTCCCCTTCTTCACAGGATCGGAGGCGGCTACTCCTGGTGTTCTCTTGTATCTCCTGTTCTCTTGTATCTCTTGCTTCTATATATAACCGTTCGCGGAATGCCAATGTTTTGTACGTGGAATGCCAATGAGCCGTACGCGGAATGCCGTTTCTCTGTACGCGGAATGCCTGCGGAAGCGTACCGGGAATGCCGTGCATAAGTGCCGCTGTCCTCGGCAGTATGTGGATTTCAGAACTCATTTTGGGCGTACATGGAATGCCAATCCGCTACCCTTTAAGCTTGCGGACTCTTCCCTTGCCTACATCGTCCTGCAGCATCGGCTCCGATGTGTGAGCGACCCAGATCCCTTGCGTCATCTCTTCGATCTGAACACCAGGCCATAGCGTTCGCAGGATCACGATCGCCTGCCGAGCGTTGGCTCGTGTCCGGCGTTGGTTCTTGTCAGCTGGGAACTGCTCACTGAGGGCAGCCCAGGGAATCACGCTCTCGCTGGCCACCGAGTAGCAACGAAAAATCAGCCAGTACACGATGTCCTGAACCTGTGTCGGGCCGCTGATCTCCTGCCAAAGCCGGCGCGGGAGAACGATGTGATACTTGCGGATGTCCTCGAAGAGGCTGGGGTTTAGTGTGAAACCGAATCGGTCTATCAGCTCGGGAAGACTGGGCTGATCTTCTTCACTGTGAAGGCCGGTGATGGACCGCGGCAGGTGTATGCCTTGCATGATCGGGTAGATAAGCTCTCTTCTGTCCGTGCTGGTCTGCCGCTGAATGCTGATGACCAAGCCAGAAACGCGCTCAAAACGCTTATGCAGGTCACGGTTCCCGCTTCCTCCGATCGGTAGGCCCATCTCGCGCTGGTACTCGGTCGCTGAGGTCCACGGGATGAAGGGTGAGTCGGAGCGGATGGCTCGATCAAAGATCCACGCCAGCAACTTGCGATCGGCGCCGAATGGTAGAGGTGTCTTTTCTCTAGCCGCGGAGAACGTCACAGATAAAAGTGAGCCGTCGCCTAGGCGCGCTTTGCGGGTGATGCGCAGCTCTTTAGTCTGACTGTATGGCAGGGTGCACAGGATCATTGCTTGGGCGAGCTTAATGTATTCCTCGCCTAACGTACCCTCGTGTCGAGCAGCTGCGATCTCGCCGATACGCAGGGCCTGCCGGTTCTTGGCAAGTGCACGTTCTTCCCGGGAGTTGCGTTTCGGAGCGTTCTCTTGAAAATCTGCCATAGGTTGCTAAAGCTGTTGTTGAGGTGTGTACGCCGTGTTGTACGCCCTGTGCCGTCGACGGTGTGATGCCGGGGCTGCAGCGCCATGGTCACGGCTGCCATGGTGCCGAGCGGCAGCGCCGACAGCGGGATCTAACCGTGCCTTTTGTCGGTATGGCTGCCCCGGGTCGTTAGGACTTTGCTGTTTTCATGAAAGCAGCAAAGCACTCTTTCAGCAGCTCGTTTAATTTCATGTTGTGTTCGACTGCTGCATGCTTGAACTTCTTCGCAAATTCTGGCGGCATGCGGAACTGCATCGGGATTAGTTCGTCCGATGGGACGACGCCGCGTTGCCGTCCCGCACTGCGCGGCAGAGTTTTAACCGGCGCCAGATCAGTACTGTCAAGTGAGAGTGTCTTAGCCATTAACCACCTTCTTCATATTGTTTTGCAGCGTTGCTGCTTTCTTGTTTTGCTGAAAGAAAGCATTCAGTTCCCTCCATAGATCGGCGACTTCGCCAGCAACCGGACCTTTCGGGGTGATCTCCGGCGCGGTATGCCCACCCGTCATGGCGGCGGCATACCCAACGCGGTCGGCAATGAAAGACTTTGCGACGCGGCCATGTTCGGATAAAGCGGCAATTGCCTGTGCAGTGATGCTGGCCTGTGCCTTCGCCTGTGTAATAACGAAGAGAAACGGACGGCCGGCCTCTTTGACCAGTTGAACCGTCTCCGTCACAGCCCACAGGTCAGAAGGGGAGGGGCGTACCGGAATGACAATGAGGTCTGCAAGGTCGATGAGCAAGGCGGTCTGTTGTGAAATGGTGGGCGCGGTGTCGATGAAGCAGTAAGCGCCGCCCTGGCTGGCGAGCGTGGTCAATCCGGCTGCCAGCCTTTCCAGGCGAACATCGGCGCGCTGCGGGGTCTCGGCTTCGCGCCGCTCATGCCACCGTGTGAGAGTCGCCTGCCGGTCGGTATCGATAATCCATGCGGCATCGCCGTTCCGCTCGGCCTCGACTGCCAGATGTGCGGTCAGCATGGTTTTACCGCTTCCGCCTTTCTGGGACGTGACCAGTATTGTTTTCATTAAAACCGCCTTTCAGCAAAACCAGCTTTACTGAAAGTATCTCAGTTTGCTGGCTTAGGAAAGCGTCTTCCGTGGTTCCCCGCACACAAAAGGCTCCCACGTCGTTCCTCACTGCATTCCGTACAGATCGACTCTGCACGATGATCGCTATGCCCAGGCTCCACGCCAAGGTTTATCGGAACAGGCTGCACTTTCTTCCATGCGGCCGTTCCGGTTCCCTTGTTCACGGACCAGTCTCTTTAGAATCCCTCTATATGCTTCTTGATTTCATCCTGAGCGAGTTGGACGGGGAACTGGATCGCCTCGGGCGGCTACGGTCGATTGTGGCGGGAATCGGACGGGTGCCAACCGCGGTGGTCGCGGTCCCACCGCCTCCACCCGCTGTTGTAGAAGCAACGCCGCCACGGCGGCGGGGGCGTCAGCGCAGATATCCCGCGAAGAGCTCTCCTCGTCGTCGTGTCCATCGCCCGAAAGCTCCTCCCGAACCCCTTACGGCTCTGACCAACGCGATTCCGTCTGGGCCGATCGTAGTTCTGCCCGCCCAGCTGGCTCGGGAGCGCGTGGCACGGCAGGCCACGGTGTCACCATTGCCGATACCGGAGGGCGCGTTGCCCGCCATCGATCCGGAGGTACTGCTCAGGGAGCTAAGCGCCCGGTGGGGAACTGGTGCTGTGGCCGGTTTTGGCGTAGCGGCCCGGAGCGACACCGCAGGCCTGCATCACCGGGTATGACCCGCTGTTTTCTCGGCCTCGAGCCGTTTCAGGTCGGCGAGTAGGTTCTCGGCCTCTCCGCCCGGACTCGCGGTTATCGCCCTCTCTGTAGTGGGCTCGTACTCTTGCGCGAAGCCGTCGGGATCAGCGTCCAGCCATTGAGCGATCTGCATCAACGTGGCGGCGAACTGCTCCAGGGTTCTAAACTGGATTTCTGCCCGACCGCGTTCCAGAATGAGCCCTACAGGCAGGGAAGCGGGGCTGGGCGGCTCGGCGTCCTTCTGGATCAGGAAGCGGATCTTGCGGCGGGAGACGGCCGATTTGTTGATCCGTAGCTCGGCCATGAGTGCGGGCACGTCCTCGGCGGCCTGCACCCAGGTCGCGGCGGGTGTAGTGGGAGCGGACCGATTGACGGACGGTGCGGTGGAGCTGGGGAAGGCGGGGGAGCCAGGAGGGAGGCCGGGCCATGGGGATTCTCCTTGGGACCTGAGACTAATCCAGCCCGCGCATTACCGGAAGACCTTGCGGTAACGCTCGCGGAACTCCTGAAGAATAGGTCACGATAATGTCCCGTATCAGCAGTAAACTGGCCAGCATGGGATACGAGCTGATTCCGGCCGAAACGACAGGGCAGGACGATCGAAACCTCACCGAACCCCAGGCCCAGCTCCGTGCCCTGGTCCTCAATGCCGTACCCTCGGCGCATAGCCGGCGCGCCTACGGCAAGGCCCTCGACGATCTGTTCGCCTTCGCGGCCGGCCGGCCGCTGACCCGCGGGCTCCTGATGGAGTTTCGCCGCTCCATGGACAACCTCAGCCCCTCGACCGTCAACCTCCGGCTCTCGGCCGTACGCAAGCTGGTCGACGAGGCGCGGCGCAGTGGGCTGCTCCCCTCGGAAGCGGCCGCGCCGCTGACCGAGGTACCTAACCTGCCCGAGCGGGGAACGCGGCTGGGGAACTGGCTGACCAGAGAACAGGCGAAAGAGCTTTTGACGGTCCCCGACCGCTCGACCCTGAAAGGGAAGCGGGATTACGCGATCCTGGCCTCCCTGCTCGGTTGTGGCCTCCGCCGCGCGGAGCTGGCCGGGCTCGACGTTCAGGATCTCCAGCTGCGGGAGAACCGCTGGGTCCTGGCCGACCTGCGCGGCAAGGGTGGCCGCGTCCGCACCGTGGCCGTACCGCTCTGGGTCAAGCAGGGAATCAACGCCTGGCAAACCGCCGCGGGTATCGAGGAAGGCGCGCTCTTCCTACGCGTCGGCCGGGGTGGACGTAGGCGCGGCGGCGAGCTGGGTGCGGGTTCGATCCGCGATATCGTGGAGCAGTCCGCGCACGTGATCGGGATCGAGGGCCTGGCGCCCATGACCTCCGTCGCACCTGCGCCAAGCTCTGCCGAAAGGCCGGCGGTGATCTCGAACAAATCAAGTTCCTACTCGGTCACAGCTCTCCATCCAGACCACCGAACGATACCTGGGCTCGGAGCAGGAGATCGCCGTCGCAGTCAATGACAGCCTAGGGCTCTGACAGTCATTTCGGGGTGGTACACCGGGGACTGGCGGAGGATGCAACAAAGATATAGCCTCGCACTGAGGTTTGGAGGGTACCGTTGAGCAATTTTGCCTACGCTTCTCAACTTGGTTGTGCGCTGGATGGCACCACCGATGACGCACCGATCATAAATAAATTCTTCGCTGGGGCGTCAGCAATCGCACCAAAGTGCCTCATTCTAGATGGCATTGCCGCTATTTCTGGGATTCAGCTTCCAGCATCAGGAAATGTGGTGATAGAGGGGTTATCTAAACAGAGCACAGGGTTCAAGTTGCTCTCCAACTCCTACCAAGACGGTATCCGTGTAGGTCCTTACTCGTTGAGCGTGCCGTCCTCCGAGGGTAATGCTGGACAGACCCCACCCGCTTTGAACTGCACCAACATTCGTCTTAGCAACTTCTTTATCGATTGCACAGGGAATAACACCACAACTCCGGCAAACCAACCCGTATCCGGGGCCCCTGCGCATGCAACGTTCGCTGTTTTACTAACAAATTGTCAGAATGCATCGATTCTCGACGTAGCGTTTAGCAACCCACCAGCATATTGTCTTTGCCTTAGCAACATTTCAAACGTGAGTGTGCGTGACTGTAGCTTTTCGTCGAATGCCTTCAACAAGGATGGTATTCATATTGACGGTCCTGCCTCTTTTGTTATGATCCAGGGCTGTGACTTTGCGACAGGAGACGATGCCATAGCGTTAAACGCACCCGAGGGTTACGGCGGCGTTATCGACACCGTAATCGCTACCGCTTGTCGTTTCAGTTCAGCCTATTCGGCAGTTCGTATCTATACCTCGAACACGTCGTCCACGTTCTATAAAGTACGTCAAATAATCTTCGCCGACTTCGTTGGCGTGACCCAGACCGTAGCATTCAACTTCGGATTGGAACCGTATCTAGGCACTCAGGACAACAACGCAGCTGAACAGATTGAAGATGTCTCGATCACGAACATAGATTTGTTCTGTCTCAATTCAAACGATTCAAATACAAAACAAGCCACTCTAGTAAACATAATGAACACCGTCGGTGGTCTATACATTCGACATTGCATTCAGCGCACGGCTAACAACACACCTTACGCTTCAGTTTACGTCCGATCTGGTGCGACCTGTACCGAACTCCTCATCGAGGATCTGACAATTTATCGTGACGCACATGGTAATGGCGTGCCGCCAACAATCTTGGATCTTGAAGGGTCTGTTTACAGGTGCACAATTGCTGGAATCCGTGTAACGGATGCAGACGGAACGTACGGAAGCATAGCAAGCTTCCTTAAAGTAACCAGTTCTGTGTCCCTTCTACGTGTGGGTGCCTTCGACTCCAACCGGTTCTCCGCGTTTGTCGATTCCTCGGCAGGCTGGCAGCACATTGGTAATGTAGCGGCGCCGGCGTACTGAGTCTTGGCAGCACGGTACCGGATGCGATTATGGCAAACAGCACACTTTATATATCAGCAACAGACGGTGCTTTATCCGTAAAGCTGAATGGTGCGATTAAGAAATTGGCGACACCGTGAGTGGCCATTGCGGGGTCAGAAGGGCTAAGCGTGTGTGAGCAGTGGGCGCGAGGATTACGCCAAAGCCGCTTGTCGCTTTCGAAGAAGTTGTAGCCTCTTTCGCAATTGTGATGAGAGAGCGTGAATGCTAGTCAGGTCTGCGTTCAGAGGGCCATCGAGGAGAAAAAGATAGATGCTAGTCGTAGAGGGAACCCTGAAGTTGGATTTCCGCACGATGGCACACCTGAGGGTCTCCTGTCGTGCTTAGCGATGATCGTCAACTCTGGCGAGGGTGTACGACTTTGTTTGGGTTGTTTGCAATCCTGAAAGGGATACACCGTCCTTATCCGTGGGGTCTGACCCAAGCGCAAATCGACTACAGCCAAGGTTTTGTGAAACGTGGTTTACAGGGTGCAGTTCTTAACGCCTTACACATCCATCGCTATGAATCATTGGCGGTTCTGTTCTGGCTTCAGTATGTCGCATTCCTAAGCGCGGCTATTGCCTTAGGTGTTTCCTCTAGGCTTGAGCGCAAGCAGGGATGCGCAGCGATTTTCGCGGTCCTGTCGGGTAGCTATGTACTTACGTACCTAACAAGCATCGTCGGCTATACAGATCTTCTGCTCGGAACCATCGCTGTTTGCCTGCTTCTGCTTCGCTCGTCAGGACTCCGTTTTGCTGTCTCTTTGTTTGCCGTTCCAACTGCCATGTTGATTCACGAGAACTTCCTCTTTCTGTTCTTTCCTGTTTTACTTTTTAGCTTTGTTCTAGATTTCTGGGCGGATTCGCAGCATCGAGCACTGGGGTATGGTGTGGCGCTTTCTGGAATAGCTCTTGCGTTGGCTGCTCTCATGTCGGTTCATCCAGCGCTAAACCTTGTGCAGGTGCAGCAGCTTCAGGAACACATCAAGGGGCAGGTGGACTTCTCACTCCAGCCCGAGGTATTCGATGTTTTCTCCCGGTCTTTAAGAGACAACATGGCGGTTACAGCTCGTGCATCGCACGATCCGGCTTGGCGGCGACAGCTGGTGATCTCTTTTCTGGCCCTGTGCCCTTTGCTTGTCATGCTTCTTTATTTCAACCGCAAGCTTCTTCACAGTATGAGACGACATGGGCAGACAAGTGCGCCAATATGGGTCATTGCGGCAGCTATGTCAGCGAGCTTGGCTCCCTTATTGATGTACCTGCTAGGTTGGGACTGTGCTCGTTGGAACGTGCTCACCACATTATCCGCCGCTCTTATCTTTCTTCTGCTAGGGCGCTTCGCTCCAGAAACCGGTGTTCCTTTATCGACCAGAGAAATAGGGGTAGCAGTTGTTCTGATGGCATTCGGCATGTTAACTGGTGGTGGCTTTTTCGGCAGCTTCCAAGGAAACAAGTTTCCGTTCTTCTAAAAGCTGATTCCAGCCGAAACGGAAGTGAAGACTGAACGGACGCTCACCGAAGCGTAAGCCCACCTTCGTGACCTGGTCCTGGACGCCGTGCCCTCGGCCCACTCCCGGCGCTTACGGCAAAGCGCTCGACGATCTGTTTGCCTTCGCGGGCTAGCCATCCGCTGACCCGCACCCTCGACCGTCAACCTCCGTCCTTAGGCCGTGCGCAAGCTAGTGGGCGAGGCCGCGGCAACGGGCTAGTTTCGTCCGAAGAAGCCGTCCAGCTCACCAATGTGCCCAACCTGCCCGAGCGCGGAACGAGGCTGGGGAACTGGCTGACCAAGAGAACAGGCAAAGCGCTTCTGACGGTGCCCGAGCGCTCGACCCTGAAAGGCAAGCGGGACTGCGCCAACCTCTCTCTGTTGCTTTGCTGTGAGCTGCGGTGTGCGGAATTGGTCGGGCTCGAGGTTGGGGATTGTCATCGTCAACTGAAACTTCCCCATTTTGCGGCGTTTGAATATTCCCCAGTCTGAAGCGGGTTGAGGTGGTTGCGGGAGGATGCGGCGGAG
>JAABUX010005164.1_pt1 | contig 16162 bp, 1 predicted proteins | sample 5561851 | NCBI WGS metagenome assembly JAABUX01 (sample SAMN10711883, study PRJNA513361) | rock metagenome | isolation source: Antarctica rocks | place: Antarctica: Victoria Land, Richard Nunatak red sandstone | collected 2016-01-03 | reverse complement strand
AATAGTTAATAAGTAAGATAGGTAATAAGACTCTTAACCTATAACTTTATTATTAAGTATAGACTAGGTAAGACTAACCTAGCTAATATACTATTAAGGCGCCCTAATTATAGAAGTAAGGGTAAAGTAATAAATAAACTTATCCCTACTTTATAATAAAAGCTATTAATAGTAGTAGGTTTATTAAACCCTATTTTCTATACTATAATTAAGGCCTATATATTTCCTATACTAGGATAGGGCTTATAACCCTCTAGTAATAAAGGTAAACTTACTATAATATATAATATATATATAAGGTTGTTATAAATACTAGTACTAGTTATAAGATTAGTAGTACTAGGAATTATTAATATAGCTATTAGAATAATAGTTTTAGATAGAGTATATCTATTAAGGTATAAGGACCCTTAACCTAAAATTATAGGGAGTATAAGTAAGATACTACCTTAATATACCTATAATATAGCTAAGAAATAGCTTAACCCTATTACTAGGACTATTAGTTATAAATAACTTATTCCACGTTTTCTAGCTAGTATAATAGTAGAGAATAAAATAGTATATATTATAACTTTAAAGTTTATAATTAAATTAATTAAAGTACTTTAATAAGAAGATATATTTTTATTAGCTAGTAACGCGTAGGTAAAATAATAGATAGATAAGTTAAGAGAGCTAGTTAATAGATATTTAATAATTAAGGTTTACTTAAGTATAATAAGAAATTATATATTCCTAAAGACTTATTAGTTTATAAAGAGCTATTAAAGCGCTATTATAATAACCCCTTAGTAGGGTATTTTAGGCTTAATAAGACGCTTAGTCTCTTTTACTAAAAGTATACCTAGATAGGTATAAAAGTAGATATTAAAGAATATATTAATTCTTATAATATTTATTAAAGAGTTAAGGTAAAATAATATTAATTATAAAGCGATTTAACTACGCTTCCTAAGCTAACTAGGTTATAAAGGTTAATTATAATAGATTTTATTATAAATCTTCCCCTATATAAATAGTATAGAGGTATTTATAATACTATCCTTATAGTTATTAATAGGTATATAAAGATACTTTACTACCTTCCTATATAAAAGGATTATAAGGTAACTAATCTTATAAATATCTTATTTAAAGAAGTCTTCCTAAAGTATAATATACTTAATAATATTATATTAGACTAAGGGAGTCTATTTATAAGTACTTATTAGTCTAACTTATACTACTATTTAAAGTTAAATTATAAGTTAAGTATAACCTTCTATTTATAAACTAATAGTTAAATAGAATATTAGAATTAGATATTAGAATATTATTTAAGAACTTACTACCCCTAGCTAAATTTATATATTATAGTATAAAAAATGCGATAATAGGCTATCATCCTTTTAAGCTTTATTATAACTATTAACCTAAGATTCTTATATATTCTAGGGATAGAATTTATTAAGAGGAGGTACTAGATATAAGATAATATATCTAAAAACTTTATAAATTATATAAAGACCTATTAAGTTAATAGTAAGATATATTAGAAATATAAGTAAAGTTTTATAATAAGAAGTATAAGCTAATATCTTCTAACTAAGGAGACTTAGTTATATTAAATATAAAGAACTTAAAGTAAAAGTAACTAAGTAGGAAGCTATTTTATAAGCTTATTAATCTATTCTATATCTTTAGACCTATTAATAAGTAGGTATATTACCTAGTATTATTATTAATATATATAATCTACCTTATTTTTTATATTCCTCTTTTAGAGCCGTATATATATAGGTAAGGTAATACCTTTATACCTAAGCTACTACCTCTAGAACTTATTAATAATAATAAGTAGTAGGAGTTAGAAGAGATTTTAAACAAAAAGATAAGGAAGGGTAAACTCTAGTATCTTATTAAGTAGAAGGGATATCCTCCCTAATATAATTAATAGGTTTTAAAAGAAAATCTAGAAGATATATAAAAAATACGCGAAGACTTTAATAAGAAGTAAAAGCGCTATTATTAAAAGTAAGTATAAAGAGTATTAATCTCTTTTATCTTACCTACTAAGAGTAGGTAAAACGCCTTAAAGGCGCTAGTATATAAGGATAACTTAGGAAAGAAATAAAAAACTACCAAATTAAATTAGGAGAAGGGAACCTAGCGCTAAGTAGTTAAAGCTTACTTAGCTACTTATATAAGTATAGGTAATATAATATTAGTACGCTAGGTACCTACTCCTTATTATCTATATCTATCTTATCCTCTAGGCCGGAGGCTAAGGGCTTAAGGCCTACTTAAAGATATATAAGTAATGGTTATAATAAGTAATAAATATAATAAAAGTATAAGGGAGTATACCTTAACTTACTTAATATTATAAATACCTATAAGGGTTTTACTAATATATTCTATTATTTAAAGAATTATAATATATACTTTAATATACTTATTAATTTCTTTTTACTACTAAGATATATTATAATATAGTTATAAAAAGCTAGCTTAAAGTAGATAGTAATTATAATATTTATAAGGGTAATACCCGCTACTTAAAGCTTTAATTTATCCTCTAAAGTATTAGGATAATCCGCGTTATTAATTAATTAATAGAGTTTAATTACTTTATTATAAATTAGGATTATATTATTAGGAATCTAGAAGTTAAGTAATTAGTATATACTATAACTATAAAAGTAACTTAAGAATATAGGGAAAACCTACTAGTTTATAGTTATAATAGACTTTTAAATAATAGTTATACTACTTAAGTATTATTTTCTTTCTATTAATAATTATAAATATAGTATTACCTATACTATTAGTATATATATTAAGTATAATATAACTATAAATATTTATACTCTATAAGTCCTTTATTAATATAATAAATATATCTCTTATATATATTTTATTTTAGATAGGGAGCTCTCTAGGAATATATAGCTAGGGAAGTAGGGGTAAGAATAATATACTACTTTATATTAACTATATAGTTAAGATATACCTAAGTACTTATATCTATAAAAGAGGGATAATAAGTAGGTATAACTAGATTATTATCTAGGCTAAACGGGTTATTAATACTTATAGTAGAGTTAGGGTAAGAAGTAGGTTTAGGGATAGGCTTACGCGTAGGAGGAGTAGGCTCCTTAATAGGATCTTTAATAAGAATCTTTATAAGATTTATAATAGGAGTTTCTATAAGATCCTTAATAATTAAATTATTTAACTAGGTATTAAGATCTACTTCTACTTCTATTATAAAAGCTAGGCGTACTACGTATATTTTATATTAGATTAAGCTATATTATATTAGCTATATTTACGCGAAGAGCTAGTAAACTAATATATAAGTAATACCTAAGATATTAAGATATTAGATATTATATTATATAATTAGCTATTATTACGCTATATTATATATATATAAAAAGAGAGGGCGCTAAGTACCTAGAAAGATATTAATAATAGTTATAAAAGATAAAGTATTAAGGAAAATTTTAAGTATTATAATAATAATATTAAGATATCAAGATTATATTAATATAGCTATTATTATTATATACAAAAAGTTATTATATATAACGCGTATACTTTAGATTATAATATCTATATATAATAGATAGCTATATTATAATATAGAGTTATAAGTATTATATATTATAATTATAATATAGATTAATCTTACTTTATTAAGTTCTTTTCTTTATATCCTGTACTAGGTTTAAAGGTTTTTATTAAACTTAATTAAATAGGCTATTTATATTAAACTTAAGGATAAGTTTCTTTAGGGGAGGAGGTAATTATTATAACTAATTAAATAGGTTCTACGTTATATATACTTAGTATGCGTCACGTCCTTACGTTAACCTATAAGGGGAAATAACGTACTAGGCTTACTAGTCTCCTTAGGGGGTTTATTAGATCCCCTATAGAATAATTCTTAGATTTCTTAAGAATTAGTCTTACTATAAAAATGGACTGATTTCACATTACTATATAACCCCTATAATTTGTAATTATAATAGTAGCCTTCTTAGAATTACTTATTTAAGAAGAAATCTAGGTAGAATAACCCTACTACTTTATTAATAGCTAATAAGAATACGCTTATAAACTAAATAAAGCTCTATATAACCTTAAATAAGTATCTTATAAATAGTATAAAACCCTTTATAAGGTACTTAAGTCTCTAGGTTTTAAGCGCCTAGAGTATAATTATTACGTATTTATTAATACTATTATAAAAGTTATTATTATAGTATATATTAATAACTTACTATTTATAGCACGTAATTAAGACCTAATTACCTAGATAAAGAAGGAACTTAATAAGAGGTTTAACTTTAAATATATAAGAGACTTAAAAGACTATTTAATAGAAATCTAGATAACTATTCTATTTCAGTTAACTAAATAAAATATATTAACTAATTATTAAAATAACTAGGTATAGAAAAATATTTACTAGTAAAGTTACTTATAGAATAGGCTAATATTACTATTACCCCTAATAGTTATATAGCCTCCTTATCTAAAAGGGAGGCTTATTAGTTCCTTATAAGAGTACTTAATTAGCTAAGTATTATAACTAGGCTAGATATTATATACGCTATTAGTAACCTAAGTTATTTACTTAATAACCCTACTCTATAATATATAAATACGGTGAAAAGGGTATTATATTATTTATTAGGAATAGTTAGTAATAGTCTTATCTATTAACTAGGTAATAATAATAGCCTAGAGGGTTTTACTAACGCGTTATACTATAATAATTATAAGATATCTTATTCTACTAAGGCGTATATTTATAAACTATTTAATAGCCCTATTACCTAGTAATTTAAATTATAAAAGCTAGTAGTAATATCTATATATAAGTCTAAATATATTACTATAATAGAGGTATATAAAGAAGCTCTATATCTAGGCCTTATACTTAAAGAGCTAGGGTATAATAAGGGAGTAGTACTAGTACTCCTAAGTATTAATAACTAGGTAGCTATAAAAATAGCTACTAACCTAATTAATTATACTATTATAAAATATATCTAAATAAGATATTATTTAATTTAATAACTAGTTTTAAAACTAAAAAAATTAGTCTTTAATAGATTAATATTAAAGTATAATATACTAACCTACTAATAAAACCTATTAGTTCTATTAACTTTAGCCTAGCTAGATAATAATTAGAACTAGCTTTAAGTAAAGTATAAGGGTATTTAAATATAGTAGTTAGTAATAGATAGACTACCTTATTACTACTAATCTAAAAGGGAGTATTAGAATTTAGGCTAGGTTAAACTTAATATTACTAATTAGGACTAGTTAGAGGGTCTTAGTAGACTAGTAGAGATTTCTTATAATAGTTATTCTATTCTATATAGCTATATCTATCTATTAGTTATTATAATACTATTATATTATACCTAAATTATATATAGATAACTTATTAATATTATACTATTTAATATTAGATAGATAAGTATCTAGTAGGTATCTGATAATTATAGGCTTTATACTACTTGTATACTTAGTAATAAGTAGTACAAAAAGAGTATAATCCGGTAGATAAAAATAGGGTAGTGAAGGCGAAGTACACTTTGCTTTCATTAGTCCTAGAGCTGTTGAAAGCTAGGGTATGGCAAGATGAGCTGCAGCTCCGGTGACGTTTCAATAAAAAACAAAATCTCTCGGGCGACCTATGCGTGCATTTGACAACGATAGGAGGGGGACAGTTGATCACAGATGTAGTTTCTCATTGAACGAAATGTCAGAGGTATCAAGCATGCGAGTGCGTGTTCATCGGGTTCACTAACGAGGCCATACTGCCTTTGCTAGTTCTTTGTTCCCATGTATCATCATGTCGTTCATGCAATACAATGTTGAAACCACCAGTCATTAAGCGATGAAGGAATCTCATGCCGTGATTCGGGAGTCATCTTGTGTGTGTCTGAATCTCGGTGCTCTCGATCTCAATCTAAGTAGAGGAGGTCAGGGACTGTCGTTCAGATGGTGAGGTCATCAAGCTCCGACTACTCGGTGTCATCAGATCGACCCTGGAAATGCAAATGGGAATGCAATGTGAGGAAAGGGTCTTACATCTGTCAGTGCTGAAGGCGCAGAGATGATCCATCGATTGAGCTTCCACTATACGACGGATTATTTATGATTCAGAAAAGCAGTGGAAAGATTACAGAGAGCTTTACTTACCGTCATGGAGAACGACCCAGGAGGAAACTTTCTAGCCAGCAAAGCATGTAGCCTGCTTGAATCGATGTATCGATCTTGGATGATCTGCTGTACTAGCACCTGCTGCCCAGGCATTATGCACAATCGTGTCTATGAGTGTAGTTTCAGGGAGTGGAGCGTGATATAGGACTGGAAGTAGTCTGATAAAGACGGCAGACGTGGTGCGGGAAGACAAACGTCTGGGGAAACGATACGTAATAGAGGCTTAGCCTAGACCGGGCCAGCCGCCCCCGTAGAGTAGCCCCTAGGGCTGATGATGAAGCGTCGAGTTAGACCGGTGCCTGGGGGTTTAATAACTGTTAGGAACTAGACTGGAAAACTAGTTCGTAAGAGCTAAATAGAAAGTATAAACTACTAGTAAGTAGGGAATATTATAATACTAGACTTAATACTCTAGTAACTTTATAGATATAGAAAAACTAATCTCTACCTTCTAAGAAAATAAAGAGAGGACTACTTAAATACCTTATAAGAAAGCTATCTAACTTCTTAGATATTTAAATATAAGGATATCTATTAGAATAATAAGAAGTTAAACTTATACTACTAGAATATAAATAATAAGTTATAGTTATACTAACTAGATATATTAAAATATTTTAATAATTACCTCTTTTTAAAGAATAATTATCTTTAAATACTAATTATTATTATTTATTATAAGACTTATTAAGAACCTTTAAAAACCTAGGGAAATAAATAAGAGAAAGAGTTTTAAAGATAATAATAAGGTATTAATAGTAATATATAAGTATTACTATATACTATTAATATAATACAGCTATTATAATTATAATTATAATAATACTAATTATAAAATATAATTATTATTCTAATATAAAAAAGTAGGCTTTATATCTTTAGAAAGAATAAAGGTAGGTTATTATAAAATTAAACCTACTTTAATATATTATAAGATAAGTCTTAATATTAAAATATAATTCTAGAGGAGGATATATAAGTAGTAGTAATAATAGATATAGTAAGTTAGAAGGTAGAGAGGAGATACTTATATAAGAGCTAAGAGACTTAATAGAGGAAAAGAAACTTAAAGGTAAAGAAATATATATTAAGAGGATATTAATAAAAGCCTTATAAGCTATTATAATTATATAAAATATATTAAAGAAGGGAATAATATATAAGGTAGAAAGAATAATAGATATAAAGTTAAAATATATAAAAAGTTTATTATAAAAGTTAATTAATAACTAAAAGAAATATATAAGTTTAAAAAGATAATAAAAGTATAATCCTAGAAGGGAAAGATATAAGAAAGTAAAAAGAGCTAGGTATAAATAGCTAATTAAAGCTTTATCAGTATAAAAATTAATAATATAAGTCTTAAAGAATTATTTATTATAAAGAGAAGGTCTAAGGTAATAAATAATAAAAAGGCTAGGACTTTAAGTATTTAAACTAAAAATAAGGTTAAAAGGTAAGTAGTTAAAGTACTTATAAAGAAGTAGTTAATTAAAAGGCTTAAGATAATTATATTCTTAAGGATATAAAAAAATGTAATAGTAAAGTATTTAATTAGAGGTAACTTAATACTTTTTATAATAGAGATAGAAGTAAGAGAGGAGTATAAAGAGAATATTAATTAAGTAGGAAAAGTATATAAATTAATAAAAGTATTAAAATAAATATTTCTAATTATAATATATAACGTATTAAAGAAGGTAGTAGATATATTAGAATAAAAGGAAGTAAAGAAAGTAATTATCTAATAAAATAAAAAGAATTTCCTAGATTTAAAGATTATAAGTATAGCCTAGTTATAAATAGTTATATAAGGAAAGAGAGAGGAAGAAGTAGTAAAGAAGAGCCTCTTACTACTATCAAAGCTCCTTATATTAAAAATAGTAAATAAAGTTAAGCTAATTCTCTTCTAGTAAATATTTATTAGGGATTATACACCTGTAATATATACTTAAAGGGTAGTTAGAGTATTTAGATTAATAATTAGAATACCTCTATTCTAGGTTATATACGATATATTTCGTAATAACTATCCCTTTAAGGCTATTAGCCTTATAACTTAGGAGTAATAGTAATAAAATAGCGCGCTACTATAAGCTATACTTAGAGTAGTAGTCTAAGGCCCCTAGCCTAGTTAAGGTCTATTTAAGGTATATAATAGAGGTTTTTAGGCCGCTAAGATAATTAATTACCCCTACGTATACGCTAGATATAAACGGTATAAGAATTACTAGTATAAAGACCCTTAAAGGAAGCTATAAATATATTATAAATAACTAGATCCCCTTATAAACTAGGCGCTACTAATACTACTATTACTAGTATAAGCTCCCAATTAGAGCGCTTATAAGTATGTAATTAGATCGCCTAGGGTGTAAATTATAATAAAAATACTAAATTCTTAATAGATCTTCCCCCTTAAAGGGAATTAAATACTAGGTCTAACTCTAATTAATAAGTCTACTCTACCCTAGCTTCTAAGAGAGCTAGCCCTAGAGGGTAGATCTAGTTATAATTATTATGGACCGTACGCCTGTAATATACGCTAAAAGGGTAGCTAGGGTATTCGGATTAATAATTAGAACGTTTCTATTCTAGGCTATATACGAGATATTTTATAATAACTTTCTAAACTCTACTACTTCTAGATTTAAATAGAACTAGTTCTTCTTTTTAATAGAAATTTTACTCTAGTTAAAGAGGAACTAGCTAAGCTTTATATAAAGTATAAGACTTAATTCTTACTTACTTTTAGCTATTAGCTAGCTAATAGTTAGGAGGAATTTATAAGAGTTACTATTTACTATATAGATAAAAACTAAAAGCTTATTAATTAATTAATTAGAATAAAAGAGCTATTAGACTAATATTTAACTAAATATCTCCCTAGTATTCTAGATTATATAATTAAGTTATATAAGATATAGAATATTATATATATATCTAATATATTACTATTTTCTAAGAGTTTTACTAATAACTCTATAGATTTACTATAGATAAAGCTATAGCTAATTTCCTCCTTACTAAGAGATTTAAGTCTAAGTATAAGGATAAATATTATGTTCCTTTCTATAATATAAGATATACTACTTATATATTTAATAATATAGTATAAAATTATTATAAGCGAATTAAATAGCTCTTATAATATATATAGTAAGAGTATATCTTATTATAGTAATATAGATTAGTTAGAAGACCTACCTAAACTACTTAATAGATTAGATAGATTAGATACTAGATCTATATAAACTATTCCTTTTAGTAGGATTTCTTATAATTATATAAATAGCGTGGATTTCTATCTAAATAGGAGCTTTATACTTAACTTATATTATTATATAAATATATCTCCTAGATACTAAATAAGACCTTTTATACCTTTAGACTAGTTTAGTATAAAGCCTACTTATCTAGTCTTTAATACTCCTCTCTATAAGATCTACCTAGACCCCTTAACCCTAGAGATAAATAGGTTATAATATTTTAAGTACCCTTAAGATAAATACCTTAGGATAAGAACCTACTCTAAGCTAAGTTAGCTAATAATATTTAATAATAAATAATATAAATAAGAAATTAGTTAAGGTTATATAACTAAATCTCTATTATAAATATGGAGATAAACTTAAAGATTAGCTTATATAACTTAAATTATATATTACCTTTTAGGAAATAAAACTTCTAACTAAGAAATAAACTACCTTTATAATTACTTATATATAAGGATATATATAGAAATAGTTTAAATATTTTAAAAGAAATATAAAGATGATAATAATAATAATAATAATAATAATAATAATAATAATAATAATAATAATAATTTAAAAGCTTTACTAGATTTAAAGTAGAGATTTAAAGAGTCTTTAAACTATTAAATAAGAATAAGGTAGTAATATATATTATTTAATATCTTATATAAAAGAAATTAGTTATAGAGTACTCTACTTAATTTTAATAATACTTTACTTAAACTAACTAAGATAATAATACTCTTATAATAATATATTATTAAAGACTAAAGGATAATATTAAGGATAAACTTATAAAGACTAGATTAATTATAAATACCTTAGATAACCTTATAAATAAAGCTTTTAATATTAATAATAAGTTATTTAAATAAATTATAAAAAATTAGTATAATAGTAGTACTAGAAGATTTAGATAGTTAGAGTATTTTATAAAACCCTATTAATTAACTTATAAGGAGAGAGATCTTTATAATCTTATACTAATAAAACTTAACTTTATAAAGAAAGTAAAGAAGGGGGTACTTAAAGGTAAGAAGTAGTAAAGTAGAAGTAAGAATAGACTAACCGCGTTAGGTTAGTACTTTAAACTCGAGTTAGGTACCTGACTTAACTCTTAGTAAGTTAATACTAAATTCCTAGCCTAAGTATTTAAGTTAGTATTAATAGTTAGTACTAAGTATTTAAGTTAATACTATAAGGTAGTACTAAGTATTAGTACTAAAAAATTAACCTACCTTATTAAGACTTTAATTTTAGTAAGGGTATTTAATTAGATTATAATATTAGGAATACTTTATAATAATATAAAAAGGTAATATAATTGTTTAATAGTCTTTAATAGATAGCTTATCTATTTAGTTAGATATCTTTATAATCTTATACTTATAATCCTTTTATCTATTAATATCCTCTTTACTATTATTATACTTACTATTATTATCTTTATTATTACTACTAATCTTATTAATATCTTTTAACTTATATTTCCTATCCTCTTCTTTATCCTTTTTAGTAGTATACTTAATTTCTTTCCTATTAATATTAACTTTAATTAAGATACCCTCCTTATCTTAATTCCTCTTTATAAGGTTAGGTATAATATAATCCTTTATATTAAACACGTTAGTATACTCTTATATAAACTTAGTATAAATATTTATAATATTAGGGTCTTATATATCTTTTAACTCCTTTAAACCCTTATAATATATAATCCTTTACTTAATAATTTATATAATTAGTAGATTAGATCTAATAAGTTTTAGCCTAATAGTATTTATATCTTCCTTAGAAGTATTCTAAAAGTTAAGTTAATTAGAAGATAGGCTTGAAGACTAATTATATATTTACCTCTTTTATAAAACTAGTAATACTATATATATTTTTTATATTTTTTATATATTTATTTAGCTTAGCTTATTTCTTAATAGCCTCTTTATTATCTTTAAGGTATTACTCTATCTTAAAATATTTTATTATATAGTATTAACTATTTATAAAGTATTATATTACTTAATTATATTATTATAAATCCTTTTCTTATATCTTTCCTCCTTTATAATATCCTTAACCTTAATTATAAACTTTATATAACCCTCTTTAATAGCTATCTTTTATATATTTAATTACTTTAACTTCTTAATCCTTTTTAATACTACTACGCGGTTATTAGATACTTTTATATATAATAACTTTTTATTATTATCCTAGTCCTTTACCTATTCTCTACTTATAATTAATTTAGGATTCTAGTTAGTAAGACTTAATATTATTATAATATTATATTAGCTTATTTATCTAGTAATATATTTAGGTAATATAATTAGTAATAAATATTTATTATATAATAATAACCTATCTTACTATAATATCTTAAGTATATAGAGGTAGGAGGAGTTATAAAGAAGATTTTAAGGGGTAATTCTACCTATAATTATACTTATAATTATATAGAATATTCCGCCTAATATTACTTTACCTTATATTAAAACTTTTAAACCTTATATTCCTTCTTTTATCTATTATTATATATATTTAACGACTTTAATAATAGCTTATACTAAGTAGACTAGTAATATTATTTTATAATATATTTCTTATTCTATATATTAATAGGTAGATAGTATAATTAGCTAATAAAATATTAAAATTACTAGCTAAAGGGGGTAAACCCTTATAAGGTAGAGGAGCGAGTAAGCTATTATATAAGAAGGGAAAGGTAATATAAATAAGTAATATATTAAAATATAATTAGCTAATCCTTTATAATTAGTAGTACTAATACTAAAGAGATAAAAGTATAAGGTTAACTTAAGTCTTAAAGCTTTAAGGGAGATAAGATAATACTAAAAATCTATTAATAACCTTATCTTAAAGCTACTATTTAGTTATATTATAAGGGAGGTTATAATAGATATTATAAGAGTTAGTATAAACTTATATTAAATTTAAAGTTTAGCTTTAAAAGTATTATAAGATATTATAAAAGTATTTATAATATCTTTTCTCTTAAGTAGGTATATTACTATTTTATATTATTATTTAATCCTTATAATAATTACTTACTAATATATCTTATAATATAGATTTAAATCTACTTTATACTTATACTATATATATTATTATTATATAGAGGAATCTATAGCTTATAAGGGAATTAATAAAAAGCTTTAATATTATACTATTTAGTACTTAAGGGTAGTAATAGTTTTATAATATTAAGAGTAGAGGGTAGGTTTAAGATAGTATAATACTCTTAATATTATAGTACTTTTAATATTATAATACTCTTAGTATTATAGTATTCTTAGTAAAATAAAGAATTATATTACCTTCTTATATTACTTTTATATTTATATATAGAAATTAAACCTACTTTATTATTATACTACCTAATTATTAATTAACTCTAAAATTATAACTATTAATCTATTTATCTTAAGATATTTATTAATTTTAACTTAAAAGGATCTTTACCTCTATTAATACTTTAATCAGTATCTTCTTTCCTTTAAAGAATATCCTAGGGCTTAGTAAAAGCTTCTTTAAAATTTAAACCTATAATATAATTATAATATTTTAGAACTATTACTTTATTTATAAACTTTAATCTTAATTATATATAATCTTATAAATATACTTTTTAAGTAAGATTAAAGACTCTCTTAATACCTATAAATGATATTAGATATAAAAGGATATTCTTAGCTATTTATATTAGATTTAAATAAGTTAAAGTATTATCCCTTTAATAGTCTTATATAAGAATATCCTTTAATAGACTTTTAGAATAAAAGTATTAAATAGCTTTACTATTAGGAACTAGCCTAGAAGCCTAGTTCCTAAGGGCTAGAATTAGTATAAACTACTAGTAAGTAGGTAGTATTATAAAGGTAGACTTAATACTCTAGTAACTTTATAATTATAAAAGAACTAATCTCTACCTTTTAAGGAGGTAGAGGGAGGATTATCTAAATACCCCTTAAAGAAGCCACTAAGCCTCTTAGATATCTAGATAAAAGGATATCTATTAGGATAATAAGAAGTTAAACTATTACTACTAGGATATTACTAGTAAGCCGTATTATACTAGCTAGATATATTAAGATATCCTAATAATTACCTTCCCTTTAAGGGTCTTATTAGGCTTAGATATATATACGCCTTACGCGCTACCTTATAACCTACTTCAGGTAACCTTCCTTAGAAATATAGGGTAACGTCCTAGTAACGGGAGGCCTAGACTAAAGCCTATATTTAGTAGATATATATCTTCCTAGCTATCCCCTATTATTCTTCTAAGTTCCTTAGAGATTAGTTCTACTATTATAATAGGCCTACTACCTAATCTATTAGTAGACTTATACCTATTATTAAACCCTATAATATAACTCTACGTCTTTTATTACCTAATACGCCGTTATAAAGCTAGTAGGTATAGGCCTTATAATTATAATCTCTCTCCCTTTTTAAAGGAAAAGGCCTAGAGTTATTATTATATTAGGTTTACCCTATAATAATTAATAGGCTAAAAGTAATAACTAAGTAGAACTACTACTACGTAAAATATTACTAGAATACTATTATAACGCCTTAGTAGAAGGAGGACTCTTTATTCCTTCTACTCTAAATAAGCTAGAATAGCTACTAGAGGAGGCCTAGAATAAAATTATTATCTTAAATAATAAAATAAATTAGTAATATTACTAGCCCGTAATAAAGCCCTTTATAATCCTTGGGTTAATATTAACCTAGGAGTTTAGAATACTACTATCTTAGCGCCGTCTTAATGTACTTATATATATATACTTCGCCCTAAAAGGATAAGACCTTATAAAGGATCCTTTAAAGGGGAGTACTTATATTAATTCTATAAAGTTAATATTAAATTTATTATAAGTCTAGAGTATTTTACTATAAATAAGTCTTATATAACCTATTATATAGACTTCTTAAAAGGGGACCTTAAAGCTTAATAGTATACCTATTTTAAGAGTTATAATCTTACTAATATTATATTTAAATTCTTTAAGAGGTTTCTACTTAACTTAATTATAGATCTAGTAAGCCGCTATCTTCTTACTTATAAAAAGTAGGAGTAGGTACGCTAATATAATAATTAAAAGGTCTTAAATTTTAAGGCCTATTTAAAGGAGTTAGAGTCTTATTTACTACCTTTTAATAAGGAGTATAAAGCCTATATTTTCCTTATAAAGCTCTATAATAAGTTAAAGAATAAAATTCTTAATACTAGTAATATTACTAAGTAGTATAAGGAGATATTCACTTAGGCTATTATACTAGAGAATACTTTAGAATATAATTACTATATAAGTGGCTTAGGTTCTTAAGGAAAATCTTAGGGTAAGTCCTAGCTAAAATTAAAAGGTAGTAATAAGTCTTTAGAAGACTAGGTTATAAAGCCTAAGGGTTCTAATAATAATAGTAGTAAGTAGTCGCGCTTTAAGGATAATACCTTGAAAAGGAAGGCTAGGCCTAATATTAGGATAGATTCTATAATCTATTTTTATTATAATAAAGAAGGCTATATTAGACTAAATTATATTAATCTTAATAAGCCTTAGGCTTATTTTAGTATTAATATAATATTAGTAAGAAAAGAACTAGCCCCTTAACTACCTTAGAAGAGGGGTAAGAAGACTAATTAATAGAGGTAATATTATTAATCCTTATAAAGGGTTAGGTAAAGTTATAAGGTAACTAATATTAAATTATAATACTTTTAGACTCTAGGTTATACTTAAACTTAATTTTATAAAAGTTTATAATCTAATAGGATTTAAAGCCTTATAAAGCTATCTTATTATAAGTATAAGTACTTAGTAGGAGTAGTATATATATCTATAAAGCCTATTAGTTATATTACTAGTTAATAGATAGCTAGGGCTATAAAAAGGAATATACTACTCTTTTTTATATAGTAGATTAAAAGGGCTCTAATATTATTTTAAGTATACTAGGATTAAAATAACAGCGTGTACTATTAGATCTAGAGGCGGATTACTAGCGCTTTGAAGTTAATTCTAGTATATTATAGGTTAATAAGCCCTAAGTATTTACCTAAAATATTAGGAAAGAGTTAAATATATTTACTATTATATATAGTAGTATAATATCTAGTAAATAAGAAGTCTCCTAACTCCCTAGGGAATTAGAGGCCTTTACTAATATCTTTTCTAATAAGAAAGCAGGTACCTTACCTATTTTTAAAGAGGGTAACTATATTATAAATCTTATAAAAGGTAAAGAACCGCCTTATAAGCTACTTTATAATTTATCTTAAATTAAGCTAGTGGAGCTACGGCGCTACCTTAAGGATTTACTTTAAAAGAGGATTATTTACTACTCTATCTTATTAGCTAGAGCACCTATTCTCTTTATATTAAAGAAGGATAGTAGGCTATATTTATATATAGATTATAAGGGGTTAAATACTATAACTTTAAAGAATAAATACCTATTACCTCTTATTACTAAGATATTAGACCGCTTATATAGTTCTAAGGTTTTCATAAAGTTAGATTTAAAGGATACCTATTATTAGATCTATATTAAGGAAGGTAATAAATAGAAAACTACTTTTTAAACTTATTATAACTACTTTAAATATTTAGTTATACCTTTTAGGCTTACTAATATACTAGCTATAT
>JAABUX010005162.1_pt1 | contig 16163 bp, 13 predicted proteins | sample 5561851 | NCBI WGS metagenome assembly JAABUX01 (sample SAMN10711883, study PRJNA513361) | rock metagenome | isolation source: Antarctica rocks | place: Antarctica: Victoria Land, Richard Nunatak red sandstone | collected 2016-01-03 | reverse complement strand
GGGTGATGTTGTCCATGTGATATTCGATCGGGTCTTCCACCGTGATGATGTTCTTCTGGAACTTATCGATCTCACGGAGGCAAGCGTAAAGCGTGGTCGTCTTGCCCGAGCCGGTCGGCCCGCAGCAGAGGAACATCCCGTGAGGCTGGGTGACGACGCTCCGGACCTCGGCCACCATCTTCGACCGCAGTCCCACCTCTTCGAGCTTGCCGACGCTCGAAGCGTTGTCCAAGATCCGCATGACCATCTTCTCGCCCGACTTCGACCCCGAGGTCGCCACCCGAAAGTCGATCCCTCGCGACTCCAGCTTGGCCCCGAACGAGCCGTCTTGAGGCTTCCGCTTCTCGGAGATGTCCATCGCGGCGAGGACCTTGAAGACGTTGAGTACGGCGTCGCCGGTGGGGCGGTCGAACGGCTCGGCGGAGTGCAAGATGCCGTCGATCCGGTATCGAATCGAAAGCTGCTCGGTATTCGGCTCGAGGTGGATGTCGGTCGCGCGTCGGATCACGGCGTCGTACACCAACTCCTTGGCGGCCATGTACGACCTGGATTGCTCGGCCTGCGCCACCCGAGTCGGGTCGCCCTTGGCCGCCCCCTGCGACTTGCCGACGAACTCGATCGGAGGCCCGTCGCGGTTTGCCTCGGTGTCGCCTTTGTTGAAGACCCCGTGCATCCCCATCTTGTTCATGAGGGCGTTGGCGATCTCGCCGAAATGGTAGGGGGTTAAAACCTTGTCATTGTCGGGGACGGTCTGGTTCCTGACGTAGACATAGCTCAGGATCGGCACGAAATAGGCGAGGAGCAGCATCCCCAGGCCGATGGCGTAGATCGGGATCGCCCAGACCAGCGCCAGGCCAAGAACCCCCACGCCGAAGACGATCGAGTTCCACATCTCGAACCGGACGTTTTGCAGCTCTCGGCAATCGTCATCGACCCAGGCGGTGGTCTTGGTCCAGAGCAGGTAGACCAGGAAGACCGGGACGAACTTGAACAGGTTGAGGTAGAACCCCGGACCCCTCAAGACGGTGGGCGACTGCGCGAACAGGCCCAAGTCGCCCAGGGCGAAGTCAGCCCCTTGGGCGACGTTCGACGCCGCACCCAGGGCAAGGAGCGCGAGCATCGAGGGGACGGCGAGAGGGAATCGCGGACGGATCATCGCGAGCCTTTCCTGGGTCTTGAAAACGCGACGCGGGACGAATCCCCTTCGCCGAAAGCCAGCCGGATCGATTCCATGCGAGATTACAAGATACCAGGTTGGGCGAGCGAAATCCCCTTGAGCGCCATTTTGAGGATCTCGACGCTCGGGGCGACCTCGAAGGCGGTGGCCCGTTCGATCTTCTCGTCGACGACGAGTTGCCGCAAGCTTTCGGTGAAGTCTTGCATCCCTTCTTCCTTGCCCATCCGGATCGCGTCGCCGAGCTTGTTGTCGTCCTCGTTGAGGATCAGCTTGCGGATGATCGGGTTCGATCGCATGATCTCGTTGGTCGGGACCCGGTTCGACCCGGTCTTCTCGGTGTATTCCTTGGTCGTCGGCAGGAGTTTTTGCGCCACCACCGCCTTGAGGTTGAACGCCATATTTTGGCGGAGCGGGGCGTGCATCTCGCGGGGGAAGAGGTCCAAGATCCGGCTGATGGTCGAGGCGGCGGTGGAGGCGTGGATCGTCCCGAAGACGAGGTGGCCGGTCTCGGCGGCGTGGAGGGCGGCGGAGAAGGTGTCCTGGTCTCGCATCTCGCCGACCAGGATGATGTCGGGGTCCTGGCGGACGGCGTCTTTCAAAGACTTGTGGAAGTCCATGACGTCGATCCCGATCTCGCGCTGGTTGATGATCGACTTGTCGTCGGTGAAGGTGAACTCGATCGGGTCTTCGATCGTGACGATGTGCATTCGCTCGCGTTCGTTGATGTACTGGAGCATCGAGGCGATGGTCGTCGACTTGCCCGAGCCGGTGACGCCCGCGAGGATGATGATCCCCTGCTCGTACTGGGTCAGGTCGGCCATGATGGGCGGGAGGCCAAGCTGCTCGAAGTTGGGGATATTGTTGCTGACCCGCCGAGCGACCAGGCTGAGCTTGCCTCGAGCGCGAAAGAGGTTGACGCGGAACCGGGTTTCGAGCTTGCCGTCGTAGACGATGTGGGCGAAGTCGGCCCCGCCTTCGTCTTCGAGGATCTTCCGGGTCCGAGGGGTCATGATCGGGTACATGAGCCGTTCCATCTCGGCGGTCGTCAAGGGCGGCAGCGCCATCTGCCGGAGCACGCCGCCCATCCGCATGCAAGGGGGCAAGCCGACCTTGAGGTGGAGGTCCGACCCCTTGTGCTTCATGACCATCCGGAACAGCTTGTTAGCCTCGGGTTCGCTCGGCATCGCCTCGATGATCGAACCGCCCGAGCTGGTGGAAATCGGTTCGGCGGCGGGGTCGGCCACCGGGGCTCCGCTCAATGGGGTCGAGGTGGCTGGCTTGTGCGCGGTCGCCATTGATGCACTCCTCCCGAGAAGATGATTTTCATAAGCCATAGAGGGAACACGGAGGGAACACGGATCAGATTTTCCAAAAGAGTCTTATCCGTGTTCCATCCGTGGCTCATCCTTGGCCGCTTCCATCTTTTCAGCTTACCGCGCGGTCGACCGGGAAGCGACCCGTCGGACCGGAACGCCTCGGTCGTGGAGGTAATCCTTGGTCGCGGCGATGGTGAACTCGCGGTAGTGGAAGATGCTCGCCGCCAGGGCCGCGCTCGCACCCCCTTCCTCGAACGCCGCCCGGAGGTGCTCCGGGTGCCCCGCCCCGCCCGAGGCGACCACGGGAACCTCCACGGCATCGCTCACGGCCCGGGTCATTGGTAGGTCATAGCCGGCTTTGGTCCCGTCGGCGTCCATGCTCGTCAGGACGATCTCCCCCGCCCCGAGCCGCTCGACCTCCCTGGCCCAGGCCACCGCCTCCAAACCGGTCGGCACCCGACCCCCATTGACGTGGACTTCCCAGACCTCGACCCCATTGCGAGTGACCCGTTTCGGGTCGATATTCACCACGATGCACTGGCGCCCAAACCGCTTCGCCGCCCGCTCGACGAACCCCGGGTCGCGGACCGCCGACGAGTTGATCGAGACCTTGTCCGCCCCGGCGTTGAGCAAGGCCCGGATATCCTCCAAGGTCCTGATCCCCCCGCCCACCGTCACCGGCATGAAGCAAACCTCGGCCGTCCGACGGACCACGTCGAGGATGATCCCCCGCCCCTCATGGCTCGCCGTGATGTCGAGGAAGACCAGCTCATCCGCCCCTTCGGCCTCATACCGGGCCGCAACTTCGACCGGGTCGCCCGCGTCGCGGAGGTTGACGAAGTTGGTCCCCTTGACCACCCGACCCTCGTTGACGTCCAGGCAAGGGATGATCCGCTTGGCAAGCATGATGTCGGCTCCGACCTTTCCAGGATCGAGTTCGGCGACGATGAAGCGGAGCCGAGAGCGGTCAATTTTGCCCTGCCGAAAGTCCAGGTTGCAACATCTCGATCCACAAATCGGGTTCGAAACACGAAGGGCCTTGCCAAGCATAAGTCCTGGCAAGGTCCCAGGTAGTCTGAGGACAAAGTGGCCTCCAAGGAGGCGATTCCGGCCGCGAGCTAGCAGGCGAAAAGCCCCGCGAGTGGCTGTTCAAGTTTCAAAATAGCAAGTCCGGTCGAGGTCGGGCATCAGCCCGGGCTGCTTCGGCTGCCACCCCAGCAGCTCCCGAGTCCGCTGACTTGAGACCGGGTTATCGGCCGCGAGGAATGGAGCGAGCCAGCTAAAAAGGCCGGCGGCCTCCTTGGGGGACTTGGAGGCGACCGGGACGTTCAGGCGTCGGCCGATCACCCCGGCGATGTCCCGGAACGGCACGCCCTCCTCGGCGACCGCGTGATACCTGGCTCCCGCCTCACCCTTTTCAAGCGCCAGCCTGAAAAGATGGGCGGCATCGAGCCGGTGCACTGCGGGCCAGCGGTTTCGCCCATCACCCACATGCGACGAAAAACCCTTTCTTCGGGCGATCCCGATGAGACGTGGAACGAGGCCGGCGCGGTCGCCGTCGCCGTGGACCACCGGCGGGAGGCGGACCACCGAGGCGCGAACGCCGAGCGAAGCGAGCGCCAGGATGGCCTCTTCCGACTCGCCGCGAGGGCCCCCGACAGAACTGGGATCGTGCGCATCATCCTCCGAGGCGAGCCGACCCGCCTTCATCGCCATGGTCCCAAAAGCGGCGACCAGAGGGCGGTCAGGTCCAGCGAGCGCTTTGCCCATCGTCTCGATAGCACGCCTGTCCGCTCCGACGGCGGCCGCGACGAACCTTGAGACGATCCCGGCTGGGCTTCCGCCGAACATCACCCGAAGGCGCGTCGAAAGACTCGCATGCGAAAACGCATGAAAAAATGCTGTGTGGATGACAGCATCCGATGCCGCCGCCCCACGACGCAAGCTTTCGAGGTCTTCAAGAGCACCCCGATGGACTTGCGCACCGGCGGCGATCAAAGACCGGGCACCTGCATCCGAGCGAGCCAGTCCGACCACCTGATGGCCCGCGCCTCTGAGCTCCTGAACAATGGCGGAACCGATAAAGCCCGTTGCACCGGTGACGAAGACCCGCATCAAGATTTCCCCTGGGTTAAAGCCCGTTCCACAGCTTGGCGATAGGACAGCGGCGACCGAGGCAAGATCGCGCGGATCGGCGTGGGATCGGCGGTCAGGTCGATCTTCAGGCCATCCACGATGCCTTTGATCGCACCTTTTGGGAATTTGCTCAGGCGTTCGATGAGCGGCGCGAGCGCGCCTAGGAGGGTCCCCGGGACATGGATCTTGATGGGATGAGGTCGGCCCAAGACCTCCGCCGTGACATCAATCATCTGATTGTTCGTCAGGATGTCATCGCAACCCACATCGTAACATTGCCCATTCGCGCGTGGGTCGTCGAGCACGCCAACAAGGTAATAGACCAAGTCGTCGAGGGCGATGTTACGCATCTTTCCCTGGCCGCTGCCCAAGACTAGCGCGACTGTCTTCTTGGCTTGGCTTGCCATCATGTTGAAGCCTTGTCCGCCCACGCCAACGATCTGGCCAGGCCGGATGACGGTCACGTCGAGGCCGCTTTTCAGCAAGAACTGTTCGGTCTGCCACCGCCCTCGTACCCAAGCGCTCGGTCCATCGGGCGTGATCCCCAGGGACGTCACGTAGATCAAGCGTCGCACGCCTTGAGCCTTGCACGCCGTGACGATATTCCGCAATCCGTTCATCTCGACTTCCATGAAGCCCTGACCCGCCGTGCTGGCATGTTGGGGTGAGAGCGTATGCACGGAGATGTATGCGGCATGGACGGATTCCAGGGCCTGCCGCATCGACTCGAGGTCGGACATGTCACCTCCGACGATCTCGGAGCCGGCCAAGGCCAAATCCTCGACCTTCGCCGGGTTACGCGCCAGGGAGCGGACGGCGTATCCGTCCGCGAGCAACGCCCGGGCGAGATGCCCGCCGACGAAGCCGGACGCTCCGATGACCAGGATTTTTTTCATGGGCGACTTGGCTCCGGCGACTTGGTTTCCCCGAGTGGCCGCACTCGCAGCCCTCGTGGACCTCAAGGTAGACGATTGGCGAAATACGATCTATGCTTTAGAGTCCGAACTATCTTCGCAATCGTCCGGGGTGACCGATGGACCCGCTCTCCGATGTACTGTCGTTGCTGAAACTACAAAGCTACATGTTCGGTGGCGTTGATGCTGGTGGAGAATGGTCGGTGCAGTTCCCCCGGTATGAAAGCATCCGGTGCTACGCCGTGGTTTCCGGCCAATGCTGGCTTTCCGCAGAGGGCGTTGTCGACCCGGTACTCCTGGAAACGGGGGACTGCGTCCTGCTGCCGTTGGGAGGGCCCTTCCGCTTCGCGAGCGACCTGGCTTTGACGCCCGTTGACTTCAAAACAATCGTTTCGACCCCGCTCAATGGTGGGATCGCCACCTGGAATGGGGGCGGGGATTTCTTTGGTGTTGGAGGGTACTTCTCCCTGGCCGGTAATCATGCCGGCATCCTCCTGGGAGCGCTGCCGCCCGTTGTGCATATCCGGAAGGAATCGGACAAGGCGGCGCTGCGCTGGTCCCTGGAGCGGATGATGCAGGAGTTGCGCGAGCCGAGGCCGGGCGGCTTCCTGGTCGTCCAGCACCTCGCCCACATGTTGCTGGTTCAGGCCCTTCGGGTGCATCTGGCGGAAGGTTCGAGGGGTGGGGTTGGGTGGCTCTTCGCCCTTGCCGACCCACAGATGAGCGCCGCCATCAACTCGATCCACGGCGATCCGGCGTATCCCTGGACATTACAAGAACTGGCGGAGCGGGCCGGCATGTCGCGGTCGACTTTTGCCCTCCGGTTCAAAGAAACGGTCGGGGCGTCACCCATCGAGTACCTGACACGCTGGCGAATGCTCCTGGCCGGGGACAGGCTGGAGAATTCCGGCGATTCCATCTCCGTCATTGCCCTCTCGCTCGGCTACGAATCCGAAAGCGCCTTCAGCACGGCCTTCAAGAGGGTCATGGGCGCTTCGCCGAGGCGATATAGCCGTGGCCGGAGTCTGGCTTCCTCATCAACCTAGGGAGGGAACCCGTCGCCGAATCCGCCGGAGGCGATCGAGGCAAGAAACCATTGGCCCCTCGGGTCATGCCATCGGGGCATTCCAGGCGGTGACCAACTCCGGAGCGACCCGAAACGCCTCGACCGGCCCCGACCTCCCCACCCGAGCCGCTTCAGACATCGCGAAGTTGCCCAAGGTCCGCTCGACCTCGGCGACCTCGCCGAACTGGAAGGGGACCTGGCTGGCGTAGCGAGCCGAAGCCTTGAACTTGGCGTCCAGGTCGCCCGGGGCGAGGGGCCAGGCGACTTCGAGGAGATTGGTCGGAAGGTCGGGCGACGGGGTGGCGAGGGGGTTCTTCGCGGCATAAGGGAGGTCGCGATACCAGGCGGTCCTGGCCCGCCAATCGGGGCGATCGAGGATGGCCCGGATGACCTGGCGGTGGTCGGCGTGGTTGCCGATGGCCTGGGGGGCGAAGATCCAAGCGGGGCGGAGGTCGTCGACGAGGCGCGCGAGGCGGCGGGCGACTTCGCGGTCGACCCGGTCGTCGAGGCGGACCCCAGCGAAGAGGGCCGAGGGGGAGTCGTAGCCTCGGTGGGGGGCTTCGGGGAGGTCGAGCCAATGGAGCGCATCAACCCCCAACTCCCGGCCAAACTCGTCATCCTCGGCCCGACGAAGGGCCATATAGTCGACCTCGGGGCCAAGCCCCTTGTCGAGCTGGCAAGCCAGGGCGAAGCCTTGGGGGTCGGGGACGCTCGCGGTGAATACCGTCGCCACCGCCACCCGCCACCCCCGACGCTTCAGCCCGGCCAACGTCCCCGAGCAGGAAAACGCCACGTCGTCGAGGTGCGGCGACACGAACAGCGCGACCGGGGCCGGGATGGAACTAGCCACGGATGAACACGGATCGGACACGGATGAGACCCATTAAAAAATCTGGATTGTTTTCATCCGTGTCCGATCCGTGTTCATCCGTGGCTAAATTTGTCTTTTAGAGCAGGTGGGGTTGGACGCGGAAGCGGCAGGAAAGGTCGGCGAGTTCGACGGAGGCGTGGGCGACGTCGCAGTCGGAGTCCCAGGAGGCGTCGATGGGGTGATCGGCGACCTCGGCGTAGACTCGCTCGATCTGGCGAGCCACGGCGGGCCAGGAGTAGAGGGTCCGGACCTCGTCCAAAGCCTGGTTGGCCAGGCGGACGCGGAGGGCGTCGTCGTCGAGGAGGCGGTTGATCGCCCAGGCCAGGCCGTCGACGTCCTGGGGTTCGACCAGGAGGGCGTTCCTCCCATCGACGAGGCAGTCGACCACGCCGACGGTCCGGGTCGAAACGATCGGGAGCCCGGAGGCCATCGCTTCGAGGATCGTGTTCGAGAACCCTTCGGAGTACGTCGGCGAGACGAACAGGTCCCCTCGGCCGTAGACACGCGGGGCCTGTTCGTAGGAGGCGTAGCCGAGCAGTTCGACCCGGTCGCCGAGGCCGAGCATCTCGACCCGCTCCCCCACGGCGGCGACATCCGGGCCGATCCCCGAGACGACCAGCCGGAGGTCGGGGCGGGCGTCGCTCAGTTGGCTGAAGGCGTCGACCAGCTCCATCACCCCTTTGCGGAGGTCGACCCGGCCGTGGTAGAGCAAGGTCGGCGACGGGCTCAGGGTCCCGATCGGTCGGTCGGGGCGAGGCCGGAAGCGTCCGACGTCGGTGGCCCCCGGGACGATGGTGAAGCGGCCCGAGGGGGTCCCGTGGTGGCCGCTGACCTCCCGGGCGAACGAGGCGCTGCCGATCAGGACGGCCCCCGCGTGGTTGAGCACCGCCTGCATCGCGGCCTTATGAGTCGAGCAGCACCCGCCCACCCAATGGCCGTCCCCCCCCTGGATCGAGACGACGTTGGGGACGCCGAGCTTCCGGCTCGCTTCGAGCGCCGCCAGCCCGGTAGGATAGGCGTACTGGGCGTGAATCACGTCGAACGGCTCGATCGCGTGCTCAAGCTCGACGGCCCCCACCATCGAGGCGACATCGGCCTCGAAGTCGGCGGGCAGGCCCAGCCCGACGGCCTGCTCGCCGACCGACTCCAGTCCGACCACCTTCACCCCGGGGACCTCCGGGGGCGGGCCTCCGCCATAAACCCCGGCGCCGTCGGGATCGGCCCGATACTGCGAGATCATCACCACGTCATGGCCATCGAGAACCAGCTGCCGCAGCAGGTTGATCGCATAAACGCTCATCCCCGAGATCGCGGGAAAAAAGCGCCGGGAGATGAAGCAAACTCGCATAAAACCCAATTCCCCATTGAGCCACGGACGAAACACGGAGGAAGCACGGATAAGACAAAACAAATTTTTTGATCTTTCTTATCCGTGTTCAATCCGTGGCTAAAATTTTCCGAGCCTTGAGAGGGCGACCTGGGCCGAGTGGGCGCTGGGTTCCCGGTAAAGCGGGTAGTGCTGACCAACGGCTCCGTCGACCGCCCTGGGGTCGAGCCAGGCCGGACCTCCGAGCCGATCGGTAGCGTCGGAGGTTAATCGGACCGGCAAGGCGCCTCGGGGGATGGGGCCTTGGCCGACCAGGGGGTTGCCTTGGTCGAGTAGTTTGCGGACGCCTCGCTCGCCGATCCGGTAGTAGCTCATGGTTTCGACTTCGAGGCCGGGGACGATCGCCTTGCGGGCGAACACCTCACCTCCTTCGGGCGAGGCGTCGACGTAAAGCACGTCGAGGTTTTCCCCGGCCAGGCGGTCTACGATCCACTGGAGCCGCGTTGTCGGGTCGTCCACCGCGCCCGGTTCGACCGTCGGCAAGCTCGAAAACGGGACGGTGCGGCGGGTGCTCAAAACGGTCTCGCCGAGGATCTTCCGCAAGGTCGCGCCCGAGTGGCCGAGCCATTCGACCATCCCGTTCAAGGCTCGGGGTTCTTCGCCCTCGATCTCCAGGGTCGCGAGGTAGGCGTCGAGGTAGCCCGGCTCCGAGGCCCGATCGACCTGTTCGAGCGGCCCGTGCATGAACGCTTTCCTCGCCCTGGCCGCGCCGAACTCCAGCAAGGCTTTGCGGAGCGCCCGTTCTCGGTCGGGGTGCGCCGCCTCGCCGCAGGCGGTGAGCTTGATCGGGAGATCGGCGTCGGGGTCGTCATCGTGGCCGACGACGTAGAGGTTGGTCATCCCGAACTCGGTCGTCGCCAGCTTGGGGAGGACGTGGACGCCTTGGCCTTCGAAGTGGTCGAGCAAGGCTTGCACGGCGGGGTCGATCACATGGTCCAGTTCGAGGACGACTCCTTGATCCATCGCCCGGAAGAACAGGCCGTTGCCGTCGCGCTGGAGGAGTTCGAGCAGGCCGTGGGCCAGCGCCTGGTCGCCCGACAAACCCGCCCCCTGGCCGTTGGTGATCGGCGTGATCAGAAGGGGTCCGTCGCCCACCTGGCGGCGGCAGACGGCGGCGAACTCGATCGGAATCCAGACCCGCTCGCCGGTCGAGTGCCGGACCCCGGGGACCCACGTCAAGGTTTGGTCGGGCGAGTAGGGCGAGCCGGCGGGCAGGCCGAGAGTGAGGGGATCGGCCACGCCCGAGGGTCCGAACTTCCGGGTCAACTCGCGGTATGACCCCGACTGACGCTCGGCGCCACTGAGGAACGCTTCGGAATGGGTGTCTTCGGACAGTTCGCCCAGGGCCCCGACCAGGGCTTCTTCGGGGGTGGTCCCGTAGCCATAGCCGTCGAAGTGGTAGCCATCGTCGAACGCCAGGCTGGCCGCCGCGACCGGGACGCCGAGCCGGTCCAGGCCTCCGTAAGCGAACGTGCGGACCCGCCCTTCGGGGAGGTTGCGGCGATAAGTTTCGGCGACTTGGGTCAGATCCACGGTCAAACGTGCTCCATGGGGAAGGCTCGGGTCGTCGGCTGGGTGGCGATCAGGCGGTCGAACAAGGCCAAGGCCGAGGCTTGGTCGACGTTGGGGGCGTACTCGAACGGCGTGAACGCCCGCTCGAACGGCAGCTTCTCATAGACGCCCCGGTAGCGCCGCAACTCGTCTTTGGAAAGGGGAATGTGATAATGATAACCTTTGTGGCAACTCAATGCGTGAACATCGCCCAAATCATCGAAATCATCGAACTTCAGGCTGTCGCCGACGAACAACGCGCGGTGGGCTTCGTCGTAGAGCACCGACTGCCCCTCGTAGTGGCCGCCGACGTGGTGCATGGTCAGGCCGGGGGCGAGTTCGTGCTCGTCGTCGGCGGGGAGCGTCACCCGGAACGCCTTGGTGTAGCGGACATCCTCGCGGTGGATCACCAAGGTCGGTTCGAACCGCTCCTGGAGCTGCCAGAGCGCCCCGTATCCGTGCGGGTGCGACGCTGCCAGGGTGGTGATCCCGCCCAGCCGATCGATCTGTTCGAGAGCATCATCGTGATAAAACGGCGCCCCCTCGAACGCGACGTTGCCATCGTCGCGGAGGATCAGCCAGCCGGTCCCCGCCAGGCCATACCTCGGCTCGCACCAGAAGCCCCAGATCCCCGGCGTGAACTCCTTCCAGTGGGTCTGGACGGTCTTGGCCACCCGAGCCGAATCGGCGAAGTCCCAGCCGTCGGGGGGCAAGGCGTTCCGGACGTCGGAGCAGATCAGGCAGTTCAAGGTCAGCGGATTCTGGTCCGCGAACCAGGTGTGCCAGTGCCCGCAGTGGGTGCAGGAAAGTCGGGTCAGCGGCATGCCTGCTCCAAAAGCTGGAAGGTTCGGAGGTCGCGCCGCCCCGGGAACGGGAACGCCGAGCCGCCCAAGATCGAGTCGGCGAACGCCTCCACCTGGGCGACGAACGGGCTTTGATTTGGGTCATCCTCGAAGATCATCTCGGTCCGATCGCTCGTCGAGGCGTCGATGATCATGACCCGACCGCCGGGGGTCTGCCCCATCGTGTCGGTGGCGATGGCCATTGCTTTGGTGCCGATCAGCTCAAGCGTCCGCCTCGGGAACCGCTCGGGGCAATTGTAGGCGACGTGCATGGTCGCCAAGGCCCCCATTCGGAGTCGGCCCGCCAGGATTGCCCCGTCGTCGACCGCGTAGTTGTGAATTTTACGCTGGGTGATCGCGAACAATTCGGCCCATTCGTCCCCAAGGAGGACTTCCAGGAGGTCGACCCCATGAGGCGCCAAGTCGATCAAAGCCCCCCCGCCAGCCCGGGCCGGGTCGACCCGCCAGTTGTCGCCCGACCAATCGCCCGGGAGCCAGCAAGCGTAGTGGATTCGGGCCTGGGTGATCTCGCCAAGCGCCCCTCCGGCGATCATTGCCCCGAGCTTCCGGTGCGCCGGGTGGAACCGCTGGTCGAACGCGGTGGCATAGGGGACGTTGGCCGCCTCGCAAGCTTGGATCATGCCCTCGGCGTCGCGGGCGTTGGTCGCCATCGGCTTTTCGCACAGGACCGCCTTGCCGCCTCGGGCGCACGCCTCGACGATCGGGGCGTGGAGGTGGTTGGGCGTGGCGACGTAAACCGCCCGGATCGAGGTGTCGGCAAGCAGGCTTTCCAGGCTGTCGTGTCCTCGGGGCGGTTGTCCGCCGCACTTCTCGACCAGCCCTCGGATCGCCGCCGGGTTCGGGTCGAACACGCCCGAGAGCCGGCCATTGCTCGACGCGACGATCGCCGGGGCGACGTAGTCCGAGGCGACCCAGCCGCAACCGACCAGGCCCCAGGCCAGCTTCTCCGAGTCTTCGGCCTTGATTTGCCCCGCCATCATGGGAGATCACCACCCCTCGGGCAGGTCGAGGAGGATTCGACGCCGAGCCAGGCGGTCGACCTCGGGGTTCGAGCCTCGACCCACCGCCCCGACCCTCGCCGCTTCGAGGGTCGAAGGGTCGGGCACGCGCTCGCCGACCAGATACCCCGAAGCCGACGCATATTCTGCTTCGAACCGGCTCGACGGCCATCGCGGTTCCAGCATCCCCTCCCGCTCGACCAGCAGCGGATTGATCCTCAGCGAAGCCCCGCAAGGAGGTTCGAGCAAAAGCTGTTGATCCGATCCTCGAAGCAAATGTCCGCCCGAAGCCGACCAGGCCATCGCCACGGCCTCGACGCCCGCCAGGTCGTCCGCCGACCGCTCGGGGGCCTCGGCGTCCGACCAGGCCGACCTCGCGAGTTCGGCATCGTCTAACAGAGAGCAACCCGGGAGCAAACTTGCATATTCCTCGGGGGTTTTCGGCTCGCCGGACACGCCGCCGTGGTCGAAGTCGCGGTTGTGCGCGTGGCCGATCAAGATCCGCCCGCCCTCCCCGACCAGCCGCCGCAAGCTGGCGATCACCTTGGGCTTCTCGGGCAGGAAGTAGAACGCATCGTCGCAGAAAGCGACCACCCCCGACGCGATCGGCCCGAGCGGAAACCCCGCCGCCACGTCGCCGCAAACCAAGGGGACGCCGCCCGGGACGACGAACCGCCGGGCGAGCCAAAGCTTGCCGAACACGACGTCGACCCCGGCGCATCTCCGCCCTCGGAGCGACAGGTCCCGGAGATAATGCCCGATCCCGCAGGCCACCTCGACGACCGGCCCCGAATCGTCGTCGCCGCCGAACCGATCCAGGAGCGCCAGGCCGGACAGGTACGTCGGGCTCGACCACCGATAGGCAAAGTAATCCGCCACCGGCCCGAACCGAAGCGCGGCCATCGCATCGCGGAGCGTCGCCCGACTCGAACCCACCGCCTCGATCAGCTCGCGCCGACTTTCTTCATCGGGAGGCGCGATCCGGGCGTAATCGTCCTGATCGGCCAGAAGTATGCTCAAAGCCCGCCGCCCGTCGCCCGAATCAAGCGCCGCCAAGGTTTCAAGCCGGAGCGAATCGCGGTTGACCCGGAGGAACGGAATCCCCTCGACGACCGGCCAGCGCGTCCGGCCATCGCTCAACGACCACGGTTGATCCCGGCGGAGCGGCAAGCCCGAGTCGGGACCAATCAAGGGAATTGCCCCGAGGTCCAGGGGCGCATCTAGTTTTGAAGGACGGCCCGGTCTCAAGGGAAAAGTCCCACGGCGGCCAGGACTTCCAGGTGGAACGCTTGCAAGGGGCCGGGGTGGACCAGGTCGAGGTCTTCGAGGGCTTGCCGGGTATCGAACGCCGCAACCCTCGAATACTGCTCCATCTGGAGCACCCGGTCAAAGACATCGCCCATATGGAACGCCCGCCCTTCGGGGGTCTCCGAATCCGCCAAGATCGCCCGGGCCGCCTTCACCGGACCCACCAGGGCATCGGGGAGTTGCCCGATGGCCCGCTCGTTGAATCGGTCCATGATCAGGGTCAAATGCTTCCCGAGCAGTTCCTCCCCGGTGAACCCCGAGTCCGGCAAATAAGCGTTGTGGAAGTGGTGAGACAAACCCGCCAGGAACGCGACCCCCGGATCGGCGCCCAGCAGAGGGCAAACCAGAACAGCATAAATTGCGGTGATATAGCAATGCTCAGCGTGGTTTTCGGGCGGTTCGAGGATCAACCGAGGATGCCCCGGCCGGGTCGCCCCCGCCCGAGGCTGCCCCTGGAGCCGCTCGACAAACTCGGGCAAACCCGGACCCGCCGGTTTGGATTTCGGGGGGTCAGCAAGCTCGACGACCATCGGGTTGACCCAGGCGAGCCAGTCGGCCCCGAGCGGTCGTCCGACCTCGACGATCGAAGCCCGCAAGACCGCCTCGACCTCGCCGCGTCCCAGACCGGCGTCGAGCAAGGTCGAGGCGTCGATCCCTCCCAGTCGGGCCGAGGCGACCGCGAACGCAAGTTCTCGACGGGCAACCTGCTCTGGCGATTGTCCGTCGACCAAGGCTCCCCAGGAGCGGGCAAAACCTTGGTCGGCCAGACTCCCGGCCCGACCGGAGACCCGGACCCGCTTGAGGTCGTTGATCTCGCCGAGGATCGGCCGGAACGAAGCCAGCCGCTGATTCGCCCCGGCCCTCATCGGAGAAAACACCGAGGGCGCCATGTCAAGCCATCCCTCGGGCGCTCATCGCGGAAGCAGGCTCGGGCTCCAAGGCCGGTTCATGACCCAACGAAAGGCTGGCGTCGTGCCCGAACCGCGAAACGAACTCGATCGCCTGAATCATCTTGGCGTCGTCGACCTCGTGGATGTCAACCGGGTCACCGACGGCCCGGAGCATCGTGATCGTCAGGCGACCGCCGAGGTGCTGGCGGAATTCTTCGAGCCCTTCGAAGAGGATCGAAGTATCCCGGAGCAGCGGGTGATCAAGCTCAAAGCCCATAGTCGCCAAACAGCGGAGGACCCGGTCGGCGTCTTCGGTCGGCAGGCCCATCGCCAGGCTCGAATAAACCACGTCGATCGCCACGCCGATGGCGACGGCCTCGCCATGCCGGATCGTGAACCCACTCATCGGTTCGAGCTTGTGCGCGGACCAATGACCGAAGTCGAGCGGGCGGGCCTCCCTCGCCTCGAACGGGTCCCCCCCTTGCGTGATGTGGGCGAGGTGGAACTCGATCGAAGCCCGGATGATCGGTAACGCCGCCTGCATATCCCGGCGACGGATCTTTGATGCGTCCCGACAGATTTGTGAGAACACGCTCGGCGACTTCAAGAGCGAAACCTTCACGGCTTCGGAAAACCCGCAAAGAAAATCACGGTCGGGCAAGCTGCTCAGAAGCGCCGTGTCATTGATTACCGCCCAAGGGGTGGCAAAGGCACCCAGCCAATTCTTCTTGCCGAAGTAGTTGATCGCGGTCTTCACGCCAACGCCCGAGTCAGCCTGAGCCAAGGTGGTGGTCGGAAGTCGGACGAGTCGAATCCCCCGGTGAGCAATCGCCGCCGCGAAGCCAACCGCGTCGAGCACGGCACCACCACCCACAACAATGAGGTAGCTCCGACGATCAAGGTCCGCGTCGTTGATCGCCTTGAGGATTCGTTCGAGGTACGCCGGGTCATTCTTGACCGCCTCGCCCCCCGTGATCACCTGGACCTCTCCAGCGGGCTGAAAGCGTTTTGGGCAACTCTGGGCGAACCGCTCCAACGCAGGGACCAGGTCCGGCCGAGCCGAGGCGACATATTGATCGACCCAGATCTGAACCCGAGCCACCTGATCGCCCGACGGCTCAAGAACGTCGATTAATACATCGCGATCTTGGCCGAGAAGATCATCGGTATATCGAAGGCGATGTTGAAAGGACACAGCGAACGGGGCATCGACCCGGCCCGATTGCGTTGCTCGATCAATCATGCTCACGCGACTCGTCTGACCTCAAATGGATGGGACATCCCGGTACGGAAGAGTAAAGCCCACCAAAGGACCATGAACCGGCGATGAAAATTCGTTGTAGACGATTCCAAAGGCAGGTCAACACACAACCAGGAAACTCGATATGAGAACGAAACTGTTAGCCCAGGCAAGAACTTAACAAAATTCGAGGCGTCAAGCTGGAGAAATCTCACGCGATTGAGATGCCAAAAGTTTTATTCCTGAAAGCGTAAAGTTCGAAACGCCACCGCCCCCGGGGCTCCTTGGGGAAGCCTCAGGGGCGTGGGGTTGGGTCGGTGTTGTGAAGATCCGGCGATGACCGACTTTCGCGCCAGGGGCACTATCATGGGCCCGGCGGGCTTAACGGCCGTGTTCGGGATGGGAACGGGTGGGGCCCCGCAGGTATCGTCGCCGGAATGCGTCCG
>JAABUX010005160.1_pt1 | contig 16167 bp, 8 predicted proteins | sample 5561851 | NCBI WGS metagenome assembly JAABUX01 (sample SAMN10711883, study PRJNA513361) | rock metagenome | isolation source: Antarctica rocks | place: Antarctica: Victoria Land, Richard Nunatak red sandstone | collected 2016-01-03 | reverse complement strand
TTCCATGGGAGGCTTGCCGACGACAGTGGCGGCGTAGATGGGGTTTTTGCGGTGGGTGATGGCGGTGAGGTGGAAGACGGGGTAGTCGTCGGGCATGGTGTAGAAGCCGGTGTGGTCGCCGAAGGGGCCTTCGGAGCGGAGCTCGGCGAGGTCGACGTAGCCCTCGAGGATGTACTCGGCGTGGGCGGGGACTTCGAGGTCGACCGTCTCGGCGCGGACGAGCTCGACGGGTTTGCCGCGGAGGAAGCCGGCGATGAGGTACTCCTCGACCTCGGGCGGAGCGGGGACGATGGCGGAGAAGGTGGTGGCGGGGTCGGTGCCGAGGGCGACGGCGACCTCGAGGCGGGAGCCTTTGATTCTGGTGACGGTCTGCTGGGAGAGGGAGTTGGGGGTTTGGAGTGGGTGTCCGGGAGCCTGGCCGGAAGCCGACCCCAACCTTTGCTGGGCAAAGGGTGGGGCACCCGGCTTGTCGTCGACCGAGGATTCGGCGGCGGTGCCGCCGGCAGTGCGGGCCATGAGGTCGACGGCTTCGGCGGTGGTGGAGGTGGAGGCGCGGAGGCGGTCGCGCATCTGCTCGGCGGCGACCTTTTGCCGCTGCCAGTGCATGCCGGTGGAGTTCCTGTCGTAGACCTGCATGCGGTACATGCCGACGTTGCGTTTGCCGGAGTTGGGGTCGCGCGTGATGACGCAGGGGAGGGTGATAAAGGGGCCACCGTCGCCGGGCCAGGTGGTGAGGACGGGAAGTTTCGCGAGGTCGATCGCGTCGCCCCTGAGGATCACCTCTTTGCAGGCGGCATCGTCGCGGTCGATCAGTTTGGGAAAGAAGGAGCCGATCTCGGCGAGCTTGGGCAGGAGCTTGAGTTTGTCGAGGAGGCTGGTGGGGGTTTCGGGTTTGATAAGGACGCGGATACGGTCGGCGATGGCGTCGAGCGAGTCGGTGTCGAGCGCAAGATTCATGCGGTCTTCGGAGCCGAACTGGTTCATGAGGACGCGAGCGCCGGGGTGGCCGGTGACGTTTTCGAAGAGCAGCGCGGGTCCACCCCAGGGTGCGCCGTTGCGGCGGAGCTTGGCGGTGCGGTCGGCGATCTCGGCCATTTCGAGATAGGGGGAGACGGGCTGCTTGATGCGGCGGAGGTCGCCGGTCTTGTCGATGCGGGCGATCCACTCGCGAAGGTCTTTGTAGGGCACTTCCCTGCTCTCCTTTGGTGCTGGATCGATGGTACGCGGGGTCGGAGGTGTGCGAGGGGGGCCACGTTCAGCGGAGTACAAAGCGGACGCAGAGCACGCGAGGGCGCAAAGTTGCGCGGAGAAAGACGAGGGAGAGGGCAGGAGGGCAGTTCAGACTTTGAGGAAGATGCGTTTGCGCCAGAGGAGGAGGTTGGGGAGGAAGCAGAGGGTCACAAAGGCGAGGGCGAAGGCGAGGGAGGTGTTTTCGGTGGAGTGTCCTCGGGCGAAGAGGTGGGCGTAGATCCAGCCGGAGAGTGGGACCTTGATTGCGGGATTGGAGATCCAGGGGTCGTGAACTCTGATGACGGAGAAGAGGGTTTCGAAGATGTCGGCCATGGCGTAGGCGGTGATGGCGTTGGAGCCGAAGACGAGCCATGGCCAGAGGGCGGCGCGGCCGAGATGCGAGCGGTGCTGGAGTTCGAGAATGTCGATGAGCCAGTAGCAGAGGGCGAGGCCGAGGAGGGAGCAGCCGGCGGCGACGAGAACGTAGGAGCTGGTCCAGAGATTCTTGTTGATGGGGAAGGTGCGGTTCCAGAGGACGCCGGCGGCGAGCGCGACGACGGCGGCTAGAAGCAGGCCGCGAAGGGTCTGGAACTGGGTCTGGGAGGTGACGGTGGAGGGAGCGGCGGGGGATGACGGCTCGGTGTGAGCGGGCGGGAGGTGAAGCGGGCGGGCGGCGGTGGTGCGGCGGAGCCAGAGGGCGGTGATGGACCCGAAGATGGTGGTGGCGAGGGCGGGGAGGGTGGAGAGAAGGCCTTCGGGGTCGCGGGTGCGCTCGTAGAGGCGGCCGGTGTGGAGGGTGCGCTGGAGGAGATCGTTGATGCCGCGGTCGAGCCATGCGGTGAGGTTGCGGTAGGGGTCGAGCAGGGGGATGTCGTGGGTAGGCACGCCGAAGCCGGGGACGGGGACGAAGCGCATGAGCGCCCAGTAGCCGACGAGCAGGGCGGCGGCGATGGCGAAGAGGGTGGCCATGCGGCGCGTGAGGAGGCAGAGGAGGCCGACGACGAGGTAGCAAAGCGCGATGCGGGTGAGGACGCCGTAGATGCGGAGTTGGGAGAGGTGGAAGAACGGCATGGCGGCGAGGACTAGGTCGATGAGGAAGATGGTGGCGGCTCGGCGGAGGATGTTGCGGGCGAGCGCTTGGCGGGTGGCGCTATCCAGAGTGCCGCTGGTGCTGTCCAGAGTGCCGCCGGCGCTGTCCTGAGTGCCGCCGGCGCTGCGGGCGATGCGGGCCGAGAGCGAGAGGATGATGGAGGCGCCGACGAGAAAGAGGAAGGTAGGAAAGACGAGGTCGGTGAGGGTGAGGCCGTTCCATCTGGCGTGTTCGAGCTGCTCGTAGGTGTGGCTGCCGTCTCCGGGATCGTTGACGAGGATCATGAAAGCGATGGTGATGCCGCGGAGGACGTCTATGGCGAGGACACGGCTGGGCGCGGCGGCGACGGTCTGCACGGGCATGGGACATGATCGCTCAGGGCGCGGGTGCGTGGCGAGTTGTGATGGTGCTTCGGTGTGCCTGGATTGCGCAAGACTGGACGCGCGAGACTGGAGGCGCGAGGCAGTGGCCCTGGAGACGCGGGCGGTTTACCAGGTGAGGCGAAGGAGGGATGTGGCTTGGCGAGGCATGTCGGTCGAGAGGCGGATGGCGCCGTGGTCGACTTCGACCCACTCGGGCGAGCTAAGGAGTTGGAGTTGACCCGCGGACTTGAGGGTGGCGTACTGGGCGGAGGTGGGCTGCTGGGGGGAGCCCATCGCCTTCCAGACGGTGTAGGCGTTGCTGTGGGTGTCGTCGATGCGGAAGTGCTGGAGGAGGACACGATGGACGTCCGCCGGGAGGCCGTGAATGGTGATGGAGGTGGGCGTGGGCTCGGCGGGGGCGTCGACGTCGTGGTAGTTCCAGAGGAGGATGGCGGCTTCGTGGTCGGCGCGGGTGGCGAGCGCGTCGATGTCGGGGGACTGGCGGACGCCGGTGCTGACGAGGGTGTCGAGCGGGACCTCCCCGGTGCTGGTGGTGGCGACGCGGCTGCCGGACATAAGAGCGAAGATGCGGAAGATGTTGAGCACGGGCTTGTCGATGCCGTTGGTGGCGAGCGACCGGAAGCCCTCGAAGAAGTCCTTGTCCTCGAACTCGAAGGACCAGCTGAGCATGGAGAGGAGGTTGACTTGGTGTCGATCTTGGAGCTCGAAGAGCGCCTTGAAAGCGGCGGCGGTGTAGGCGGGGTAGAGGAGGCCGTTGCGGTAGTTATTGGCGGGGTTGACCTTGGAGGAGCAGGCGGCGCAGCCTTCGGGGTCGGCCTCGCTGAGGATGATGGGGAGGTGGGCGAACCGCGGGAACTTCGCGACCAGATTGAAGCCGTGGTCGGCGTCGGTGAGCTCGCGGTTGAGGCCCATGGTGACCTTGCCGTCGCGGATGACGGGGCTGCCCTTGGCGTGGAAGGAGATGAAGTCGAGCGGGATGGCTTTGCCGGTTGCGGCGCTCCTGCCCGAGTTGACGTGCTCGAGGAAGTTGTTGAGGAAGGTGTAGGCGCGGGGCGAGCCGGGGCTGGTGGAGGCGGGGCCGCCGACCTTTGCGCCGGGGAGGGCGGCACGGACGCCGGCGACGGCGAAGTCGTAGAGCTGGTAGTAGGCCTCGGGCGTGGTGTGCCAGTAGTCGATGTCGGGCTCGTTCCAGACTTCGAAGTACCAGTCGAGGACTGCGGCTTTGCCGTAGCGCTCGACGAGGTGGGCGGTGACGACGCGGACGAGCTCGCCCCACTTGGCGTAGTCCTTGGGCGGGTTATTGGATTTGCCGGAGATGGTGCTCTTCGGGTAGTGGACCTGGTAGGGCTCGTGGCGGTCGGGGAGGTCGGCGGCGAGGGCCTCGGGCATGAAGCCGAGCTCGACCATGGGCCGGACGCCGGCGGCTTTGTACGCGTCGAAGATGCCGTCGAGGATCTTGAAGTCGTAGACGGGCTTTCCGTTGGCGTCCTCGGTGTAGACGTTGGTGGAGCTGAACTTGAGCTCGGCCTTGCCGTCGCCGGAGGTGAGCAGGTGGTGGGCACGGAGGTAGACGGGAACGGGGCTGAGGTCGTGCAGCTCGCGGAGCAGCTCGGCGCCGTGCGGCATGGTGGTGTAGTTGGCCTCGTCGTAGCCGAACCAGCTGTAGATGGGCTTGTAGGGGCCGACGGATCTGGCGAGGTCGACGGCGATGGAGACGCGCGGCTGGGGCGGGGCGGCGAGGGATGGCGAGGGTGCCTGCCCGTATGCCGGGGCGAGTGCAGCGATCAGCATTGCCAAGGCGCCTGCCGAACGATGGATGATCGGATCCGATCCTGGCTTCACCCGAGCTCCTTCTCCATGGGATGAGAGAGTGTACCGCGGTGTGACCCTGGGGGCTGTGGGGTGGCGGGATGGGAGCGCGGCCTTTGCAAGTTGCGCGGGCCGCGCTGTGTGTGGCCTAGCCGTTCTGGCCGTCGGTGTCCGCGTGAAGCGTTCGGTAGCTGGCATTGCCGCGGGACCAGACGAGCAGAAGCAGGTCCTTGCCGACGGATTTGCCGTGAACCGCGGTGACGAACTGGTTGGCTGAGGCGGTGGCGTGGCGGTCCACTTCGAGGATGACGTCTCCGGGCTGGAGGCCTGCGTCTTCGGCGGGACTGGCGGGACGGACGTTCTCGACGACGGCTCCGTGGACGTCTTCTGGAAGCCTGAGCTGCTGCTGCAGCTCGGGCGTGACGTCGGCGACGGCGAGGCCGAGCTTGCCGCCACCGGCAGCTTCGCGGTCGTTGCCGGCGACCTCCGCGTTACCTTGCGGGTATTGGCCAACGGTCACATTGACGGTGGCCGGCTTGCCGTCGCGAAGGACGCCGAAGGCGAGGCTGGTACCGGGGCTGACCTGGCTGACGGCGACCTGGAGAGCGCTGCCGTTGGTGATCTTGCGGCCGTTGATCTCCGCGATGACGTCACCCTGCTTGAGGCCGGCGCGGCTCCCTGGGGAGTTTGGCGTGACCTGGGCGACGATGGCGCCGGACGCGTCGTTGAGATGGAAGAAGTGGGCGTTATCCGGCGTGACGTCGTTGAGACTGACGCCGATGTAGCCATGCTCGACCTTGCCGTGGGCGATGATCTGCTCGGTGACGTTGCGGGCGAGTTGCGAGGGGATAGCGAAGCCGGCGCCGGAGAAGACGCCGCTGTTGGAGATGATGAAGGTGTTGATGCCGACGAGCTCGCCGTGCGCGTTGACCAGGGCTCCGCCGGAGTTGCCGGGGTTGATGGCGGCGTCGGTCTGGATGTAGCCGCCGGGCTTGCGGGCGTCGGTCGAGTAGGGGTTCTGGCGGTCGACGGCGCTGACGATGCCGCGTGTGACGGAGAACTGGAAGTAGCCGAAGGGGCTGCCGAAGGCGAGCACGGTCTGCCCGGGCTCGAGCTTGCCGGAGTCGCCCCAGGAGATGGCGGGGAGGTCGTGCGCGTTGACCTTGACGACGGCGAGATCGGTGAGCTTGTCGACGCCGATGACCTTGCCGGTGAGGACGCGCCGGTCATGGAGGGTGACCCGGATCTCGCGGGCGCCCTCGACGACGTGGCCGTTGGTGACGATGTAGCCATCGGGCGAGAGGATGACGCCGCTGCCGATGCCGTGCTGGAGCTGCGGCTGCGGCTGCGGGCCGGCGCCGCCGCGGCTGAATGGACTGCCCTGTCCGAAGAACCGCCGGAGGCCGGGGGGAATCTCCTGGCCGCCATCGTTGCCCTCCTGCGCGAGATCTTCGGCGGAGGGGGTGGAGGTGACGGCGATGTTGACGACAGCGGGGGTGACGCGTGCGGCGAGCGACTCCATGGCCTGGTCGAGCGAGGTGAGGGCGGCGACGCTGCTGTCATCGAGGGGAGCGGCGGTGAGGGCGGCGGCGTGGACGCCGGTGTGGTTGAAGGCAGCGACCGCACCGGTGGCGATGGCGGCGGAGAGGGCTGCTGGGGCGAGATAGCGCTTCCCGATACTAACTAATCGATTAGTTGATGACGACATGAGACCCTCCTGGCGGTGGATTGGGGTTGGCGGTTGGTTAGAGTTGGAAGATGAGCCAGCCGTTTTGAATGGGAACGGCGGCGAAGGTTGATTGAAGATCCTGGTCTTCGAGCGCGAGGACGAGATGGGCTCGCGTGTACGTGGGCGGGGTTGCCGTGAGCAGGACCCACGGTGTGGGCGTGAGACGCCCGAGTTTCGCGACGCGTTTCGAGATGGGTTTCGCGGAGGGCTTGAGGCGAGTCGAGGTCTCCGCAGAGACTTGCAGGAGGGAGGGTGGGCGGCGTTCCGGCAGGATCGCCTTGACCTCCGTGGCGCGGGGGAGAATTGGGTGCGTGGGGGACGTGCTGGCGATCTCCCGGGCGCTCTCCCGGGCGCTTTCCTGGCGGGCGTCTCCTTGTGGGATGGCGGAGGGCGGGATGGCGAAAGGCGGGATGGCGGAGGGAGCGAAGCTGACGAGCGGCGGTGTGCCGGCGAGCATGATAGAAGCGCTGAGGGCGGCGGCAAGCAGGATTCCGGCTGTCGCGGACTGGCGTCTGGGGCTCATGGTGGGGTTCGGTTGGGACAGGATGCAGTGCACGCGGTGGGTGAGGTCGGAGCGCCGGCCCCAGGCGCCGAGGGCGAGCGAGAGGCTGCTGGGAAGGAGGGAGTGAGAGGCGAGGTTGACGAGGCACTCGGCGTAGGCCTTGCGGGCGCGAGTGACGCGAAGAACGCCGTCGTCGCAGGCGAGTTCGCGTTCGACGGAGAGGCGGCGATCGAGCCAGAGCAGGACGGGGTTGAGGGGGAAGACGGCGAGAGCGAGCTTCTGGAGGAGGTTGGTCCAGTCGTCGCGGCGGCGGAGGTGCTCCATCTCGTGGAGAACGATGTGTTCGAGCTGTGCGGCTGAGAGCCGGGTGAGGAGCTCGGTGGGGAGAAGGATGCGCGGGTGGAGAAAGCCGACGACACTGGGGCGAGTGACGTCGGCCGAGGTGCACAGCTGTGCGTGGCGCGTTCCGCGGCGGAGCAGATGCGCGACTGCCTCTCCGGGCTCCATGGGGAGAGCGCGTTTGCTGATGCGTTGGAGCCGAAGGGCGCTCCGCATGAGTTGGCCGAGGCGGACGAGGGACACAGCGATCCAGACGCAGGCGAGAGCGAAGCTCCAAGTGGTGCTGAGGTGGACGGGGCCGGGGTGTGCGGGCGCGGCGTCGTGAGCGCCTGGGAGGAGAAGGGAGATCGCGGGGAGGAGCACGATGAGAAGGAGGACGGAGGTCCAGAGGAGGGAACGGGTTCTGGCGGCGAGACCGGGCGAAAGGCGCAGGAGGAGGGCGACGGCGAAGGCGAGGACCAGACCTTGCCAGAGCGCGGCGACGAAGGCGTCGGCGGCGATGACGGACGCCAGGATGAGGGCGTGCGGGGTGATGGGCTGCATCAGCTTCGACCTCCATCCGCGCCTGGTGTGTCCGATTGCTGGATGAGTTCCGGAGAGTCTTCCGGAGCGGCGGCGATGGCGTCCTTGAGGCGCCGCAGTTCGTCGGGGGTGATCTCGCTGTCGCCGAGCAGCGAGAGCAGAAGCTGCTCGTGGGAGTTGCTGAAGAAGCGCTGGAGGACGTGGCGCACCTCGGAGCGGCTGGCCTCGTGCTCAGCGACACAGGGGCTGTAGAGAAAGGCCCGGCCATCCTGCCGGTGCCGGACGTAGCGCTTTTTCTCGAGGATGCGGAGGGTGGTGAGGACCGAGGTGTAGGCGAGTGGGTTGTCCGGGGTAAGCGCCTGAACGAGATCGGCGACAGTGGAGGCGCCGCGCGACCAGAGCAGCTTCATGAGTCTTAGCTCGGCTTCGGTGAGCGTGATGGATTGCTTGGGCGGCATGGCGATCTCGTCTTGAGATTGAGACGAGGAACTAATGATTTAGTTAGCAGGCCTGGGTCGCCGCTGGATGCAGGCACCCCTTAGCGCTGGGTTGTTGGAGGAGGTTGCGGGCGAGCGATATTTGGGCCTTCCCAGAGGAGGAGGGGGAGCTCTGGCGAGGGGGTGTCGGCGTTTTCGATGGAGTCGTCGCGGGTGACGCGCAGGCGGTGCGGACCGGCGGTGAGGGTTGCGCTGACGCGGAGCGGCTGGACGGCGTTGCCGGGGGAGCCGCAGACCTGGGGGCGGGGCTTCGGGGAGAGTGCCGGATGGAAGCCGTCGATGGCGAGCGAGGCCCTGGTGCTGGTGAGCAGGGTGACGGTGTAGCCACCGTCCGCGGGAACGACGAGATCGGCGGTGTAGACGCGTGCGCCTTCGGCGATGTTCGCTGGAGCGTTGTTTCTCCCTTTGCGCATGAGGACGAGGTGCTGGGTGCTCCAGGTCTGCTGGGTGGCGCCGGGGCGGGTGACATGGAGCGCAACGCGGAACCGGCCGGAGCCGTCGAGGTCGGTTCCGCGTGCGTCGGGGAAGGTGTGGCGGACGGTGTGGCCGAGCGCATGGACGTTGTCCCCGAAGGTCCACTCGAAGCGGAGAGCGGGGTCGGCCGGGGCGGCGGCGGTGAAGGTGACGGGGCTGCCGGCTCGGAGGATGCCGGTGCTGTACGTGAAGCTCGCGTCGAGCGATGCGTCTGTGACGAGCGGAGCCGCGGCTACCGCCTCGAGGATGGCGTTGTCGCGAGCGGATCCGGTGAGGGAGGTGTCGTCGAGGCTGACGCCGCGGACGTCGCCCTTGAGCACGGAGGGGAGCATGGCGGGACCATCCATGGCCCAGACGCCGCGGAAGCGGATGTCGCGCACCTGGGGCGACGGCTGACGGACCTGGAAGAGGGAGTACCAGTCTTCGAGGCGGATGTTGCGGAAGCTGTAGTCGGTGTGGGAGCCCTTGCCGTCGGGGTCGGCCCACAGCTCGAAGAAGGCGAACGGGACCTTGCAGCCGCCGAAGCCGGTGTGGATGACGTCGATGTCGCTCATATGGACGTGGGCGCTGTTGAAGGTCTTCTGCGGCCAGGCGACGCGGACGGTGTTGGAGATGCTGGTGGAGGCGACGGTGTCCTCGATGGTGATGTTGGTGACGTCCTTGCCGGGGAGGGTGAGCAGAGGGAGTTCGTAGCCTTCCCAGTTGCCCTGGAGGGCGAAGACGTCGTCGGAGGCGCGGAAGAAGCTGTTCCCCACGGTGGTATCGCCGCCGCCGAGCCAGTCGAGGCCGTCCTGGTTGGCGTCGTTGGGATTGCCGCCGATGATCTTGACGTTGAAGAAGCCGATGTGGCGTGAGTCCTTCATCTGGACCTGCCAGGTGCGGCTGCGGGTGATGCAGGTGATGCCGTCGATCTCGATGTCGGTGGCGTTATCCATGACGATGCAGTGCCAGTTTGGCTTGTGCTGCCAGCCCTCGTCGTTGTAGGGGAACTGCGGTCCGTCGTAGATGATGGCGCCGGTGCCGAAGACGCGAACGTGGTGCACCTGCCAGATGTTGAGCGCGCCGAAGATGACGGCGCCGGGCGCGAGATAGATCTGGTCGCCGTCGTGCGCGTCGATGTTTTGGTGGTGGACGCCGGGGGCAAAGTAGCGGATGCCGGGTGTCGCGGCGGTGATGTTGGTTGGTGCGGGCGGATTGCCGAAGAGGAACAGCATCTCCGCGTCGGCGAAGTGCTCTCCGGGACGGGAGAGGCTGAGCTTGATGGGGCCGGGGATGCGGAAAGTGAGGGTGGCGCCCTGGCGGGTGGGGCGGATGCCGTAGCGCATGGGCTGGACGACGACGCCGCGATCCCAGAGGTGCGGATCCCCGGCGGTGACGGAGACGACGGCGGGTCCGGAGATATCGAAGTTGAGGAGGTAGTAGTTGCTGGCGGCGTGCAGGACGGGCGAGGGTCTGCCGTTGACGGACACGATGAAGTGCGAGGAGCGCACCTCCTTCGGGATAGGAGGGAGGGGAGAGGCGAGCAGGGCGCGGGCGCAGGTCAGCAGGGCGATGAGGGCGAGCAGACAACGACGGACGGGAGCGGGGTGCGCCAGGGGAGGGGCCGTGTTGAAGAGGTGCATGCCGGAGGAGCTCCAGGGGAACAGCAGTTTAGTTTTGGGCTGGTTCGGTTTGTTCGACGGCGACGGCCGCGTGCTGGAGGCGTTGTGCCTGGAGCGCGCGGGCGCCAGCCTCGGCCTGCTGCGCCCCGGCGAGGTCGCCGGACTTGCGGAGGAGGCGATAGAGCTGAAAGTGGAGGCTGCCGTCGCGGTCGCTGGGGAGGCCGAGCCGCATCTCCGCGATGGCGCGATCGGTCTCGCCCTGTTCGGCGGCGACGCGGCCGAGCAGAGCGTGGACGTGGGCGTCGGAGGCAGGATCGCGCCGGAGGCTGCGTTGGAGGAAGGGTTCCGCATCGCCGAAGCGATGGCCGGCGACCAGGGCCTCCGCGACGACCAGGTTGAGGCGAGGATCCTCGGGGCGGTCGGCCAGGCCCGCGTTCCCTGCGGCGATGGCCTGCTCCTGATGACCTTCGGAGAGGTGGGCGGCGGCGGTTCCGAGCAGAGCGGCGGGATCGTGCGGGTCCTGGGCGAGGGCCTTGGCGTACTCGGAGCGGGCCTCGGCGGGCTGGCCACGACGACGGTAGAGGTCGCCGGTGAGATCGAAGGTGGCGGGCGATTGCGGCGCAAGGGTTGCGAAGCGAGTGAAGGCGAGCGTGGCGCGGCGCTCGTTGGCTTTGACGGACCAGAAGAGCGCTTCGAGGTCAGAGGGCGATTGTGCAAGCGCCGCCGCGGCCTCCCCTGCGCTGCGGGCGTAGTTTCCGCTGAGAAAGGCGCAAGCGCCGCGGTCGGACGGGACGGGGGCGTCGCTGCAAGGGATCGCGTCCGAGGCGGGCTGTAGGGCTTGGCGGAGGGCCGCGAGCGTCTCCACTGGGACCGTTTGCGGGGACTGCGCCGGGTCTACGGCCGGGACGGGGTCGAAGACGCGGAGGAAGATGGCTCGCTGGGCTGGGGTGGCGAGCTTCGAGGTCTCCCCGTAGAGGCTGGTCGCCTCCTTGAGGCGGTTCTGCGCGAGGAGCTCGTCGGCGTAGAGCATGCGGGCCCAGACGGAGTCGGGGTGTCTGAGAGCGAGCACACCGCCATCCTGCTCGATCAGGCCGAGGGAGGACACGGCGAGACCGTACCACGCGACGGAGCTGCCCGGATTGACGTCGGTCGCGGCCTGGTAGGCGTCCGCCGAGGGACGAAGCTGGTGGAGCGCAGCGTAGGCCTTGGCGAGGGCGAGCGTGGCGTCCGGGTTCCTGGGCTGGGCGGCAAGGGCCTGGCGGAGAAAGGGCAGGGCTTGCTCCGGCTTGCCGAGGGCGACCTCGTCCACGCCGGTGAAGAGGATGGCGGTGAAGAGGCCCGGCTTGAGAGCGAGTGCCTGGTGGAAGCTGGCGACGGCGGCAACGGGCTGGTTGGAGAGGTGTTCCATGAGGCCGCGGTTGGCCCAGAGCTCTGCGAGGCGGGGGGAGAGTCTGGTTGCGGCGGCGTAGGCTGTGGCGGCGGCGGCGTAGTGAGCGCTGCCTTGCGCTGCCGCTGCGCGGTCGAGCGCGTTACCCAAAGAGTCTGCCAGAGAGCCGGTGAGGGAGTCGGCAGGGGCGGAGCTGGTTTGCGCGCGGGCCCGGCCTACTGCTGGCAGAAGGAGGATCGCCAGAAGGAGGCTGAGGCGGGAGGTCAGATGGAACGCGCGCATGCTGTGGATCACCAGTAGAGCTTCAGGGCGAACTGAACATCTCGGGGCGGGAGAGCGGAGCGGATGGTGCCGAAGCTGCCACCGGCAACCGGGTTTCCGCCGGCATCGGAGGAGAGGGTGCGATCGCTCAGGTAGGTGTCGGGGGCGTAGAGGTTGCCATGGTTGAAGGCATTGTAGAGCTCGGCGCGGCCCTGAAGACGGATGGTCTCGGTAAAGTTCCAGTACTTCTGGATGGCGAGATCCCAGTTATCGAGACCCGGCGAGCGGAGTTGCGAGAGGTAGCGCGGAGCGTTGCCGAAGCCGTAGACGTCCGAGGGCACCTGCTGGAAGGCGAGGGGGTTGAACCACTGATTGATGGAACGCTTCTGGACGCGGAAGTCGCCGACGATGTTGGGACGGACGTTGGCGCCGTAGAGGTTGGCGCCGCCGCCGCCGTTGATGCTGAGGGGGAAGCCGGACTTGAAGGAGCTGACGCCCGAGACCTGCCAGCCGCCGACGACGGCGTCCGCTTTGCGGCTGATGTTACCGGCGACGTGGCGACCGCGACCGACCGGGATCTCGTAGATGTAGTTGACGACCAGGCTGTGGGGTGTGTCGCTGCCGTCGACGGACTTTTCGGCGGCGAGGTCGTAGTAGTTCTGCGGCCCCTGATCGCCGTTGTAGGCCCAGTTGTTGGTTCCGGAGACGTTGTCGAGAAACTTGGAGTAGGTGTAGGAGACGAGGAGGTTGAGGCCGGCGTGGAAGCGGTGGTTGTAGTCGGCCTGGAGCGCGTTGTAGATGGAGAAGCCGACGGGCGCCTGCGGCTCAAAGACGCTGCAGAACTGCGGGAAGGGCGCGAGGAGATGTCCCCGCGCGATGGTCGGCTGGTCCAGACCGCAGGAGCTCGACTTGATGGCGCCGAAGAAGGGATTCGCGACCTGATCGTTGAGGCGTGCGCCGAGGGAGTAGAAGGAAGGTTTGAGCTGGCTGTGGTTGAACGAGCTGAGAAGCAGCTTGGTGCCGTGATTGCCGACGAAGGTTGCGGTGACGACGTCGTTGGGGGTGACGGCGTACTGGACGCCGAGGGAGTAGTTCTGGACATACGGGGATCGCCGCTGGCTGGGGATGGCGGTGGTGTTCTGGCCGACATCCTGGAGGCCGCCAAGCGCGGAGCCCTGCGCGGTGAGGAGGCCGGTGGGGAACGGATTGCTCAACGAGGAGCGGAGCGTGATGCCGTTGTCGACGGAGCCGGAGTAGCTGGTGGACTGGCTGAAGCCGGGATTGTACCCGCCGCCGAACCACTGCGGAGCGAAGAAGATGCCGTAGCCGCCGCGCAGAACGAGGCGATCGGTCGCCTGGTAGGCGAAGCCGAAGCGAGGAGCGACGTTCTTGTAGTTGGTGTCGTAGAGGCCGCGGCGCTGGCCGTTGCCGTTGAAGACGACCTTTCCCGGGAACTGCTGACCGACGGCTGCGCTGATGGGGTTGGTGGCGTTGAAGTCGAAGTAGGCCTGGCGGTTGTTGCGCTCGGTTGGGGGCGCCTGCCACTCGTAGCGCAGGCCGAGGTTGAACGTGAGGTGCTGTGTGGCCTTCCAGTCGTCCTCCGTGTAGAAGCCATAGAGGCGGCGGGTGATGGCCGGGTTGAAGTTGGTGCTGGAGGCGCCGCTCGCGGCCGCACCCAGCAGCAAGGAGGCAAAGCCGTAGCCGGTCTGCGGGGTTCCGGCGGTCGGGTCCGGACCGGCGGTGAGACCTGCGTCCACGTTGAAGGTGGTGTTGGGCAGGCCGTTGCCGTTGTTCTGCTGGATGGCGCCGAAGAAGCCGAAGCTGAGATTATGCCGGCCCTGGGTCTTGGTGAAATCGACCGAGGTGCTGCCCACGTTGCGGAAGCCGGTTCCCTGTGAGCCTTGCGACGGACCGAGGGGCACCTGGCTGGAGACGTAGATGAGCGGAAAGACGGGCGAGTTCGCGGTAAGCGAGGCGGGGAGACCGACGGAGGCGTAGTCGAACGGGTAGCCCTGCACGGTTCCGCCCTCGGCCCAGCGGGCGAGGCCCGCGGTGGCGCTGACGGCAAAGGTGGGCGAAAAGACGTGGCTGCCGCCGAAGACGATGCTGTAGCGATTGTTGGGCCGGATGTTGCCGGGGCCTGCGATGTTGTTGGCGCCGTAGAAGCTGGGTGAGTTGGTTTTGAGCTCGTACTTCTGGGCCCAGCGGCCGAAGATGCGGGTTGCGGCGGAGAGGTTGTGGTCCACGCGAATGAGGTACTCGTTGGCGGTTGCGGGAGCCGAGGCGGTTGCGGCGAAGTTGTTGGACAGGTTGGAATTGATCGGAGCGGGATAGAGCGAGGCGAGCTTTGCGCCGATCGGGTTGAAGCGGCTGGCGGGGACGATGTTACCCGGAAAGGGATCGCGAATGAAACCGGTCCTGGTGGCCACGCGTCCGCTGCGCGGATCGACGCTGCCGGCGGTGACGGCGCGGCCGGAGTATGGATCGTAGATTGCGCCCGAGACGACCGGTCGGCCGAGGGCATCGGTCTGGTTGGGAAAGGGTGCGCCGAGCAGGGCGGAGAAGTCACCCGCGCGGTAGGCGGTGGTCGGGACCGTTCCGGTAAAGCTTGCCGGCGTGCTCTGCCGCAGGCCCTCGTAGAGGCCGAAGAAGAAGGTCTTATCGTGGCCGTTGTAGAGGCCGGGGATGGACATGGGACCGCCGGCGGAGACGCCGAACTGGTTGCGGCGGAAGGAGGGCTTCTTCAGGCCGTAGAAGTTGTTGAAGTAGGAGTTGGCGTCGAGCTTGTCGTTGCGCAGGAACTCAAAGGCGGATCCGTGAAGGTTATTGGTTCCGGACTTGGTGGTGACGTTGATGACGTTGCCGGTGCTGAAGCCGTACTGCGCGGTGAAGGAGTTGGTCTGGATCTTGAACTGGTCGACGCTATCCACGGAGGGGACGTAGACGACCGCGCCCCAGTCCGAGGCGGTGTCCCAGATGCCGTCGAGAAGGAAGGCGGTAGTTCCAAAGAAGCCGCCGCCAAAGTTGAGGAAGGAGATGTCCTGGTCGGCGGTGCCCTGGGTTCCGCCGCCGTTGAGTCTCTGCTGCTCCGCCGAGTTCTGGACGGAGGAGTTGAGGGTGGCGAGACCGTAGACGTTGCGGAGGTTGAGGGGGAGCTCCACGACCTGCTTGGAGGAGATATCGGCGGAAAGGTTGGCGTTATCCAGATTGAGCAGCGGGGCTTCGCTGGTGACCGAGATCTCCTGGTTCCCTGCGCCGATGGAGAGGCTAACGGCCTGGGTCGCGGTCTGTCCGGCTGCGAGGACGATTCCCTGCTGCTGGAAGGAGCGAAAGCCGGGCGCGTCGACCTTGAGAGTGTAGGTGGAGGGCGGAAGGAGCCGAAAGCTGTAGCTGCCGCTGTCGGTGGTAGGAAAGGTGCGGGTTACGCCGTTCTCGGTTCCGGTGAGGGTGACGAGCGCGCCGGGAACGACGGCTCCGGAGGGATCGGTAATGGTGCCGGTCAGGGTGGAGCTGGAGGTCTGGTCCTGCGCGAACACGGAGACTCCGCCAAACAGAGCCGCGAGCAGGGACGCTGCGAGTAGACGGATGCGGAAGGCTTTGATCGACACTGGGGGATCTCCCTTAGAGATGACTGGGCGAGACCCCTGACCTTGCGGGCGCCGGAGCAGCCGTTGGCCTGAGGTAGGTACCGCCGCTGCACATCAGGCAAGCTTGGAAGCGGGGCTGTCAACAGAGGTTACGGTAGGTATCCTCGGAATCCGGCGGATTCCGGGACGGAAAGGCACGTATTGGGAGGGGTATACTACCCCGATCCGGGAAGGCTCCGGGACTTAGGTTGTGAGCTATGCAGACAGCAGAGAGGGTTCCGGATGAGACTCCACTCCGGCCTTCGCCGGACGGGGTTTCAGCTTCGGCGGTGCACCTTGCGCTCGAGGCGATTGTGGCGAGTCAGCCATTTCGCACCAGCAGGCAGTGTCAGAACATGCTTCGTTACATTGTCGACCACTCCCTTCGCGGGGACGATATGGCTCTGCGCGAACGGATGCTGGGGGTGGAGGTCTTTGGCCGGGCGGCGGACTACGACACAAGCGAAGACCCCGTGGTCAGGATGCGCGCCGCCGACGTGCGCAAGCGGCTGGCGCAGTTCTACCAGTCGCTGGATGCGGAGGCCTCGGCGCTGCACATTGAACTGAAGCCAGGCTCGTACCGGGCCACCTTTCAGTATGGTCGATCGCAACAGAGTTCCACTTCGGTTGCGGAACGGACGCCGGTTCCCTCGTTGAGCGCCGTGAAGGATCCGCCCGGCGAGATGGAGACAGCCGGGCGAGATCCGGCCGCTGCGC
>JAABUX010005157.1_pt1 | contig 16173 bp, 12 predicted proteins | sample 5561851 | NCBI WGS metagenome assembly JAABUX01 (sample SAMN10711883, study PRJNA513361) | rock metagenome | isolation source: Antarctica rocks | place: Antarctica: Victoria Land, Richard Nunatak red sandstone | collected 2016-01-03 | reverse complement strand
CGTCAACGCTCCCCCTCACTAAGCCCTCTCCCCCACGTGTCCACAAGCCCGCCGCCGATCACCCCTGGCGCCACGGTTCGCTTCGCCGTCCCCGCTGTGCCTAGCGCGAAAAAGTGGCGCGCACCCGTCGTACGTCGCCCACTTGCATTTCTTTCAGCAATGAGTACAATATGAACACTGACCGATGCCTCTTAGGGAGGTCGACCCGCGGCGCCCACGACTTGGATGCGCTGACGTCATCGTCGCGGTGGATCGATTGATTGGGAGTATGTCGTCAGACAATGTCGCCATATCGGTCGCGTTGATGCGACCGAAAGGAGGTAGAGTGTGCCTATAATTCGTCGCCTGCGTCTTGGTTCATCCGTCCTACTAGTAGCAGGCATCGCTCTGCTGTCCAACCTGGGAGCGCAACAGAAGCCGGTCGTCGCGGCAGCGCCGCGCGCGACGGGTCCGGGCTCGTACTATCTCTCGCTCGGCGACTCGCTCGCCTACGGCTACCAGCCCTACACCCCCATTCGCCAGGGCTTCGGCTACTACGACTTTCTCTCCACGGGGCTGGAATCCTTGAACCCATCGCTACAGCCTCTCAACCTCGGCTGTCCTGGCGAGAGTTCCACCACGTTCCTCAACGGAGGCTGCCCCGCGGCCGTGCTCAACCGCTACACGGGAACGCAGTTCGCCACGGCGCTGTCTTTCCTCAAGGCGCACGCGGGTCAGGTCAGCCCCATTACCTACGCCATGGGCGCGAACGACCTATTGCAAATCATCACGGACACGGCCAAGTTAACCACCACCTTGCAGACCTTCGCCGTCAACGAAGACCGCATCCTCAAGGCGCTGCGCGCCGCCGCGCCTACAGCCGACATCGTGACTCTGGACTATTATAATCCCTTTGTCGTGGCGATTACCGACACCGCCCAGGTACCGGCCTCCGTGGCGCCGACGCTGGCGCTCAACGCCATCATCGACAAGACGGCGGCGCGCTACAACGTGAAGGTCGCCAACATGTTCGCGGCTTTCAATACGCCCGTGCAGAACCCCCTGCTGTGCAACCTGACCTATATCTGCTCACCGTTCCACGACATCCACCCTACTATCGCGGGCTACAGGTTGATGACCGAAGTCTTCGCGGGCACGCTGGGGTACGCGGGATTTGCCGCCTCCATGACGCCGACCAATCCGTTCGCCGTCTCGACCGGCATATTGACAGGTCCCGCCACGATCACCTGGCTCTGGACCGGCGACACCAACGCACAGGGCTACGACATGATTATCTATCACTACGATTCAACCGGCCAGCCCGTGCAAGACCGTTCGATCACCCTGAAACAAGGAACGCATAGCTTCACGCTCGTCGGCGCCACCTGCGGCATCGTGTACGAGTTGAAGATCCGTTCGCGTGGCCCTAACCGGCCTGGCCCGTACTATACGATGGGCAACGGCCGCCAGTTCTCGTGCTAAGACCGGCGTCTGAGACCCTTATGCTCGAACACAAGATTATCAAACACGAAGGAGCGCATCGCATCATGAAAAAGGCACGACTCATACTCGCCGCCGCGACAGCCACGACGGCAGCGCTCACGACGGCTCCCCTGGCCCCCCACGCCGGCGCCAGCGCCGCCGCCGCCACGCCGGGCGTCACCTCCACCTCCATCCTCATCGGGACGTCTCTCCCTGAATCAGGACCGGCGGGCGCCTACGCCGCGGTTGGCGCGGGCACCCAGGCGTACTTCAAGTACGTCAACGCCAACGGCGGCGTCAACGGGCGCAAGATCACCTTCCTCATCCGCGACGATGGCTACGACCCGAGCCGCACCGTGAGCAACGTGCAGAACCTCGTGCTGGTCAAGAAGGTCTTCGCTCTGGCCGACGTGTTGGGCACGGCCAACAATCTGGCCGCGCTGCCCTTCATCACCGCGCAGGGCGTGCCGCTGGTCTACCCCGCGACCGGGTCGAGCGCCATGGCCGTGCCGCTGCACAAGGATCTCTTCCCACTTCAGGTGAGCTACACCAACGAGGGCAAGACGATGGCCAACTACTTGATTAAGACGCTGCACGTCCATAAGCTGGGCGTCTTCTATCAGAACGACGACTTCGGCAAGGAAGGCCTGGCGGCGGTAACCGCGCAGGCCGCCAAGGACGGCGGCTCCGTGACCGACTCCGAGCCGTACGCCCTGACGGACACGGACTTCAGCGGCCAGGTGCTCAAGTTGCAGCAGGCCGGGGTCGACGCCGTCGCGATCTTCGCCATCCCGTCGCCCGCGGCCACGTTCATCGGCACGGCAGCCAAGGTCGGCCTGCACGTGCCGTTGTACTCGTCGTCCATCGCCTCCGATCCCGCGGTGTTCAAGATCTTGGGGCCGGCCTCCGAGGGCGTCTACTTCACGGGCTACGCGCCCTTACCGACTTCGTCCGACCCCAAGGCCGTCCTCTACCGCAAGATCGTGACGCAGTACGGCGATCCGGTGACCGCTCCGGTCGGCTCGTTCAGCGAGGCCGGCGTCGGTGCGGGCCAGATTTTCGTCGAGGCCTTGCGCCGCGCGGGCAAGAACCTCACGCGCCAGAGCTTCCTGGCCGCGCTGGAGTCGTTCAACAACTACAAGGGGTCGCTCTTGCCGAGCGTGACCTACAACAGTAAGAGCCACTACGGCGCCACGGCGACGTACACCGCCCGCGTCCACAACGCGCAGCTCGTACAGCTGACGGGCTACCAGGTCCCGTAACACTCAGCACGGTCCTTTCCGCTGGTGGAGGAAGGCGCGCGCCTTCCTCCACCGATCTGTCCCAGCCTCATCTACCACGGCTGCACGTGGTGAAGTCAGACTGCTGTTGCTAAAGAGCGGTACAGGGCAAGGACGGATGCAATCGTCAAGAAAAAAGGGGCGAATCCATGGTGAGCTTCATTCAGGATGTCGTCGGTGGGCTGGCCACGGGCAGCATCTACGCGCTGCTCGTCCTGGGCTTGACCTTGATCTATCAGGTTAGCGGCGTCGTCAACTTCGCGCAAAGCGCGCTGGCCACGCTCGGCGTGTATCTCGTCTGGACGTTGACCGTCAACTCTGGGCTGCCCTGGGTCCTCGCCGCCATCGTCATGGTCGCCGCGCTCTTTGCCATGGGCGTGATTTTGCAAGCCCTACTCCTTGGGCGTCTCCTCCAAGCTCAGGCCACGGCCGTGATCGTGACTCTTGGATTGCTGATCGTGCTCGAAGGCGCGATCGGTCTTATCTGGGGGCAGACGACGCCGTCCACGCCGCTCTCGCTGCCCTTTTCACCGTCGCCCCTCGTGATAGGATCTCTCGTTCTAAGCGGACTCGATCTCACGGCGATCGGCGTCACAGTCGTCTTAATCGTGGTGCTGGCCGCTTTCCTACGCTTTACTCGCGCGGGGGCCGCGCTGCGCGCGGTGGCGCAATCGGCGCAAGGAGCGCGCCTCGTGGGCATCCGCGTGGACCGCGTGCGCCTCATCGCCTGGGGCATAGGCGCGGTCTTCGCCGGAGCGGCTGGCATCTTGATAGCCACGGCGACGTTTCAGCAGCAGTCGCCCACGATGGTCGACGTGTTCTTGCTCAGCGCCTTTGCCGGCGCCATTATCGGCGGGTTGGACAACCTCGTGGGAGCGGCGGTTGGTGCGCTTTCCATCGGCGTCATTCGCAATCTCATCGCCTTGTATGCTCCTACCGGCGTCGCGGTTTACAAGGACGGCGTCGTCTTCTTGCTCCTGCTGCTCGTCTTATTCGTCCGACCGTCCGGCCTTTTCGGAACGGCTGTTCAGCGCCGCGTCTAGCGCGGTGCAAAGTAGACCCGTGATGCACGGCGCCCGGCGGCGTCGTTCGCCCTACCGACGATAAGCCGCAAAGGATAGATATGGCCGTCCAGGCGCCTCCCTCTTTTCGCCGTTTGTCACGGCCTCTCGCCCTCCTCGCCCTAATTGTGGTGTTGGCGCTCGTTCCGCTTGTCGTGCCGACCGATCAATCGGTCGCGGGCGTCTTGGTGCGCGATTTTCTCGACATCGCGGGAACCTACGCCATCGTGGCGGTCGGGCTCAACCTCTTGAGCGGCGGCACGGGGCAGTTCTCGCTCGGCCATGCCGGTTTCTACGCTGTCGGCGCGTTCACGGCAGGATTGCTTAACAGCCGATGGGGCTGGCCGTTCTGGCTCGACGTTCCCGCCGGCGGCCTCGTCGCCGCCCTCGCCGGCGTGATTTTGGGTCTGCCAGTGTTGCGGCTCAGCGGGCCGTATCTCTCTATCGCCACGCTAGGTTTCGGGCTGCTCGTCCAACAGATTCTTAACAGCGCCGATTGGGCCGGAGGCCGCGGCGGCGTGCAGCTTAATCCGGCCCAACTTGGTCCCTACGCCTTTACCGGCCTGACCTTTTTCTGGGTTATCCTCGCCGTTCTAATCGTCGGCGTCGTTGTGGCGGTGAATCTGCGACGCGGGGCCACGGGCCGCGCTTTCGTGGCCCTACGCGAGAGCGAGCCGGCTGCCGCCGCCAACGGCGTCAATCTGGCCTTCTACCGCGTCGCGGCCTTCGCCCTCAGCGCGCTCTACGCGGGCGTCGCGGGCGGCTTGTACGCACACTGGAACAGCGGCCCGATTTTCGCCGACTCTTTTAGTTTGACGCTCTCGGTTCTTTTCGTGGCCATCATCGTCGTCGGAGGGCTCGATTCCGTGGCCGGATCGGTCGTCGGCGCGGTCTTTCTCACCCTGGTACAGGAGCTATTGCAAGATAATCCACGGTTGGCGCAAACACTGTACGGCCTCGTCATCGTCGTCGTCTTGCTCTTCGCTCCCGGCGGTCTGGTGCGTCTGGGGCTTGTCGTGCGCGGGGTGAGTGCGCTGGTGCGCCGCCGCCGCGACTCAGGGAGGGTGTATGGCTGAGTTATTATCGATAGACAACCTATGCCTGCGCTTCGGCGGTCTGCGTGCTCTCGACGAGGTCGACGTCTCGATCGCGCAGGGGCACATCGCCGGGCTGATCGGTCCAAACGGCGCGGGTAAAACGAGCCTGCTCAACTGTATCTGCCGCTTTTATCAGCCGCAAAGCGGGACGATCAGGCTCGACGGCGTCGACCTCTTGCGCGTGCCGACGCACGGCTTAGCCAAGCGCGGGCTGACGCGCACGTTCCAGCATATGGAGCTGTTCGCCCACATGACCGTCCTGGAGAACGTGCTCGTCGGCGTCCACCCGACGCTGCGGCCGTCGATGTTTGGTGAGGCATTCGCCTTGCCGAGAGCGCGCCGCGCGGCGACGCGCCAACGCGAACGCGCCGAAGAAACGCTCGACCTCATGGGCCTAGCGTCCTGGGCCGCGGCGCCGGTGCAGTCGTTGCCGCTGGGCATCCAGAAGAGGACGGGGGTGGCGCGGGCGCTGGCCGCTCGTCCACGCATCTTGCTGCTCGACGAGCCGGCGGGAGGGCTCAATGGGACGGAGAAGCGCGAGTTAGCGGCGTTGCTGCGCGACCTACGCGCCAAACTAGACCTGACTATCTTACTGATCGAACACGACATGGACATGGTGATGAGCTTGTGCGATCAGATCACCGTGCTCGACTTCGGACGGCGCATCGCCGCCGGGACGCCCGCCGAGATTCGACGCGACCCCGTCGTCATCGCGGCGTACCTGGGAACGCCCGAGACGTCCGGGACCAGCTCACAGCCTGTCGAAGCGGCCGTGGAGCCGGTGCGATGAGCGAGACCACGATCCAGGCTCACGCCGCGTCCGCGTCCACCGCTGGCAATTCCTCGACGACGCGGCCTCCCTTGCTAGAGGTGCGCGGGCTGCGCGTGTTGTACGGGCCGGTCGTCGCGGTCGACGGCGTGTCGCTCTCCGTGCCGGTCGGTCAGGCCGTCGCCGTGCTCGGGGCGAACGGGGCGGGTAAAAGCTCCACCCTGCGCGCTGTCGCCGGCCTGCAACGCTCTGTTGCTGGCGAGGTTTTTATGGACGGTGAGAAGTTGGAGCGGAGGCGCACTGAGACGCTGGTGCAACGCGGCCTCTCGCTCGTGACCGATACGCGCGATCTCTTTCCTCGCTTGAGCGTGGCCGAGAATCTGCGTATGGGCGCGCTCGGCCTCAAGGCGCGCGACTTTGCGTCGCGTCGCGACGAGGTGCTGACGCTGTTCCCGCTGCTGGAACGCCGCCTCGGCGCGGCGGCCTGGACGCTTTCCGGTGGAGAGCAGCAGATGCTGGCGCTGGGGAGGGCGCTCGTGGCGCGTCCGCGCGTGCTGCTGCTCGACGAACCCTCGCTCGGCCTGGCTCCCCTCGTGGTGGAGACGATCTTCACCGCGCTGGCCAAGATCGTGGCCGCGGGAACGTCGATCCTGCTCGTGGAGCAGACCACCGTGGCGGCGCTGAAGCTGGCCAGCTACGGCTACGTCCTGCGCACGGGCCGTATCGCCCTCGAAGGCGAGAGCGCTGTGTTGCGTGGCGACCCGCGCGTCCTCGATCTCTACCTCGGCGGAGGCGATGCTGTCCAGGCTTAACCTTCCTTGCCGCGACCCGGTTTTGTCGCGAAGCGCCGTTGCGGCTACAGTAGGGGCAGGAGCCTTGGATGCCAGGCTCGACTATCCCATAGGGAGTGGTTATCTTGGGCAGCGTAACTTGTCCCCAGTGCGGCGCGGTCAATCAGGCGGGCGCGCGCTTCTGCCGTGCCTGCGGCTTAAATCTCACCCAGAAGCTCAACCAGAGCACCGCACCTCTCTCACCGACGCCGCCGTCCGGCGTCCCTAGCAGCCCGAGTACGGGAGGCGCGACGGGCGGCCCGGGGACGCCTGGCTATCCCGGCACGCCGCCGCGCGCTGGAGGGGGCTACATGGGACCGCCTACGGGTGGCGGCGCTCCGTCGATCGGCGGCTCCATCGGCTCCTTGCCGCTCACGACCGGTACGGTGTTGCAAGTGGGTCGCTACGCCGTCGATCAAGCCTTGGGCAAGGGCGGCATGGGCTCGGTCTACCTCGCGCGCGACACGCACGTCAACGACAAGCGGGTCGTGATCAAAGAGATGGCCAATATCTACGCGACCGAAGAAGAGCGCCGCGAGGCCGAGCGCGACTTCCAGGCCGAGATGGCCACGCTGGCCTCGCTCTCGCACCCCAATATCCCGCAGATCTCCGACTTCTTTACCGAGTCGAACCGGCACTTCGCCGTGCAAGAGTACGTGAGCGGCCAGGACCTACAGAAGACGCTCGAAGGGGTGCAGGCGCCCAACCAGCGTCCTCAAGGGCTGCCGGAAAAGCAGGTGTTGGGCTGGACCTCACAGATACTGGGCGTGCTCGACTACCTGGAGGGGCAGAACCCGCAGGTCATCCACCGCGACATCAAGCCGGCCAACATCATCGTCGACGCCAACAACCGCGTGCGCGTGGTCGACTTCGGCATCGCCTCGCACAAATACCGTCCCGGTACGCAGCAGGCCGCCGCGCAGCTCTCGACCGCGCTGGGCACGCCCGGCTACGCGCCGCGCGAACAGTTCGGCGGCCAGGAAACGACGCTCTCCGATCTCTACGCCCTCGGCGCGACGATGCACCATCTCCTGACGGGGCGCGATCCGACCAAGGCCACGCCGTTATTCGCCTATCCGCCGATGCGTACCCTGAACTCGAGAGTGAGCGAGGCCAGCGAGCGCATCGTGGCCACGGCGGTACAAGACGACCCTGCCAAGCGCTACCAGAGCGCCGCCGAGATGAAGAAAGCGGTCGATCGCGTGCTCAACCCACCCGGCATGCTCTCGACCGGGCGCGGACGGGCCATAGCCGTCGGCGTCATCCTCGCTTTGCTGCTGCTCGCCGGCGGCGGATCGTACCTCTACTCACAGCAACAGGGCAAGGAGCGTCCGACGGGGTCGCTTAGCACGCGCGGCGAGGTCGCGTTCGACACGGACATGGCCGGCCTCAGCAACTTCGGCGTCACGGGCGGCAACCAGCAGGCCTGGATCGACGCCAAGGTCCAGGCGTCCAAAGACATGAAGAACGGCAACACGCAGTCCGCGCTCAACAACTACAACAACGCTACAACGCTCAATCAGGCCGACGCCGAGAGCGCCATCTACGTGGAAGACAACGCCATACTAGTGAGCGGTCAAGCGTACTACAAGATCGCGATCGGCGGGTCGTTCAGCAAAGCGGCCTCGGGCGCGGACGACGTCGGCGTCGGACGACAAGACCTTCAGGGGGCCTACGCCGCGCAGCACGCCATCAACAACGCGGGCGGCATCCACGGCCATAAGCTGTATCTCGTGCTGGCCGACGACGCTAGTTCCACCACCGGGGCGCAGGGCGCGGCGCAGGCCGTGGCCACTCAGAGCGACGTGCTCGCCTTTGTGGGCTTCGCCTATAGTTCGCGCACCAAAGCGGCGCTGCCGTATATCGCGGGCGGCGGCATCGCGCAGATCGCGCCCACGGCCAGTTCGCCTACTCTCAACGGCTCACGGTATTTTTTCCGCACGTGTCCCAGCGACACGCAGCAGGCCCTTTACGGCGTCGACTATCTGCTGAACACGCTGCTCGCGGGCAACGCCAAGCCGAAGATCGCCGTGTTCGGCGATCCCACCGACACCTACGCTAACGGTTTGCAGCACCTCGTCATCGCCGATCTGGCCGCGCGAAACGTTGCCGCTAGCTCCACGACGTATACGATCGGCGGCGCGGCCTCCCGGTTCGACAATCTGGCCGGCGCGCTTAAGACGCAGGGCGTCCAGGCCGTCTACTTCGCGGGGTACGCGCGCGAGGCGCTGCTGTTGTCCGCCGCCATGGATCGCGCGGGCATCGCGCCGGCGGTCCCCATCATGACCGACGATGCGTTCTACGATCCCTCGCAGTTCCAACAAAATCCAACGGGCAAGGGCCGCTTCCACTTCACATCCTACTTCTTCCCCGACCAGTACAACCTGCCGGGGCTGTCCGTGAGCCAGGGCAAAGCCATCAAGGCGATGGAGGCCGCCTACAAGCAGGATTTCCTCTCACCGAGCGTCTCGGCGGGCGGCTACGGCACCTCACGCGTCTCAGCGGACACGGCCCTCTACTACGACGCCGTGGAGACGGTGGCAACGGCGATCAACTACCTCAAGCCCAACGGCGTGACGCGTATCTCCGTCCAGGCGGCGCTTCAAGGAGTGGGCGTCTCGTCGTCGTACAGCGGCATCTCCGGTCAAATTCGCTACGTCACCCCCGTGCAAGATTTAACGGGCGATCCAATTAATAAAGCGATGGTGGTGCTGCATCTGGACGCGGCGCGGGGCCGCACCCACCTCGACAAGATCTTAGGCCAGTATTAAAGCTGTCAAACGTTATCTCGGCGCCGCCATAAGCGGTATGATTCATGCAGGCTGCGATACGTACCCTAGCGTCCCCATACGCTAGAAGTGTGTCACGGGAGAGACCTTTTGATTCGCCACTACATCGCCCGGCCCGCCCTTATCCTCGTCCTCCTCTTATCGTCCATCGTCGCCGCGCTCTACGGCGCGAACGCTCCATCCCCGTCCTCCGCGGCCGCCCCGCCGTCTTCCGCCGCCTTTACCGGGGCAATCACCACGACGGATACGGTGACGCCAAGCACGGCCACGACGACGCCCACGGCCACCGCAGCGGCCACCGCGACGCCGTCGTCTACCCCCACGGCGTCGTCCACGTCATCGGCGACGGCCACCGGGACGGCCGCGCCGACCGCGACGCGCACGATGACGCCGACCACCGTTCCCACGGCTACGTCGTCGGCCAGCGCGACGCCGTCAAACACCGCGACGCCGTCAAACACCGCGACGCGCACGGCGACCACGACGCCTCGACCGACCTCCACGCCTAGCCCCTCACCCACTCCGCGCGCGGGCATCAGCGTCTCGCCGATGACCATCGTGCAGGGAGGACAGGTCACGGTCAGCGGGGCCAACTTCCTCGCGGGCGAGAGCGTCGGCGTGGGCCTGGATACGCGCACGTACGTCAACGTCACGGCGGACGCCAATGGGCTGTTCCCGGCCACGCTCTTAACGATCCCCTCCTCGACCGCGCCCGCGTCACACTACGTTTATGCCTTTGGGAGGACGAGCAAGCGCTACGTCTCGGTCGTGATCGGCGTGACCGCCGCGCCGCGCGCCACGCTCTCGGTACAGCCTACCGTCGTCGGTCAGGGCGCTCTCCTTAGCGTCAGCGGCACGACCTTCGCGCCCGGTGAGAGCATCGGCATCGGCATCGACGGTCGTCCGTACACCTCGACCACGGCCACGGCCAACGGCCTGCTGCCGACCACGGCGATCCGCATGCTCAGCACGACGCCTGCTGGGCCACACACCGTCTATGCCTATGGCAGGACGAGCAAGCGCTATGTGACCGCGCCGATCACCGTCGTGGTCACGCCGGGCGCGGCCATCGCCGTGATCCCGACCACTATCAACCCCGGCGGCGCCGTCACCGTGAGCGGGGCTAACTTCCAGCCGGGCGAGAGCATCGGCGTTGGCCTCGACGGCCACACCTACGCCAACGCGATCGCCACGGCGGGTGGTCTACTGCCCGCGACGGGCTTCGCCATCCCGCTGACCACGCTGGCGGGTCCGCACACGGTGTATGCCTACGGCCGATCGAGTCGTCGTGAGCCTACAACCGCGATCACCGTCACCCCCCTGGCGCCGTCCTTGACGCTCGACCAGGCATCGGCGAGCGTCGGCGCTCGCGTCTGCGTGGCCGGGCGCTCGTTTCTCCCCGATGAAAACGTGACAGTGGCCGTCGACGGCGTGGCCGTGCTGGCCTCGACAGCGTCGACCACGGGCACGGTGAGCGGCTGCTTCGTCGTGCCGGGCAACATCGTGGACGGCTCTAACGACGTCACTGCTACCGGCGCGCAGAGCCGCGCGGCCGCCTTGACACACCTCAGCGGCGTGCTGACCACGGCGACGACCTTCTACTTCGTCGGCGCGGACACGAGCGCCGGTGCGGCCACGGACATCGCCGTGGTCAACACGCTCAACGTGCCCGCCACGACGACGCTGCGTTTCTACCTTTCGTTCACGGCGCCGTTCGAGCGCCAGATCCTCGTCCCGGCCCACTCGCGCGCCACGATCGCCCTGGGCCAGTACGTCAAGGGAGCAGCCAGCTTCGCACTGCAACTCCAGTCCGATCGCCCCGTGGCCGCGCAGATGGTCGTGCGGCGCGACGGACGCAATCCTTACTCCTCTCTGGGCAGCGGCCAGCTCTCCGCGCGCTGGTATCTCGCCGAGGGCTACACCGGACTCTCGTTCCACGAAACGATCGGGGTGCTCAACCCGAACAACGGCACGGTCACGGTGCAGGTACGCCTGCTGCCCTTTAACGGCGGCGCCGAGCGGACCGCGTCCTACACGATCCCGGCGCAGCGCACCCTCTCCATCGACGTGAATAAGCTCTACCCCAAAGCGTCGGTCTCCGCTATCGTGACGAGCAACGCTCCGGTCGCGGTCGAGCGCATCATCACCTTCGGCGACAACGCCTTCGGTGCGACGGGCAACACGGGCGCCGCCCTGGCCGCCACCACCTGGCAGTTTGCCGAGGGGTCGAGCGCCAACGGCTTCCAGACGTTCTTCACCGTCTTGAACCCCAGCACGACGACGGCCACGGTCACGGCCATCTTCTTCGATACCACGGGCAAACAGATCGGCGCGCACACCATCACCGTCGAGCCGTTCCACCGCGGCAACATCCGCATCAACGACACGGCCCGCGTCTCTTCGGTCGCCACCACCGTCTCGAGCAACGTCCCCGTCGTCGTGGAGCGCGCCGTCTACTTCGGCAACCCTAACGCGGGGAAGACGGGCGGATCCATCGTGTTCGGGCGCAGCGGCCCCAGCCTGACCTGGACCTTCCCTGAAGGCACGACGGCGGATGGCGCGCACGAGTTTTTGCTCGCTCTCAACCCCAACGCGCGCACGCTGACCCTACGCGCGACCTTCTACCTCGACGACGGCCGGACCGTGACCGAGAACGTCTCCGTGCCGGCTGGCGCGCGCCTCACCATCACGGTGGCCGGAGACGTAACGGGTCTGCCGCCCTCGATCCACGGTGCGCAGTTAGTCTCGACCGACTCGCTGCCCTTTATCGCCGAGCAGAGCGTCTACGACGCCACGCTCACCACGGGCTACGCCACGGCGGGCCTCGCCCAGTAGAGCACCCTACAACCCGGATCAAATGCGGCGAGGAGGGGCGCAGCCTGTTGGCTGCGCCCCTCCTTCGTCAGTTCAGATCTCCGACCTGCGTTCCCCTCCGCAACACTCACCCTATCGTCGGCCTATGGCTCTTCAGGGAAGCTGTTGCATCCAGCTAGAGATCGGCGACGGTCGCGACGACGAGCGCGCGCGCGAGCAGGTCGTCGAGCACGGCTTCGTCCGCGTCATTGATGCGTCCTTCCATCTCCGGCGCTACCGCGCCGAACCGCGCCGCCACGATTTGACGCAGCGCCTTACGCTGCCCCTCCAGCTTGCCCTGGGCCAAACCGTCCTCGCGTCCGATCCGTTCCGCGCTCGTGATGTACCGCATCCGTGCCTCCTCCTCGATCTCCGTCACGTCCTGTAAAAACAACCGCTCCTCCACCGTCGGCAGAACCATCAACCAGTCGATCAGCCGGTAGAGTTCCAGCAAATTCTCTTTCGTGTAGCCCGCCTTGTACAACTGTCGCACTAAACCCAGCTTCGCTCCCCGCCGCACGGGAGCTTGCCCCGCTGTGTCCTGCGCACTCAGGTGTGCCTCCACCACCAAAGCGAAGGGATTGCTGCTCATGGCGAGCGCCTCTCGCCCCTCTCGATAGTCGTAGAGCTTGACCATGGGGAACCGCAGCGTCACCTCACAGCCCAACACGGCGTCCTCGTAGACGGAGGGACGCCATTTTTTCCTCTCGTCCGCCAACACCGCCACCGAGACCACCGGCTCCGTAAAGCGGTCGCGCAGCCGATGGTAGTAAACGAACATGCGCTTGGCAAAGTCGGCGTCATACTGACTCTGCACCTCAATGTGGATGAACAGGCGCAGGGCATCGCCCGTGTGCCGGTGGACGCGCACGAGTTTGTCGGTGTGGAGTCGCCCCGTTGTGGCGTTGCGGACGACGTGCTGAAGCTCCCCGTCCATGAAGTCTGGCGCGATCGTCCAGTCCACGGCCTCGTGGATGGCAGGGAAGAAGAAGACCAGGAAGTCCGGGAAGAAGCGCTCGATGGCTTCTTTCCACGGGCTGTCATAGTCCGCGTCCGGCGTGTTCACCCTCCTACTCCTTCTCTCTCTGTCCCCCGACGCTGCTGCTTCTAGTGTACGACGCAGCCCGCTTCTCATGAAGCCGCTCCCCGGCAGCCCGGCAGCCACGAATTGACCGCACCGTGCTCGAAGGTCGTGTCGCGCTCGTCTTTTTTGCGACTCCTAGAGGTCGGCGCGTAGAAGCCCCACATCACGACCATTCCACGGCTATTCGGTAGGCCATGACACATGAAGGCTTTTGATGATGGGCGGAATGGGTTGCCCAAGCACATCTTCTACCTCGACGACGGCCGGACCGTGACCGAGAACGTCTCCGTGCCGGCTGGCGCGCGCCTCACCATCACGGTGGCCGGAGACGTAACGGGTCTGCCGCCCTCGCTCCATAGTGCGCAGTTAGTCTCGACCGACTCGCTGCCCTTTATCGCCGAGCAGAGCGTCTACGACGCCACGCTCACCACGGGCTACGCCAGGGCGGGCCTCGCCCAGTAGAGCACCCTACAACCCGGATCAAACGCGGAGAGGAGGGGCGCAGCCTGTTGGCTGCGCCCCCCTCTTTGGACTGCTTAAGGTAGTGTGAGGCGGAATGCGGCCAACGGTCTGGTCGTTATCACTGGGGGAGGCTGCCGTCCATAAGTCATCCGTGTAATGAGACGCAGCGTAAGCATCCATGGCCCGTGGTAGTCGTAAGGATGGGCGAAGTCGGAACGGCGCCTTGCCCTTGTAGGCAAGCACTTATCAGAACGCGACAACGTCCTAAATGGGATAACGCAGCGTTTTATCCAACGCCGCGTCGTATGGGGAGGGCGCCGACGCGTTTGCCCTTAGGTCTTTTGTGCTATCGGCGCTGTTTGACTGGTACGCTGGAAGGAGTGAACACGCTTCTCGATGTCGATACGATCTACCACGAACCGGCTGCTCTATCCTGTATGCGCGGGCAGGAAATACTGGCGCGCTACCCCGAGGCGCGGCTCGTGGAGGTTCCCTCGCACTGGAACATACCGGAACTACATCGCAACGAGGCCCTCGTCGAGGACTGGGCCCGTGTAAAGCGCACCGTGCTCGTGCTGGGCGTGCGCAAGACGCTGCGCTGCCTACCCTTCGAGCGCAGCGCCGATGTCGTGGCGCCCGCCGCCGCCAACGGCTGCGCCTCGTCGTGCTCCTACTGCTACGTGGCCCGGCGCAAGGGCTACGCCAATCCCATCACTACGTTCGTCAATATCGAGGGCATCCTGGGCGCGATCGAGCGTCATGCTTCGCGCCAGGGCGTGAAGACGGCCCCGACCCAGGCGGACCCTGCTTTGTGGACCTACGAGCTTGGCACGAACAGCGACCTCTCGGTCGACGCCGCCATCTCGGACAACGTGCGCGACCTCGTGGACCTGTTCCGCCGGCTCCCCCACGCCAAGGCCACCTTCGCCACCAAAAACGTGAATCCCGCCCTGCTTGGGTACGATCCACAGGGCAAGACGCGGGTACGCTTCAGCTTGATGCCCGCGGACATAGCCCGGCGCGTCGACGTGCGTACGTCCCCCGTAGCGGAGCGTATCGCGGCGATGAACGATCTCTACCGGGCGGGCTACGAGGTGAACGTCAACGTCGGTCCCGTCATCGTCTACGACGGCTGGCTCGACGACTACGCCGCCTTGTTCACTCAGATCGACGACGTGCTCTCCCCGGAAGTCAAGAGACAGCTTCAGGCCGAGGTGATTTTCTTGACGCACGACGCGGATCTGCACGAGGTCAACCTGCGCTGGCACCCACGGGGCGAAGACCTGCTCTGGCGGCCCGATCTTCAGGAGACGAAGGTGGGTCAGGCCAGTGGCGAGACGACTCTGCGCTATAAGATGGCGCTCAAGCGCGGCTACGTGGCCGATCTCCGCACCCTGCTCGAGCGACACATGCCCTACTGCGGCGTCCGCTACGCCTTTTGACCTGCCCTCTCCTTACGCCAGAGAGAGACGGCGATGTCGTGGGCGTCCTCCAGGACGACGTCATACAGGCCAAAACCGGCCCGTGTATAGGTGGGGTTCCTCGTCACGCTGATCTATTGCTAGCAGGACTCTATCTGACGCCACGTCTCAAGCAGTGAAGTCTGCCGGTTCGTGGAGGGGCGCAGGGATGAGCGCGGAGGCAACGTTTGACGCGGTGTCGTAGGGGTGTGCAGAGTTGAAGAGGGGAGTGCCGGTTTAGGAGCGCGCTAGAGGGTTCCGTTGGGTCGTGCTGAGTTGACCTGTTAGGGCCGAAAGATCGTCAGATGAGGCGTTGTTGCCGCACCGTTTCAGACCACTCATCCGTGCTTTCATGCCGCAAAACAGCGGTTCAACGGACGCGGCCGACAGCCCGAGACGAACGCCTTTCAGACGCCTCAGTACGACCCAACGGAAACTTCACGAGCGCGTCCTCCTTAACGCCCCTATCCTGTCGCATCACCATGGTTAATGTGATAGCGCCGTCCGGCGACGCCTTGAACGCGTACTCACGTATTCCTATCCCGCCGTCGTCGCTGTCCCCTCGCTTGAGGTCGCCGCGCTGGATCGCTGGAAGAGTGGCGCCAGCGCGGCGTAGGTCTCCCTGTAGAGGGCGTAGCCTTCGTCGTAGGCTGCACGCGTGTCCGCGCGAGGCTCCACGGCGACGCCATGTTGCACCATAGCTTGTCCGGCGACACGCAGGTCGGGGTAGGCGCCCGCGCCCACGGCGGCGCAGATGGCGGAGCCCAGCGTCACGGAGTCGGGCGTCTGAGGCAATTCGATCGGCGTCCCAGCCACATCGGCCAGGATTTGCAGCCAAAGAGCGCTGCGCGTGCCGCCGCCGCAGGCCACGATGCGCGCGGTGGGCACGTTCATATCGCGCAGCATATCCAGGATGCGGCGGTTGCCGTAGGCAGTTCCTTCGTAGACCGCGCGCAACAGGTGACCAGGACCGTGTCCCGTGGTCAGGCCCCAGATCGTGCCACGCGCGGTTGGGTCCTTGACGGGG
>JAABUX010005154.1_pt1 | contig 16177 bp, 15 predicted proteins | sample 5561851 | NCBI WGS metagenome assembly JAABUX01 (sample SAMN10711883, study PRJNA513361) | rock metagenome | isolation source: Antarctica rocks | place: Antarctica: Victoria Land, Richard Nunatak red sandstone | collected 2016-01-03 | reverse complement strand
ATCTCCTCCTGGCCCAGCTTGGTGTCGCGGGCCATGACCTCGAACTCCTCGATATGGATCGAGGTGAACACGTCGTCGCGCGCGATGCGCTCGCTGATGAGGATGGAGTCCTCGAAGTTGTAGCCATTCCACGGCATGAACGCGACCAGCACGTTGCGGCCCAGCGCCAACTCGCCCAGTTCCGTCGAGGGGCCGTCGGCGATGATGTCCCCGGTCGATACCCGGTCGCCCACGCGCACCAGCGGACGCTGGTTGATGCAGGTGCTCTGGTTGCTCCGCATGTACTTGCGCAACCGGTAGATATCGACGCCCGAGGTGGTACCGTCCTCGCCGCTCGCGCGCACCACGATGCGCGCGCCGTCGATCTGATCCACGGTGCCGGCGCGCTTGGCGACGATCGTGGCACCGGAATCGCGCGCCACCGCCGCCTCCATGCCGGTGCCCACCAGGGGGGCGTCGGCGCGGATCAGGGGCACCGCCTGGCGCTGCATGTTGGAGCCCATCAGCGCCCGGTTCGCGTCGTCGTTCTCAAGGAAGGGGATCAGCGCGGCCGCCACCGACACCAACTGGCGCGGCGACACGTCGACCGCCGTCACATCCTCGGGCTTGACCAGCCTGAAGTCGCCCTGGCGGCGCACCGAGACCAGTTCCTGGCTGAAATGCCCGGCGCTGTCGGTCGGCGCATCGGCCTGCGCCACCACCAGCTTCTCCTCCTCCATGGCGGACAGGTATTTCCAGCCATCCTGGACGATGCCGTCCTTCACCAGGCGGTACGGCGTCTCGATGAAGCCGTACTTGTTCACCTTGGCGTAGGTCGCCAGCGAGTTGATCAGGCCGATGTTCGGCCCCTCCGGCGTCTCGATCGGGCAAATACGGCCGTAATGCGTCGGATGCACGTCGCGCACCTCGAAGCCCGCGCGCTCCCGGGTCAGGCCGCCAGGTCCAAGTGCGGACAGGCGGCGCTTGTGGGTCACCTCGCTCAGCGGGTTGGTCTGGTCCATGAACTGGCTGAGCTGGCTGCTGCCGAAGAACTCGCGCACCGCGGCCGCCGCCGGCTTGGCGTTGATCAGGTCGTGCGGCATCACGGTGTCTATGTCGACGCTGCCCATGCGCTCGCGGATCGCGCGCTCCATCCGGAGCAGGCCGACGCGGTACTGGTTCTCCATCAGCTCGCCCACCGAGCGCACCCGGCGGTTGCCCAGGTTGTCGATGTCGTCGATCGTGCCGCGGCCATCCTTCAGCTCGCACATGATCTTGACGGTGCGAAGGATGTCCTCCTTGCGCAAGGTGCGGACGGTGTCCTCGGCGTCGAGGCCCAGGCGCATGTTCATCTTCACCCGGCCGACGGCGGACAGGTCGTAGCGGTCGGGGGTGAAGAACAGGCCGCGGAACAGCGTCTCGGCCGTCTCGGGGGTCGGCGGCTCGCCGGGGCGCATGACCCGGTAGATGTCGACCAGCGCATCCTCGCGGGAGGCGTTCTTGTCCACCGCCAACGTGTTGCGAATCCACGGTCCGTTCGACTGGTCGACCGCCAGGGTCGGCAACACGGTGATCCCGGCGGCTTCCAGGGCGGCAAGGCGTGCCTCGGCCAGTTCCTCGCCGGCGTCGGCGTAGATTTCGCCGGTCTCCTCGTTGATCAAGTCGACAGCGACGAAGCGGCCGAGCAGGTCGGCGCGGCCAACCAAGACGGTTTTGGTGTGCTCGGCGATCTTGCGGGCCGCGCGCGCGTTCAGCTTAGCGCCCGCCTCCGCCACCGTCGCGCCGGTGTCGGCGTCGGTCAGCGCCTCGGCCAGCGTGATGCCGCGATACGCCTCCGGGTCGAACGGGCGGGCCCAGCCCTTCGGCGTGCGCGTGAACGGAACCTGGCCGTAGAAGTGGCCGAGAATTTCCTCGGCGTCCTGGCCGCGGATTTCCGGGATTTCGAGCGGCTCGTTCTTGGCGAGCCGGGCTGCGCGCAGCTGCTCGGTCGCAGCGCTGTCGAGCGCGTAGAGCAGGGTCGTCACCGGCAGCTTCCGCTTGCGGTCGATGCGGACGTACACGAGATCCTTGCTGTCGAACTCGAAATCGAGCCAGCTGCCGCGATACGGGATCACCCGCGCGGTGAACAAATACTTGCCGCTGCTGTGGGTCTTGCCCTTGTCGTGGTCGAAGAACACGCCTGGCGACCGGTGCATCTGGCTGACGATGACGCGCTCAGTGCCGTTGATGATGAAGGTGCCGTTATCCGTCATCAAGGGCATGTCGCCCATGTAGACGGGCTGCTCCTTAATGTCGCGGATCGACTTGGCGCCAGTGTCCTCGTCGAGGTCCCACACGATCAGCCGCAACGTCACCTTCAGCGGCGCCGCGAACGTCATGCCGCGCTGAATGCACTCCTCGACGTCGTATTTCGGCTCCTCAAGCTCGTAGTCCACGAACTCCAGGCGGCCACGCCCGGCGAAGTCGTCGATCGGGAAGACGCTCTTGAAGACCTCCTGCAAGCCGGTCTGCGTGCGGCTGTCGGGCGCCACGTTCATTTGCAGGAACGCTTCGTAGCTGGAGCGCTGCACATCGATAAGGTTTGGCATCGGCGCCACTTCGGGTATCCTGCCGAAGTTCTTGCGGATGCGCTTTTGAGCGGTGAACGACTTCGTGATCGCGTTCATGCCATTCCTTGCATTTTCGCCCAGACCCGCAGAGGCCCAGCGCGTTGGTAACTCGTATCTAAGACGCCTAAACGTCAGGCGGGGCGGGAACCGCCTTCGATTCCCGCCCGCCCCAGGTCAAACCCTCAAGCCGCGCCGGAGCGCGAACCGAGCGACAGAAAGCTACTTGATCTCGACCGAAGCACCCTGGTCTTCAAGCTGCTTCTTGATCTTGGCAGCCTCATCCTTGTTCACGCCCTCCTTAACAGGCTTTGGCGCGCCCTCGACCAGATCCTTCGCCTCCTTCAGGCCGAGCGCGGTGATGGCGCGCACTTCCTTGATGACGTTGATCTTCTTGTCGCCCACCTTCGCGAGGATGACCGTGAACTCCGTCTGCTCCTCGACCGGCGCCGCAGCCACCGCGCCGCCACCGCCCGCCGGCACCGCCGCTGCCACGGGAGCGGCGGCGCTGACGCCCCACTTCTCCTCAAGCATCTTCGACAGCTCAGCCGCCTCCAGCACGGTCAAGCTGGAGAGTTCCTCAACCAATTTCGACAATTCGGCCATGTTAGTATCTTCCTAATCTAGACTCTAGTCGGTTCCATGCAAGACCGGTTCCACGGTCCCGCCATCAAAAAGCCTTGACACCGGCGCGTCCCCTTCAGTCGGGCCGCGCCGTACCAATCCTGCTAGGCCGCTTCCGCGCTATCGGCGGAGTCCTGCGACTTGGCATAGGCCCCGAGGACCCGCGCAAGCTGTCCGGCCGGCGCTTGAAGCACGCCTGCGATCCGCGTGGCAGGGGCGGAAATCAGCCCCACCAGCCTCCCGCGCAGCGTGTCGAGCGACGGCAACTCGGCCAGCGCCTTGATCCCATCCGCACTCAGCGTCTGGGTTCCAAGCGCGCCACCGATCAGCACGAGCTTGTCGTTGGTCCTGGCGAACTCGACGGCCACCTTCGCCACCGCCACCGGGTCGTGCGACCACGCGAGCGCGGTCGGTCCCTTCAGCAGCGGCTTGATGCCTTCGAATCGGGTCCCATCCAAGGCGAGGGTGGCCAGCCGGTTCTTCGCGACTTTGAAGGTCGCGCCCGCTGCCCGCATCTGCACCCGCAGCTTCGTCACCTCGGCGACCGTCATCCCGTTATTCTGGGTGACGACGACCATGGACGTTTCCGCGAATACGTGGGCGAGCGTGGCTACGAACTCCCGCTTCTCCGTACGGTCCAAAACCCATCTCCGTTGAGGCCGAACACGTTTGGACCGTGCCTGGCCAGGTTGCCCATGAACCGCGGTTGCCCCCGGCCCGGTTCGCCTGTCCACTCAGTCGGAACCGCCAGAGCGACATCGGAATGTCGTCCTGAACACTCCCGTCTCATGCGCGCGGGCCAAGCCCCTTAGCCGCCGCGTGCCGAGGCATTTGGCGGACGTGCAGTCTCGGACAGGTTCGGGAAGCCGAAGCTTCCCTGCCCGCGCCCGTCATCGACGGACGCGTATCTCGTTCAACTGGCGAGCGTCGCCACGTCCACGCGGATGCCCGGTCCCATGGTAGAGCTCAGCGACGCCTTCTTGAGGTAGGTGCCCTTGGCCCCCGTGGGCTTGGCCTTCTGCACCGCATCGACGAGGGCACGGATGTTCTGCGCCAGCTTGTCTTCGTCGAAGCTCGCCTTGCCGACGCCGGCGTGGATGATGCCGGCCTTCTCCGCCCGGAACTCCACCTGGCCCGACTTGGCCGCCAGCACGGCGTCCTTCACGTTCATCGTGACCGTCCCAAGCTTCGGGTTCGGCATCAGCCCGCGCGGGCCCAAAATCTTGCCCAGCCGGCCCACCAGCGCCATCATGTCCGGCGTCGCGATGCAGCGGTCGAACTGGATGTCGCCGGCCTGCACCTTCTCCGCGAGGTCCTCCGCGCCGACCACGTCGGCTCCGGCGTCGGTCGCCTCCTGCGCCTTTACATTGCGGGCAAACACGCCCACGCGAAGGGTTTTTCCCGTCCCGTTCGGCAGGCTGATCATGCCGCGCACCATCTGGTCGGCGTGGCGCGGGTCGATGCCCAGGTTCATCGAGAACTCGATCGTCTCGTCGAACTTCGCCTTGGCGTTGCCCTTGACGACCTTCAACGCCTCATCCAGCGAATACGATTTCACCCGATCGAACGTCTCGTAGCCGGCCGCGAGGCGCTTGTCCTTTGCCATGCTCAGCCCTCCACCACAGCGAGGCCCATCGAACGGGCCGAGCCGGACAGCATCCGCACCGCCGCCTTGATATCGCCCGCGTTCATATCCTTCATCTTGATCTCGGCGATCTCGCGCAACTGCGTCATCGTGACCCGTCCGACCACGGCGCCCTTGCCCGGCGTTGTCGTGCCCTTGGTGATGCCGGCGGCCTTCTTGAGGAAATGGGTGTTCGGCGGCGTCTTGGTGATGAAGGTAAAGGTGCGGTCGCCGAAAGCCGTGATCACGACGGGAATCGGCATGCCCGGCTCCAGCTGCTGGGTCGCCGCATTGAATTCCTTGCAGAACGCCATAATGTTCAGCCCACGCTGGCCGAGCGCCGGGCCAACTGGCGGAGAGGGGTTTGCCTTCCCGGCTGGAATCTGCAACTTGATGTAGCCGACGATTTTCTTCGCCATATCCCTGGCTCCTTGCCATGGACCACGGTGCAAACGGCATCGCCGGCGCGAATGGATGCGCCGCGGGCCTCCCGCGTTCCTCGATGAGAGCCGGCCTATAGCGGAGAGACCTATCACTGTCGAGGGATATTTCGTGAGGCGACCTTCAATCACCAGTTTCCGGAACCGTCCAGCATGACCGCACCTGCACGCGCTATCCTGGGGTTCGTCGCTGCCGCACTCGCGGTGTTGACGTTCCACCAGGCGATGTGGGCAGCGTTTCATCTCGCCGGGCTGATGCCGCCGCCTTATCCCCTCACCCCCATCCCGCCCTACGGTGTTCCGCAGATCGTGAACCTCTGCTTCTGGGGCGGGTTGTACGGCGTGGCGTTCGGCCTGCGGATGCCCCGCCTCACCGGGCCATTGTGGCTTTGGGGGATCGGTTTCGGGGTCCTTGCAGCGCTCGTGGGCCTGCTGGTCGTGCCCGCCCTGAAGGGTATGCCCGGCCACGCGGTGCTCGCGCGGCTCTCGGTTCTGATGACGCTGCGGTCGCTGGCGATCAACGGTTCCTGGGGTCTGGGCCTTGGTCTCATCATGCCCTTGCTGACCCGGCGCCCGGCCACCAAAGGCACCAACCGCTACGCGCGAACCTGAGGCCAGACGAGGGATCGAACCTCGATACGCCGCGTTCAAACCGAACCACGTCATCAAAGGAGACTGCAATGAGGCGTCTACTGCTGCCAGCCATGGCGATTGCCCTCGGGTCCCTCGTCCACTTCGCCTATGCTATGCCCCGCGTTGCGGCGGACCTTGCAAGCTCGGCGCCGATCGTCGACGTCGCGCATGCGGGCGCGCCCCACAAGAACGTCCATCGCCAGAATGACGCGGGCAACGACACGGGCGATTCGGAGGTCGATCGGCTGAACTCCATGCAGCTCGACAAGAACTACAAGGGGCCGTACTACGCCCCTGGGACGCCCCCGCCGCCGTCCGCGCCAATGGCGTCTCCCTCCCGTCCCTGATGAGGGAGCCGGCCACCGGCGGTAGACTGCCGCCGGTCAGCCGGCTTGGATGAAGCCCACCAGCCGCTCTGCTTCGGCGACGATCGGATCGGCAATCGCGGCGGCACGGCGCGCCCCTTCGCGCAGGACGCGGTCAACATGCCCCGCATCCGCTACCAGCCGACGGGTTTCATCGGCGATCGGGCCCAGTTTGGCGATCACTACATCAGCCAATGCCTCCTTAAAGGTACCGAACCCTTTGCCGCCGAATGCCTGCAGCACCGCGGCATGGTCGATGTCAAACAACGCCGCGTAAATCCCGACCAGGTTGCGCGCTTCCGGCCGCGCCTCCAGCCCACGCGGATCATCCGGAAGCGGCTCCGGATCGGTCTTGGCCCGCCGAATCTTGAGGGCGATCGTGTCGGCAGAATCGATCAAGTTGATGCGGCTCTGGTCGGATGGATCGGATTTGCTCATCTTCTTCGAGCCGTCGCGCAGACTCATGACCCGGGCCGCCGGGCCCAGAATCAGCGGTTCGATCGCTGGAAAGAAATCGACGCCGTAATCGTGGTTGAATTTCTGGGCGATGTCGTTCGCGAGTTCGATGTGCTGGCGCTGGTCGTCGCCCACGGGCACACGGGTCGCGTGATAGGCCAGGATGTCGGCGGCCATGAGGTTCGGGTAGACGTACAACCCCGCCGACACGTTCTCCCGGTCGCGGCCGGCCTTGTCCTTGAATTGGGTCATGCGGTTCAGCCAACCCAGACGCGCGACGCAGTTGAAGATCCAGGCCAGGCGGACATGCGCCGGAACGGCGGATTGGTGGAACAGGACATGGCGGGCCGGATCGATGCCGCACGCGATCAGCGACGCGGCAAGGTCGCGCGTCGCGGTCGCGAGGGACGCCGGGTCCTGCCAGACGGTGATGGCGTGCAGGTCCACCACGCAGAAGAGGCACTCGTGATCGGCCTGCAATGCGACCCAGTTGCGGATCGCGCCGAGATAGTTTCCAAGGGTCGGGATGCCGGATGGCTGGATGCCGGAGAAGATGCGTTGCATGAAGGCGTTCTCCGCGCCGCCGTCCAGCCGGTCAAGCCTGCTTCGGGCGGCGTCGGCGCAGCATGGTCGCGGTCAGCTCACGGAGGTCGATCGCGCCGGCCAACTGGGCGGACGCGGCATAGGCCCCCAGCCCGAGCGACACCAGCACGACGAGTGCCAGCCAGCGCGCGCCACTGAGTCCCCTGGCTGCAGCGAACAATGGCGCCTGGGCGAAATGCAAGGTCGCTGCCATCGCGAGCGCCGCGATCGCCATGCGGGGCAGCCGTGCCCGCAGGCGCGCATCAGCGACCAGGAAACCGCGACGCAGCAGCACGATGGCGAGGGCGGCCACGTTGAAGATGGCCGCCAGGCTGGTTGCGAGCGCCGGGCCGATGTGCTGCAGCGGCACCATGAGGGCGAGGTTGAGGGCGAAGTTCAGCACCAGCGTGATCAATCCGATCCGCACCGGGGTCGTCGTGTCGCCGCGCGCGAAGAACGCCGGCGCCAGCACCTTGACGAGCACGAACGCGGGCAGCCCGAGCGCGTAGGCGGCCAGCGATTGCGCGCTGAGCACGGCGCTCTCGGCGGTGAAGGCGCCGCGCTCGAACAGCACGAGCATGATCGGCGCTCCCGCCACGATCAGGGCGAGCGCTGCGGGCAGTGTCAGGAACAGCGCGTACTCGATGGCCCGGTTCAGCGTGACGATCGCCGCCTGGGTCTCGCCGCTGCGGACCTGCCGCGACAGCAGGGGCAGCATCGCGGTGCCGATGGCGGCGCCGATGGTCCCGAGCGGCAGTTGGTTCACCCGATCGGCGTAGTACAGCAGCGAGATCGCGCCCGGCGGCAGCAGGCTGCCGATGATGACGTCGACCGCCTGGTTCAACTGCATCGCCGACGCCCCCACCAGACCCGGCAGCATGCGGCGCAGCAGAATGCGCATCCCCGGCGTGAGATGCGGACGGGGGATGCGCACCGGCATGCCGGCCCGCTCCACCGCCCATACCAGCAGCGCCAATTGCGCGACCCCCGCGGTCGAGACGCCCCAGGCGAGGGCGTGGCCCACCGTCGGCACGAAGGGCGTCAGCACCAGCATCGCGCCGATCGAGCACACATTATAGATGAGCGGCGCCCCGGCGGCGGCGGCGAACCGGTTCATCCCGTTCAGGACCCCCGACAGCAGGGCGGCCAAGCAGATCAGCACGAGGTAGGGGAAGGTGATCCGCGCCAGGTCCACGGCGAGCGTGAACTTTGCCGGGTCCTCGGTGAAGCCCGGCGCCAGCACCCGCATCAACTGCGGCATGAAGACTTCGCCGAGGATGGTGAGGCCCAGCAGCCAGAACGCCAGGACGGAGATCGCCTCCTGCGCGAAGGCTTGCGCGGCGGCGACGCCGTCGGTGTGGAGCAGGCCGGAAAACTCCGGAACGAAGGCGGCGTTGAACGCCCCCTCGCCGAATAGGCGCCGGAACATGTTGGGCAGCTTGTTGGCGACGAAGAAGGCGTCGGCGATCGGCCCCGTTCCGGCGAGGGCTGCGATCAGCATGTCGCGCGCGAAGCCGAGCACGCGGCTCGCCATCGTCCAGCCGCCGACGGTGAGGACGCCACGGAGCATGCGGGCGGTCTAGCGGGAATGCGGGGCGGCGTCACCCGTCGTCAGGGGCTGTCGACCGTCAGGGGCCGTCGACGGCTCCGGCAAATATCGAGAGCGCGCGCAGGGTCGGGTCCAGCAGCACGGCCAGCACGGCCAAGGCGACCACGCCGGCGATCACGGGCAGACCCCACGTGTGAGCCTGGCACACCCGGTGCGCAAGAAGACGGACGCCTTGGCGGCCGGTGGGCTGATGCGTGACACGGCGAGCGCTCCCGGTTGGGACCCGCAGCAGAGACCGCTTCGCCCGCTCGCGCTGTGACGGACCTCACTCGTCCCGGCCGGGCCGCGACAGCAGCCGCATCATGGCGCCATCGATGCCGACCGAGCCGTCCAGCAAGGCGGCGACGGTCGCGATCACCGGCAGGTCGACCCCCGGGGCACGCAGCTTCAGGGCGGACGCAGCGGCAACCCCTTCGACGGCGTGCGTGCTGCCGGCCAGCACCGTCGCCGCGTCGCCGCCCTGCCCCAGCGCCAGCCCGAGGCGGAAATTTCGGCTTGCCGGCCCGGTGCAGGTCAGCAGCAGGTCGCCCAGGCCCGACAGTCCCGCAACCGTCTCGGCCCGGCCGCCGAGGGCCAGTGCCAGGCGTCCGACCTCGGCCAGCCCGCGGGTAACGAGGGCGGCGCGCGCGTTTTCGCCGAGACCCGCCCCGATCGCGGCGCCCGCTGCGATGGCCACCACGTTCTTTGCCGCGCCGCCGACCTGGGCGCCGATCGGGTCGCTGCCGCCGTACAGCCGGAACGCCGGGGTTCCCAGCAGGCCGGCCAGCGTCGCCCGGAGATCGGGATCATCGCTTGCCACCACCGCCGCGGCCGGCAGCCCGGCTGCGATCTCAAGCGCGAAATTCGGGCCGGTCAGCACCGCGGAGGGAACGTCCGGCCGATGTTCCGCCGCGATTTCCAAAGGAAACAATCCGCCATCGAGACCCTTCGAGCAGAGCACCAGCGGTCCGGCCGGAAGTTCCATTCCGAAGGCCGCGTGCAAGTATCGGATCGGGACCGCGAGCAGCACCGCACGCATCGGCCCGGCTGGGAAGCGGTCCGGCCAGACGCACGGTGTTCGGGATGACATGGCCCGGCAAGCGGGGGTTTTCGCGAGAGGGTGGGATCGATGCCGGGTTGCGCGCCCAAAGCACGACCTCGTGCCCGGCCCGGTCGGCGTGGATGGCGAGCGCCGTCCCCCAGGCGCCGGCGCCGATGACGGCGACCTTACCCATGCTCGGGCGTCAGCCGGCGGACGGCGAACCCCTCCCCCGGCTCGCGGGCGCCGAGACGGGCTAGCAGGCCCTCCAGTATCGCCGCCGCCTCGGCCTCGAAGCGGAAGGGTGCGTTGCGGACCAGTAGGCCGCAGCCGTTGAGACGCGCCGGGTCGGTCGGCTCGCGCAGCCAGAGTTCCGCCGTCACCACGTCGCGCAGCCCGGCGAAACGCACGGCCTCATGGAAGGTGCGGACCGGCGCGAGATGCTTGATCGGATACCAAGCCGCGGTGGTGGCGGTCGCAAACCGGGACTGGGCCGCTTGCAAGCCGGCCACGACACGGTCGAACTCGCCCGGCTGCTCGTAGGGCGGGTCGATCAGCACCAGCCCGCGCCGCTGAACGGGCGGCAACAGGGCTTTGAGCGCGCTCCAGCCGTCGCGCGAATGGACTGCGACCTGCGGGTTTCGCCCGAACAGCCGGCGGAGGGCGGCGTGGTCCTCCGGGTGCAGCTCGCAGCAGGCCAGCCGGTCATCGGGCCGCAGCAACGCGCCGACGATCGCGGGCGAGCCCGGATACAGCCCGAGGCCGCCGACCACCTGCACATAGTCGGACAGCGCCGCTGGCGGTTCCTCCAGCAGCATCCCTATGCCGGCGCGCCACTCCCCCGTGCGCTCGGCGGCTTCGCTGGCAAGGTCGTAGCGTCCTGCGCCGGCGTGGGTCTCCAGCACGAAGCAGGGCGCCGGCTTGCGGGCCAGGGCGCGCATAAGCCACAGCAGCAGCGCGTGCTTCATGCAGTCGGCGAAATTACCGGCGTGGAAGGCGTGGCGGTAGTTCACCCGGCGGACAGCTCCTCCAGCGGCCAGCGCGGCCGGGGCGCCACGTCCAGCTTGTCGGCCAGCCCGAGCCGCAACCGTTCGATCCCCGCCCACGCCACCATCACCGCGTTGTCGGTGCACAGGCGAAGCGGCGGCGCGAGCAGGGTCATCCCACGCTGGCCCGCGACCTGGGACAACGCCCGCCGAACCGTGGCATTCGCCGCCACCCCGCCGGCCACGACGAGCACGCGCGCCTCGGGCATCATCTCCGCGGCGTGCGCTACCCGATCGGCCAGCACCTCCGCGACGGCGTGCTGGAACGAGGCCGCGATATCGGCCGCGACGCTCCTCGCGAGCGCGCCCTGCGGCAAGCCGGAGGCGACCTGCGCCACCGCGGTCTTGAGGCCGGAGAAGCTGAAATCGCATCCGGGCCGGCCTTTCAGCGGGCGTGGGAAGGCGTAGCGGGCCGCGTCGCCCTCCGCCGCGAGCCGCTCCAGCGCGGGGCCGCCGGGCCAGGAGAGCCCGAGCAGCTTGCCGACCTTGTCGAAGGCCTCGCCCACCGCGTCGTCGATGGTGCCGCCCAGTTTGCGGTAGCGCCCGACCCCGTCGACCGCGACGCACTGGCAGTGCCCGCCGGAGACCAGCAGCAGCAAATACGGGAATGCCAGGTCCGTCCCGAGCCGCGCCGTCAGGGCGTGCGCCTCCAGGTGGTTCACCGCGACGAACGGCCGGTTGCACGCCAGCGCGATGCCCTTCGCGACCCCGCTGCCGACGATCAAGCCGCCGATCAGCCCCGGGCCGCAACTTGCCGCGATCCCCCCGAGGTCACGCAGTGCGAGCCCGGCGGTGTCCGCAACCCGCGTGACGAGGCCCGGCAGATGGGCCAAATGCGCCCGGGCGGCGATTTCCGGCACCACGCCCCCGAAGGCGGCGTGCTCCGTCTGGCTCAGCAGGGCCTCGGCCAGCACGGCGCCGTCCGCGGTAACGATCGCGGCGGCTGTCTCGTCGCACGAGCTCTCGATCCCTAATACGGGTCCAGCAAATGGACGTCCGGTCTGCATCAGGCGGGGCTTTCCAAGTTCTGCCCGGTCTAATAGGACACCGCGATGCCTGACGCACACCCTTCTGCCTATCCCTTGCCGCCGGCGTCGCCGGGCGTGCCGCCGCACCATCGCACCTTGCCGCTGCGGGTCGGCACCCGCGGGTCGCCGTTGGCGCTGGTCCAGACCCGGGCCTTCCTGGACGTCCTGACCCGCTTCTGCCCGGTGCTGCGCGGCCTGGACGTGTTCCAGGAGCACGTCATCCGGACCACGGGCGACCGCGTGCAGGACCGACGCTTGGCCGATATCGGCGGCAAAGGACTATTCTCCAAGGAGATTCACGAGGCCCTCGCCGATCGCCGGATCGACTTTGCCGTCCACAGCCTGAAGAATCTCGAAACCGAGCTGCCGCCTGGCATCGTGCTCGCCTGCACCCTGCGGCGGGAGGACGCCCGCGACGCCCTGGCGTTCGGCCCGGAGTGCGGCGTCCCCAACCCGGCCGACCCGTTTGCCGCCGTGCCACGGGGCGCCTCGATCGGCACCAACTCGCTCCGCCGCCGGGCGCAGCTGCTGCACCTCCGGCCAGACCTGCGTACGGTGCTGCTGCGCGGCAACGTGCAGTCGCGCCTCGACAAGCTCGCGCGGGGCGATTGCGCCGCGACCCTGCTCGCGGTCGCCGGGCTGCGTCGGCTCGGGATCGAGGATCGCGGCCTCCCCATCGACCCGGCGCTGATGGTGCCCTCCGCCGGCCAAGGCATCGTCGGCGTGACGGTTCGCGCCGACGACCATGAGTTGCGGGAGCTGCTCGGCGGCATCGAGGACCCCGGGGCGCGCGCCGTGTCCACCGCCGAGCGGGCCCTGCTGGCAGCGCTCGACGGCTCGTGCATGACCCCGATCGGAGGGTATGCGCGGCTGCTGCCGGACGGCTCGTTGCACCTGACGGGGCTGGTCGCGCGTGAGGACGGCTCGTTCCTGCTCAAGCGCAGCGTCACCGGTTTGGCCGCGGATGCGGGGCGGCTCGGCGATGAGCTCGGGGTTGGACTCCGTGCCGACAGTCCCCGCGACATCTTCGCCTGACCTCGGCGGCATGGCCCAGTCGGGAATCTTGGTGACGCGGCCGGAGCCGGGGGCAAGCCGCACGGCGACACAGCTTTGCGCCTCGGGGCTGCGTCCGGTCGTGGCGCCGTTCCTGCTGACGACCCTCCTGACCGTGCGTCTTCCGGTCGAACTGCCCCAGGCGATCCTGGCCGCGAGCGGGAACGCCGCCGAGACCCTTCCAAAGGAACTGCACGCGCTGCCGCTGCTGGCGGTTGGCGACGCCACCGCGCGGCGGGCGCGGGAGGCCGGGTTCGCGGACGTGCGCAGCGCCGATGGCGACGCGGCCGACCTGGCCCAGCTCGCGACCGCACACCTCGACCCGGCCGCGGGCTCGGTCATGCTGGCGACCGGGCGGGGACAGGGCGCAGCCTTAGCGCGCGACCTTCGGCAGCGCGGATTTCGCGTCCACCGGCGGGCCGTCTACGCGGCATACCCGGTCGTAAGATTTCCCCCGGCGGCCTTGGACGCGCTGGAAAGCCGCAGGCTACGGGCGGCGCTGTTCTTTTCGGCTGAAACCGCACGCGCCTTCGTGCGGTTGATACCACGGACGTCGCGGATCCTGCTGGCGGGGGTGGATGCTCTTGCCATCGGTTCTGCAGCGGCGGACGTGCTGCGGCCCTTGCCGTGGCGCGCCGTCCGTGTCGCATTACGACCCACACAAGACGGTGTTCTGGCGCTGATATGACCGACGAAACGATCCTTCCCACTGATCCGCCCCAAGCTGACCCGCATGTGGCGACCTCGAGCTACGAGCCGCAGCCGCTCGCCGCGCCCGAGCCAATCGAGCGAAACAGGGCGAGGCTCGCCCTCCCGCTCTCGGTGCTCAGCCTCCTGCTGGTGCTGGGGCTCGCCGGATATGTGGGTTGGACCGCCCTCCATCCGCCACAGCCAGCCATCGATCCGGCGCGGGTGGACGCGCTGGAGCAGCAGGCCAACGCGATGTCCACCCAATTGCGCCAAGTGCAGCAGCGTCCCATTCCCGCGCCGCCCGACTTGAAGCCGATCGAGCAGCGCCTGGCAGCGTTGGAGCAGCGCGCCAACTCCCCGGCCGAAGGGGCCAGCCGGAGCGACCTGGTCGCCGTCGCCGGCCGGGTGGACCAGGTGGCCGGGCGGCAGGATGCGCTCGGCACGCGCGAGCAGACCGATGTCGCCGCGATTTCGACCCGGCTCGACACGCTGGATACTAAGTTGGGAGCGGACGCCAAGCTCGCCGGCCAGATCGGCAGCCTCGCCGACCGCCAGGCCCGCGCCGCCCGGATTCAGGCCGCAGGCTCGGCGTTGAACGCGGGCCAGCCTCTCGGCGACGTGCCGGGCGCGCCGCCGGCGCTCCAGCGGTTTGCCCAAGCCGCCCCTCCGACCGAGGCGTCATTGCGGCTGAGCTTCGACGAGGCAGCGCAGGCGGCCCAACTCGCATCGCAGCCGGCTGTCGAGAGCAAGCCGTTCCTGGACCGCGTCTGGGCCCGGGCGCAGCAGAGCGTGACCGTGCGGCAGGGCGACCGGGTGCTGCTGGGCGACCCTATTGCGGGCGTGATCGAACACGCCAAGCAGGCGCTCGACGCGGGCGACCTGGCGGGGGCCGTCGCGGTGCTGGACCAATTGGCGGGGCCGGCAGCGGCCGCCATGGCCGATTGGAAGGCCAACGCCCAGGCGCTGCTCGACGCTCGCGGCGCTCTCCTGACCCTGGCGCGCGGCTGATGCGCCGTATCCTGGGCTGGATCGTCGTTGCCGCCGTCATCGTGGCGGGCGCCTGGTGGCTGATGGGGCTCCCCGGCCGGATCAGTGCACGCATCAACGACACCGCGATCGCCGCGCCGACGCCGGTGTTCATCCTGGCGGTGCTGGCGCTGTTCTTCATCGTGTACGCCATCATTCGGCTGATCGGCGCAGCGCTGCGGCTGCCCCGAAATCTCCGCCGGCGACGCGAACAGTCTCGCCGGCGGGACGGCGACGCTGCCGTTACCCGCACGCTCGTGGCACTGGCGAGCGGCGACGGAACCGCCGCCGAACGGCACGCCCAGCGCAGTCGCAAATTGCTCGGCGACACCCCGCAGACGCTGCTGCTGGCCGCCTACGCCGGGCGCTTGTCGGGTAAGACAGCCGACGCCGACGCTGCGTTCCAGCTATTGGCCGAACGGAAGGATGCGGCGTTCCTCGGGCATCGGGGGTTGCTGCAGAAGGCGATCGCCAACGAGAACTGGGCGGGCGCCGCGGACATCGCGCGCCGGGCCGAGCAGGCCAATCCGGGCGCGCCCTGGCTGCGTGCGGAACGGGCACAGCTTGCCATCCACGCCGGGTCATGGCGGGAGGCATTGTCGTTGTCCGGGCCAGGTGGCCCGGTCGCAGCGCTCGCGACCGCCGCTGCCGAGGATGAGCCCAACGGTGCTGAGGCTCGGAAATTGGCGAAGCAGGCCTGGGATGCCGATCCGACGCTGACGCCGGCTGCCCTCGCCTACGCGCGTCAGTTGCGGGCCGCCGGCAAGGAAACCCGCGCGCAGGACGTGCTTCGAAGCACGTGGTCGATGGCGCCGCATCCCGACATCGCCAGCTTCGCCCTCGCCACCGCTCGCGACGATCTCACGAGGACACGCCAGGCCGAGGCGCTGGCCAAGGCGGCGCCCAAGCATTTCGAGAGCAGTTTCCTGCTTGCGAGAGTGGCGCTGGAGGCCGGGCTGACGGGCGAGGCGCAACGCTATGCCCAGGCGGCGCGCGACCAGGGCATGAACCAGCGGCGGCTCTGGCTGCTGCAGGCCGAGATCGCCGGGCGGACCGCCGACGTCGCGACCTTGGGCGACGCGCTGCGCCACGCGGCCAACGCGGAACCCGACCCGGTGTGGCGCTGCGCCCAGTGTGGCACGGCCCACGCGGCGTGGCGGCCGGTCTGCGACTCCTGCCAGACCCCTGGCCGGATCATGTGGACGACAGGGGCGCCGGATGGTCATGTCGCACGTCTGGGCCATGCGCCGCTTTCGGATGGGGTGCTGACCTAGCCCATCTTATTCAGCGCATGCCAGGGATTCGCTGGCGGATGTAGCGTAAGGGTCTGATTGCAAGCAGAAACTTGGGTGTCGACGCCAAACTTTGCCGAATCGGACGGTGCCACACCCGCCATGC
>JAABUX010005153.1_pt1 | contig 16181 bp, 17 predicted proteins | sample 5561851 | NCBI WGS metagenome assembly JAABUX01 (sample SAMN10711883, study PRJNA513361) | rock metagenome | isolation source: Antarctica rocks | place: Antarctica: Victoria Land, Richard Nunatak red sandstone | collected 2016-01-03 | reverse complement strand
ATCATGGCCGCTAGGGGAAGAGACGCGCGATCGGGTAGGTGAAGCCAGGGACCACGTCCTCGCCGTCCAGCGTGTCTTCAACTCCTAGTGGGTCACGCCGCAATTGATGCTATGACATAAATGGGGGAGCGCGGACATCAATCGCTTTCGTCTAGGGTCGACGGGGATGACGAGATTGTGCCCGGCGTGACCATGATCCCCGCGCCAGGCGAGTCACCCGGTTACTCCATCGTCCACGTCGTCGGCGCAGACGACCTCGCCCCGACTCAGGGTCATGACCGGCCAGCCCGTGACCGCCCAGCCCTCGTAGACCGAGTAGTCGGCCCGCGACCTGAGCATGGCCGCGTCGATCGTGCGCGTGCGCGCGGGGTCGTCGATCGTGCGCGTGCGCGCGGGGTCGTCGATCGTGCGCGTGCGCGCGGGGTCGAAGATGACCAGGTCGGCGTCGCTCCCGACCGCGATCGCCCCCTTGCGCGGGTAGAGCCCCATGAGCTTGGCCGCGTTGGTGGCGGTGAGGGCGACGAACCGCTCCAGCGAGAGCCACCCCGTGCGCACCCCTGCGGAGTAGAGCATGGGCCGCAACGTCTGTAGGTTCTCGACGCCGGGGCGCGGGTCGGTGACGGTGAGCGCCGGGTCGAGCTTGGCGGCCAGCGCCCACGGCGCGTGGTCGGAACAGACGGTGTGGATCGCGCCCGCGCTCAAGCCGCGCCAGAGGGCGTCCACGTCGGCCTGCCTGCGCGGCGGCGGCTGGCCCAGATACTTCGGCCCGTCCGGCTCCGCCAGGCGCTCCTCGGTCAGGTGCAGGTAGAGCGGACGCGTCTCCACGTAGACCGGCAACCCCCGCGCCTGGGCCTCGGCGCAGACGGCGAGGGCGCGCGCCAAGGAGAGGTGCACGATGTAGACCGGCGCGCCCGTCGCCGGCGTCTCTGTTGTACTGTACACTGAGCGGCATTCATCGTGATCCGCGCCGTCCTTGAACCGACGCGCCTAATCGTCATTAGGCTCTCATCACTCGCTGGTCCGAACGAGGTGATAATGCCCAGGCTACGGCCGGTACCACCGCGCCCCGAAGACGTACCCCTTGAAGTCCTCGAACGGGGCGAACGGGGCGAACGGGGCCGCCGCGCCGGGGATATCCCCGCTCGTGCGGCGATTGAGGTCGTAGACCTGCCGCTGCATCCCCGTGCTATTGCCCACTTCGGCCATGGTCAGGAAGCGGAAGCCGGCGACCCGCGCCGCATCAATGGCGTCCGCGAATGGGCGCTCATCGAACGCGGCGAGAGCGAGCGTGGCGTCGCGGACATGGCGGTCGATGCGGAAGCCGCGCCGCTCGGCGATGGCGAGGTCGTCGGGCCGATCATCCCGCACCTGACTGCGCAGCGTCGTCGCCCCCGCGCGCAAGTCCACGCAAGGGCGTCGTCGAAGAGGGCCGCGCCGACGCCTCATCCCGATGCGGACGGGTCGACAGCTTCAATATCAACAGAGGAACCCCAGGCGGTATGTCCCGCGTAGGATCGTCCTCCGCAAACAATCGCGCCGTGAGATCGGATCACGTAGCGCCTCCACAGCCCGTCGTGTCAAGACACAATCTGATTCACCCCACGACTGGACGCCGTGGGTTTTCTCAGCGATTTCTAAGGCTTGACGAATTTGATGTTTACACGATACGATGTCTACATATAGTCCTCTCGCCTGATCCACTCGGAGGAATTGAATGAGCATCACAGAGCTGCGACAGACGCTGACCCAGGCGCTGACGTCAGCGGAAGAGGGTAATGTGTCGGAAACGGTGCGAGCCCTCAAGGCCGCGCTGCAAGATGTAGACAGTGAACGCCTTTTGACCACGACGGAGGCCGCGCAACTACTTGGTGTACGCTCCATCAATACGATCAAGTCGTGGCGCCGTACAGGGTACATCAAGGGTGTCACCCACGGTAGCCGCACCCTGATACCAATGTCCGATATAGAGCGTATCCAGAATAGCGACCGCGTACGAGGCATACGCCTGGCCGAGAAGCTGCACGCCGAGAGCGCCGATTTAGGCGGAGATGACGAGTTGAGCCAGGAGGAACTTGATGCCCTCGACGCGGAACGCCCCGGCGTGTTACCCTGGCAACGCAACACGAGTAATCTTCCTCAACCTGAGTATCACCGATGATGATAGAAGTCATCCTTTCGTGGGGGAAGTATGCTGAGGAGAGGGTAGGCTAATGCCCTGCAAGCTACGCCAGTTACGCGCCGATTTACATCGAGCTGGATTCACGTCGCAACCTGGTCGCGGCAAAGGAAGTCATACCTATTGGGAGCATCCCTTGGTTCCAGGCGAAGAGGTCACACTGGCTGGCAAAGACGGGGACGATGCCAAGTTCTATCAGGAGAAGGATGTTCGCGATGCGATCGCGGCGCTCCGCGAGGAGCAAGCAGCACAGGAGACACTTTGATGAGCACATTTGACGCGCCGGCCTCGGAGGTCGGACGCTATTCTCTAGTGATCGAGTGGTCGGATGTCGACGACGCGTACGTTGTGACAGTGCCGGAACTCCCTGGTTGCCGCACTCATGGCGCGACGACGATGGAAGCGGCAGAAATGGGTCGCGAAGCTATCGAGGGATGGTTGGCCGCACAAGGAGCACGGGGACGAGCGGTTCCTCCGCCGCGCACCTACGATCGGTACTACACCGAGGCTGACTTGCCTGTACCGGCGACGCCATAAAGCCAATAATCATACCACCGGAGCAGTGAACGACGAGCGCCACCCTGGGCGGATGGGTGCGCGCCAGTTTTTCGCGCGACGCGTCGTATCTACTGGGACCGCTGCGGTCCCCGCGGCCTGTCGTTGCCGGCAATTATGGTGCATGTGGCGAACCCGTGGCCGCGACCGTGAGCCGCGGAGACCGCGGCGGTCCCAGTAGATACGACGCACGCCTCGCTGTCCAGCGCGAAAAACGATACTGTTGGCGAATTCACCGGATCGACCACAATGGCCGAATAAGCGCGGGGCCGCGGCCTTGGTCGCGCGTCGCTTATAGCCCCACAGGCGGCGCGATCCGCATAAGCGCGGGTCTGCCAGAATTCGCCAACAGTATCAAAGACTGGCGCGCATCCTGGGTGGATAGGTCAACAGCGCTCCACAGCTACGCCTCGTCCGCAGTTATCTATGGCTCACACGCCGCCTCGCTCATCCCGACGATGCGCACGGCCTCATCCGCATCCTCCGTGATATGCCAGCGCCTGCTCCCCGGCGTCCGGTGGTCGCGCTCGTGGAGCATGCCCACCGTGATTGACTTCACTTGCTTATCGCCTCAATTTCGACTATCATCTAACCATCATTGGTTTCGATGGAGGTCGAACATATGGCGCATCCTTCCGCCCTTGCTCCACCCCGGCTCCACCCCGACTTCTGGAAGTTCTGGCTTGGACAGACGATCTCGAACTTCGGCAGCTCGTTTAGCCAATTCGCCTTGCCCTTGTTGGTGTATAAGCTCACCGGCTCGGCCCTCAATCTAGGCATTGCTAGCGCGGCGACGTTCCTGCCCTATCTTCTCTTCGGCTTACTCATCGGCGCATGGGTCGACCGCATCGACCGCAAGCGCTTGATGATTGGGACCGACATCGCGCGTGCGCTCATCACAGCGCTGATCCCGCTCCTGGCCGGCCTCCATATGCTCACCGTCTATTGGATCTACGGCGTAACCTTCGTCCTGTCGACGCTCACCATCTTCTTTAACACCGGTGAGTTCGCCGCGATCCCCAGTTTGGTGAATCAGGATGATTTGGTGACGGCCAATGGCCGCATTCAAGCCAGCTACTCGGCGGCCTCGATTGCCGGCCCCTTACTGGCCGGCGTCCTGGTGGCGCTGCTGTCGCTGCCCATGATCCTGCTCATCGACGCCGCCTCGTTCATCGTCTCCGCCTTCTCCCTGATCCTCGTCACGACGAGTTTTAATGCGACAACGGATGAGACGCGGAAGCGCACGAGTGTCCGCCAGGATGTCGCCGACGGGTTGCGATATGTGCTGGGTCATCCCGTGCTGCGCAACATCTCGGCCATGATGGCCCTGGTCAACTTCGTGAGCAGCACGACCTACGCGCAGCTCGTGCTATTCGCGAAACATCGACTGGGCGCCAGCGATCCGCAGGTCGCGCTTCTCTACGCGGCCGGCGGCGCCGGCGTCGTCATCCTATCGCTCGCCGCAGGGCCTTTGCGGAAACGTTGGTCGTTCAGCAGGGTCGCGTTGAGCGCATTGATGTTGGAGGGCCTGCTGACGATCGCCATGGCGGCGACGCGCTGGTACTGGGCCGCTGTGGTGCTGTGGGCGGTCGGATCGGGTTTGGGTATCCTCTTCAATATCAACACGGGGAGTCTGCGGCAGGCTATCGTCCCCAACCACATGCTGGGCCGCGTGATGAGTATCGCAGGCGTGTTGGCCTGGTCGGCTATCCCAGTCGGAACCTTCCTCGGCGGCCTACTCATCCAAGGGCTAGGGCCAAATGGTGTCGCCCTCGTGTACGGCGGGATCGGTGTGTTGACGTTCCTCATCCCACTGGGCTTCTCGTTCACCGCCTTGGGCCACGCCGAACGCTACCTCCCGCAGCCAAATATAGAGCCCAGCGAGGAACCCCAGGCGGTACTTCCAGCGTAGGATCGTCCTCCGCAAGTAATCGCGCCATGAGGTCGGGATCACGTAGCACTTCAGCAGTGGCGCGCCAGGCGTCCAACGCCTCATCATAGTCCGAAATTTGACGAATTTGATGTTTACACGATACGATGTCTACATATAGTCCTCTCGCCTGATCCACTCGGAGGAATTGAATGAGCATTACAGGACTGCGACAGACGCTGACCCAGGCGCTAACGTCAGCGGAAGAGGGTAATGTGTCGGAAACGGTGCGAGCCCTCAAGGCCGCGCTGCAAGACGTAGACAGTGAACGCCTTTTGACCACGACGGAGGCCGCGCAACTACTTGGTGTACGCTCCATCAATACGATCAAGTCGTGGCGCCGTACAGGGTACATCAAGGGTGTCACCCACGGTAGCCGCACCCTGATACCAATGTCCGATATAGAGCGTATCCAGAATAGCGACCGCGTACGAGGCATACGCCTGGCCGAGAAGCTGCACGCCGAGAGCGCTGATTTAGGCGGGGATGATGAGATGAGCCAGGAGGAACTTGACGCCCTCGACGCTGGACGCCCCGGTACGTTGCCCTGGCAGCGCGATAAAGGCGACTCGCACCACACCGAGCAGCAGTCATCGTGATCCGCGCCGTCCTCGATACGAATGTACTGGTCCCGCGCCACTCGCGTGAGGACTTGCAACTCGCGGCACAGGACGGCTTGTATACCGCCCTCTGGTCGCCCTGGATTATCGCGGAACTGCATCGTGTCTTAACGTGGCGCTGGCTTAAAGCTACTAATTACGATGCCTCAGCCGACAATCAGAGAAAATGCAGCCGTTCGGCCAAAGCAATGATGCGCATTCTGATCCCAACGTTTGAGTTGATAGATGCGCGCCCTCCCTACCCAACAGCGTGGATTGAACTCGATGACGAAGACGACGTGCCTATCTGGGCTACCGCCGTCGTCGGCAAAGCCACCCACGTAGTCTCCAACAACACGCGGCACTATCCACCGCAGAGGGATGGGCGATACGTCTATCAAGGCGTCGAGTATATTGGCGCACGCGACTTCCTCGCCCGACTATACGACGGCAACGCAAGCTGAACTATAATCACTTGCTGGTCCGAACGAGGTGATAATGCCCCGGCTCCGGCTGATAGCCGAGCTTCCGATTGAGCGCCAACACGGGCGCATTCTCTGAATCGTTGTTCGTGCGGATGAGCGCCGCGCCAGTTGTGCGCGCATATCGGATCGCCAACAGCTTGAGGGCCAGGGCGATTCCGCGCCCGCGATAGGCCCGGTCCACGCCGGTCATCATGTTGTAGGCGCTGTTCGTGTGCGCGACATACCCTACGTCCGTGAACCCAATCAAGCGATCGACATGGAAGGCCAAGATTTGTCCCTCCGGTCGGTACCACCGCGCCCCGAAGACGTACCCCTTGAAGTCCTCGAACGGGGCGAACGGGGCCGCCGCGCCGGGGATATCCCCGCTCGTGCGGCGATTGAGGTCGTAGACCTGCCGCTGCATCCCCGTGCTATTGCCCACTTCGGCCATGGTCAGGAAGCGGAAGCCGGCGACCCGCGCCGCATCAATGGCGTCCGCGAATGGGCGCTCATCGAACGCGGCGAGAGCGAGCGTGGCGTCGCGGACATGGCGGTCGATGCGGAAGCCGCGCCGCTCGGCGATGGCGAGGTCGTCGGGCCGATCATCCCGCACCTGACTGCGCAGCGTCGTCGCCCCCCGCGCGCAAGTCCACGCAAGGGCGTCGTCGAAGAGGGCCGCGCCGACGCCTCGTCCCGATGCGGACGGGTCGACGGCGACCCACAGCCACGCCTCGTCCGCGGTCATCCATGGCTCGCGCGCCGTTTCGCTGATCCCGACGATACGCGCGGCCTCATCCTCCGCGACACGCCAGCGCCCGCTCCCCGGCGTTCGTTGGCCGCGCTCATGGAGCATGCCCACCGTGATTGGCTCCAGCTCGACCGCGTTGATGAGCGCGACGATCGCTTCCCTATCTGAAGGGCTACAGAAGCTCAACGGGTAAATCATCGTTGGCGAATGCCTTGAGAACATTAGGAGCATTGGTGAGCCGTTCGGCCAACCTTGGCGTGCAAATAATAAACAGCATATTAAACATCATTGGGTCGCTGATTCGAGACATCTCTCCCGACAAGCCTTGATCCGCAATCCAATGGATAATACTTTCTCTAACCTCTAGGGAACGGCTATGCAATAACCGAAAGCGTTCTGCTCGACCAATTTTGTCCGCGTTCTCAAACAATGGGCGCTTAAACGTCACCACCATGTTAACTGTGTCCAATGGCACGTCGTCAATAGCATTAATACTCATATAACAAACCTCGCAAGTCCTGCGCCTACTCTGTCTCGTGGCCCCGATAACGGTAATGCGGCGCTAATAAGACGCTGCCGAAGGCCATACCCTTGCAATCCTGGATTAGCAGCGGCAAGAAGAGCGGCAATACCCGTAACGTAGGGAGTAGCCATACTTGTACCGCTGATGCGAGTGTACCAACTATCTTTGTCTACATCCCGTTCCAGGCTAGACAGAACGTCAACTCCATATCCTATGATGTCTGGTTGCACGTCTGGTGTGAAGGATGAAACGCCCCCACCGCTAAAAGGAGCCACCACCAAATTCCAATCCACCGCTCCAACTGATAACACTTGAGGCATACAGGCAGGTACTTGTACCGTACCTGGCCCATCGTTACCTATCGCTCCGACAACAAGAACATCGACCGCGACCAGGTCATCGAGAAGATCCGTGATTGCGGTCATAATGTTCTGTACCTGTGGAGCGGCAATTGATCCCAACTTAAATGCCAGAGACATGTTAATGATCGTAGGCTTACTAATATTCTCCCGGTTTTCAAAGCGTGCGAGCATCCAATCAAGCCCTACGGCAACTCGATCGAGGTTGGTCTTTAAACTTTCGCTATTAATGACGGACGCAACCATTAGCGTCACATCGCGGGCCACACCGACATTCCGGCCTGCGATGACGCCACAAACATGCGTGCCGTGGCCGTCAACATCAAAACCTTGCACAGGCCGCATGGAGTTAGTGGTGGGGTCAAGCGGTGACACGTAGCGAAAATCGACGCGTTTCTGGCGAAACTCGAGGTGATCGGCATCGCAGCCTGTGTCCAGCACGCCAACTAAAACACCGCTTCCTGTGATACCTTTGCGCCGAGCTTCACCGATGGCGCTTTCATTTGGCCACGTCAGACGCTGTCCCGTACGGCGCAAGCGATTTCTTATAGGAGGCGATGAGAGGGCGAGTTCAACATTGGGGATAACCAAGTAATCGGGTTCCAGCAGTTGGCGGGCCTGTTCAATCCCATCCGGGTTAGAGCTATAAAGTACAAAGGCGTCAATGTATGGAAGCCGCACGAATGCGAATTCCGCCCCTACCCTCGGACGAGTCACATTCGGCCTTGATACGCCTTGGTCGAGGTGTACAGCAACTTGATCTAAAGGCACACCAATTTGTCCGAGATCGTTGAGCTGCCTCGATGGTCGATGGGCACGATCGAGCAACTGCTGGCGCTTTTTCTCTGTCGAAAGGGCGTCATGCACGATGTCGCGCAATCTGAATTTCTTGTGCATCGCGATGAATGTGTAAGAGTATTCTTCGTTCCGCTCATTCTCCACGCCATAAACCATGGTTCCCTACCCCTAACTCGGCAAAGCCGGAACCAAACTTTGCGCATTTTGCGATCAATGTCACTCGTAAGGTACTAACAAATCCCCTACGCTGCCGCGTGCAGGCGCTCGATGGCGCTGTCTAGGCGCGCCAGCGTGCGCTCGGGGCCGAGTACGGCGACGGTCTCGAACAGCGGCGGCGAGGCGGCGCTGCCGGTGACGGCGACGCGGATCGAGGTCAGCAGATCGCCAACCTTGACCTCACGCGTGGCGGCCAGCCCACGCAGCGCTGGCTCGATCGTGCGCGTCTCCCATACGTCCAACGCGCCAAGGACGTCGCGCGCGGCTTCGAGCAGCGCCAGCGCCGTCGCCGGCGTGCCCTTCTTGGGCACGAGGCGCGCCGGCTCGTAGTCCAGGTCGTCCCCGGCAAAAAAGAACGTCGTGTAGTCGGGGAACGACACGCCGGCCTCGTGCATCGGCTCGCCCCCTTTGACCGTGCCCCGGCCCGCCGGCCCCATCGTCACGATATCGTTGGGCGCGAGAGCCGCGCCCTCGACGCGCTGGATGCGCTCGTGGATCAGGGGGATGATGGCGTCGAGGTAGCGCCGGTCCGTACCGGGCGGCGTCAGCGGCAGGAACAACGCGCGCGCCTCGTGCAACGGCTTGCGCTGCAGGTAGTAGCTGTTCAGCGAGGTCAGGCGCGTGAGGTCGAAGACGGGACCCGTGGTGACGAGGCGGTCCCACGAGAAGTAGGCGATCATGTCGGCCAGCGAGAATTGCTCGCGCCCGTCGGGCATCGACCAGCCGTTCGAGGCCAGGAAGTTGAGCATGGCCTCAGGCAGGTAGCCATTGTCGCGGTACCACTCCAGCGACGTGTTGTTCTTGCGCTTACTGACCTTGCTCTTGTCGGCGTTGCGCAGCAGCGGCATGTGCGCGCGCTCCGGCTGCGGCCAGCCGAAATCGTCGTAGAGGATGACGTGCAGCGGCGCGCTGGGCAGCCATTCTTCGCCGCGCACCACCGTCGTGATCTCCATCAGGTGGTCGTCGACCATGTGCGCCAGGTGGTAGGTTGGGAAGCCGTCCGACTTCATCAGCACGGGGTCGGGCGAGAGCTTGGCGTTCTCGAACGTTACGGCGCCGCGGATCAGGTCGTCCACGGTCGTGGTCCCCTCCAACGGCAGCGCCAGGCGGATGACATGGCTCTCGCCCGCGTCGACGCGCCGGCGCGCCTCGGATGGCGCGATGGAACGGCAGTGGCGGTCGTAGCCTTCTGGCTGGTGGGCGGCGCGCTGGGACTCGCGCAGCGCCTCCAGACGCTCTTTGGTGCAAAAGCAGGGGTAGGCATGCCCGCGCGCGACCAATTCGCCGGCATAGCGTTGGTAGATGGGCAGGCGCTCCGACTGGCGGTAGGGCCCGTAGTCGCCCCCGATGTCCGGCCCCTCATCCGGCTTGATCCCCAGCCAGCGCAGCGCGGCGATGATGCGTTGCTCGGACTCGTGCGAGTAGCGCGTCTGATCGGTATCCTCGATGCGCAGCACGAACGTCCCCCCGTTGCGGCGCGCATAGGCATAGTCAAACAGGGACATATAAGCCGTGCCGACGTGCGGGTCGCCGGTCGGGCTAGGCGCGATGCGGACGCGTGGTCGTTTTATAGTAGCCATCGGCGATCAGCAATCAGCTTTCAGCTAGTCTCTCACATCAAAGGCTGCCGGACCGCCAAACACCAGCGCGGCAACCGCGAAGGCTGACGGCTGATAGCTGACGGCTGACAGCTAAAAGAACCCAAGCTCCATCTTGGCGTCTTCGCTCATCATGTTGGGGTTCCACGGCGGGCTCCACACGATGTTGACGCCGATATTCTGGACGTCCGGCACCTGCTCACGCAACGCTTCCTCGACCTGCGCGCCGATGTACTGGTTCATGGGGCAGGCCGGCGTGGTGAGCGTCATCGTCACCGCCACGTCATTACCCTGGATATCCACGCCATAAATAAGGCCAAGCTCGACCAGCGGCAGCATCAACTCCGGGTCATCGACCGTCTTGAGCGCGTCCATGACTGTCTCTTCGGTTACCATATTCTTTTCTCCTTGCAACCAAACTACCTAACAGTATAAGGAAACCTGCGACTGCGGTCGCATGGCAGACCTACGCCGACTGCGGTCGGGTGTTCTTGACACCGCAGTGTCCGTAGTCTGCCATGCGACCGCAGTCGCAGGCCCCATGCCGATGAAGTCGGGGTTATTCCCCCACCGCCACGTAGATGTCATCGCCCTCGACGCGCACGGGATAGGCCGCGACGGGCTCGGTGGCCGGCAGCGAGAGCGCTTGGCCGTCGCGCACGCAGAACTCCGCGCCATGCGCCGGGCAAATGATCACGTCGTCCTCGAGCCAGCCCTCGGCGAGGTACGCCTCGTCGTGACTGCACACGTTGTTTGTGGCGAAGAACGCGCCGTCCACGTTGTACAACGCCACCGATGCGCCGCCGACCTCGACCGCCTTGGTCTCGCCGGGCGCGATCTCGCTCGCGCTCGCGACTTTCTGGAACTCTGCCATGTGTTCTCCGTTAGCTTTCAGCCGTCAGCTATCAGCTATCAGCTTTCTCGCTGCGACCAGTTCGGTGGCAGGCGCCGCCTATCCTCAGCTACGGCTGTCTGTACGGTGTGCACGTCAATATGAGCAAAAGCTGACGGCTGACGGCTGATAGCTGATAGCTATTCCAAATCACCCTTGAACCGCTCACGCCCCGTCTTGTGGTCGATGAAGTCGCGCAGGCGCTCCTGGATCGACTCTAGCGGGATGCGGATCAGGATCGGCTCGAAAAAGCCGTCGACGATGATCTTGGTGGCCTCGTCGCGGTCGATGCCGCGGCTCTGCAGGTAGAAGATCTCGTCCTCGTCGAGCGGTGCCACGGTGGCGCCGTGCGAGCAGCGCACGTCGTTGGCCCCGATCTCCAGGTTGGGGATCGAGTCGGCGCGCGCGTCGTCGGAGAGCAGCAGATTGCGGTTGGTCTGGTAGGCGTCGGTTTTCTGCGCGCCCTCGTGCACGCGGATCATACCCGAGAAGACCGAGCGCGCGCGGTCAGACAACACACCCTTATAGAGCAGGTCGCTCGTCGTATTGGGCGCCATGTGCTCCTGGGACGTATGGTAGTCGATGAACTGGTCCTCGTTGCCGAAGAAGAGGCCCAGCATCTCGGCCGAAGCCCCCGGCGCGATCAGGAACGCCTCTACGTTGTTCTTGGCGAAGCGGCCGCCCACCGACACGGACAGCCAGTTGATGTTGGCGTCGGCGCCCACGATGGCGCGCTGCGCCGAGAACGTAGTAGCGTTCGCCGCGAACTCCTGCATCGAGACGTAGCGCACCTGCGCGCCGCGCGCCAGGAAGACCTCGCTCACGCCCGACGAGAAGGTCGTTTCCGTGGCGTCGGCCGACGAATACTCCTCGACGTAGGTCACGCGCGCGTTGTCCTCGGCCACGATCAAGGTGTGCCCGAAGACGCCCAGGCCCGGCGCGTCGGCGTAGAGCACGCCCTGTACCGGTAGCTCGACCTCGACGTTCTTGGGCACGTAGATAAACGTGCCGCCGCTCCAGAAGGCCGCGTGCAGGGCCGTGAATTTGTTGTAGGCGACGGGGATGGCCTCGGTCATGAAGTAGCGTTGCACCAGCTCGGGATGCTCACGCACGGCCTGGTCGAGCGAGCAGACGACCACGCCCTTGGCGCGCAACTCATCGCGCAGCTCACCGGCCGCGCCCTCGGAGTTGTGCTGCACCAGCAGTCCGGCGCGCGCGCTGGCGTCGGCGCTCGGGCGCAAGCTCCCTGGCAGCGCGTTCAGCCCATTGCCATTGGCGGCGTAGGGCGCGTAGCCGTCCAGCGACAGCTTCGAGACATCGGTGCGCCGCCACTCCTCCTCGGTGCGCGCGGGCAGCGGCATGCGCTCGTACGTGTCGAATGCCTCAAGGCGGCGCTGGCGCATCCAGTCGGGTTCGCCCTTGCGGCCCGAAAGCTCCTCGACGGCCGCGCGCGTGAATCCCGTACGGATCGCGGTATCGGTCATGTATCCTCCTCTTGCTCTTTATGCCTGTGGCCGTATCCCCATGGGGGAGGGACCCCAATGGCAGACCAACGCCGATTGCGGTAGGACGGTGCGTTTGTAGGGGCGTATTGCATACGCCCTTGTTGGCGACAAGGGCGTATGCAATACGCCCCTACGCCCACGTTTCGGCGCTGCGCCGCCCATCCGCTGCCATGCGCCATCAGCCGCAGGCTTGTTTGACAGCAGTAGGGCGGGGGCGGGCGTCGCAACGCCTGCCCCCGCCCGTCATCAGTCTCTCGTGATTGGCCGTCAGCTACCAGCAAAAAGCTGATAGCTGATAGCTGACGGCTGATAGCTGACTGCTCCTAGCCTACTGACCCTTCCATCTCAAGCTGGATCAGGCGGTTAAGCTCGAGCGCGTACTCGAGCGGCAACTCCTTGGCGATGGGCTCGATAAAGCCGCGTACGATCATCGACGTGGCTTCCACCTCGTCCAGGCCGCGGCTCATCAGGTAGAACAACTGGTCCTCGCCCACCTTGCTCACCGACGCTTCGTGCGCCGTGGCGATCTTGCGATCCTCCTCGACCTCGATGTAGGGGTAGGTGTCGGTGCGGCTGTTCTCGTCGAGCAGCAGCGCGTCGCAGCGCACCGAACTCTTGGAGCCGATGGCGCCCTTGTTGATCTTCAGGAGGCCGCGGTAGCTGGAGCGGCCCGAGCCCTTGCTGATCGACTTGGAGACGATCGAACTGGAGGTCCACGGCGCCGCGTGCACGACCTTGCCGCCGGCGTCCTGGTGCTGACCGTCGCCAGCGAAGGCGATGGACAAGATCTCGCCCTTGGCCCCCGGCTCCATCATGTAGACGGCGGGGTACTTCATGGTCAGCTTAGAGCCCAGGTTGCCGTCGACCCACTCCATCGTAGCGTCCTTGTAGGCCGCGGCGCGCTTGGTCACCAGATTGTAGACGTTCTTGCTCCAGTTCTGGATCGTGGTGTAGCGGCAGCGCGCGCCCTCCTCGACCACGATCTCCACCACCGCGCTGTGCAGCGAGTCGGTCGACCAGGTCGGGGCGGTGCAGCCCTCTACGTAGTGCACGTACGAGCCCGGCGCGCAGATGATCAGCGTGCGCTCGAACTGGCCCATGTTCTCGGCGTTGATGCGGAAGTAGGCTTGTAGCGGCAGCTCGACGTGCACGTTCTCGGGCACATAGATGAACGACCCGCCGCTCCACACCGCGCTGTTGAGCGAGGCGAACTTGTTGTCGTTGAACGGGATCGTCTTGCCGAAGTACTTTTTCATCAAATCGGGGTACTTGTTGACGGCCGAGTCGGTGTCGCAGAAGATGACGCCCTGCTTCTCCAGGTCCTCGCGGATATTGTGGTAGACGACCTCAGACTCGTACTGCGCGCCGACGCCAGCCAGGAACTTCTTTTCGGCCTCGGGGATGCCCAGGCGATCGAAGGTGTTCTTGATCTCGCTCGGCACGTCCGCCCAGTTCTTGCTCTGCCCCTCGCTAGGCTTGAGGTAGTAGAAAATATTGTCGAAGTCGATGTCGTGCAGCGCGGCGCCGCCCCAGTTGGGCATGGGCCGGCGCTCGTAGGCGTCGAGTGAGCGCAGGCGGAACTTGCGCATCCAGTCGGGCTCGTTCTTCATATACGAGATGTTTTCCACGACCTCGCGGTCGAGGCCGCGCTTCGACTTGAAGACGGGCACGTTCTCGTCGTGGAAACCGTACTGGTACTCCGTGGACTCAAGCGGGTTTGCAACCATTGGTGTCTGTCCTTTTGCTAGTAGATAGTGGCTAGTAGTTAGTAGCTAGAAACTAATTACTAGCCACTAACAACTCACTATCGCCATACTCTTTGATGATCTGCTCGTAGCCCTTCTGCTCGAGCTCCAGCGCCAACTCGGGGCCGCCCTCTTTGACGATGCGGCCGTGGACCAGCACATGCACGAACTCGGGCTTGATGTAGTCGAGCAGGCGCTGGTAGTGCGTGATGACCAGCGTGCCGAGCTCGCCATCGCGCTGCGCGTTGACGCCGTCGGAGACGATGCGCAGGGCGTCGATGTCGAGGCCCGAGTCGGTCTCGTCGAGCACGGCGAAGCGCGGCTGCAACACGGCCATCTGCAGGATCTCGGCGCGTTTCTTCTCGCCGCCGGAGAAGCCCTCGTTGAGGTAGCGCGTGAGCATCGTCGTGTCCATCTTCAGGACGGCCAGCTTCTCGTTGAGCAGCGCGCGGAACTCGCGCGCCGTCAGCTTGCGGCGGTACGGCTCAGGGTCATCCTCCTCGGGCTTGCTCACCGCGCCGTAGGAGAGGCGCAGGAAGTTGGCCACGCTGACGCCGGGGATCGACATGGGGTACTGGAAGGCCAGGAACAGGCCCTTGCGCGCGCGCTCGTCGGGGCTCATCGCCAGGATGTTCTCACCGTCGAGCAGCACCGCGCCGCCGGTCACCTCGTAGCTGGGGTGACCCATCAGCACGCTGGCCAGCGTGCTCTTGCCCGAGCCATTCGGACCCATCAGGGCGTGCGTTTCGCCCTGGCGGATCGTCAGGTTGACGCCCTTGAGGATCTCGCTCCCCTCGATCGCCGCGTGCAGATCTTTGATCTCCAGTGTCCGCCCCATCGTTTCTCCTTTTTTGCTGTTAGCTGTTAGCCGTCAGCGATCAGCTGTCAGCTTTATGCTCGTTAATGACTATCGTGGTGATACCTGCGTCACCGTCAGCTACTGACGGCTAATTACTATTTTATTGTCGCCGGTTGGTAGTCGCCGCACACTCGTGACGGTTGTGACGATGTCGCGACCAAAAGCTGACCGCTGACCGCTGATCGCTGACCGCTATCAACCGGCTCGTCGACAAGCAAATCGGCCAGCGTGGTCGCGTCGAGTGCGGCGTTGATGCCGTCGCGTACGCGCGCCCAAAGCACGCGCGTGCCGCACGAGTCCTCGAAGGCGCAGACATCGCGGTCGGGCGTATCGGTCACGCAGAACATCGGAGCGAGCGAGGTCTCCAGCACGCGCATCACCGCGCCCATACCGACCTCGCCGGGGGGGCGGGTCAGTTCGTAGCCGCCGCGTACCCCCTGATAGCTCTGCGCGAAGCCGGCCTTACGCAGAGGCATAATCACCTGCTCAAGGAACGTCTGGCTGAGATCCTCGCTGCGCGCGATCTCGCCGAGCGAGAGCGGACCCTGACCAAAATGGCGTCCCAACTCCACCAGGAGGCGCACGCCATACTCGCTCTTCTGCGAAAACTTCATAACCGTAACTCCGACTAGACCACTCGGACTTTAGTATACCACAGCCTCATAAAGCCTGACCACTCGCCCTAAGACATTGATTAGACACCGTAAATAGGTTAAAGAGAGGCGATGTGTTATGATCCTGTATCGACAAGAGGGGACGCGACAAGTTTCCATTTTAGTGCGCAAGGGTGGAGCAGCTATGATCTCGCTCTCGGAAGCAATAGCTGCCGCCGAATGCAATGGCATCGACATGCGCCTATTTGAGTTGGCGTATGAAGCGGGCGATTTTGGCTTCGGCTATATCAGTCAAACCGGGGGGCGGCGCTATAATCCGTGGTGAGACAGGCCGCATAATGCTCACGCTCATGGACCCAGGTTTGAGGAGTGGTCGTGATGCTGTCGAAACAATTGCTCACGAGCTTAACCATGTTAGATCCATCTTGCGCGGCGAAGATGTTTCAGAAGAGGGTGTCGCGGAAATATCCGCGGTAATCGCTCAGATTGTAGCAGGGAGACGGGTAGGGGAGTGAGGCAAGGTGCCCACCACGCTACCGGCCGTTCCATTATACTATGCGCATGAGTGATCTCCCTCCCTCGTTGGACATCCCTGTAGAT
>JAABUX010005151.1_pt1 | contig 16183 bp, 11 predicted proteins | sample 5561851 | NCBI WGS metagenome assembly JAABUX01 (sample SAMN10711883, study PRJNA513361) | rock metagenome | isolation source: Antarctica rocks | place: Antarctica: Victoria Land, Richard Nunatak red sandstone | collected 2016-01-03 | reverse complement strand
CCTTTCCCACCTCATCGACCGCTGGCCAACGTCATAGGCGATGGCCCACGCATCATATCTCCACCTGTTGGGAAACCAAGCCTGCCTCATCCACGGTACGTTGGCGGCAACCAAGGACGGATTGGCCACCCCTTGACGGGGGCTTGCTGCCCAGTGTACGCTAGGCTAAACGTTTAGTCAACCACGCGGCGCCTGTCGTCCGGCCGCTGTCATGCGTCGGCCAGGTGCGCCCAGGTGCGCCGCTTCTTTGGGACAGGCCAACGGGATATGATTGTCATATGAGAGTGACCCTGAGCGATGTGGCGACCGCGGCGTCCGTCAGCACCTACACGGCGTCCAAGGTGCTGTCCGGGCAGCAGGTCAGCGCGCGCATCCCACCGGCGACCGTCGAGCGGGTGCGGACGGCGGCCCAGACCCTGGGCTATGTGCCGAACCACACCGCGCGCAGCTTGCGGGGGCGGCGCACCGGCCAGATCGGCATTGTGCTCAGTGCCCCGGACGCCTCCGAAACGCGGGGCGATGGGGGCAGCGACTTCGACGGCGCCCTGCTGATGGGGCTGCGCGTGGCGGCGCGCGAGTGCGGCATCCCGGCCGTGGTAGTCTACCCGCAACTGGAGGACAGCGCCGTCGCCGACCCCGCGCGCTACCTCGATGGGCGCATTGACGGCCTGCTGGTGCGCTGCGCCCTACGCTCGGACGATCCGCTGCTGCATCTCGTCGAACCGGCGCGGCTGCCCATGGTCGCGCTGTGGCGCCAGGATGTCCCCGCGGGCGTGGGCTTCGCCGACATCGACCACCGGGGGGGAGCGTTCCAGGCCGTGCAACACCTGCTCCGGCTGGGCCACCGGCGCATCGCCTACTTTGACCCGGAGTGGGCGTCCAACGACCTGCACTTCGCCTTACGCTACGAGGGGTATTGCGACGCGCTCCGGGGGGCCAGCATCGAGCCGAGCCCGGAGTGGCGCGTGCGCAACAGCGCGGACGCGCTCGCCCTGCACCGCCTTGCCGAGCCGCTCACCGCCGCCTTCGCCTGCTCCGACTACTACGCGGAGACGCTGGCCGCCGCCCTTACCGCCGCCGGCGTGTCCATCCCGGCAGACTTTTCGCTGGTCGGCTTCGACAACAGCGGCAGCGCCGCCTATATCGCGGGTGGCCTGACTACCGTCAACCATCCCATCTTGCGGATGACGATCCAGGCGGTGCGCCACCTGGTGGCTCTGATCGACGGCGCTCCCGTCGGCGAGTGTCGCTCGATCGTGCCCACGCACGTGGTGGAGCGCCGCTCCACGGCGCCGCCCATGGCCTGTCGCAAGGGCGTGCCCTGATGCCTGGTGCCGCTCTTTTCCTTGATGCAGCACTCCTGACCGCACTGCTGCAGTCTATTCTGGGGTCGTCGATCACCCTTGGAGGCTACCGTATTGCCCTTCGGCGCGACGATGACGCGGTTGACGTCGTCACGCTGGCGAGGGATGTCGTGGTCTCGCAACGAATGACCAGGGAAAAGGGGCGAACAGCATGACCATGATGGCAGGCGGCGATGCAGGGCCGGTGTGGAGTTCCGATTGGATCTGGCATCCAGGGGATCGTTGGGCCGTCGATGTCCACCTCCTGGCGCGCAAGGAGTTCGACCTGCAAGGCGGCGTCACCCATGCCACTCTGCGCATCGCCGCCCACACCGACTACAAGATCTTCGTCAACGGCGCTTATGTCGCGCGCGGCCCGCTGCCCGGCGACCCCCACCGCTATGCGTCGTACGACAGCCACGACGTCACCCTATTGCTACGCGAGGGCCGCAACGTGATCGCGGTCGTCTGCCACAACTACGGGGTCGGCCTGCATTGGCATCACCGCGCGCCGGGCGCGCTGATCGCGCAGCTCGACATCGACACCGCCGGCGGCAGGGTCAGGGTAGGCACGGACGGGACCTGGCGCATCGCGCGCGCGCCCGGCTACGCCCGGAACTCGCCGCGCATGTTCTGGTCGGCGGGCTTCATGGAGACCTACGACGTCGCGAGGGCCGACGACCGCTGGCTCGCGCCGGGCTTCGACGACGGCGAGTGGCAGCGACCCGAGGTCCTGGCCGACAGCCTCACCCGGCCGCGCGTCGCCCTGGTACCGCGCGACATCCCGCTCCTGCGCGAGGCCGACGAGCGGCCGGTCGGGATCGAGCGCGGGACCTTCACGCTGGCCAACGTCCACGCCGTGCGCTTCGACGCGGTCCTCGCCCCCGGCGAGGCCGGACTCGTCTACGCCTACACGCGCCTGCACGCGGAGCAACAACGGGAGGTCGTGCTGCAGCTGGAGTGCGACGACGCCTGCAAGGTCTTCGTCAACGGGCGCCTGGCCATCGAGCAGAACTACAGCGAGCAATATGCCCGCACGCGCGTGTGGCGCGGCAAGGACGACTACGAGCAGCTGCACGACGGCATGGGCGATGCCGGTTTCACCGCGATCGTGACCCTACAACCCGGTCCCAACAACCTGCTGGTCGCCGTCGACCACGGGCCGCGCGGCTGGGGCTTCGTCCTGATGGCCCTGGACCCGGCGAGCGGACAATTGCTCGGCCTCGCCGTCGCCTCCGAATCCGACGGCCGTGACGAGGGGCGTGACGAGGGGCGCTGGACGGTGGCGGGACCGTTCCCCAGCAGCGGCATGAACGATAGCCTCGACAACGTGGCGGCGGACCCGACCGCCCTCGCCCTCCTCGCGGCAGGTTCCGCGACGGCACGGAGCTTCCTCTGCGACCCGTTCGACTATACGGGAGTGACGGACTACGCCGCGCTGATGGCGCGCGAGGAGCGCCAGCCCGTCGCGCCCGTCGCGCCCGTCGCGCCCGTCGCGCTCGTCGCGCTCGTCGCGCCCGTCGCGCCCGTCGCGCCCGTCGCGCCCGTCGCGCTCGTCGCGCTCGTCGCGCCCGTCGCGCTCGTCGCGCCCGTCGCGCCCGTCGCGCCCGTCGCGCTGCGGCCGGGCGAGTACTGCATCGTCGACCTTGGACTGGTGCGCGTGGGCTACCCCACTCTGACCCTACGGTCGTCCGGAGAGGGGGTGGTGGATATCGGCTACAGCCAGACTCTGGCGGCGGACCGCGTCATCCGCTACTCCAACGGCGGGCGCATGAAGTATGTCGACCGCGTCCTTCTGCGCGAGGGCGAGCAAACCTGGCAGCCCCTGCAGCGGCGCACTGGCCGCTACATCCACCTGTCCTGTCGCACCGGCGACGCGGTCACGCTCGCGGGGGCGGTGATGCGCACGGTGGGCTACCCGGTCGACGACGTGGCCTCGTTTGAGTGCGCCGACCCGACGCTCAACCGCATCTGGGAGGTCAGCCGCTATACCACGCGGCTGCTGATGCAGTACGGCTACCAGGACTGCCTCAAGCGCGAGGAGGGCACGCTCAACTTCAACTCGTTCAACTACGCCGCGCGCGCGGTGGCCCACTGCTTCGGCGACCGCGCCCTGGCGCAGCGCGCCCTGCGGGTGGCATTGTGTACGCAGAACGAGAGCGGCTGGTTCCAGGGGCAGGGCATCTCGGGGCTGAACAGCGACGAGCCCACCGAGATGCTGTGGGCGGCGGTGTTCCTGCGCGACCAGTACCTCTACGCGGGCGACGACGGGTTCCTGCGCCAATCCTTCGAGCCGATCGAGGAGGCCCTACGCTACCACGCCAAGGCCGCCAACCGGCACGGGCTGCTCGACGGGGGCAACTGGCCGGTTTTCCGCCAGGGCCAGGGCGTCTACCTCGATGACGTGCAGCTCTCCGGCCCCTACCTGGGCTTCTTCCCCGGAGAGCTGGCGGGCGACAACATCCTCTACGCCGCGGCGCTCGCGGCCGCCGCCACGCTGGCCGCGGCCCTGGGGCTGGAGGAGCGCGCCGCGTTCTACGCGCGCAAGGCGGCGCGGGTACGGCGGGCGCTCAACGGGCGCCTGTGGGACCCGCGCGCGCGCCGCTACGCCGATTGGCGTCGCGGGGACGAGCTGGCCCCCACCAGCCACCCGGTCTTCACCATCGCGGCGCTGTACTTCGAGGCGCCGGACGAAGGACCGGACGAGGGGCAGGCGGGAGACCTGCTGCGCCAGCTCCTCGACGAGGTGGGGTTGCCCGACGAGGACAACGCGGCCTATCCCCTGGGCACCTTCGGTTTCTACTACTATTTCCTGGAGGTCTTGTTCCGGCACGGCCGCGACGACCTGGCCTACGAGCTGCTGCGCCGCTACTACGGCCGTTGGCTGGACCTCGGCGCGACGACCTTCGGGGAGCACTTCGCGCTGTCTGACTATAAAGGCAAAGAGGCGCTGGACCGGGAGTACGAGGTGCATGCCTACGGCACGAGCGCCCACCTGCACTTTTACAGCAACATCCTGGGCCTGCGGCCCGCGGCGCCCGGCTTCGCGCGCGTCGTCGTGGCCCCGCATCCAGGCGACCTGGCCTGGGCGCGCGGCAAGGTGGCGACGCCGCGCGGGCCGATCCGCGTCGCCTGGCGGGCCCAGGGCGACACCTTCGCGCTGGAGGTCGAGGCGCCCGAGGGCGTGGACTGCGAGGTCCGCGCGCCGGCGGGCTTCGCCCGCCACGACCTGCGGGTCAACGGTGAGCGCCAGGGTCCTGGATAGCAACTGTGTACACTATCAGGACAGGAGATGCTGTCGCCGACGGTGAGGAGGAAGGGGGGCGCGTTGCCATGATCGATGCCGAGCTTGCCGCCAGTCCCTGGGAACAACTCTACCAGGGCTATGTCTCCACCTGGGCTCTCGCCGATCGCGCGCAAGCGTTCGACTATCGCACGGCCCTTGTGCGGCAAGCACGCGGTTTGTTCGCGCGAGCGCATCGTCGCGACGCGTGGTGGGCGAGGGACGCGTTGGCCGATCCGAAGCGCCAGTCCTTCGTCGTCGAGGTCATGGACTCCAATGTCCCGCGCCATCTCTTCGCGGCGATGATCCACGCCGCGGTGCGCGAGCCTGATGCCTTCAAGAAGCGCCAGTTCATCAAACCGTGCGTGTTTTCATACGGGCAACGCCGCGTCATCGAGGCATTGCTCGTGTATCTGGAGCGCGGCGCCGACAGGGAGAAAGCCGAGGCGGCCATCGCATTGTACTGGGCGTCATCGAGTGAGGATGGCGGGTACTTTTCGGTGACCGGGCGGGTGTTCGACAAGAAAGCACGGTGGTGGACGCCGGAGGCGCAGGCTGAGTACGCGTCGTGGCAGCCGGTGCGAACGAGGCAAGCGGCTTTGCTGACTGAGGAGTTCAGACGACATGAAAACAGTGTCGTGCGTCAGTTTATCGTGGCCCAGTTATTCCTCAACCCCACCTACGACGAGCAGACGCTTCGTGCCCTTGGCCCCGCGGGACTGGAAATCGCGCGACGGCACGACGACTGGTACGTACGCCGTCGCGCCGGGCTCCTGCACGATGCCGCGGTCGACGTTGAGATGCGGGATTGACGCCGATGGCGCATCCGGAGCCAACAGCGTGGAGGAAAGGGGCACGGGAGGCGCTCACCAGTTGGTGACCGCTCCGTCGCGCCGTCGCCAGTGCGGCGCTTCCCAGGGATCGAACGCGTACCGCGCGGCGGCATCCTCGTCGAAGGTGACGCCGAGGCCCGGCACCGTGGGCAGCGGGAAGCTGTCGCCCGCGATCCGGTGCAGCGTCGGGAACAGGTCGCGCGGGTAGGCGTCCGCGATGTCGTGGATATATTCCAGCTGCGCGAAGTTGTTGGTCGCCGCGCCGTAGTGGATCGACGCCGCCGTGGTCACCGGCCCCAGCGGGTTGTGCGGCATCACGTCGATGTAGTGAGCCTCGCACCAGCCCGCCACCTTCCGGGCCTCGGTCAGGCCGCCCACGTTGGAGACGTCGACGCGCGCGAAGTTCAGCAGGCCTTCTTCAATGAACGGCAGGAACTCCCACTTGCTCGAGCACTCCTCGCCAACGGCGAAGGGGATGGAGGTCATAGTGCGCAGCTGCCGATAGGCCTTAAAGTTCTGCGCCCGGATCGGCTCCTCCAGGAACATCAGGCCGACGTCGGCGACCTGCCCGCAGAAGAGCGCCGCCTCGGCCACCGAGAGGCGATGGTGGAAGTCGATGGAGAGCCCGACCCCCGGCCCCACCGCGCGGCGCACCTCGCGGATCCAGTGCGCCGCCAGCCCCAGCGACTCCATCGGCTCGTAGACCGTCGCGTCGGGCGGCTCATGGACCACTCCGTCGGGCGACGGGTCGTCGCCGCCCGCGTCGGAGGCAGGCATGCCGGGGAACAGGCGCAGCCGCCGCCAGCCCTGGGCGACGAGGTCGCGCGCCCCGTCGACGCAGGCAGGCCCGGTCAGCTCGGCCTGGACCGAGGCGAAACAGGGCACGCGGTCGCGGCAGGCGCCCCCGAGCAGTTGGTAGACGGGCACGCCGAGCGCCTGGCCCAGGATGTCCCAAAGCGCCATGTCGACGGCGGCGATGACCGCTCCCTCGATCTTGCCGCCCTCGAAGTATTGGCTGCGATACATGCGCTGCCAGAGGTGCTCGATGCGGTGGGGGTCCTGTCCCACCAGGAAGCGCCGGAAATGGTCGAGCAGCCCGCCCATGGCCAGTTCGCGGCCGGCCATGCCGCCTTCCCCCAGGCCGGAGAGACCCGTATCGGTCTCCACCTTGACGATGAACAGGTTGCGGTAGCTGAGCCGCACGGGAAATCCCTTGACCTCGGTAATCTTCATCTGTTCCCCTCCTACTTTTAGCCGACGCGGAAGTGGGCGACCAGATCGTCGGGCAGGTCCACCCCGATGCCCGCGGCGGTAGGCAGCTGAATCGCGCCGTCCACCACCGGCAGGCTGACCTCCGCGATGGCGCGGCGTAGCGGCGACCAGTAGGCCTCGGGCGCGACGAACTCGAAGATCGGCGTGATCGGCGAATAGGCCGCCAGGTGGACGGTGGCCGCGCCGAGCACCCCCGTCGACCAGTTGCCCGGACACACCAGCACGCCGCGCGGCTGCGCCAGGTCGACCACGCGTTTGGCCTCCGAGAGGCCGCCAACCGTGGTCATATACGGCTGCGCCACCGTCACACCGCCCCAGTCCATCAGGTCGAGGAACTCCCAGCGCGTCACGGTGTGTTCGCCCGCCGCGATGCGCAGCCTCGTCCCGGCGGAGAGCCGCCGGTAGGCGTCGAGCGCATCGACCGGGAAGGGCGTCTCCAGAAAGAACACATCGTGCTCGGCCAGCCGCTCCGCCACCCGCAGGGCCGTGCCCACGTCGTTCCAGAGGTAGCCCACATCGACGCACAGCAGGCGGTCCGGCCCCAGCTCGGCCCGCGCCAGGCGCGCCAGTTCGACGATCGTCTCGGGCGCGGACTCCATCGGCTCGACCTTGACCGCCCGGTAGCCGCGGTCGCGCAGCAGGCGCCCGAAGAACGAATCGGGGCCGTCGAGGACCGCCCTGGCCACGCCGGGCGGCACGGCGAAGATCTCGGAGAGCCCGCCGATCCCTTCGTCGGTCTCGATCCGCAAGAAGGCCAGCGCCTCGATCCGCTCGTCCACCGGGCCTGGCGGCGGGGGATCGCCCAGCACAAACACGGTTGTCTTTGCAATCTTCATCGTCTCACCACGGACTCCCTCACCCCCCGACCCCCCCTCTCCCGCGCACAGGGAGAGGGGGGGCATCGCGCCAACTCGCATGAAACGCCCTATCCGACATCAGGCTAATACTACGACGTTAGGACCAGCCTGCTGACCCAAGTCGCATGGCAAACAACGACGACTGAAGTCGTTGGGGCGGCGCGTGTGGAGACACTTCAGTGTCCGTTGTGTGCCATGCGATTTCAATCGCAGGTCAGTGTTACGTTGTCGTACTAACACGCCTGTTCGCTATTGAAAGCCGGCCAGCAGGCCGCCGTCCGCGGTGTAGACGCTGCCGGTCACGAAGGAGGCGCGCGGGCCAGCCAGGAACAACGCTACCTCCGCCACCTCGTCCGCGCGGCCCATGCGCCCCAGCGGCTGCAGGGCGTCCCCCTCGCGCCGCGCCTCCCGCGGGTCCGTCTCCAGCGCGAACGACTGGTGCGACATCGGCGTGTCCATCGCGCCGGGGCATAGGCAGTTAACGCGGATGTTGCGGCGCGCGTAGTCCAGGGCCATGGTGCGGGTCAACGCGATCACGCCGCCCTTGCTCGCGGCATAGGCGGAGACGTTGGGCTCGGTGGCCAGTCCCTGGACCGAGGCCACGTTGACGATCGCGCCTCCGCCCCGCGCCAGCATGGCCGGGATGCAGAAGCGGGCGCACAGGTAGACGCCGGTCAAGTTGACCGCCAGGGTGCGCTGCCACAACTCCAGGCTGGTATCGACGACGCTGCCATAGGTCTGGATGCCCGCGTTGCTGACCAGCACGTCGATGCCGCCGAGTTCGCGCGCCACGCGCTCGGCCATCTCGCGCGCGGCCTCCTCCAAGGACACGTCGACCGCGAGGGCCAGGGCCGCGCCGCCCCGCGCGACGATGGCCGCCGCTACCTCCTCGGCCGCGGCCAGGTCCACGTCGGCCACCGCCACGGCGGCGCCCTCGCGCGCGAAGGCCTCGGCGCAGGCCCGTCCCAACCCCTTGCCCGCTCCCGTGACGACCGCGACCTTGCCCGCGAAGTCCATCAGCCCGTCCTTTCTTCCCGTGTTTCCATGTCGTCCTATCCCCGCGACCGTCCCCGACTCGGGCAAGGCCAACGGGGACGCGCCTTCGCCCTAGTCGGACTGGGGGCGCCTCTCCCATCGCCGCAATAGCGACTTTTCACAGACCTTACCCTCTCGCCGCCATTACCACGGCCGCATGAAAGGCCGTTGCTCGCGCACGCCGATGTCCAGCCGATAGACTGCCCCTTCGCTCCCCTCGGTCACGTAGAGGCTGTCCTGCCAGAAGGCAACGTTGGTCGGGGTGGGGCCGCCGCTGGGCAGGCTGGCCGCGAGGGCGCCGTCCGGGGCGACGACGCGCACGAAACCGCTGGCATAGTGGGCCACGTACAGGTTGCCGTCGGCTCCAAAGGCCATGCCGTCTGGCCCGGCTTCCTGTTCGCCCTCGCCGTGCGGGTCCAGCGTGGCCAGGGGCGACAACTCCTCATAGCTGCCCGTAGGGTCGAGGCTGTAGCGGCGCAGCATTCCCGTGAACGTCTCGCCCACCACCAGCGTGGCGCCGTCGGGCGTGACCATTAGCCCGTTGGGGAAAGCCAGCCCGGCGGCCACGCGGGCCACGGTGCCATCGGGGGCCACGGCGTAGACCGCGCCGATGCGATCCAGCAGGGACGAGCCGCCCGGATCGGTGACGTAGAGGGTCCCATCGGGTCCGAAGCACAGGTCGTTGGGTCCGCCAAACGCTTGCCCCTCCCAGCGGTCGGCATAAACGCTCCACGCGCCCGTAGCGGTGGAGAGGCGCAGGATGGCCCTGAGGTTGCAATCGGCCACGAAGAGGTCGCCAGCGGGGCCGAAGCGCGATCCGTTGGGCGCGCCGCCCGTATACACCCAGGGCTCCAGCTCTCCTCCCGGCGGCATGCGGCAAACCGCGCCGCCCTCCACGTCGACGCAGTACAGGGTTCCGTCCCGATCAAAATTGACGCCTTCCGCGAAGCCAAGGCCCTGCCCAACTAACACAGGCGCCGCCGCGCTCACAGGGACACCCCAGCCACGGCCGAGCGTTTGGCGCCTTTGCCTAGCGCGATCATCTTGCGCGCGTCCGCAAAATGATCCTCGACGGCATGGCCGCTGTTCACGCAGGAGGTTTCGGCCTTCTCGATTGCCCGCTTAAAGTTGCGGTAGTTGGTGTCATATCCAAGGATGACGGCGAGATCGCGCGCCGACCAATACTCGCTCCCGTCCTCGCCGTGCTGCCGGATCTGCTCGAATGGCGAAACGCGCGGCGCACCCACTCGCCCTCCCTGCCCGTCGTGTGCGTCGGTCATAGCCGTATCTCCTCCTATCCTACACTCCCCCGCGCGAGGCCTACGGCGAAGCCCTGTACACTGCAGTGTACGACATGAACAGTACCCAGTTGCCGCGATCTTGCGCTGGGCTAGCTGGCACCGGTTGCCGCGCGAACATCGTGGGCGAAGACGATGGCCTCGTGGATGCCGACGCGCGGGACGACAACCGCGACGTAGCCATCCTCTCGCATGTGGGGCAGCGTCGTCCCGTCACGCGCCAGGTAGACGCGGTCGATATCCTCGTCATCAGATAGGCGCAGTCGTATGGTGACACCGCGCAACGGGGGCGGCGTCTCCAGGGCTTCCACGTGCGCCGGGGCGCGGCGCGCGGCGTGGTAGTTGACGACGTGGACGACGTGGTCGGGCCCGCGCCGCAGCAGGGACACCTCGGCCGTGGCCGGCGCGTCGGTCCTCACCACGGGGCGGGGCAGCAGCAGGTCGAGTAGGCGACCGACCAGCGCGCGGAAGGTCAGATTGCCGTGCCGCTGATAGGCAGCGAAAATCGGGCCGTAAGTAGTCCGGCATGCTCGTGGCCGGGCCGTCGTAGCGGACGCCCATCAGGTCGGCCAGCGCAAAGTCGCCCGCGTCCCGATCCAGCAGCGCCTCGTGGGAGAGCAGCAGCCGGCCGCCGTCGGCCACGTAGGCGCGCAGGCGCTCAACGACCGCGGATGAGGGGGTCCCCTGGTCGGGGACGATCAGCGCCTCGTAGGTCCCGAAGTCGGGGCAGCGCGCCGTGATGACGTCGAATTGGTGATGGAGCTCGAGCAATAGCTTCGCCGCCCCTTCCAGCGCGCCGCTGGCGCCTCTGGCCTCGGCGTGGGTCCCGTCCCCCTCCAACGCCAGGAGGCCGATCCGCGCTACCGCTTCGGCTCCGGCGCAGTAGGCCTCGACGGCCTCGACATCGCCGAGGGCGGCGCCAATGACCTCGTAGACGGCCGGGTTGAGCCGTCCGCGCGGGTGCATCTGGTCGCCGATGGAGACCGCCCCGCCCGCGGCCAGGATGGTGGCGCTCTCGAAGCGCAGCGCGTCCGGGTGCTTGAGCCCGCCCCAGTCGGCCCAGTGGCCCTGGAAACGCCCGGTCATGCCCAGCAGGGGCAGCCCGAAGGTGCGCGCGTAGCGGGACCACAGGGGGTAGAAACCGTAGCCCCACCCGCCCGTAGCCAGCGCCTCGAGTTCAATCTGCGCGTACGCGTCCGCCTCGTCGGCGAAGCGCAGGCTCCAGCGGGAGTTGTAGAAGAGGCCCGCGCGCGGCAGGCGGGCGCGTACGGCCGCCGACATGCGGCGCATGAAGCGGCGGGCGACCAGATTGTTGTGGGCGTCGCGGCGCGCCGGGTCCGCCGGATCGTCGCCGGCCCGCCGCAGGTCGGCCAGGCAAGTGGCGCAGACGCAGCCCTCGGGATCGTACATCACGATGTCGTAGAAGAAGCCGTCGCAGGCGTAGCGGTCCATCAGTTCCTCGGTCTGCGCGGCCAGCTCGTCGGCGTAGGCGGTGTTGACGCACAGCGGGGGGAAGCCGGGTTCCAGCGGCCCCGGCCCAGCGAGCCGCCCGTCCGCGCGCAGTTGCCGCCACTCGGGGTGGCGCGCCGCGGCGTCGACGTCGAAGCCGACCGAGAGGTAGACCGGGCAGCGGATACCGGCCCCGTGGCAGGCGCGGATCTGCTCGCCCAGCAGGTCGAAGCCAAGCGCGGGATGGACCGGGCCGATGCGCGTGGGGTAGTAGTTCATGCCGTGGTGGCACTTGGCGAACACGGTGACCGAGGCGACGTGTGCGGCGCGCAGGGTGTGGGCGAAGTGCTCGGGGTCCCAGTCGGCGCCAATGTCCGGGATGGCCGGCGAGTTGTGGAAATCGAGGTGAACCTGGCGCAGGGGGAAGGCGGCGCCCGTGGCCCTGCCCCAGTCGGGGTGGCCGCTGTCCTCGTGTGTCGTCATGTCCTCGCCTCCGTCAGGATGGCCACGTCGTAGCCTGGTACATCAAAGGATCCCGTCACGACGGTATCGCTCAGGGCGTCGCGGAAGGACCGCGCGACCGTGACCGTGCGCGGCGTCGCGTCGTGGTTGAGCACGACGTACGCCCGCTCCGTCCCGTTGCGGCACGGGACGACCTCGACGCGCGCGTTCTCAGCGACGGCCCGCACGGGGCTTGCCTCGTCCCCCAGGAAGAGGGCCAGTAGGTCGTCGTACAGACGCTGGTCCATCGCCGACGCGACGTAGACTGCCCGCCCCGCGCCGGCCGCGCGCATAGTCACGGCGGGCGCGTCGTGTACAGGTGAGCCCTCGCCGAAGACGGCCAGAGTCTCCGCGCCGATGCTCTGGAGATGGTCATACCAGACACCAGCCGCGTACACGCCGGTGAGCCCGCCGCCCGGACGCGCCTGCACCGGGATGGCGCCCGTGTCGCGGCGCGGTTCGCCCCACGCCGCGGCGTCCTTGCCCATCAGCTCCTTGGGCGGCGCCCCGACGCCAGTGAGGCTGCCCCACTCGACGCGCTCCACTCCGAAGAGGTCCCGCAGCAGGTAGGGCGGTCGCACGGGCGGCGCCACGTGGTCGCGGTCCAGCGTCGCCGTCAGCATCGTGGCGATCAGGACGCCGCCACCGTCGACGTAGGCCCTCAAAGCTCCGGCCAGCGACTCGTCCATCAGCCGTAGCAGCGGCGCGACCACAACGCGGTAGCGTCCCAGATCCGACCCATCGTGGACGACGTCGGCGGCGCGGCCTAGCCGCTGGACCGCGGCGTAAAACATGTCCGCCTGGGCGCGGTAGCGCAGGCCGGCGCCGGGCGGGTTGAAGTCGAGCGAGACGTTGGCGTCCGCGTCGAGCAAGATGGCCACGTCGTTGTCGTGGCGCAGCCCGTCCAGCAACGGCGCCAGGCGGCCGACCTCGGCCCCCATGCGGGCCACGACATCGTAGCGCGCGTTGGGCTCCCCGTCGTGGTCCAGGATGCCGCGCCAGTACTGCTCACCGCCGAAGCGACCGGTGCGCCAGCGGAAGTACAGGATCAACTCGGCCCCATGGGCGACGGACTGCCAGGCCCACAGGCGGCTGCGCCGCGGGTCGTCGGCCGCCTCGCCCATCGGCGAGCCGCTCTGTTGCTCCAGCATCCAGTAGCGGGCGCCCTGCTCCTTGTAGCCGCGGGCCACGGCGTGCAGCAGCGCCATCGTCGCGGGGTGCGGGTCGGCGGCGAACTGGCTGGGATAGAGGTCCCAGCCCACCACGTCGAGCGTCTCGAACAGCGCGCGGCCGTCGATGGCGTCGCCGCCCGCGAACATGTGGCACACGTTGGTGGTGATGCGCTGTTGTACCCCCGCCGCGCGCAGCGCCCTCTCCTGAGCGCGCAGGTAGCGCACGTTGACGTCGGAGAAGTAGCGCTGCGAGTCCAGCAGCAGGCCGGGGTTGTGCAGATCCTGGCCGCGGCGGGGAATGGGCGCGTCGTCGACGTCAATGAATTCGTTGCCGCCGAAGACAAGGCCCAGGCGCCGGTTAAGCTCGCCAACGGAGCCATACTTGTCGCGCAGCCAGGCGCGGAAGCCGGCCAGGCATACCTCGCAGTAGCAGCGCGTGCCGTACATGCCCAGTTCGTTGTCGATCTGGAAGCCGATCACGCCTGGGTGGCCGGCGTAGCGCGTCCCCAGAGCGGCCGCGATGCGCTCTGACCGCTCGATGAAGTAGGGGTGGTTGACGCAGCATAGGCTGCGCCCGCCCGCCTCCCAGCGCCGTCCGTCCTCGTAGACCTGGCGGCAGTCGGGGCAGCCGGGCCGCGGGACCACCAGCCACACCGGCGGGCCGGCCGTGGGCGTGCCCAGCAGCACCCCGATGCCCTCCGCGTTGAGGACAGCGATGGCCTGGTCGAGCCAGGCAAAGTCATAACGGTCGGGCGCCGGCTCCATGCGGCGCCAGGCGAACTCGCCGAGCCGCGCCACATTGAAGCCGGCCTCGCGCATCAGGCGCGCGTCGATCGCCCAGCGATCCTCGGGCCAGTGCTCGGGGTAGTAAGCGGCGCCGTATCTCATGCGTTCTATCTCCTCCGTATCCATCCGTGAGGTGAGACCAGGCATGTCGCACGCGATTCATCACATGTTGGATATGGTACTCCCGACGGGGTGAGGCTGTCAACGCCGCGGCGCCCCTGAAATCAGGCGGTTGGTCGCTGCCCGCACGCCATAAACCGCGCCCATTCATCCAGAAACATACGATAAACACCTCCATCGCCCAGCATGCCCCAGATGTGGGGTTGCCTGAAGCCCCCTCTCCCAGGCGCCGAGCCGGCCGTCACGCGGCCGCCAGCAACTGTAGTTCACTACGGCAAACGTCAACGTATGCGTAGGGATGACAGTCCGAAAGTCTTCCTGCCGCGATGGCGCACCCTCGCCTTGAAAACGTGCTCGGAGCCGTCGCGAAGATCAATCCTGTACAGAACCATTCAACTATGTGCAGCACGACTCCTCCCCGAGGCTTGGTCGGCCAGTGCAGACGGCCTGATTGGCGTGTGAGGCGCACGCTTTTCGTCTCACCCTGGTACCACCCCAGTAAACCGTGGTCATGCAACGGCCTCCGTGGCGGGTGGTTTGGCTCACGCCCGCGCCGCCCGCGCCGCCCGCGCCCGTCCCGCCTCATCGGTCTGGCGTGGCGCAGGCGCATCCGTCACGGGGAGGACGCGGTAGCGCAGCATCTCCTCCATGGTCCAGACGTGGTCGGTCAGGCCGGCGGCCATGGCCGGGGTGCGTTCTTGCCACGTGCGTCCCCCGAGGGCACGGAGGCGGAGGCTCTCGTGGGGCCAGCAGACGTTGTAGGCTGTGCCGACGAGCCACATGCCGCTGGGCAGCAGCGCCGCACCGTGGGCCAGGCGTCGTCCGCGCCGGGTCAGGGGCGCCAGCGCGGCCCGGAACGTGGCATTGAGCCGTTCGATGGACGACGTGTTGATCTGCGTCCCGCCCTTGGTCCGCGTGATGGCGCCCGCGACGGCCTCCGCCGTTCCGAAGACGACGCGCCGGGTGACGTCCACCAGGCGCCGCCCTTTGTGACTCTTGACCACCTGCGCCAGCAAGAGCGTCTCGGGCAGCACCAGACGCGGGCGACCGGGCCACCCCGTGCGCACGGCCACCCGGAACACCGTGCGCGCCGCACCCACGTAGGCGGCGAACCCGTCGACGCAGAGGAGGAGGGCCGTGCTCGCGGCGCAGGCGGCCACCCGCCGCAGCGTCGCCGTGACCAAAGCGCCGTCGCGCGTCGGGCTGAGGTCCCCACCCAGCCACAGCCGCGACGGGACCGCCAGGGCCATCGCTTGCCAGACGCGCCCCTTGCACACCTTGACGCAGATCTCATCGGCTTGCACCTGGCCCAGGTCCACCTGCCCCGTCTCCACCGTCACCGCATGCACCCGCGCCGCGTGCGTCCCGTCCGGCGCAGCCACGCCGCCACCGTCCGCTCGTCGAGGCCGAAGGCGGCCACGATCGCCTGCGGCGGGCAGCCGTGGCACAGCAGCGTCCCCACCACCACCATCAGCTCCACCGGGTGGTGCAACCGGTAGAACGCCGTCCCCCGCGTCGCCGCGAACGTGCCCCGGCAGGTCTTGCAGCGGTACCGCCGCTCCTTCTGGCTATGAATCTGACTGTTCTCCTGCCCCTGCTGCCCCTTGTCAGGGCAGTCACAGTTCGGGCAAAATACACAATGTGGGTCTATGCGTCCTGCGCTCCTGGCCGTGTGAGCAAGACACGGCTACCTGCCGCATGCCGCATGCCGCATGCCGCATGCGGCCCGTTCCTGTCACTATCCCTCTCCTCCACGGTTTAGTGGGGTGGTACCGCGGCGTGAGCGTAGGCGGAAATATCTCTATAGAGCGAGGACTGCAACAGCGCCGGGGAGCGACGACACGGCGATACCACCACCGCGCATCGCCGCCATCCCTTAAATGAACTAGACCATTTGTCGTGGGAAATCTGGTTCATTTTGTCGAAGGCAACGCGCCCGCCACGCCCTACCATAATGATGTCGGGGGCGGTGAGCAGCAACTCCACTCCACTCGGACCCCCATTCTCTGGCCAGATGGCGCTCCTGGGAGCAGCAACGTGCTTACCCGGCCGACGTTACTGACCGTTCTCATGCACCGGAGCAGGCCTGACCATCATTGTGCCAGGAGAGAGGGTCGGCTTTAACATAACACGGCGGACAAGGGAGGCGCGGACGCCGCAGCTTCAGCAAGGCGCTGTAGCGCTCGGACGTTGATGACGATATAGGTAAGGGTGTTGAGGGTCTGGACGGAGCG
>JAABUX010005150.1_pt1 | contig 16184 bp, 14 predicted proteins | sample 5561851 | NCBI WGS metagenome assembly JAABUX01 (sample SAMN10711883, study PRJNA513361) | rock metagenome | isolation source: Antarctica rocks | place: Antarctica: Victoria Land, Richard Nunatak red sandstone | collected 2016-01-03 | reverse complement strand
GCGACGCGTCCAGGTGCCGAATGCCACCGAACCAAGTCGCGAATGTCGATGAATCCATGGCCGACCTCTCCCACCCGCAGCCTCGCAGCGTCACAGATCGCAACAGGCTTTGCAATAAGAGCGAAAACAAATGACCAGCGCGATCCGGTCTCCCGATGGCCAGCACGGCGTCATCGTGCTGCATGCGTTCGGCGGCTACCGCGAGGCCGAGTTCCTGGACGATCCGGAGGTGATCGAGAGGCTGGTCGCCAACGGTGAAGGCTGGCGCGTAATGGACGCCATCCAGCTGGATGACGTCCCCAGGCGCGATATCAGCCGCGGATGAACTCGAGCAGGTCCTTGGTGAGGCGGTCCTTCTCGGTCATGAACAGGCCGTGCGGAGCGCCCGCATACTCCTTGTAGATCGAGCCCTCGATGCCGGCGGCCGCGGTCTTGCCGGCGATCCCGGCCGGTACGGTCACATCGGCATCGCCGTGGATGACCAGGGTCGGGATGGTGAAGGCGGCAAGATCGGGACGGAAGTCGGTCTCGGAGAAGGCGCGCACGCAATCGACCGTCGCGATTGGCGAGGCCTGCAACGCCATCCACTGGCTCCAGTCCAGCACTTCGCTCGATACCGGCGAGGTCAGGAGGCCGACGCCGTAGAAATGCTTGGCGAACGTCGTCAGGAAGTGCGGCCGGTCGGCTTCCAGGCCGCTGACCATCTGGTCGAACACGCTGTGATCGGCACCGTCCGGATGGTCCGCTGTCTTGAGCAGCATCGGCACCACCGACGCGACCAGCACCGCCTTGGCGATGCGCGCCGCCCCGTGACGGGACAAATAGCGGGCGATCTCGCCGCCGCCCATGGAGAAGCCGACCAGCGTCACACCCTGCAGGTCGAGCCCGTCGAGCAGCGCCTTGAGGTCGTCGGCCAAGGTGTCGTAGTCGTAGCCGCCGGAAGGCTGGTCCGAACGGCCGAAGCCGCGCCGGTCATAGGCGATGCAACGCAGGCCCTGCCTCGCGAGCGGGGCCATCTGGTATTCCCACATGTCGGCATTCACCGGCCAGCCATGGATGAACACCACCGTGCTGCCGGCGGCTGCGTCGGCGGTGCCCCGGCTCTCGGTGCACCAGTCCTTGTAGAACAGGCTCACATCATCCTGGGTCTTGATATACGGCATTGATCCCTCCGGGCATCGGCTTGCCGGCTAAACGGGTGCCTCGCGACGCGGTTCCGCACCATGGCGTGATGCGGCGTGGCGGCAACCCATGCGGTGGTCCCCTGTTCTGCGCTGGCAGACAGGAGAAACCCGATGACGGACGACCCGCGCAGGCTCTATCCGACCCCGCCGTTCGGCAAGCAGCATATCGAGCCGCCCGGCGAGAGCGCCGAGATGAGGCCGCCGCCGGACCATGGCGAGGAAAGCTACAGGGGCTCCGGCAAGCTCGACGGCCGCGTCGCCCTGATCACCGGCGGCGACTCCGGCATCGGCCGCGCGGTCGCGATCGCCTTCGCGCGCGAGGGTGCGGACGTGGCGATATCCTATCTCGACGAGAGCAGGGACGCCCAGGAGACCATCGGCTGGATCGAGAAGGCAGGACGCCGTGCGCTGGCGCTGGCGGGCGACATCACCGACCGCGCCTTTTGCCGTTCGCTGGCGCAGTCCGTGGTCGACCGCCTCGGCCGTCTCGACATCCTGGTCAACAACGCCGCCTTCCAGCGGAGCCATACGGCGTTCGAGGACATCGACCCGGACGAGTGGGAACGCACCTTCGCGACCAACGTGCACGCGATGTTCAACCTGACGCAGACGGCGGTGAAGCACATGCGGCCCGGTGGCGCAATCATCAACACCACCTCGATCAATGCCGACATGCCGCTGCCGACGCTGCTCGCCTACAACGCCACCAAGGGTGCGATCTCGAACTTCACAGGCGGCCTCGGACAGTTGCTGGCCAAGCAGCACGGCATCCGGGTGAACGCGGTGGCGCCGGGGCCGATCTGGACTCCGCTGATCCCGGCGACGATGGACCCGGAAGACGTCGACAGCTTCGGCGGCCAGACGCCGCTCGGACGTCCCGGCCAGCCCGCCGAACTCGCCGCCGCCTACGTGCTGCTGGCTTGCAGCGACTCCAGCTACATGAGCGGCGCCGTCATCCCGGTCACCGGCGGCAAGCCGATCCTGTAGACCGGACCAGACTCGAGCGGGATCATCGCGCGATCCCGTTCGACCGACCTGAAGCCGGCACCATACCGACGCTCTTAACTGCGGTTTAAACTCTTCGGCGCAGGATCAGGATCACACCTGATCAAGGCCGCGAACGCCGGATGAACGTTGCCCTTCCCGCTGATCCTCGCACGGTCGTCGCACGCTTCCGCGCGGGTCGCACGTGCCAGTCCTGACCGGCCTGATCAGGCAGATATTCGATCGCACTTTCTACCTGGCCGCTAATCCGGACGTGGCCGCCGCCGGCTGCGATGCGCTTGAACACTTCCTCGATCACGGCCTCATGGAAGGCCGGTCGCCGCATCCGGCATTCGATCCCGCCTTCTACGCGGCCCTGATGCCGGCCGGCTCCGCATCGGCCTCGTTCCTGCACTACCTGCATCATGGGGCGGTCGACCCTCTCGATCCGCATCCCCTGTTCGATACGGCGCACTACGTCGCGCAGATCGAGGCAGGAACCTTGTCCGGGCAACTGCCGCTGCTGCATTTCCTGACCGTGGGCACTCGTGCCGGATTGTCGCCGAACCCGTTGTTCGACGCGGCCTACTACCGGCGCGTCAACCGTCTCGGCAACGCCCACCCGCGTCATCCGCTGCTGCACTATATCGAGACCGGATGGCAACGAGGCTGCCGGACGCACCCGCTGTTCGACCCGGAGCATTACCGCAGGGTGCGGCCGGACATCGCGGCGGCCGGCGTCGATCCGCTCGCCCACTACCTGCGACACGGCAGGCATGAAGCGGCATCCACGCACGAACTGTTCGACGCACCGTACTACCGCACGGTGCTCGCGGGGCAGCAGGCCGCACTCGATGCCGTCGACGCGATCGGACCCGTCATTCACTACGCGATGCATGCGGGCGGTGTCCTGCCGTCGCCGCATCCCCTCTTCCACCGCGCATTCTACGCGCGCAACCACTGCCGCTCGGCCGAAGATGGCGAGCGGGACAAGGGCGGATGCCCGGACCCGTTCCTGCATTTTCTCGAACATGGCTTGCCGGCGGGTCACGATCCGCACCCGCTGTTCGACGGCGCCTTCTATCGGCGGCGCTATCCGGACGTCGCATCGCACGGGGATCCGCCGTTCCTGCACTTCATCCGCCACGGCGCGCGCGAGGGACGCGCGCCGAACGCCTGCTTCGACCTCACCGCCTACCGGTCCGGCCAGCAGACCGTGCCGGCCCACTTCCCGGGCCCGGCCCACTTCCCGGACCCGGCCTGGGCGGGCAAGCCCAGGATCGCAATGGCGCGGGCGACCGGATCTTCGCGATCGCGACGCGCGGCCGACGCGGGCGTGCCGACAGGTTCCCGGTGATCGGCCGGAACGATCAGCCGGAACAACCTGTCCTACTTGATCACCGCGAGCTTGCTGCGGTCGATGGTCACCGCGACCGCCCCGACCAGCATCAGCCCGAACACCGATTGCTGGGCGAAGATGTTCACGCCGAGGAAGGTCATGCCGAGCTGCACGATCGAGATGATCAGCGCGCCCATCGCCGTGCGCCCGATGCCGCCGAGCCCGCCGGTGATCGCCGTGCCGCCGACGATCACCGCCGCGATCGCCGGCAGCAACTGCTCGTTGGCGAGGCCCGGCGATCCGCTCGACATGCGGCAGCCCAGGATGGCGCCCGCGATCGCCGCCAGCATCCCCGATGCCGCGAACGCCATGATCTTGACCCGGTCGACGTTGATCCCCGCGGCGATCGCGCCCGCCTCGCCGGCTCCCACCGCGATGCTGTAGCGCCCGAAGCGGGTGTAACGCAGCACCACGAAGCCGATCGCCGCGATCCCGGCGGCAAGCAGGAACACCGCCGGCAGCCCGAGCGCCGAGCCGTTCAGCCAGGCCGTGTAGCGCCGCGCCGCCTCCCCGATGGTGATGGTCCGCCCGTCGGCCAGCAGCAGCGCCACGCCTGCCGCCACGCCGCCGGTCGCCAGCGTGGCGATGAAGGACGGCACCCGCAGCTTCACGTGCACGGCCCCGCTCGCCAGCCCGAACAGCAGCCCGGTCAGGACGACAAGCACGAATGCGAGCGGCCCGACGCGCGGCAGCATCTGCGCCAGCACCACGCTGCCGAGCGACGCCACCGCCTGGATCGAGAGGTCGATCCCGCCCAGCAGGATCACGAACATCACGCCGGCGGCCAGCACGAACAGGCTCGACATGTCGGACAGCACGACCGAAAGCGTGTTGCGCGACGCGAACCCGGGCGCCACCGCCGCGAGCACGGTGCAGAGCGCCAGCAGCAGCGCCAGCGGTGCGATGTCGCGCAGCCGCGCCAGCCATTCCGTCATGCCGTCTCTCCCGGACATCGTCGAGCGTGCCGTCACACCATGTGACGCACGAGGTCCACCTGCGCCGGCTTGCTCCCGGCGGCGGCGTCGAAGCGCGCCGTGATGGTGCCGTCGCGCATCACCAGCACCGTGTGCGACAGCCCGATCAGCTCTTCCAGCGTGTCCGAGATCAGCAGGATGGCGATCCCCGCCGCCGACAGCTCGCGGATCAGCTCGTAGACCTCCTCCTTGGCGCCGACATCGAGCCCGCGCGTCGGGTGGTCCAGCACCAGGATGCGCGAGCCCGCCGTCATCCAGCGCGCCAGCACCACCTTCTGCTGGTTGCCGCCGCTGAGCTTGCGGCACGCGACATCCACGTCCGGCGCCTTGATGCGCAGCCGCTCGAGCCAGTGCTGCGCCACCTCGCGCTCGCGCCGGTAGTCGATCAGCACGCCGCCGCGCATCACCCGCTCCAGGCTCGGCAGGCTGATGTTGGCGGCGATCGAGAGGAACATCACCAGCCCCTCGACCCGGCGCTCGCGCGGAATGGTGCCGATGCCGCGACGCACCGCCTCCTGCGGCGACCGCAGCCGCGCCGGCATGCCGCCGACCTCGATCCGCCCGGCCGTCGCGCGCTGGAAGCCGCCCAGGCAGCGCGTCACCTCCTCCTTGCCGGAGCCGAGCACGCCGGCGATGCCGACCACCTCGCCGGCATGCAGCGCGAGGTCGACGTCATGGAACTGCCCGGCCACCTGCAGCCCGTGCGTCCGCAGCAGCACCTCGTGTCGCGGCGGTACCTGGCTCGCTTCTTTGTAGTACTCGGTCTGCAGGCTGCGCCCGACCATCTGCCGGTGCAGGTCCGATACCGCGACCTCGCCGCTCGAATGCTCGCCCACCACGCGGCCGTCCTTCATCACCACGGTGCGGTCGCTGACCCGCAGCACCTCGTTCAGCCGGTGCGAGACGAACACGAAGCTGGCCCGCGTGCGCAGCGCCCGTATCCGCGAGAACAGCATCTCCACCTCGGCCTGGTTGAGCACCGAGGTCGGCTCGTCCAGCAGGATCAGCAGTTGCCGCCGGGTGCGGTCCTCCAGCGTCAGGCACTTCGCCAGCTCGACCATCTGGCGCGCCGCGAAGCTCAGCTCCGAGGTCCGCGCGCCGACGTCGATGTCGACCCCGATCTTCTCGAGCTGCGCCCGCGCCGCCTTGTGCAGCCGCCCGCGCATGATGGTGCCGAAACGGATGAAGCGGCCTTCCTGGCCGAGATAGATGTTCTCGGCGACGCTCATGTTGAGCAGCAGCGACTGCTCCTGGAACACCATGCCGATGCCGTGCTCGGCAGCGTCCTGCGCGCCATGCAGCCGCAGCGGCTCGCCGTCCAGGCTCAGGCTGCCGCTGCTCGGCCGCACCGTGCCCGCGAGGATGCGCATCAGCGTGGACTTCCCCGCGCCGTTCTCGCCGATCAGCCCCAGCACCTCGTTCGCGCGCACCTCGACATCGACGTCGTGCAGGACGCGCAGGCCGCCATAGGCCTTCGACACGCCGCGGGCGGCCAGGAACGCACTCACTTCACGATCCGCAGGATCCTGCGGTCCAGCGTCAGCGCCACCGCCGCGATGATCATCAGCCCCTGCACCGTCTCCTGCACGTAGGGCGAGATGCCGAGCAGGATCATGCCGTTGCCCAGCACGGTCACGATCAGCACGCCGACCAGCGTATTCATCACGCCGCCCTCGCCGCCGGTCAGCGCGGTGCCGCCGACCACAACCGCCGTCACCGCCGCGAACAGCCGCCCGTCGCCGATCACCGCGTTCGCCTGGCCGAGCTGGGCCGCGGCCACGATGCCCGCCAGCGCGTAGAAGAACCCCGCCAAGGTGAACGCCGCGACGCGCACCCGCCGGACGCTTATGCCGGACAGCTCCGCGATCTCCTCCGCCCCGCCGACCGCCACGATGTGCCGGCCCAGCCGGGTGCGGTATTGCACGAACGCCCCGAACAGCAGGGCCAGCCCCGCCACCCAGACCGGCACCCCCGCCAGGCGCCCGAGCGCCAATCCGCGCAGGTTCATGTCGGTGAGCCGCACCGCCGAGCCGCCGAGCATCCAGGTAGCGGCGCCGAGGCAGATGAACCACATCCCGAGCGTTGCCATGAACGAGGGGATGCGCAGCAGCGTCTGCGCCAGCCCGTTGATCAGCCCGGCGAGCATCGTGATCGAGATCGCCGCCAGCGCCGCCAGCCAGCCCAGGTCGTGGCCGTTGCTGTCGTTCGCCCCCAGCAGCACCAGCACCGTCGCCGACACCGCGACCATGCCCTCCACGGAGAGGTCGATGCTGCCGAGCAGGATGATCAGCGTCTCGCCGATGCCGATGATCAGCGGCACCGAGGCCATGCTGGCGATACGCACCAGGTTGCGCTCGGCGACGAAGCGCGGGTTGGCCAGCGCGAGCCCCACGCACATCGCCAGCAGCACCAGCACCGGAGCGGCGCTGCGCCAGCCTTGCAGCCGCCTGCCGAACGGCCGGGATGGCCGTGCCCGCGAGGGCGGAGCCGCGCGTGCGGCGGCGCCCTCGGCGGCGTTCATCGCGACACGGCCACCTCGCTGCCGCGCAACGGCCCCGATATGTTGCTCCAGAGGTCGTCGTAATCCAGCACCGGATGCGACTGCACGTCGTTCCTGATGTACTCGTCCACGTTGTCCCGTGTGATCAGCATGGTCTTGCCGTAGAACTGCCGATGAAGCGGCGGCTCCTTGGCGGGATCGAACTTGCCCATCTTGGCGTGGTAGCCGATCGACAGCCCCACGCCGCCCTGCCACCACGGGTTCGAGGTCAGCGTGCAGGCGAACTCGCCGCTCTTGACCCCGTCCACCGCGGTCTTGATCGCGTCGATGCCGACGATCGGCACCTTGCCGGCCGAGCCTGCGGCCCGCAGCGCCTCCAGCGCACCGGTGGCCATGTCGTCGTTGGCCGCCCAGATGCCCTTGATGTCGTCGCCGAAGCGCGTCAGCAGCCCGTTGGTGATGTTGTAGGCGTTGGTCGCCTTCCAGTCCGCGACCTGGAAATCGAGCAGCTTGATGTCCGGGTTCGCGGCCAGCGCCTGCTGCAGCCCCTGCTTGCGCTCGATCGCCGCGGTGTTCGAGATCAGGCCGCCGATCCCGACGATGCCGCCCTTGCCGCCGATCGCCGTGAACAGCCGCTCGGCGATCAGCTTGCCGCTGGCGACGCCGTCGAACCCGATATAGCTGACATAGTACGGATTGAAGTTCTCCGGCAGCAGGTCGGCCGGCTTGTTCCACTGCGTCACCACGTAGGCGCCCGCCTTCGCGCAGGCCTCCACGATCGGCCGCGCGTCCGGGGTGTCGTTCGGGTCCGAGTTCAGCACCATGTTGCCGCCGGTGCGGGCCAGCATCGCGCGTATGTCCGAGATGCCCTTCTCGCTGTTGCCTTCCGAGACCAGCACCGTGTGCTGCAATCCCGCCGCCTTGGCGAAGGCGTCCGCACCCTGCTTCCACACCGCATGATACGGGTTTGACAGCGACCGTATCGAGGTCACCAGCATCGGCGCTCCCGCGGCCGGCGAGCGGACCGGCCAGGCCGCCGCCAGCAGTCCGGCCCCGGCACCCGCGAGCACCTGCCGTCTGCCAATTCCATCACTGTTCATGGAACATCCTTCCCTCGGCGCCGGTTGATCCGGCTTGCGCCCATGCTGCGACATTACGCCATCGCATGACAACCGCCTCACCGGAGGGCGAGCCGTTCGCCGACCGTCGCCGCGGCGCCTGCGGTTCAGAAACCGAGGTTCTGCGGTCCGAACGAGTGCGGCAGCAATGCGCCGAGCGTGTCCTGCATCAGCAGGTTTCCGTGCGCGTCGACCATGCGTATCACCGCCTCGGGCCCCGCGAACTCGCGGATCTTCTGGCGGCAGCCGCCGCAGGGAGGACAGGGCGCCGGACCCACTGCTGCGATGACCAACTCGGTGATCTGCCTGCCGCCGGCCAGCACCATCGCCGAGATCGCGCCCGCTTCCGCGCAGACACCCTGCGGGTAGGCCGCGTTCTCGACGTTGCAGCCGGCATGGATGGCGCCATCGGCGCAGCGCAGCGCGGCGCCGACCAGGAAGCGCGAGTACGGCGCATGCGCACGGTGCCGCGCCGCCACCGCGGCTTCGATAAGCGCATCGGTCATGCCGGCAAGCCTGCTGGATCGCACATGGGCGATGATATGGACCGCATGGCCGCTTGGACAGGGGGCGGCGGCCCCGATATCGTGGGACCATGTGCTCCGCTGCCCTGCATCCCTCGATCGCCGCCAGCCCGACCGAAGCCGACCCGGGCATGGCGGAGCTGCTCGCGCGGCGTCCGCAGCTCTCGATGCGGCCGACCGCCGGCCTGATGCTGGAGGAGGTGCCGCTGCATGCCATCGCCGACGAGCTGGGCACGCCGGTCTGGGTGACCAGCGCCGGCACGCTGCGCCGGCGCTATCGACGCCTGCGTGCCGCCCTGGACGAGGCCGGCCTGGATGCCGCCGTGCATTACGCGGTCAAGGCGAACGACAACCTGGCCGTGCTGCGCGTGCTGTCGGCGGAGGGAGCCGGCGCCGACGTGGTCAGCGGCGGCGAGCTGCAGCGAGCGCGCGCGGCGGGGATCGACGCCTCGCGCATCGTGTTCTCCGGCGTCGGCAAGTCGGCCGACGAGCTGCGGCTCGCGCTGGACGAGGGGGTCGGCCAGATCAACGTCGAGAGCGCCGAGGAGATCGAGATGCTCGCCGCCCTCGCGCACGGCGGCGGCCGCCGCGTGCGCGTGGCACTCCGGGTCAACCCCGACATCGACGCGGGCACCCACGCCAAGATCACCACCGGCCGGGCCGACAACAAGTTCGGCATCGCCTATCGCGACGTCGTGTCGCTGTATGCCCGCGCCACCGCCTCGCCCGGACTGGAGCCGGTCGGGCTGGCGGTGCATATCGGCAGCCAGATTGCCTCCGCGGCTCCGTTCCGCGCCGCCTACGAGCGGATCGCGGCACTGGTGCACGGGTTGCGCGAGAGCGGCCAGGCGGTCTCCGTGGTGGATTGCGGCGGCGGCCTCGGCGTCAGCTACCGCGACGAGGACGAAGGCTCGCCGCGCGCCCTGGCGGGGGCGATCCGGGCGACGCTGGGGACACTCGGCGTCCGCCTGGTGGTGGAGCCGGGACGCTGGCTGGCGGCACCCGCGGGCGTGCTGGTCAGCTCGGTGCTGCTGGTCAAGCGTGCGGCCGACGGATCCCCGCCCTTCGTCGTGCTCGACAGCGCGATGAACGACCTGCTGCGTCCCAGCCTCTACGAGGCCTGGCACGGGCTGCTGCCGCTCTCGGCACGGCTCGCGGCCGCACCGCCGGCGCCGGTCCACGTGGTCGGACCGGTCTGCGAGACCGGTGACACGTTCGCCCGCGATCGCCTGTTGCCGCCGCTGCAGCGGGGCGACAGGGTGGCAATCCTCGACACCGGAGCCTACGGCGCGGTCATGAGCTCGACCTACAACGCGCGTCCCCTCGCCGCCCAGGCGCTGGTCGACGGTGGCCGCTGGACCTGCATCCGGCCCCGCCAGCCCGCCTGCGCGCTCTGGCGCGACGAGATCGTCCCGGAGTGGCTGCGATGACGCGGGATTTGCGGCAGCCGGTACGCGACCAGGCGCTGCCACCTGGCCAGGCGTTGCCACGCACGAGGCTGCGCGCCGCCCGCATCCTGCGTGTGGAAGGCTGCTGGCCGATCCTGCTGCCGGCACTGGCGGCGCTGTGCGGGTTCGCGGTCCTCGCCCTGTTGCTGCTGCCGCAGCGGCTGCCGTTCTGGCTGCATCTGCCGCTGGTGCTTCTGCTGGGGGCGTTCGTCGCGAGCCGCATCTGGCATGCCCTGCGCCGCACGGCACCTGCTTCCGGTGCGGCGATCGACCGCCGCATCGAGCAGCGCTCGGCCCTGCGTCACCGGCCGCTGCAGACGCTTCTCGACCGGCCGGCAGGGCCGGCGCCGGACGCGGTCCAGCAGGCCGTCTGGCAGGCGCATCGCGAGCGCACCCTGGCAAGCCTGCACCGGCTGCGGGCGGGAACGCCGCGTCTCGGGCTGCTCGAGCACGATGCCGGCCGCCTGAGCCTGCTGCTGCTCCCGGTCCTGCTGCTGGCCTGGATCGTGGCCGGAAGCGCCGCGCCGAATCGGCTCGCCTCCGGATTCCTGCCGGGCCTGTTCGAGCCGCCCGGTCCGGCACCCTGGATGCAAGCCTGGATCACGCCGCCGGACTATGCCCGCATGGCCCCGGTGTTCCTGACCGACCCGCACGGCGAGACGACGATGCCGTTCGGCTCGGTGCTGCAGGTCAGCCTGATCGGCCTGCACGGCGCACCGCGACTGGCCGCACGCGACCTCGATCCCGCTCATCCGGCATCCGGCACGCAGCTCACCCGCCTGTCCGAGGGAAGCTGGAGCTTCAGCCGCACCCTCGAGGGCAGCACCAGCTTCTCCCTGCGCGGTAACGGCCGTGTGCTCGCCGACTGGACCATCCGCATCGCGCCGCTGCCGGCGACCGTGCTGGCCTGGGACGGCGTGCCCGGCGCCGCCACGGGCTCCGCCGAACCCTGGCGCACCCGCCTGCCCTGGCGGGTCGGGCATCCGTACGGGCTGAACGCCCTGGCGGCCGGGATACGGCTGGCCGCTCCCACGCCGGCTGCCAGGCCGGGCTACGCTTCCGGGATGCTGCAGCCGCTGCAGGTGTCGATCCCGCTCGCGCCCGGAACGCGCCAGGCGCGCGGCGCGGCGCTTGCCGATCTGTCGGCCGATCCACGCGCCGGCGAGGCGGTGATAGCCCGTCTGGTGGCCACCGACGTCACCGGCAGGACCACGCAGGGCCCGGAGGCCCGCTTCACGCTGCCGGTGCGGCCGTTCCGCAACCCGCTCGCCCGCGCCGTGCTGGACATGCGCAAGCGCGTGGCGCTGGGCCGGGAGAGCCGCAGCGACGGCGCCGACGACCTGCAGGCGCTGGCGGAGGCGCCGGGCCAGTTCGCCAGCGACACCGGCATGTTCCTCAACTTCGCCAGCATCGCCGCCCTGCTGCGCGAGGACGACGTCTTCGATGGACCCGCCGTCGAGGAGGCGACCGGGCGGCTGTGGGAATTGGCGCTGGCACTCGAGGACGGGCTGCACAACGACCGGCCGGGCACGCGCGCCGCGGCCGACGTGCGGGCCGCCCGAGAGTCTGTCGCCGAGCAGCTCGAACGCATGCGCCAGCTCGGCGAGAAGGGACAGTCCGGCAAGGAGCAGTCGGAGCTGGAACGGCGCATCCAGGCCCTCTCGCAGGCGGTCGCGCGACGCATGCAGGCGCTCGCCCAGCAGGCGCAGCGCGAGCATACCGTCGTCCCGCCGATGCCGGATGCGCGGATGCTGAGTGGCGGCGACCTCGACAAGATGATGCAGCAGATGCGCGACGAGGCCGCGCACGGCCATGCGCAGGAGGCAATGCAGCAGCTGGCGCAGATGCAGTCGATGCTGGACCGGATGCGCGCCGCCACCCCGCAGGACCTGCAGAGCATGCAGGAGCAGGCCGAGGCGCAGCGCCAGATTCACGAGCAGACCGAGGCGCTGCAGGACCTGGTCCGGCGGCAGTCGGCCCTGCTCGACCAGACCCAGTCGCGCCGCAACGCCCGCGACAAGGACGTCCGCGAGCAGAACCTCGCCACCGGGATAGACCCGCAGGCGCAGGAGCTGCTGCGCCGGCTCGGCATCCCGCAGCCGGGGGACGACAACTTCCAGATGCCGGGCCAAATGCCGGCCCCGGGATCGGCGCCGGGGGACGGGATGCCGCCCGACGAGCAGGAGGCCGGCCATGCGCCGGACGCTCTGCCCTCCGGTGGAAGCACCGATGCGCCGGAGAACTTCGCCCCGAACCCGGCGAACGATCCCGCGCGTCGAGCCCGCGAGCGGGCGTCGCACGAGGCCGCCGAGCAGGCGCGTGCCGCGCAGCAGCGCCAGGACACGCGCGTGCAGCACAGCCTCACCCGCGCGCTGGACGAGCTCGGGCAGGAATTCAAGGCGCTGAGCGGCGCGCAGCCAGGCGGCTTCGACGACGCCAAGCAGGCGATGGGCAGCGCGCGCGCGGCACTGGCGAAAGGCCAGGACCAGCCCGCGCAGGACGCGCAGCAGCAGGCGCTGGCCGATCTGCAGAAAGGCGCCAAGCAGATGCAGCAGGCGCTTGCCTCGGGTCGCGGCGGTGCGGCGATGCTGATGCCGGGCGCGTCCGGCGAGGGTGGCGGCGGCCAGCCCGCCGACCAGGGGCAGGACGGGACGGCGGACGACGGCGCGACCGGTCCGCGTGATCCGCTCGGCCGGCCGGTTGCCGGCGGACCGCATGCCGACGACGGCGATACCCACGTTCCTGACAAGGCGGAGCAGATGCGCGCACGCGAGATCGAACAGGAACTGCGCCGCCGCGACACCGACCGGACCCGCTCGCCGGACGAGCTGAACTACCTGGAACGCCTGCTCAAGCCGTTCTGAGCCGCCGGCGGCCGCTCGGGCCGATCCAGGCCGGCATCCGTGTCGACTATCATTTCGTTATCAAACCGGCGTCGGATGCGCCTATGGTCGTCCTCGATCGGAGACCTGGATGACGAAAATGGCCGATGTCGATACGTGACCGCCTGCGGGCGGCGACGCGGGACGCGCACGAGAGGGTCGACCGGCGCTTCAGCGGATACGACCTCGGCAAGCCGCTGGACTACCGGTGTTTCCTCGAGGCGCATCACGCGGTGCTGCCAGGCTGCGAGCGCGCGCTGGAAGCGTCCGCGGCCGGTCGCCTGATCGATGACTGGGCTCGCCGCGTGCGCACCCCGGCCCTGCTCGCGGATCTCGACTGCCTCGGCGGCACGCAGGCGCGCGCTGCCCCCGCGGGGCGGCGGCTCGCACCGGCGGCGGCGTTCGGCATGCTGTATGTCCTCGAAGGGTCCCGGCTGGGCGGCGCGATACTGGCGCGCCGGGTGCTCGACGGCGGCAGCCCGCGATGCGCCGAGGCGACGCGCTACCTGCGGCATGGCGAAGGCCTGCGGCTGTGGCCGTCCTTCCTCGCCGCACTGGAAGCGTCGATCGCGGTGCACGACGACCCCGACGCGGTCGTCGCCTGCGCGATCGAGACCTTCGCCCTGTTCGAGCATGCCCCAGGGCTGCTGAGGGCCGCCGCCTGATCGGGATGCCGGTGCCGGCCGCCCCCTGCGGGTGGTTCAGGACCTCTGGTGCAACACGCAGACGAGCGTGAACAGCCGCCGGGCAGTCTCGAAATCGAGGTCGATCTTGCCGCGCAGCCGCTCGATGATCAGGTTCGCGCCGTCATCGTGCAGGCCGCGGCGACCCATGTCGATGGTCTGCACGCGCGCCGTATGGCCTTCCGCCATCGCGTCCTCGTAGCTCTCGACCAGCAACCCGTAATCCTTGATGACGCGCCGGAACGGGCCGAGCGCGAGCCCGAGCACACGCAGCGGCCGTTCCTCGGCGTCGCGCACCTCCAGCGTCAGTCGGCCGGCCCGCACGGAGAGGTGCAGGATGAACGGCCCGGTCAGGCCGACCGGCGCGAAGTGGCTGCCGATGCGCAGGTCGCGGGTGGCCTGCTCGCGGTCGCGCTGCTGGTTGGGCACGCTGGACCGGCCGGCCGCCTCGCCCTGCAGCACGACATGCAGCAGCGAGTCCGGGCGGTCGGCGGCTTCGGGCATCAGCCGCCCCGGGCGAGCAGGGCGCGTACCTCGGTCATCGCCGGCGCGGCGGCGGCGGCGCCCGCGCGCGTCGTCGCCAGCGCCCCGCAGGCGGCGGCGAAGCGCGTCGCCTCGGCCAGGCCGTCGCCGCGCGCGATCCCGATCGCCAGCCCGGCGTTGAAGCAGTCCCCGGCGGCGACGCTGTCCACCGCCTCGACCCGGAACGGGGCGACGAAGCCGCCGCCGCCATGGTCGCGGAAGCAGACCCCGTTCGCGCCCAGCTTGACGATGACGGCACCCAGGCCGCGCGCCAGGAACCGTTCCGCCGCCTGCGCCGCCTCGTCCGGCGTGCGCGGCCGGATGCCGATCAGCGCCTCGGTCTCGCTCTCGTTCGGGGTCATCAGGTGGACCGCCTGCCAGGCGTCGTCGGGCAGCCCGCCAGCGGGGACAGGCGCCGGATCGAGCACCACGAAGGCGCCGGCGCGCCTGGCCCGCGCCGCCGCGGCGAGAGCGGCGGCGAGCGGGATCTCGAGCTGCAGCAGCAGCACCCGCGCATGGTCGAGCAGCGGCGCGATGCGCTCGATGTCGGTCTCGTCCACTGCCATGTTGCAGCCGCCGGCCACCGTGATCACGTTCTCGCCGCGCGCGTCGACGCCGATCAGCGCGATGCCGGTCGGGTGCGCCGGATCGACCGCGAGCCCGCCGAGGCCGGCGCCGAAGCCTTCCAGCGCCGCACGCGCCTGCGCGCCGAACGCGTCATCGCCGATGCGGCCGGCGAACTCGACATGGTCGCCGCTGTCGGCCGCCAGCCGCGCCGCCGCCGCCGCCTGGTTGGCGCCCTTGCCGCCCTGGCCGATGGCGTAGCGCTCGGCGTGGATGGTCTGGCCCGGACGCGGCAGCTCGGCCGAGTAGGCGATGACGTCGATGTTGACGCTGCCGAAGCAGAGGATAGAGGCGGCGCTCATGCGACCTGCTTCGCAGCGGCCGGCTCGGCGACCGCGCCGGTGATGGTGGCGACGATGGTCTGGCTGTCGATCTCGCTGGTGCGGAACTGCGCCACGGTGCGGCCCTGGCGCATCACCCAGACGCTGTCGGACAGCCGCATCACCTGCTCCAGGTCGTGGCTGACGATGAGCTGCGCGATGCCCTCGCCGCGCAGCCGCTGGATCAGCTGCTCGACCGCGCCGCGCTCGCGCAAGGCCGAGGGCGGCGGTGGGCTCGTCCATGATCACCAGGGCGGAGGCCCAGCTCGCGGCCCGGGCGATGGCGATCGACTGCCGTTGCCCGCCGGAGAGGCGGCGGACCCGCGCGCGCACCGGCGGCTTGTTGACCAGCAGGCGGTCCAGCATCTGTTCGGTCCGTTCGATCATCCGCCTGCGGTCGAGGATGCGCAGCGGAAATATGCCACGTGTCAGCTCGCGGTCGAGATACATGTTCTGCCAGACGGCGAGGTCCTCGACGAGGGCGAGGTCCTGGTAGACCGTCTCGATACCGCGCCGGCGTGCCTCCTCCGGCGAGGCGAAATGCACCGCCGCCCCCTCGAAACGGATCTCGCCGCCGTCGGGCGGGTGCACGCCGGTGATGCAGCGTACCAGGGTCGACTTGCCGGCGCCGTTGTCGCCGACCAGGGCGGTGATCTCGCCCCGCGGGCAGACCAGCCGCGCTTCGCGCAGCGCCTCCACCGCGCCGAACGACTTGCGCAGCCCGATGACCTCGAGCGCCGGGGCCTGCATGGCGGGCTTTGGGGCGCTTTCCGGGGCGGCAACCGGCATGGACGTCCCTCCTAGAGCAGCGTCAGTCTGACTGGAATCGCTTCGCGATCCCAGGCAGCTGATGAAGCTGCTCTTTCCTCAGTCAAGCAGAGCATGATCGAAGTGATCATGCTCTAGTACCTCTCGTCATTGACAGAGACTGCTTTCTTTGAATCGATGGCTGGTCGGTTGTGTGGAGGTCGATTCGGTGTCTTCGAGACAGGTTGCGGTGAAGAGGTATGTTGTCACGCTGA
>JAABUX010005149.1_pt1 | contig 16185 bp, 17 predicted proteins | sample 5561851 | NCBI WGS metagenome assembly JAABUX01 (sample SAMN10711883, study PRJNA513361) | rock metagenome | isolation source: Antarctica rocks | place: Antarctica: Victoria Land, Richard Nunatak red sandstone | collected 2016-01-03 | reverse complement strand
ACCAACCCAGCCCAAACCAAAGCACACGCCAGCACAGCCACAGAGGCGCCGCCAACATATCCCTTCCATCGATAAAACAGATTCATCAGTCAATGAACATCACACCCGAAGGCGGAAACTTGAACCGAACGCGTCGCGTCCGGTGGAGAGCTATCTAGTCGCTGCACCCGACCATGTCAACGACGTGGCAGAATTAGGTCAGATCGGCTTCACCGTTGAAAAGATTGATTTTCAAGGAGCACCAACCTGACTCCAAGTTCATTAGGCTTCTTCATAGCTGCTATGCGGGCTGCGCCAACGCCTCGGCATTGGCGCAGCCCGGCACAGCCTCTCTTTCCTTGCCGCTATGCGACGGCGGGCACCTGCTCGCTGAGAACCAGCCCGTCCCGGGTTGCCGACACCTCAACCGTCGAGCTGTCGCGGATCGCCCCTTCCAGCAGCTTCTGCGCCAACGGATTTTGCAAGCTGCGCTGGATGACCCGCTTCAACGGCCGAGCGCCATAGACCGGGTCGTATCCCGCCTCCGCCAGCCAGTCGGTCGCCCGCTGGTCGAGGTGCAGCGCGATCTTGCGGTCGGCCAGCATGTCGCGCAGCCGGGCCAACTGGATGTCCACGATGACTGCCATGTCGCTCCGCTGTAGGCGGCGGAACAGCACGATCTCATCCAGCCGGTTCAGGAACTCAGGCCGGAAATGCTCGCGCACCACCCGCATGACCTGCGCCTGCGCCATCGCCGAGATCTCGCCTTCCCCCTGGGCCGCCAGCACGTCGCTGCCCAGGTTGCTGGTCAGCACGATGATGGTGTTGCGGAAATCGGCCGTGCGCCCCTGCCCGTCCGTCAGCCGCCCGTCGTCGAGCACCTGCAGCAGCACGTTGAAGACGTCCTCGTGCGCCTTCTCGACCTCGTCGAACAGGATCACCTGGTAGGGACGACGCCGCACCGCCTCCGTCAGGACGCCGCCTTCGTCATACCCGACATAGCCCGGCGGCGCGCCGATCAGCCGGCTGACCGAGTGCTTCTCCATGAACTCGCTCATGTCGATCCGCAGCATCGCCCGGTCGTCGTCGAACAGGAACGCCGCCAGCGCCTTGGTCAGCTCGGTCTTGCCAACACCGGTCGGGCCGAGAAACAGGAAGCTGCCAATCGGCCGGTTCGGGTCCTGCAAGCCCGCCCGCGCCCGGCGCACCGCGTTCGCCACGTGCTGCAGCGCGTCCTCCTGCCCCACGACCCGGCGGCGCAGTTCGTCCTCCATGCGCAGCAGCTTGGCGCGCTCGCCTTCCAACATCCGGTCCACCGGGACGCCGGTCCAACGGGACACCACGGCGGCGATCTGCTCCGCCGTCACGGCCTCGTTCACCAGGCTGCCGGCCGGGCTTGCGCTGTCGTGGACGCCGGCGATCCGGCGCTCCAGGTCGGGCACCGTGCCGTAGATCAGCTCGCTGGCCCGGGCCAGGTCGCCGCGGCGCCGGGCCGCCTCGATCTCGCCGCGCGCATGGTCCAACTGCTCCTTAAGCTTCTGCGTGTCCGCCACCCGGCTCTTCTCGCTGGCCCACTCCGCCGTCATCGCGTCGGACTTCTCGCCAAGGTCGGCGATCTCCTTCTCCAGGCGCTCAAGCCGCTCCTGCGAGTTGGCGTCCGTCTCCTTGCGCAGCGCCTCCCGCTCGATCCGCAACTGCATCAGCCGCCGGTCAAGCTCGTCCAACGCCTCGGGCTTGCTATCGACGGCCATACGCAGGCGGGACCCCGCCTCGTCGACCAAGTCGATCGCCTTGTCCGGCAGGAAACGGTCGCTGATGTAGCGATTGCTGAGCGTCGCCGCCGCCACCAGCGCGCTGTCGGTGATCCGCACGCCATGGTGCAGCTCATACTTATCTTTGATGCCGCGCAGGATGCTGATGGTGTCCTCCACGCTCGGTTCGCCGACGAACACCGATTGGAAGCGCCGGGCCAGCGCCGCGTCCTTCTCGATGTACTTGCGATACTCGTCGAGCGTCGTGGCGCCTACGCAGTGCAGCGCGCCGCGCGCCAGCTCGGGCTTGAGCAGGTTGCTCGCGTCCATCGCGCCGTCCGCCTTGCCGGCGCCGACCAGGGTGTGCATCTCGTCGATGAACAGCACGATCTCGCCTTGGGCGGACTCGATCTCCTTGAGCACCGCCTTGAGCCGCTCCTCGAACTCCCCGCGGAACTTCGCGCCGGCCACCAGCGCGCCCAGGTCCAGCGCCATCACCCGCTTGTTGCGCAGAGACTCCGGCACGTCGCCGTTGACGATGCGCAGCGCCAAGCCCTCGACGATGGCGGTCTTGCCAACGCCGGGTTCGCCGATCAGCACGGGGTTGTTCTTGGTGCGCCGGGCGAGGATCTGGATGGTGCGGCGGATCTCCTCGTCTCGGCCGATCACCGGGTCGAGCTTGCCGTCGCGCGCCAGGGCCGTCACGTCGCGCGCGTATTTCTTCAGCGCGTCGAACCCGGCCTCGGCATTGGGACTGTCCACCTTGCGCCCTTTGCGGATTTCGGCCACCGCCCGCTCCAAGGCTTGCGGCGTCGCCCTGCCAGCCCGCAGCGCCCGGGCCGCCGGCGTGTCGCCCGCGGCAAGCGCCAGCAACAGCCGGTCCTGCGCGACGTATTCGTCCCCCGCCTTGCCTGCGGCCTGCTGCGCGCCGTCCAGCACGCGGACCAAATCGGGCGTCGCCTGCGGCTGGCCCGCGCCGGAACCTTGCACCTTGGGGATGCGCGACACCTCGGCATCCACCGCCCGTTTGACGGCCGCGGCATCGCCCCCGGCAGCCTGGATCAGCCCGGCGGCGGCCCCTTGCTCGTCATCCAGCAGCGCCTTCAACAAATGCTCCGGAGTCAGGCGCTGGTTGAACTCGCGGATTGCAATGGTCTGCGCAGCTTGCAGGAAGCCGCGGGACCGTTCAGTCAGTTTCTCGATGTCCATTCAACGTTCCTATAAATCAGGCAACGCGCACGTGACGGCCCCTGAAAAGGCAGCCGCCGCAAGTGCTTGCTTTGACAAAATAGGAAGCGGAGCCTGGCGTCTCAAGCGGCGGCCATGCCGCCAATGCCGCCCTGCCGTTCAGGCCGCGACGTTCGGAGGCGCCCGCCGCACCGCCGCGCCGATCCGCCGCCGCAGGCCGCCGATCCGCCCAACCCCCGCCAGCCGCCGATCCAGAAAGGCGAGCGTGGCCTCATCGTCGTCGCTGCCGTCGCTGAGCCAATACAGCAGGGTCGAGCCATACACCCCGGCCAGGATGACGCGCTTGGTGTACCAACTGAAATCGACCGAGCCGTCCCCGGCCGCGTGCCAGATGCTGTCCACCGTCCGCGCCGTGCAGCGCAGCGCGACTCCGGCATTGCCCGGCACAGCCAGCACAGCCAGCGCGCGGCGCACCGCGTCCTTGTGCGGCCGGTTCTGCTCGAGGCGCAGCGCGATGATCGCCCGTACCCGCTTGGTAAGGCTCAGGCCCGACAAATCAGCCGCCGCGGCGCCCTCCTCCATCCAGCGGTCGCCCAGGTCGCAATACGCCTCGACCATGTCGGTCACGCCGCCAGGGAACAGCAGGTCCGCGTCCGGCCCGGCGGCGGCGCGCAGCGCGGCCACCGTCCAGCCGTCGAACGGCACGTTCGGCAGCAGCGCCTCGATGGCGGCGTCGCGCTCGGGGCTGCGCTCAGGCGGTTGAAACATCGGTCTAGGTCCTCGGCTGGGGGGCGCTGGCGCGGGCCAGCTCCTCGTTGAAGCCAAACAAGCGGAAGTCGGTCATCCGCATCGGGTACAGGATGCCGTCCAGGTGGTCGTTCTCATGCTGGACGACCCCGGCATGGAAGCCGCTGGCGTCGGCGCCGACCGGCTGCCCATCCACATCGACCCCGCGGTAGCGCACCCGCGTATGGCGCGGCACGGCGGCGCGCAGGCCCGGGATCGACAGGCACCCTTCCCAGCGGAGCACCATCTCCTCGCCGAGCGCCTCGACGGCCGGGTTGATCACGACGGTGTTGCCCATCTCGCCATCGCCCTCCGCCTCCGTGGTGCGTCCGGGCGGCACGCGGAACACGAACAGCCGCAGGGGGATGTGCACCTGGGGGGCGGCAAGGCCGGCGCCTTGCGCGTCCTCCATGGTCTCGATCATGTCGGCGACCAGGCGGCGGATCTCGGGCGCGCCGGGGTCGGCGACCGGGGCGGCCGGGATGAGCAGGACCGGGTGGCCCATGCGGGCGATCTTCAAGATGGCCATGGCATCCTCAGCAGTTCAGCAGCCTGGCTGCAAGTGGGGTGGCGAAAGGCTTTGGCGAGCCGGCGAGACGGTGCTATAGCCGCAGCTTCCGCGGTCCGGACTTGCCGGACCCTTACCATCTGTAGGCCCCGGCAGGTCCTGGGCAAGAGGAAAAGGCGGCCAAGTGCAGGTTCTCGTTCGTGACAACAATGTCGATCAGGCGCTCAAGGCGCTGAAGAAGAAGATGCAGCGCGAAGGCGTGTTCCGCGAGATGAAGCTGCGGCGCCACTACGAGAAGCCGTCGGAGCGCCGGGCGCGCGAGGCCGCAGAAGCAGTGCGCCGCGCCCGCAAGATGGAGCGCAAGCGGCTGGAGCGCGAGGGCTTCTAACCTCCCCCACTTCTGACGCCCACCATGCCGCGGCCCGGGCCATCGCCTGTCGGCCGCGGCTTGCATTTTTGGCCCGTGCAACGCGCCTTGATCCCACAGGCTTGGCCTCCGTTCAATAGGCCTGCCCTGCCCCTTCCCACATGCGCGTTGCAACGCAGCATTTTTTCGTGGACCCTCAGTACATCGCCCAACAAATGCCGTTTTTAACGGCTATCAAACCTGGGTGAATGTGAGGAGAAGCCTGACAATGCGTATCGCGCAAATCGCGCCCCTGCACGAGGCGGTCCCCCCCAAGCTCTACGGCGGAACAGAGCGTGTCGTCTCGTTCCTGACGGAGGAGTTGGTCGCGCAGGGTCATGACGTGACGCTGTTTGCCAGCGGCGATTCCGTGACCTCGGCGAAGCTGGAGCCGGTTTGGCCGCGCGCCTTGCGCCTCGATCCGACGATCCGCGATGCGATTGCGCCGCAGATGCTGATGATGGAGGCCGTGCGCCGCCGGGCAGACGAGTTCGACGTGCTGCACTTCCATCTGGATTACTGGTCGTTCAGCCTGTTCAGCCGGCAGCGCACGCCGTACGTCACCACCATGCATGGACGGCTGGACCTGCCGGAATGGGTGCCGCTGTTCAACATGTTCCACAATTCGCCCGTCGTCTCCATCAGCGACGCACAGCGCCGCCCGTTGCCGCAGGCCCGCTATGTCGGCACCGTGCTGCACGGCTTGCCGGAGAACCTGCTCACCCCGCAGCCGGGTCCGAAGGACTACCTGGCGTTCCTGGGCCGCATCGCGCCGGAGAAGGGTCCGGACCGCGCCATCCGCATCGCCCGGGCCTGCGGCATCCCCCTCAAGATCGCCGCCAAGGTGGACCGGGTCGACCAAGCCTATTTCGACGAGGTGATCCGCCCGATGCTGGCTGGCGGCGGCGTGGAGATGATCGGCGAGATCAACGATGCCCAGAAGCCCGAGTTCCTCAGCGGGGCCAAGGCACTGCTGATGCCGATCGACTGGCCCGAGCCGTTCGGTCTGGTGATGATCGAGGCCATGGCGTGCGGCACGCCGGTCATCGCCTTCAACCGCGGCTCCGTTCCCGAGATCGTGGAGGACGGCGTGAGCGGCTTCATCGTGGAGGACGAGCACGGCGCGATGGCGGCGGTGGATCGTCTGGCCACGCTGTCGCGCGCCACCGTACGCGAGCGGTTCGATGCCCGTTTCACCGCGCGGCGCATGGCGGAGGACTACGTGGCCATCTACCGGTCGCTGGCCGGCGAGGACCGTTCGGTGCTCCGCGCCATCCGCTAAGCCCGGGCGGCTTCTCCGGCCGGGGCTGCCCGTGTGGGCAGCCCCTTGCCTCAGTAGAAGTTGTCACCTCTTCCGTCTTGAAAAAGCTGGTTGGCTGCCCGCGTCGTCGAAACGTTTGCCATCTGCATGTAGGGCAAATTCGCGAGGCGCTGCAGCACCCGCTCACCCGGCTCCTGGAACACCGGGCTGCCCAATTGCGCGACGGCAAAGGCTTGGTTGCCGCCGGCGAGCGCGTTGGCTGCGGTCGTCAGGCGGTCCACCACAGCCTGAGACGGCGTGCCCGGCACCACGCCGAGCGCCGCCCGGACCTCCTGCCGTCCTTGCAGCAGTTGCTCCTTGGTGATCGCGTCGATGTTGGCCCAGCGCGGGCTGGTGTAGAGTTCGCCGGCGATGTAGTCCATCGACGCAGCCGCCCGCGCCCCTTCAATCGGCCGCCCGCGCGTGCGGCCGCTGGACGCGAAGGCCCAATACGCCAGGTTCACCGCAGTCACGTCCGGGTCAAAGCCGCTGCCGAGCGCCCCCGGCGGCATCCGCGCCGTGTCGGGCACCACCGGCTGCAACCCCGCGCAAGCCGCCGGCAAAAGGCAGGTCGCGGCAAACAATAGCTTTCGAAACATCGGTCGTCCCCGTTCGTCGGCCGCCATCCGTGGCGTCTCGCGACATTTACCAGATATGGGGTCTCACGACGCCGGGCGAAGCCCGATGCGGTAGCGCGCGGCGAGTTCCGCATAATGCGGGGCGTTCCGGTCCAGGCCCGCCCGCTCCTCGTCCGGCATGTCGCGCAGCTTGCGCGCGGGCACGCCGGCCCAAAGCTCCTGCCGCCCGATCCGCTTGCCCGGCGTCAGCAGGGCGCCGGCGGCCAGCATGCCGCCCTCCTCGATCACCGCTCCGTCCAGCACGGTCGCACCCATGCCGACAAAGGCGCGGCGGTGCAGCCGGCACGCATGGATGACCGCCGCGTGCCCAATCGTCACGTCGTCGCCGATGACGCACGCCCACTCCGGCCCGGCGTTCACGTGCACGACCGTGCCGTCCTGGATGTTGCTGCCGGCGCCCACCGTGATGCGGTTGGTGTCGCCGCGCAGCACGCAGCCGAACCAGATGCTGCTGCGGGCACCCAGCCGCACGTCGCCGATCACGGACGCGGTCGGCGCCACCCAGGCGTCCTCCGCAATCGTGGGGGCGACGCCCTCCCACGCAAAGAGCGGCCCCATGCGGTCAGCCGGCCCCATTCGATCAACGGGCATCCGCCATCTCCCGCGCCGCCGGCTGATCGAGGCCCAGCATCAGACGCAGGTTCTGCACCGCGGCGCCGGACGCGCCCTTGCCCAGGTTGTCCAGCCAGGCGACCAGCACCGCCTGGCCCTCCCGGTCATTGCCGAACACCCGCAGCTCCATGTCGTCCGTGTCGTTCAGCGCCGCCGCCTCCAACGTGCCCGGCCCCTCGGGCGGCAGGACGCGCACCAGGGGGCTGCCGCTGTAACGGGCGGCGAGGGCGTCGTGCAGGTCGCCCAGGCGCGGACGGCCCGGCAAGGTGTCCAGGTGCAGCGGGACCGACACCAGCATCCCCTGCCGCGTATGCACGACGGAAGGCACGAAGATCGGGCGCCGGGTCAGCCGGGCATGAAGTTGCAGCTCGGGCACATGCTTGTGCTGCAGGCCCAGGGCGTACAGCTCAAATGCCGGGCCACCTTGGGCCTCGTGCGCCTCGATCATGGCGCGTCCGCCGCCGGAATAGCCGCTGACCGCGTTGACCGACAGGGGATAATCCGACGGCACCAGCCCAGCGTCCACCAGCGGGCGCAGCAACGCGATGGCACCGGTCGGGTAGCAGCCGGGATTGGCGACCCGCGCCGCCCGGGCGATCCGTGCCGGCTGCTCTGGCGACAGCTCGGGGAAGCCGTAGGCCCAACCGGGGTCGCAGCGGTGCGCGGTGCTGGCATCCAAGAGCTTCGGCGCGCGATCCCCCAGGCTGTCGGCCAGCGCGTTGCTTTCCCGCGCCGCCACGTCTGGCAGGCACAAGACGACCAGATCCACCGACGCCATCAGCTCGCGCCGCGCGTCGGGGTCCTTGCGGTGCGCGGGGTCGATGCTGCGCAGGATCACGCCCGGCACGGCGGCCAGGCGGTCGCGGATGCCTAGGCCCGTCGTGCCGGCCTCCCCGTCGATGAACACGGTCGCGGACGGCGTGGTGATGGGCATGGCGGTCCTCCTGTGCTGCTTGCAGCCAAAACACAAAAAGGGGCGGCCCGATGCGGACCGCCCCCCTTGCCGAATATCGCCGGGTGTGCGGTTACCGCTTGCTGAACTGGAAGCTGCGGCGGGCCTTGGCGCGGCCGTACTTCTTGCGCTCCACCACGCGGCTGTCGCGGGTCAGGAAGCCCGCGAGCTTCAGCACGCCGCGCAGCTCCGGCTCGTAGTAGGTCAGCGCCCGGCTGATGCCGTGGCGCACCGCGCCGGCCTGGCCGGACAGGCCGCCGCCGTTGCAGGTGCAGAACACGTCGAACTGGTTGTAGCGGTCCGTCACCAGGAACGGCTGGGTGAGCAGCATGCGCAGCACCGGGCGGGCGAAATACTGGGTGACGCGCTTGCCGTTGACGCTGATCTCGCCCTTGCCCGGCTTGATCCACACGCGGGCGATGGCGTTCTTGCGGCGTCCGGTGGCGTAGCTGCGGCCCAGCGCGTCGCGCTTGGTTTCCCGCCGCGGCGCGTCGCTGGCCTCGATGGCGGTCGTGACCGCGAGGTTCTTCAGGTCCGCCAGCGTGCGGGTCGGCGCGTCGTCTTGGGTGTCGGTGTCGGACATCGTCAGACCCTCTTGTTCTTGGTATTCATGGCGGCGACGTCCAGCGGCTTCGGCTGCTGGCCGTCATGCGGGTGGGCGGCGCCGGCATAGACATGCAGGTGCCGCATCTGCTCGCGCTGCAGCGGGCCGCGGGTGATCATGCGCTCGACGGCCTTCTCGATCACGCGCTCCGGGTGCTTGCTTTCCAGGCGCTGGCGCACGCTGCGGCCCTTGATGCCGCCGGGGAAGCCCGTGTGATAGTAGAAGATGCTCTGGTCGGCCTTGTTGCCGGTGACGCGCACCTTCTCGGCGTTGACCACGACGATGTTGTCCCCGCAATCGACGTGGGGCGTGAACTGCGCCTTGTGCTTGCCGCGCAGGCGCTGGGCGATGATCGCGGCCAGCCGTCCGAGCACGAGGCCCTCGGCATCGATCAGGGTCCAGCCCTTGCTCACCTCGGCGGGCTTGAGCGAAAGGGTCGTCTTCATAGCAGATATCCCAACTGGATCAGAGCGCGGCATATGCTCTGAAACCCATGCGGCGTCAAGCCTTTAGCTGTGTGGTATACTGATACCACAGGTCGCGGCGGGTTCAAAGGGTAGGGTGCCCCCGATGGATCGCATTCACGTCATCGGCGCCAGCGGCCGGTCCGGCGCGGCGCTGTGCCGCTCGCTGCTGGCCGATGGCGTCCCTTACACGCCGGTCGTACGCAGCGCCGCGCGCTGGGCGGCGACCGGGCTGCCGGGCACGCCCTCCGTCGCGGACCTCACGGACGGCAGCCTGCGCCCGGCGCTGGCGGCGGCGGCGCGGGTCGCGTCCTGCGCCCACGCCCGGCACATCCCCGCGGTCCTGGCCGCAGCTCCCCGGGCGGACCGCTTCGTCTTCCTCGGCAGCACGCGCAAGTTCACCCGCTGGCCGGACGCGCATGGCGGCGGCGTGCTGGCGGGAGAGGCGGCCTTCCTCGCCTCTGGACGGTCCGGCGTGCTGCTGCATCCCACCATGATCTACGGCGCGGCCGGGGAGGACAACGTGCAGCGCCTCGCCGCCCTGCTGCGCCGCCTGCCCGCCGTGCCGCTGCCCGGCGGCGGGCGGGCGCTGGTGCAGCCCATCCACCAATCCGACGTGACCCGCTGCCTGCGCGCCGCGCTGGACGTGACGTGGGACGGGCCGCACAGCATGGTGATCGCCGGGCCGGAGGCCATGGCCTACAAGGAGTTCGTCCGCGCGGTGGCAAGGGCGGCCGGGCTGCGCGCCCCCCGGATCGTGCCGGTGCCCGCCGCCCTGCTGCATGCGCTCTCGCCGCTGACCGCCCTGCCCGGCCTGCCGCGCATCCGGGCCGACGAGGTGCGCCGGCTGATGGAGGACAAGGCGTTTTCCATCGACGCCATGCGGTGCACTCTGCGCGTCGACCCCATATCCCTACCTGCTGGCCTCGAAATGACTTTTGGAGGACCCTGACATGCCCGTCATCAACCGCATCGCCGAGTTCCACGCCGACATGACGGAGTGGCGCCGCGACCTGCACCGCCACCCGGAGCTTGCATTGCGGGAAACCCGGACCTCGGCCGCCGTGCAGCGGCACCTACGGAGCTTCGGCGTGGACGAGGTGCATGTCGGGCTGGCCGGCACCGGGGTGGTCGGCGTGATCCATGGGGCGCATCCAACAGGCGACGGCGCCGCGCACGCCATCGGGCTGCGCGCCGACATGGACGCGCTGCCGATCCAGGAGGAAACCGGCGCCGAGTGGGCCAGCCAAACGCCCGGCGTGATGCACGCCTGCGGCCATGACGGGCACACGGCCATGCTGCTGGGGGCGGCGCGCTATCTGGCCGAGACCCGCAACTTCGCCGGCACCGTCTATGTCATCTTCCAGCCGGCAGAGGAGAACAAGGGCGGCGGACAGATCATGGTCGAGTAGGGGCTGTTCGAGCAGTTCCCGATGCGGCAGGTGTACGGCCTGCACAACTGGCCCTCCGTGCCGGCCGGCGTGTTTCAATGGCGGGACGGCCCGGTCATGGCCGCGGTGGCCAACATCGAGATCATGGTCACAGGCCGCGGCGCCCACGGCGCCCAGCCGCACACCGGCATCGACCCCATCGTGGTCAGCGCCGCCATCGTGCAGGCCCTTCAGACCATCGTCGCCCGCAACGTGGAGCCGGCGCAGGCCGGCGTCGTGACCATCGGCAGCATCCAGGGCGGCCACATCTACAACGTCATCCCCGAAACCGTCCGCATGCTCGGCACCGCCCGCTGGTTCGACCCGGCGGTCGGCGACCTGCTGGAAGCCCGGCTGCGGCGCTTGGCCACCAGCATTGCCGAGGGCTTCGGCGCCCAGGCGGACGTGGTGTTCGACCGCGCCTATCCCGCCACCGTGAACGATCCGGCCGCCATGGCGCTGGCCCGGCGCGCGGCCGAGACGGTGCAGGGCGCCGCGGGCATCGAGCCCATGGAACGTCCGACCATGGGCGGCGAGGACTTCAGCTTCATGCTGAACGCGAAGCAGGGCGCCTACATCATGCTCGGCGCGGGCCGGGGCGCCGGCGACGTGATGGTGCACCACCCGAAGTACGACTTCAACGACGCGATCCTGCCGGTCGGCGCGTCTTATTGGGCGACGCTGGCGGAGTAGTTGCTGGCGCGTGCCTAATCCAGCCAGTCCAGCATATCCGCGAACCGCCCGGGGTCGATAGTCCAGGCTTCGGTCTGCATGATGTTGGTCCAGGCCTCGGCGTCCTGGAAGAACACCCAATCGAACTGCAAGCCGATCAGCCGGGCGATGTCGTAGTAGAACGGATCGACCCGGCGGTTGGTGAACATGCTGACCCGGGCGCCCGGCCGCATGAACACCGTGCTGGTCAGCCCCGCCCCCATCGGGCCAAGCACGTGGTCGGCGCCGTGGAACAGTCCGACCTGCTCAGGGAAGCTGAGGCTGCCGGGGTCGATGACGTGGTAGCCGCGGCTTCGGGCCAGGTCCTCCAACTGCGGCTGGTTGGCAATGGGACGGATCGCGCTTGGCGAACGCGTGATGTAGAGCCGGCGCGGGAAGGCCGAGGGGCGCGCGGCGGGGCCGAGGATTTGCGCGAGGTCACGCAGCGTCTGCGACTTGCGCCGGTCATGCTGGGCGACCGGCCCGACCCACAGCACCTCGTCCACCCGCAGGATCTGGTTGTTGTAGCAGACGACGTGCTCGAAGGAGAGGCCCAGCACCTCGGCGGCGTGCTGCACGGCTGGCAAGTACGCCAGGCCGGACCAGGGGAACAGCAGGGTGAAGCGCCGGACGCCCATGGCCCGGATGTGCAGCAGCTTCGGCAGCACCTCCACGAGCATGTGGGCGTAGTTGTAGTACACGTCCTTGAAGATATGGAACGTCGGCAAGGCGCTCGCCGGGCACTGGTGAACCTCGCCGCGCAGGATTTGCTGGCCGATCTCGGTGATCACGGGCCGGTTCACCGCGCTGTCCTCGAAGTTGAACGTATCGGCCAGCGCCTGGTCCGGGTGCAGGATCAGGTAATGCCCATGCACGACGTGCGCGTCGCGCAGCCGGATCACGTACTCGTCGGGGCAGTGGATGGCGGTGCGCAGCAGCTCCTCGGGAAACCAGGACAGCAGGCGCGGGTCGCGGGTCCGGTAGTTGAACAGGCGCGGCGGCCCCTGCACGGGGTAGGAGCGGTGCGGGACCACCAATTCGACGTGATGCGGCACCTCGTCATGCCGGTGCAGCCGCAGCGGCGCCGGGTTCACGCCCATTCGAATGCGAAAACCCCGTATCCGAACAGCGCGGGCGCGAAGCCCAGCCGTTGGTTGTGCGCGTGCACCGCACGGGATTTCGCGATGTAGGGCGGCGCGGCCGGGTCGTCGAGCAGGCCGCGGACATGGGCCAGAAGGGTCGGGTGCGTCTCGCGGTGGCAGAGGAACAGCTTGTTGCCGGCCCAGGCGAACGGCGCCAGCACGGTGCCGGGATCGGCGGCGAAGTGCCGGCACAGGCCCTCCATCACCCCGGGGGTTTGCGGGTTGAACACGTCGTCGGCGGCAATGATGGTGCGCTCCGCCGTCAGTTGCCCGACCAGCGCCAGGTCCGCCGCCACGTCCGCCGCCAGGTGCCCGGCATCCACGCTGATGAAGCTGTATCCGCCCGGACTGAGGCCGCGCAGCGTACCCGCGTCCACATCGGCGGTGAAGGCGACGACCAGCGTCGGCAACGCCGAGCCAGGCGCCAGCGCCTGGACCGTCGCCAGCACGGCGTCGCGGGCATAATCCCGGTCAGGCTCCGGGATCTGCTCGCCGACGCGCGAGGTGAAGGCATCGACGCCGACGATGGGTGCGCCGGTGCCCTGCGCCAGGCTGGCCAACAGGCTGAGATACCGCCCCTTGAACACGCCGAGTTCCAGCACGCCGGTGACGGCCCGCACCGAGCGCTGCCAATGGAACAGCCGGCTGGTGAGGTCGGCGGCCTCGTCCGCCATCCAGCCCTCGATCCCGCGGAACGCGTCGAGGTCGACTGGCGGAACCCTCGCTGGGGCCGGCTTGGAGGATGGAATCGACTTGTGCCGCGCGACCAGGCAGGCGAACAGCGTCTCCGCCTCCCCGCTCCGCTCCGCCTGCTGCTCAAGCCGCATGATCCCGTCGATCAGCGCGTTGTCGCCGTCGTCGTCGGGATCGAAGTTGTGGACGATGTCGAGCAGCACCTCGAAGGACAGGCTCATGCCCATCGGCACGACCTCCACGTCGAAGAAGCGGCGCATCACCGGGATGATCTCGGCCGACCGCGCCGCCTCGCTCGGGTCGTGCTGCAAATAGAGCTCGATGGGGCGGCGCTCGATGGCCGTCTTCAGCACGCCGAAGCGGTCGAGGCGCTTCGCTTCCGGCAACGTGGCCAGGGCGGCGTTCATGGCGGCGAGATGCGCGTCCGCGTACTGCATCCGGGACGGGCCGACGTAGTCGCTGGCGAACAGCACGCCGCCGGGCTGGAGCGTTCCGGCGGATTGGGCGAACAGGTGCTCCAGGTTCTCGATGTGGTGGAGGGCGTGGCTGGCATACACGAAATCATACTGGTTGCGCGCCATCACCCAGCGATTGCCGTCCAGCAGGTGGAACCGAAGTCCGGGCACATCCAGTTCGCGCGCCTGGGCCTGCGCCGCCGTGATCGCCCCCTCGGCGATGTCGAACGCGTCGATGCGCTCGCAGGTGCCGGCCTCGATCAGGCCGAAGGCCAGGCCGCCGCCGCCGCAGCCGATCTCCAGCGCATGCCGGGCCGGCGCCGGCATGCGCGCGCGCATCCAGGAAAACGGGTCGAGGCCGCCCAGGTACGTGTCATACAGCCCGGCCCGCAGCCGCGGATGGTCGATGGCATACATCCAGGCTGCGCGGCCCGGCGCCTGGCGCTCCTCCAGGCAGGCGGTCCAGAACTCGGACGTCTTGACGGTGTCGGACGGCATGACGCGAAGATCGCATCACACGCGCCGGTTGTCATCCCTGGATTGACTCGCGCTGCCCCATCATTGGCCGACGTTCCACTCCGGCTCCTGCGTGGCGACGGCGGGCGGGTACACCGTATGGTAGGCGCCGCCATGGACCTGCTGGATCACCGGCGTCGCGTCCTGGTTCTGCCCGGTCTCGTCGAAGCGCACGCCCTTCCAGGGCATGATCGTCTGCTCGCCGGGCACGTTGGTGGCGACCAGCGCGCGGCGGATGTCCTCGGGCTTCGCCGACCCGGCCCGGTTGATCGCGTCCGCCAGGATCTGCACGCCAACGACCTGGCGCGACGTGTTGTCGTTCAGGTCCTTGTTCGCCCGCGCCCGGAACAGCGCCATCACCGGCACGATGGCCGGGCGGGAGGCCACGGCATCGCCGGCGAAGCTCGACCGGCTGAACACGCCCTCCGCCAGCGGCCCGGCGCCGGTCAGGAACGCCTGCTCCTGGAACCCCGCCGCCTGCGCCATCACCGCATGCGGCTTGTAGCCAAGCTCGGACAGGCTGCGCATCAGCAGGATGGCGTCGGACGTGTAGCTGGACGGCATCAGCACGTCGGCGTCCGCCGCGCGGAGACGCTGCGCCTCCGCCGACAGCGACGGCGAGTTGGCGCGGTACTTGATGTCGGCGGCCACCGTCATCTTGGCCCCGGCGGCGAGCTTGCGCTGCACGGCGCTGCTGTCCGCGCCGAAGATGCTGTCCTCGTAGAACAGCGCCACCGACTTCACGGGATGCCCGGTCTTCTGCCCGACCTCGGCAAAGAAGTCGAACATCGCCTGGGTGAACATCTCGTCGTGCGGGGTGGTGCGGAAGAACCACTTGAGGCCGCGCTTGTGCAGGCTGGGCGAGGAGTTGTCCATCGACAGGAACGGCACTTCGTAACGCTCCGCAACCTGGCTGATGGTCGCGGCGGTGGCGCTAGTGTAGCTGCCGACCAGCGCCACGACGTGGTCCTGGGTGATGAGCCGCTCGGCCTCCGCCCGGGCCTTTTGCGGGTCGTTCTGGTGGTCCGCGTAAACGACTCGCAGCTTGGCGCCGCCCAAGCGGTCCAGGCCGCCCCCCCCGCCCATCAGCATCGGCAGCGGGTCGTGCGCGCCGTTCACGATGTCCAGGGTCGTGTCGATCGCGGCGCGGGCGTCGGCGCCGATCTGCGCCGCGTTGCCGGTCAGCGGGTAGATCGCCCCGATCACGACATCCTCCGCGGCACGGGCGGGCGACGCGGCCCACAGCAGCACAACGGCGACGGCGACAACAAAACGCTTCATGCACACACCTTCCGGATTCCCTGCCGGGAGTGAAGCATGCGGCGTGCCGCCACGCACTATGGAATGAATACGGGGATGCTGGGGCGAACGACGGGTCTCGAACCCGCGACATCCAAGACCACAACCTGGCGCTCTACCAACTGAGCTACGTCCGCCACACAGCAGGCGCGCGGTTTACGGCGTTCAGCCCACAGCCGTCAACCGGGCTGTGCCGCCCTGCCCCCGGAAATGCCGCGAAAGGCGGGCCACCGCCTCGTCCAGCAGCGCGTCCTGCTTGCAGAAGGCGAAGCGGGCGTAGTGGCCGGGCGCGTCCCGCTCATAGAACGCGGAGACCGGGATCGCCGTGACGCCGGCCTGCTCGGTGATGTGCCGGCAGAACGCCACGTCGTCCCCGGCGAAGCCCAGCCGGCTGAAATCCGCCGTCACGAAGTAGCTGCCCATCGCCGGCAGCACGGCGAAGCCGATGCCGGCGAGGCCCGCCGACAGCCGGTCGCGCTTCGCCGCCAGCGCCGAGGCCAGCCCGGCGAAATACGCATCGTCCAACGCCAGCCCCACCGCGACCGCACGCTGCAGGTTGGGCGGCGTGGTGAACGTCAGGTTCTGGTGCGCCTTCGCGACAATGGCCGAAAGCGCGGCCGGGGCGGCAGGGGCTACGCATGAAATTTTGTGCCGGTTCTGCATGGAACTTGTCGGCTACCCGACCAGGAGCTTGAGCATGTAGGCGTTGTTCCAAGCGGCCCTTTTCCGCTTGGCGCGCACGCTGGCCTTC
>JAABUX010005147.1_pt1 | contig 16185 bp, 16 predicted proteins | sample 5561851 | NCBI WGS metagenome assembly JAABUX01 (sample SAMN10711883, study PRJNA513361) | rock metagenome | isolation source: Antarctica rocks | place: Antarctica: Victoria Land, Richard Nunatak red sandstone | collected 2016-01-03 | reverse complement strand
CTGCCAGCAGGCCGAGCCGGCGCCAATGCTACTCGCCCGTTGCCGGCCGATCGATGAGGACACAACGCGAGACCACGTTGCAGTGGGGCAGACAAGCGTTGCTATTCTAGGGCCGTCCACATAAGGGGTTCTGGTCGCTGCTACGCTCCTGGCTGCGCCCGCACCCGGGCATCTCGCAAGACAAGCTGCCCGTTTATCTCGGCTTCTTTCAGTTCGTGCACAACGCGCGCCGACGCGGCAAAGCCCTGCTTGACGCCCTCGTCGCCGGCCTGGTCGCGTGACGTGCCGGCCACCACCCCGGAACCCGACAAGAGCCTCGCCCGTTTATCAGGCTGGCCGCTTGGGTCGGCCCCAACGGGCAGGCGAGGTCGATCTTCGGTTCGCTCGAAGTTCCGGGGCGCGATGCCTGGGGAGGCTCAGCCGGGATCGTCCGGGAGCGACGCCAGGGCTATCGATGATGCCTTCTCGATGTGGGCGAACGATGCCGCAAAGGCCGCAGCCGGATCGCGCGCCTCGATTGCGGCCAGCACCTCCCGTATTTCCTTTATGCTCTCAGGAAGCCGTTCGGGCGACGACAGCGAGATACGGCGCAACAGGGTGATGCGGGCATTCATCGTTCGCAGGATTTGCGGCACGATTCGGTTTCCCGAACCTTCGAACAGGACGCCGTAGAAGTTGCCCTTAGCCGCAAGCGCGGCCTCGACGTCTTTTTTGCCATATGCGGCCGCAAGCACAGCCACAGCGTCCCGCAGGCGTCCGACCTGCGTATCCGAGGCGCCCTCGGCGAACCGCTTAGCCGCGACAGCCTCGAGCGCTGCGCGCACGTCGTAGACGCTGGCCGCGTCCTTCCGGGTCAGAGTCGTGACCACCGGTCCGCGGTTCGGTACGGTCTCGATCAGCCCCTCGCTTTCCAGCTCACGTAGCGCTTCCCGCACGGACGGACGGCTAACACCGAGGCGCTCGCATAGATCGCGCTCAATCAACCGCTGACCGGGCGCGAAGTCACCTGCCGCAATGGCGGCGCGCAAGCGTTCCGCCACCTGCTGCCGCACAGGGGCGGCTACGGCGGCAATCCGCATCGATCGGTCGCTCACCGCGCCGATATCCGGATGGGACCGCCCTGGCAGGGGCGAAAATTGAGATGCAAGGTCCGTCTCTCCCTCAAGCGGTGGCTAAGGTAGGCGCGTTTGGCGACAGGTCCAAGCGCACGGTGTCGGTCAAGCCCGGCACGCCTGGGAAGCGGGCCAGCACCAACGGGTCGTGGCCGGGGATGATGTGATCGGGTCCATCCGATAGCTCCTTGCAGGTGCGCCACCCCGCCGCCATCGCCGCCACGTCGGCGACCAGTGGGAAAGGGTTGTCGGTCTCCAGGTTGGCCCAGTAGTGGGCAGCGTCCGATGCAAGCACCAGCCAACCCCGGGCGGTCGGCACCCGCACCACTTGCAGGCCTCCCGAGTGCCCGCCTACCAGGTGCACGGTGATGCCAGGAGCGATCGCAGCCGCGCCCGCGTGGAACCGCACCCGCCCAGCGAAAACGTGGCGAACGGCGCCAAGCACGTCTTCGAGGTCAACAGGCACGCGCAGCGCTCGGTATGTCATGGGGCGGCTGGTCGAGTATGCCATTTCGGCGTCCTGCAGGTGGAACGTCGCCGCGGGGAAGGCGTCCAGACACCCGGCATGGTCGTAGTGCAGGTGGGTCAGAACGACGTCCTGCACCTCCGCAGCGGCGATCCCTGCCGATGCCAGGGCGTCTCTTGGATGACGCAGCAGCGTTCGCCCCCGCCGAGCCGCCGCCTCCTGCCCGAAACCGGTATCGACGACGATCGTGCGCCCGCCACCCCGGATGGCCCAGACGTAATAGTCGATCGGCATGGGTGAGGCATGGTCGTCGGGCAGCAGGAAGTTGGCCGTCGCGGGGCGGTCCTGCTGGGTGGCGTAGCGAAACGCAAGAACTTCGTATGTTGGCCGGTCCCGCGCGCGCCTGGGTTTTTCCATGGTGACAGCTTGCCATACTGTCTGACAATGTTCTAGCATCTGCTGCAAACGGATGCCGGAGTGTGCCATGACCGACGACAAGGATGCTGCCGGCGAGTTGTTCGCCAAGGGCCTGGAAGTGCGCCGGGCGGTGCTGGGCAAGGAATACGTGGACGGCAGCCTGGCCCGTGCGGATGATTTTATGATGGCCTTCCAGCACATCACGACGGAGATGTGCTGGGGCTATGCCTGGACCCGGCCTGGCCTCGACCACCGGACGCGCTCGCTGCTCAATCTGGCCATGCTCACCGCCCTCAAGGCACCGGCGGAACTAAAGCTGCACGTCCGCGGGGCGCTGACTAACGGCGTTACCGTAGACGAGATCAAGGAGGCGCTGCTGCATGCGACTGTCTACTGTGGCATCCCGGCCGGTCTTGAAGCCTTCAAGGCCGCGCACGAGGCGTTGGTCGCCGCTGGCGCGGTCATGCCGGCGAAGGCTGCCGCAGAGTGACGCACAGTACGGTCGGATTCGTCGGCATTGGCAACATGGGCTGGCCGATGGCGGCCCGATTGGTCGCTGCGGGTTTCGCGGTGCACGTGGTGGACGGACGGGAGGGGCAGGCGGACACCTTTGCCCGCCAAGTCGGCGGCCTGGCTGCCGGGAGCCTGGCAGACCTTGCCGCAGGCAGCGAGCTGGTCGTCACCATGCTGCCCAACAGCGGCGTGGTCGGCGCCGTGCTCGACGAGGTGCTGCCGCACCTGCGCCCGGGCACGGTCGTGGTGGAAATGACGAGTGGCGATCCTGCTTCTACACGGCGGCTGGCCGGGCGTTTGGCCGACGCCGGTGGAGAGTTAGTGGATGCGCCGGTCTCCGGTGGCGTGGAGCGGGCACGGACCGGGCAACTTGCGATCATGGTGGGCGGCGAGGACGCCGCGGTCGAACGTGCGCGCCCGGCGCTGGAGGTCATGGGGTCCTCAATCCTGCGCACGGGCGGCGTGGGCACGGCGCACGCCATGAAGGCGCTCAACAACCTGGCCAGCGCCGGCAGTTTCCTGATTGGGATCGAGGCGTTGCTGATCGGGAGCCGCTTCGGCCTCGACCCGGGTCTAATGGTGGACGTGCTGAACGCCTCGACCGGCATGAGCAACAGCTCGCAGAAGAAGTTCCGGCAGTTCGTGCTGTCGCGGCGGTTCGACAGCGGTTTCGGCCTCGACCTGATGGTGAAGGACCTCGGCATTGCGCTCGGGGTCGCCCGGGACACCCAAACCGCCGCACCCTTCGCCGCGCTGTGCCGCGAGTTGTCGGGTGCGGCCCAATCCATGCTCGGCCCTGGCGCCGACCACACTGAGTTCGCCAAGCTATCCGAACAGTTGGCAGGCGGCGAGCTGACCGAATCTCAAAAGCAGCCTTAGTGTCTGTCCGGGATCATGCCATTGGAAACGCTCATTCCTGGCGCGCTAGCTTGCCCAAGCCGGAGGGCTGGAATGCAGCACGCATCAAGTGACTGGCCCCATCCGGGCCAACTGCTCATGGGAGAAATTCCAAGTTAATTCAATGGGATTTTTCCGGACAGACACTTAGAGAACCTCAAGCAAGCGATGCATGCGCGGGACATCGTCGTATGGGATGTAAGTCAGCATTCTACGGCGACGTGCGAAGCAGTAAGAGTGCTTGATCATCGACAGCTAGGCAGGCGCCGGGTTGGCCTGGTTCATGTCTCGAGTGTCTCCGTCGCAGGATTTAATGACGAGAATGGATAGTTGGCGTGGATCGGATCGTCTGCCGCGCCACGGGTGATTTCGGGAGGTTTATACGTTGGCTGGTGCCATTCCCGCGTGCAGGGTTGAAGGCCAATGCGACGCCGCGTTCGATGCGGTGCGTGTGGCGTTCACCGACAACTTCGAACGCGGCGAGGAGGTGGGTGCCTCCTGCTGCATCGTTCTTGACGGCAGGACGGTCGTCGATCTCTGGGGAGGGCACACCATGCTCGACCGAGGTGCGGCTTGGTCACGGGATAGCATCGTCAACATGATGAGCGTGGCGAAAGGCGTGGCGGCGCTGGTAATCCATATGGCGGTTGATCGCCGGCTGCTCGACCTTGATGCGCCGATGCAACGCTACTGGCCCGAATTCAGAGGCGGCGGAAAGGAGGCGGTCCGAGTAGCGCACGTGCTCGACCATACCGCCGGGCTTGAAGTGCTTGACGAGGCGCTGTGGCCGGGCGCGGCGTATGACTGGAATGCAATGATCGGGGCGCTGGAGCGGCAGCCGGTCAGGAGCATTCCGGGCAAGTCGCCTGCTTATCATACGGTCACGCTGTCATACCTTGTGGGCGAGCTCGTGCGCCGTGTCACGGGCAAAACGTACGGGCGCGTGTTGCAGGAGTGGGTCTGCGGCCCGCTTGGGCTTGATTACCACGTCGGCTTGCAGAGGCCGCATCACGGACGTTGTGCTCGCTTCGTGAAGTGGCCGGGGTACAATCAGATCACGCAGGATGGAGATGGCCCATCATCGCTGCTCATCGCGGCCTGGGCACAATTCGACCCGGCCAGCGACGACGACTGGAACAGCGCGCAGTTCCGGTTGGCCGAGATACCCGGCGTCAACGGCCACGGCAATGCGCGTGCTGTCGCCACGCTGTATGATGTTCTGGCCCGTGGCGGAGCGCCATTGATTTCGTCAGACGCCCTGCGGCGGGCCACGACTATGCGCTGGTTTGCGATAGAACCTGTGCTGACCCATCACTACCGGATGGGCCTCGGCTTTACCCTCAACAGCCCCGACGCCTACATGGGGCCGAACGACACCGCCTTTGGCCATGTAGGCGCGGGAGGATCAACCGGCTACGCCGATCCGACCGCCCGGTATGGGTTCTCCTACGCCATGAACCTTATGCGGCCGAACCGCGACAATGGGCCTCGGGCAAGACGACTCGTCGACGCATTCCACGCTTGCCTGTGATGTCGAGCAGCATGGATGAGACCCTAGCCGTGTCGCCCGCGCCCCGCCCCCGCCGCACGGACGGGTTGCGGGCCGGTTCCACGACGCTATCGTCGAAGGAACGCACGGAAGTGCGCGCCACGTTGAGCAACTCGGGCGAATCGCGCGCGATTGACCTTCGACCGAGCGTAGACGCGATGCGCTGCGGGAAATGGATTCGGAAGGCCATGCAAGAACGAACCGCCGCGCCTCGGTCACGGTCGTGGATTGCTCGGCCGCAAAAACATATACCAAATGTGCAAGGCGCTGAAGGGTTTGCCCTGCCTGCTGTTCGCGACGAGGGCGTGCTTGGAGTGGTTTTGAACGCTTTCTAAATTGTCGGGCGTGCCGGAGACGGTCTACAACTGCTATACGCCTTCTGCCTTCTTGCACACGAACACCGAAATCGCGAGACCCTGTTCGACAGTGCCGACGACGAGGTAGTCTCGTAAAATTTTAGCATGTCATTCTTGGCAGCGCATCATCCTGTCTGGCCAAAAGTAAGCGCTAGCCTTCATGGGCAAGACAAACGCCATCTTGGACGCCCTGCGCGTAGGGGACCCGGATGCGACTCAGGGCATCGCATTTGCGATGCCGGCCGGACGCCGCCTGCGGTGATGGCCTGCAATCCGGAAGAACGGTGATGTTAGGAACTCCCGCGCGATAGACGTTCCAGCTCCGCGCAAGTCGCCGCCGATACGGGAACTTTGCCGAGTGCCAGGCGGTCCCGCCGAAGGGCTGCGGACCGCTCGAAGGGCATGCGGGGCGGAGCGCCGGCTGTTCGGGTTCGGCGGATGATGTCGGAATAGGCCTCGACCTTCCCTGCGTATTCGGTGGTGGAGCCGAACAAGCCAGGCGACGCGACGATGATCGTCAGTGAGGCATCGTTTTCGGGGTCGGGTTCGACTGGCCCCCCTGCAAGCAGGCCGATCAGCTGCACGGCCATCGCTAGGGCGGCGCCCCTTGCTCCACCCCAGGCATTCAGCGCTCCCGCGAGCGCCTTTGCCGGGTCTGTGGTTGGCTGACCGTCGGCGTCGAACGCACAATTCTCGTCGAGCGGCCTTCCCTCTTGGAGCTGTTGCAGCACCTGCCCCACTGCCACCGCCGACGTGGCGGTGTCCACGATGACGGGAACGCCGCGCGAGGGGAAGCCGATGCAGATAGGATTTGTTCCAAAACGTGGCTGGCTCCCGCCGAACGGAGCGACACGCCATGCCGAACTGGCGAAGCCGACAAAAACCAAGTTCTCGCGCGTTGCCATCTCCGCATAGTAGGAGAGCATCCCCGTCACCCAGGTGTTCGTAGCGGCCACCATAGCCAGGCCGGAGATGCTGGCCTTCTGCACTGCGATCGTCGTCGCTTTGTGCCCGACCAGATAGCCCGGGTTGCCTCCCCCGTCCACAAGAGCCGACGAGATGGTTTCCCCGGTGATTTTGATCGTTTCAGTTAAGTGGCCTTTTTCCAGGCGCTTGGCAACGGCAATTGCACGGCGGACGCCCCCCTGTTCCAGGCCGCGGAGTTCGCTGTCCAGCAGGTGGTCGGCGATGATCAGAGCGTCACTCTCGCACAACATGCCTCCCATCCGCAGAGCGACGCAGGTCAACGCCCTCAGACTTTCGATCTCCATAACGATCGGGCCCATGTTCATCCCCTGCAGATGTTTGCGAACCTTAGACCTCGTCGCTGACGAGGTCCCGGCGGCTGCTTTCCGGCAGCCAGATCGCGAGCACGATAAATGAGAGGAACGCTAGCGTGACGACATAGTACGCTGGCGCGATCGGACTTGCGAACTCAGCGGCTAGCCATGACCCGATGAATGGGCCGGGCCCAGAGAACATGGCCGTGCCGATGTTATACCCGATCGACGAACCGCTCATTCTGCCGGAGGCAGGAAACAGTTCCACGAGCATCACGGTCAACGTCAGGACGGTTAGGCTGAGGCAAACCGCGTAAAGGAACAGCGCGAGGATACCGAGGGTGATATCGCCTGTTGCGAGCAGGTGAAAAATGGGGATCGTCAACACCATTGTCGCAAACGTACCTATCAGGCTTATGGGCCGCCTTCCAAACCGGTCTGCAAGAAGACCTGCTACCGGCGTCAAGCACATGTAGAAGAACAGCCCGATGCCTGTGACCATCAGGGCCCTGGAAGGGGTCATCTTGACCGTTATCTGTAAAAAATTACTCACGAAGCTGCTAAGATAGTAATACCCGACACTGCCGACTGAGGCGAGAGAAATGGTCAGCAGCATCGGCTTGATTAGGGATCGGCGCAGGTTTTGCTCCGCCGCTGCATCCATGACCTCGCGCCTTTGCCGTACGACCTCGAACACGGGCGTATCCGCCAACTTGAGCCGGATCACCAATCCGATGGCCGCGAGCGGTAGCGCGGACCAGAACGGGATGCGCCATCCGAAGCTTGCGAACTGTTCCGGCGACAGTGCGGTGGTGAGGGCCAAGGCGGCGAAGCTTCCCGTCATGGTGGCTAGGGCGGACGTGCCGGTGATGATGCTCGTGCACAGGCCTCGTCGGGCTGGCGGCGCTGCTTCGAGCAGGAACGAGGCGGCACCGGTATACTCCCCGCCTGCGGAGAGGCCTTGGATGCAACGGGCGAGCACGAGCAATGTGGGCGCCGCCACCCCGATCATCTCGTATGTCGGCAGGCACCCGATGAGTGCCGTGCCCGTGCCCATAGCGACGATCGAGATCGTCAACGCGGCCCGGCGGCCATAGCGGTCACCAATCGGGCCGAGGATGAAGCCGCCAAGCGGGCGCATCAAGAAGCCGACGGCGAACACGGCCAATGCTGAAAGCACACTGACGACGGGCGACTTGTTGCCGAAGAACTCCCGCCCGATCACGCCCGCGAAGAACCCGAACACTGCGAAGTCAAACCACTCCATGAAATTGCCCACGCCGACTGCGACGCACCGTAGGGCGAAGCTACGCTGCGGCTGCAGTGAGATAATCGGAGTGACGTCCATTCTTTCCTCGATTTTTTGTTTGAAGCGCTCGTTCTTGCGATCCGCTCTCGGACCTTTGCCTTGCCGCTTTCGAGCGGATCTCGGCATCAGCGGTAAAGGGCACTCCCGTGCCCTGCGATGGAGCCGGCATCCACGACCAGGTGCGACCCGGTGATTGAGTGAGCCGCGTCGGAAACCAGAAACGCCACGGCCTCTGAGACGTCTTCCGGCTTGACCAGCCGTCCGAGGGGCGACACCGATTCCATGCGGCGTGGATCCCGTTCGCCGCGCCTGTAGCTCTCTTCGATGATCGGCGTGCGCGTCGGTCCCGGAGATAGGGCGTTGACCCGGATACCCTGTCGTCCGAAGTCCGCGGCGAGCACGCTCGCAAGGTGGATGACAGCGGCCTTCGTGGCGGCATAAGCCGGCACCGGCACTGGCAGGACGCCTGCAATCGAGCCGACCAGGACGACACTGCCAGCGCGCTGGCCCTGCGCGCGGGCGAAAGCGCGGCAGCAGGCGAGGGTTCCAAAGACGTTCACGTCCACTACGCGCCGTAGATCAGCAGGCTCTATGTCAACCAGCCTCGCAGGACCGGGAATCAGAGCGGCGGCGTGGACGAGGCATGCACCCTCGGAACCCGCCAAATCATGAAACACCCGATCGACCTGCTCTGCGTCGCAGACGTCGATTGGCCATCCGGTGGCTTGTGGGATGCCGGCTGCAATCTGCCTTGCGCGGTCACCGTCACAGTCAAGGAGGTGGACAAAATAGCCCTTCTCGGAAAGCGTTGCCGCACAAGCAGCTCCAATCCCGCCAGCGCCGCCTGTGATGAGCGCAACTTTACTGTCATGCATAGAAGCATCCTGAAAGTTCTATCTGGGACTTGTCGTTACAGAATTCCGTATTCCGCATTTTCGCCTCTCAGCTCAAAGGCAGGCGTAGGCGGCCTCGATCAGCCGGCGGGCGCGCGGCCCGTTGTCGTAGCGCGCGTGCATCTGGTTCATGGCATAGGAGAAGCCCAGGCGAGCGTCGGGGTCCGCCATGCCAAGCGAGCCGCCGACACCGTGATGCCCGAAGGCGTTCCGGTTCGGCCCCATCCAGATGATGTGCGGCGAGTTCCGCAGCAGCCCAAGCGCCTGGTTGTAGGTGCGGCCCATGACCTGCTCGGTCATCGTGTGCTGGATAGCAGTCATGCGGCGCATCGCGTCCCCCGACAGCAGCCGCACGCCGTCCATCTCGCCGCCACGGGCCAGGGCTCCGAAGAAACGTGCGACGGCCCGGGCATTGCCGTGACCGTGTGCGCTACTGTTGGGCAAGGACCGCCAGCCCAGTGAGTTGAAGTCCTCGCCGATATCGAGCTGCGCCCAGGCCTGTCCGAGCAAGGTGTCAGGGGGAGCCGCGAATATCGTACCCTCCGTTGCCTGCAGGAAGGTAGCGCAGCGGGCCTGCGCGGCACCATCCAGCCCGAAATGGTAGTCGAGGCCGAGCGGCCCGGTGATACGCTCCCGGACGAAGGCGGCGAACGGCATCCCGCTGGCACGCGCGACGACCTCGCCCAGGATGAAACCCTGCGTGAGGATGTGGTAGCCGGCCGCCTCGCCGGGAATCCACAGCGGCGCCTGGGCGGCAAGCGCACCTGCCATGGTGTCCCAGTCGTAGTAGGAGCCGCGCGGCAGCGGGGCCGTCACCACTGGAAGCCCGGCGCGGTGATCGAGCACATAGCGCAGCGGAACCGCGTCTTTGCCGGCTTGTCCGAACGACGGCCAATAGCGCGCGACCGGCACGTCAAGGTCCAGCAAGCGTTCGTCCGCCAACATATGGATCGCGACGGCAGCAACGGCTTTGCCGACGGACATCATGTTGACGATCGTGTCTTCCCTCCAGGGCCGGAGGCACGCCGCGTCCTGCCAACCGCCCCACAGGTCCACGACGAGCAGCCCGTCAACGACCAGTGCGACGCTGGCGCCGCACTCCAGTATGTCCTGCGTCGCCTCGAAGTTGGCCCTGAAAGCATCCAGCACTGGCCGGAAGCGCGGGTCGCACCGACCGTGGATGGGGAACGACGTCCCACTACCTGAAAGGGCCTCAATCGATTCGAGCAACGGGCACCTCCCTTAACGTTCAAGTAACCCATTAAAGTCTCATTCAAGACAGCTTGCACGTCAAGCTGACTGTCTGACAATATGTAAATGCACCCTTCCTAGGGTGAATGGTTAGCGTGAATGTGGAAGGGAACGGCGCGATGGGCGATCAGCACGGCAAGCTAGGGGCAAACCGGCCGTCGATGACACGGCGCGGTCTGATCGCCGCGGCCACAACCGGCTACGCTGCGCTGGTTACCAAGCCCCGCGCCAGGGCAGCGTCGGCGGGGCTGCGGATCGGCGTACTCACCGACATGAGCGGCTACTCTGCCGACGTGTCCGGTATAGGCTCTGTCCTGGCCGCTCGCATGGCGGCTGAGACGTTCGGTGGCACGTCGTGCGGCGGCCCGATACAGGTGCTTGCCGGCGACCACCAGAACAAGGCCGACATCGGCGCCGCCGTCGCGCGGCAGTGGTGCGCAAGCGGAGTGGACGTGGTGGTAAACGTGAACAACTCCGCCGTCGCCCTGGCCGTGAACGAGATCACCCGGCAGGAGAATAAGATCCTGCTTGCCACCGGGCCGGGCACCACGCGGCTGACCGGCGACGCCTGCTCGCCCAATACCGTGCACTGGAGCTTCGACAACTATGCGCTTGCCCACGGGACCGCCACTGCGGTGGTGCGGGCGGGCGGGGACACCTGGTCTTTCCTCACCGCAGATTTCGCGTTCGGGATCGATCTGGAGGCGCAGGCCGCCCGGGTGGTCGAGGCACGGCACGGTCGCGTGCTGTCCAGGGTGCGTGTTCCGTCGCAGAGCGCCGACTTTTCCTCCTATCTGTTGCAGGTCCAGTCGTCCCGCTCGAAGGTGATTGGCTTCGCCATGACCGCGGGAGACCTGCAGAACGCGGTCAAGCAGGCTGTTGAGTTCGGCATGGCGGATGGAGGGCAGCAGCTTGCCTGTCTGCTTGCCTTCATTACCGATATCCACGGCCTGGGCCTGCAAGTCGCGCAGGGGCTACGTCTGACCGAGGGGTTCTATTGGAACCTGAACCCGGCGACACGCGCATGGTCACTGCGGTTCGCCGAGCGCCAGCGCGCCGGCGCACGCCCCACGATGACGCAGGCCGGCGACTACGCAGCCGTCCTGCACACGCTTAAGGCGATCGAGCAGCTCGGCACCAGCACCGATGGTGCAGCCGTCGTGGCCGGGATGAAGGTGATGCCGACGGACGACCCCCTATTCGGCCAGGGTACGATCCGCGCCGATGGCCGCAAGCTTCACGACATGCACCTGTTCCAAGTGAAGACGCCATCGGAGTCGGCCGAGCCTTGGGACTACTACAAGGTGCTGGCAACGATCCCCGCCGCCGAAGCGTTCCGGCCGTTGGAGGAAGGCAACTGCCCCATGATCGGTCATACCTGAGCTGGAAACCGTCGATGGAGCAGTCCCGGGGTCCTTCCGCATTCTCGGTGCAGACAGCAGGTCTGCGAGCACCGTAAGCCACTGAGCAGGCAGCCGCTTTCTGGTCCGAGTGCTCTCGCCGCCGTGGTGCACGCGTCGGGGGAACGAAGTCTCGGCAATTTTCAACCCTGTCAGCCTCTTGCAGGGAGGCTGCGGGCGAGGCCTGCACCAAGAATGCGGAAAGACCGTTCCCCGGTATCGCCCGACAGCCAACATCCTGGGCGTCCCGCTCGCGACCTGGGTCGGCCAGTTCCTGGGCTGGAACGCGGCGTTCGTGCTGGTCGCCGCGGCCGCGCTAACGACGGCCGGCCTGGCCCGGCTCTGCCTGCCGTCCATGCCGGCCCATGCGCTCGCCAGCCCGATGGAGAGCATTCAAAATCGTGGGGTGCTGATCTGGTTGGGTAGGGTCCGGGCTCACGGGACGAGGGTGGGCTGGTGCCAAAGCTGGTGTGGCGTATGAAGCTGGTTGCGGAGCTGCGGCCTGGGGTGACGACGGAAACCGAAGTTGCCTGCATCGAGCGCGACGAGCAGGCCGGCTTGGCCGAGCTTGGGCTTCGGCTCAACGAGGCGAAGCAACTCACGGCAGCACTCCAGGCTCAGATCGTGCCGGCCCAGGTGGTCGCGGTGGGTGAGCGCCGTCGCTTGTGCGTCGCGTGCGGGCGCGTGCTGGCCAGCAAGGGCCATTATGGGGCGAGGTTTCGCTCCCTGTTCGGCGACGTGCCGGTCCGGGTTCGCCGCTTGCTCGTCTGCCCCTGTCAGGATGTGATTGAGGGCGGGGCGAAGAGCTATGCCGCACTGGATCTCGGCAACGATGCGGTCGCACCTGAGCTGGCCTACGTGACGGCCCGGTATGCGGCGCTGCTGCCCTTTGGCAAGGTCGCGACCTTGCTGTCCGAGCTGCTGCCGATGGGTGGAGCGCAGAACACGGGCACGGTCCGGAACAGGACGCTGCGCGTGGGCGAGGATGTCGTCCACCAGCATCTCGGCGAGACCGCGAAGCATCCCTCGGCGCAGGCGGCGGACCCCGTCGTGGTTGGTCTCGACGGCGGCTATGTGCGCAGCCGGCACCGACAGGAGGAGCGGCACTTCGAGGTGGTCGCGGGCAAGGTCATCCGTGCCGATGGTGCCCAGCACCGCTTCGCCTTCGCCCGCAACGGCCAGGCGGTCTCGGCCGAGGCGTTCCGGCAGGCGCTCGCCGCGGCCGGAGTGCATGTGGACACGCCGGCGACCGTGCTGTGCGACGGCGATGCCGGGTTGTGGCGGCTGCAGCGCGAGGCACTGCCCGACGCCACGATCGTGCTGGACTGGTGGCACGCGGCCGTACGCTTCGAGCACGCGCTGCAGGCCGCCCGCGGCCTCGGCGCAGGCCCTGCCGACACGAACCTCGCGGGCAAGGCAGTTCGCGGCCTGGAGCGTGCGAAGTGGCGCTTGTGGCACGGGCGCTGGGCAGGGTGCCGGCGCAAGCTCGCCGCCCTGTGCCGCTGGACGGAGCGCAAGCCGATGCGTGACGTGGCCGGCATCGGCCGCCTTCAGCGGCATGCAAGCGAGCTGCTGGGCTACCTCGAGCGCAACGAGGATGCGGTGGTGCACTACGCTGCCCGGCGTCGGCGTGGCGAGCCGATCTCGACCGCGTTCGTGGAAAGCGCAGTGGGCGAGATCATCGCCAAGCGCATGAACAAGAAGCAGCAGATGCGCTGGAGCCGGGCCACGGTGCAGCCCTTCCTCGACGTGCGCACGGCGGTGCTGAACGACACACTCGAGGACGCCTTCCGCTCTCGCCACCCAGGCTTCCGACCCGCCAACGATGATCACGAGGCATCGACAGCCGCAGCGTGATCACCCCCACGATTTTGAATGCTCTCACTCAGGAAGGCGCCAGTCCGGCAGACGGGCTGAATCGAGGAGCAAGCTGGAGCCGAGCGGACATGTGATGTGACGCTAAGCCGATGCTGCCCTGCCTGTCCCTCAAATGAACCAGGACGGACATGCTTCAGTCCTTCACCAAGAGCGCCCGTGCCCGGGTGAATTCGCGGCAGCGGGCGAGGCCGGGCCAGACCACCAGCGAGGCGTTCTTGTGGTCTCCGAAGCCGGGCGCGAGCGCCAGCACTTCGGCATGCAGGCCGGGATAGGGGCCGGGACCCGGGCGGAGTAGAGCATCGAGGCGGCCGGCGAGAAGATCGGCCACATCGTCGGTCGCCACCGCCCGCACATAATCGGGCAGGCGCTTCGTGCCGGCGAGACGGGCGAGCAGGCGGTCGGGCTCGTCACTCAGGGCCGGCGAGATGCCGAGGCGGAGCGGCTTCGTCTTCAGAGCCTTCGCGACCGTGTCGCTGGCCCCCGACAGGCGTTCAAAGGCGCCCGCCACTTCCGGCAGCAGGGCCTCGCCCTGCGCGGTGAGGATCAGGCTGCGGTGCAGGCGCTGGAACAGCGGCACGCCGAGCGCCTGTTCCAGGTGCTTGACCTGCTGGCTGATGGCACCGGGCGTAACGGAGAGTTCCGTCGAGGCGGCCTTGAAGCTCAGGTGGCGACCTGCGGCCTCGAAGGCGCGTAGTCCGTTCAGGGGGGGCAGGCGATAGCTCATGGGTGCGGGTCCGGGCATGAAGGTGACGGCTTCAGGATAGAAGAACTCTTCTAGGGTCTAGGGACAAAGTTTCTTAGGGTGCTTAAATCACTGACAATATTGCATTCTGTTCGTTGCGATCTCGCATGAAAAGGTAAGTTGTAGTCTGCGGCGGTTGAGTGGATACCCTGGTTTGCAAGGGGTTCGCCACGAGTAGCCTCGCGAATCTCGTTACGGCGTCCAACTTTGTCCCTAGACCCTAGGCCGTCAGAAATAATCGGTTGAGCGGGGCCAGGGTGTGCGGGAGAAGGCGCGCACCGATCACGCTTTCAGAGAGAGGTGTCCAATGGCTGAGATCATCCGTCCCAACGTATTGTCACCTACTGGCCCATGACGCCCCGTGACATAGCCCTGGCCGCCTTCGTATCCGTAATCTGGGGGCTGGCGTTCGTGGCAATGCGGTTCGGCTTGGAAGGCTTTACGGCCCCCCAACTCACCGCGCTACGCTTCCTGCTCGCCTCGATCCCCGTCCTCTTCGTTACCCGGCCTGCCGTGCCCTGGCACTTGCTGGTGCTGATTGGGCTAAGCTTGTTCGCCGTCCAGTTCCTGCTCTTGTTCCTGGCCTTCCGGCATGGGATGCCTCCCGGTCTGGCCTCGATGACGCAGCAAACCCACGTCTTCCTCACTGTGCTGCTCGCCGCCTTGCTGTTCGGTGAACGGCCCACCGCGCGCCAGGGCTTGGGCATGACCCTGGCTGCGGCCGGGTTGGTGCTGATCGGGCTGACGGTCGGTGCGGACCTGCCCGCGCTCGCCCTGGCACTGGCGCTTTCGGGCGCGTTGAGCTGGGCAGTCGGCAACCTGCTGTTGAAGCATGTCCGGGGCGTGCCGATGTTCCCGCTCATTGCCTGGTGCAGCCTGGTGCCGCCCTTGCCCATGCTGCTGCTGTCCGCCCTGTGGGGAGAAGCATCCTTGCCGTCTGCCCTCGCTGGTGCGTCGTGGGTCAGTCTGGGCGCTGCCCTCTTTCTGGGTGCCGCCACTTCGGCTTACGCGATCTGGGGTAGGTTGCTGGGCCGCTACCCGGCTGCTGTCGTAGCACCCCTGGCGCTGTTGTCGCCCGTGACGGGAGTGGTTGTGTCGGCCCTGGTGTTCGGCGAACGGTTCACCTCACTGCGCTACGCCGGCATGGCCTTGATCTTGGCTGGGCTAGCCGTCATCGTATTGCGATTACCTAACCGCACCGTCACCCCTCTTGTCCCAAGAATGGAGTGATGCCTGTCCGTCAAATGAACCCCAAACGGGCACCGGGCGTCCTGAGTGAATCAAGCCGCTTTCGACGACTCCTGGCCGAGCTGCTGCATGGACTGGACATAAGGTATGGGTCCGTAGCTGATCCTGCTGACGCCGAGCTTGGCAAGCCGGGCTACGGAGGGTGCGCCCGCATTCATCATGATGTTGACCGGCCGCGAGCTGGCCGCGCAGAGCGCCCCGATCAGATCCTCGTCAACCAGTCCCGGGGCAAAGTAGCCGGACGCGCCAGCGTCCGCGTAAGCGTGGGCACGCTCGGTTGCGGCATTCAAGAGAGTGGTGTGTGCGGCGGCATCAGCCGCTTGAAGGAACAGGTCAGTGCGGGCGTTGATGAACAACGCGACGCCCAGCGCCTCGGCTCCGACCCGGATGGCTTGGATGCGTCGGCATTGGACGGCAGTATCATGCAGTCCGTCCCCGCCAATGATGCCGTCCTCAAAGTTGATGCCGACGGCCCCAGCCCGGATGATCCGTGCCACGTTGGCTGCGGCCTGCTCCGGCTCTTTGGCATAGGCACCTTCGAGGTCCACCGTGACAGGCACATCCACCGACCGCGCAATCTGCCGCACGATCATTTCAACGGTGTCGAGCGGAATGGCCTCGCCATCAGGATACCCCTGTGAAGCGGCCATGGACCAACTGCCCGTCGCGACCGCCTTCGCCCCAGACACGGCAACGGCCTTTGCGCTGCCTGCGTCCCAGATGTTGTACAAAACAAGCGGCTTGCCGCTGACGTGGAGCGCGCTGAACGAGGTTGCTGTCTCGGCTTGGATCATGAGTCTTGGCCCCTGAGTGTCAGATCGTGGACTGTGCCATCTTGCGTTCGTGTTCGATGAGCCATTGCTTGCGCCACAAT
>JAABUX010005145.1_pt1 | contig 16191 bp, 16 predicted proteins | sample 5561851 | NCBI WGS metagenome assembly JAABUX01 (sample SAMN10711883, study PRJNA513361) | rock metagenome | isolation source: Antarctica rocks | place: Antarctica: Victoria Land, Richard Nunatak red sandstone | collected 2016-01-03 | reverse complement strand
CCTTGTCGTGCGCCGCAAACAGCGGCGTCGACACGTACCTGCGCGCGGCGCGGCGCCGTGACCGCGCTCCCTCGCCGCGGCCGTGCGTGAGACCAGGCGCGGCGCAGCCTGCTCGATCGGCTCGCCGCACGCGCACACAGCACGGCCTGACTGGGCTCCGCGGCATGCGAGCGCCGCGGCATGCGAGCGCCGCGGCACAGCAGCCTGCGGTTTGCACACGAGACACGAGAGCGCTTCTCGGGCCAGCCGCCGGCAGCTGCGCCCGACTTGGGGTTGCAGGACGCTGGACGCTTCGCCTCGGTGCACGCAACTCGTTTGCTCGCTGGGTCAGCAGCGGCCGCCAGGCATCCCAGCATACAAGGCAAAGGCGCGCGTGCAGTGCGGGCGCACGTGTGCTTGTCCGGGAAAGCTGGCAGCCACGCTGGCACGTGCGGCGGCGGCTCCTGCGTGCCCTCACCGAGCGTGAGCGCGTTGCAGAGCAGGAGCAGTGAGCTCCGCGCGCGCCGAGCGCAGGCAGGCAAGCAGCGACGCGTCAGAGGCCTCAGCAGCATTCAAGCAAGAGACGATCACCCGGGCTGCCGGTCTATGCATTGCAGCAAGGCCGACAGACGTGGTCGATGACCAGCGCGTGGTGTGGGCGCGGCACCGGGTTACGGTCCGACCGGCGTCGAGCCAGCCTCACAGAGGGTTGCAGGTCGCGGGCACCGCCCCGGCGCCCGGGCGCGCCTCCTGCTTGTCGGCGAAGCTGGGCGCCAGGCTCGGGCGCTTGGCCACGGGAAAGGGCGCGAGCGGGTGCGCGAAGGGCACCTCCTCCTGCCGCACCAGACAGGCTGGGGACCTCTGCGCTGCGGCGCAGGGCGTCCAGGGCGGGCTTGCAGCGGCGGTGCAGCCTGTGCCGGGACACGGCCAGCTCAGGGGCCGCCTGCGAGCAGGCAAGGCACGCAGGCCGCAGGCGCGGCGCGCCTCGGCGCGCGCGTAGCGGATGAGCTCGTCGATGGTGACGCCCATGTCGTCCAGCGCAAGCCCCTGTGAAGTGCAGGCGCGCGCCTACGTCATCTACCCGGAGCAGGAGGCACTGGGGTATAGGCGTGCTGGCAAGCAGCCAGTGCATTGATTAAAGTCCATGCATGGGCCCGCAACGCAGGCATTGCTGCCTGTGAGCTATGAAAGCATCTCACTGCAGCCCTTCCAGCGGGGTACACGCGGGCCGCGCCAGGTCGCTGGCATTGATGCCGGTGCGCCCGGCGACCTCCGCGTACGCGTGCGCCGCGGAGCCCAGCTCCACAATGTAGTGCAGCATGAGCTCGGCCAGCGTGTCGTTCGCGCTGGCCTGGATGCCCTCGTAGCCCGCCGACTCGGCGATCTGCGCCGCGGCCACCTGGGCGACCGCGCGCGCATACGCGGCCATCGCGCCCGCGCGCCCGGCGGCCTGCTTCACTCGGGCTTCTTGCCCGCAAACTCAAACTGGTGGTACATTGCGCGCAGCCACAGGAATGCGCAGACGACCAGGAGCACGAGCGCGATTATGTTTGCCAGGGAGCTCATGCTGGTCAGGCTGGACGCTGGCAGGAGGTGGCAGACGAGGTTGGCTAGAATTGGGATGTGGCTGCATGCTCGCATGCATGCGAGCATATGTTCTTCTATATATATTGTCTTTTGTATGCCATGCGGTTCCCCGTAGAGCCTAACAAGGCTCGGTACAAACCGTCGTATCGTGTACGAGCAAGTCTTGCTCCACGTCGCAGACTGTGTCACCTCGGATTGCTCGGGTGAGCAGGATCACATCACAGTCGCGCGGATGTAGTCCCTCAACCGCGGGAGCGGGGCAGTGGTGGGCGCATGTCGAGCGCCTGGGTACAACGGTGGCGCTTGACTTAGACCTTTTGTAAACACGTTATAAAAAGGAATTCAGAAGAAGCCGCATCAGCACAGGAGCACTGGTTTGCAGCTGCGTGCTCTGTCGGCACTGCTCGGCAGCCACGCCAGACCCTTCTGTTGCAGGTAACAGTCCGTCACACTCGCTGATGATTGCGCTAGACTCCTGAGGTCGACGTCACTAACATCGTGTCGCTGGGACAATACGCAGGATACCGGCCACGCTGTAGCTACATATCGATGAACGTGTGGACGTGGCTGCGCACCTCCGCACAGGTGCAGTGCAGTAGATACAAGGCTTTCATACTGGACGCCCTTGTGCAAAACTGCAGCCTAGGTGTGCTGATGGCTTGGTAACGAAGCTGGTGGGGAAGTCACTCCCTCCCTCGTTCGCGCCCACTGAGTAAGCTGCTCTGCTTACGCAGGCAGGCCAGTGCTACGCCGTAACCTTGGTACCATATCAGGTGGCGCCTGGAGTACGGACCTTTGACGGAAGTGGAGCGCGCTGTGCTGGAGCACTGTGACCAGTTCGACAACAGCACACCTCGCTTTGACGCGCTGGGAGCTGGATTAAACTGCTGCTGCTAAGCATTGATAATTCTGGACCGCTGCAGAGTGAGCGGGTTTGCATAGAGCACTTTGCTCACATAAAGCACTTTGCTTAGACTCACGCACCTGCTGTCTCCTCACGGAGTGCAACAAGCAGGCTGCTGCCGAGCCACGCTGCTGGGCTTTCCGTTGCTGCTATGCACGCTAGCTGGAGAGCGTGCGCGCACCAGCTGCGTGTAGCGCAGCTGCTGGTCAGGCGCGGAGACGTTGCAAGCAGTTGGGCATGCTTTACCTTCAGGCTCATGGGCGGGGTCTTTGGCTCCTGAGACAGTCAGTAGGCTGCCGTGCTGCCAATGGCAGGCAGGGCAGCTGTTGAGCAGTGGAAGGCTGTATCAACTATTCAGGGGGCTGCAGTGTTCACTCTGCCGGGCAGGGCGGTGCCTTGAAGCACGTGGTCTGGTAGTCAAGGTGGGGATCTGCACTCTAAATAGCTTCCCGCCTGGGGAAGCTATTAGGTGCGAGCAGGGGCGGCCTTGCTCGCACCGCACCGCGCGGATGTTGTTATTGGGCACTGTCAGTCTGCACACGGAAAGGCGTACTAGCCATGCACAGCTTCAGTGGTGCAGTTGTTTTCAGACTCGGGATGTGAGGCGTGATACGCGCGGCGCGCTCTGCGTCCAGGCTGATCAGTGTGTGCGGTGCCCGCCGCGTGCACCGCCGGCTGCCCACCAGCTTGGCCGCAGAGCGTGCCTGGGTGCGCCTGTGCGCGCGCCCGCCCCCAGCGCTGCGCGCGGGGGCATGCGTGCATGCCAGGGTCTGCTGCTTTTCGCCGATACCACAGGGCGTGAGCACGCGCGCCCGTCTGTGGATTAAATGCATGCATCCGCGGCACAGCAGTGTCTATGCGGGATTCTGAGCGCAAGGTGGTGCATGCTGGAGGCAGTGCAGGCGCCGCGCGTGCTGGCGTCCGCAGGGCCAGCGGCCGCCTCTTTTCTTCACGCGAGTGGAGCCGGGAAGGCTATGAAAGGTTTGCATCGGTGAGGGCATGCGGGGTTGTGGGTGGGAATGCAGCATGGCCAACAGTCTGTGTGTACGCGAACAAGCTGTGGCGCTCCGTTTGTGGGCGGGGCGGCCTTTCGGGGTATTGTAACAAGAAGCGGCGCACGGGCAGCCCATGATGTCACGTACGTTGCATGCGGCTGCATGGGACTGAAAGCATACAGCCTGCTGTCCACAAGTTGTGGAAGAGTGGGCCTGGTGTGCAGGTATGAGCTGTGCACTGTTTCCATCCAAAGCCAGGGACGTCACCCGGACATATGTCACATCATAATGGGCAGCATTTAGCACAGCGGATGACCTACTTCTTGAAGCTGAAATGTAAGCTGCGCGCACTGAGTTCCAGATGCGCTACGGAAGCAAAGGGTGCCTACCAGCAGGGATGCTTCACCTGCGCATGCATGCCATGTCACAGAACGTGACAGCGAGCTACACTACAGCCATACCAAACACCTTGGGTGGGTGAGCAGCAAACCCCTAATTATGTATTTGAAGCTCCACGACACAGCTCAGGGCTTTGTGGCGTCACAGCAGGGTCATTCGCCGGCCACTTTGCGTGCACGCAAGAAGGACCGTGCGAGGCTGCGAGGCAGAGCACCACAAGTGCACGACTGCATTGTTAGCAGCGCCAGGCGGCACCCGCGCTGCGCTCAGGCAAGTGCATGCTTGTCCGCGGCACGCCGGTACGACGGCCGTCTGCCTGTCAACCGCCGGCGAGTCGCTGTCCTGGAGGTGAGGCACCGGGCGGGATCGTTTTCGGACCGCTGCGTCTCCGTCCCTCTGGCATTGCAGCTGCTCGAGAACCTGGTCAACAACCTGCGGCTCCTGGTCGCACCGCCTTGCGAGGGCGCCCGGGCAGCTGCCCGGCTGGAAAACGCCTGCCTGGAACCCGAACGCATGCGCAGGGCCGCGGACGCAGCCATCGCACATTGCCCCGCGGGGTTGACTGAGCCCGCGTGCCGGGCGCGGCAGGACGTCCAGCAGGGGGAGGACGGCCTCATGTGAGGGCGTGCGGTCATGCGGGAGCGCGCTCCTGTTCCGCTCGGCATGCGCAGACGCTGCCGGGATGGCGACAGCAGCTGCTGACGCGGTGAGCGGAGCGGGGGAGGGCTTGGCTGGTGTGCTCAGCAGCGTGCCGGGGGGCGCCGCGGCGGCTGTTGCGGCCGGAGGGCCTGAGGCGCTCGCGTGCTCCGCTGTGGACGCTTACGAGGAACCTGACTGCGCTGCCTCCAGCGCAGGTGCGCTGGGGCACCTTTTGTGCAAGTGTCCCCTGTGCTGCTGTCTCGCGCTGTCCCCCGGTCCTGCAGCCAGCCGCGCACGCTCGGCGTGCGCCGTGGGGCTGCGCTAAAGAGGCACATTCGCGCTGGCATGTTTCGAACCTCGGGTTCTGTGTGCGGAGGCGTCCCGCCGTGATCATGCCCTGCACGTGCAGCACAGGGCCTGAGACAGGATGGCGTGCGTGCGGGCTGCAGGCCCGGGCAGCTTCTGTGCCAGCTCCAGGGCGGGCTGCCTGGAGCCCAACTCCCCTCCAGGCGGCAGCGGTGCACGCGCCGCCTGGCACCCCACTGCTTCGCCGTCGCCGGACGCATCCCCACCGAGTGCAAGCGAGCGCTGCGCCGCCTGCCGGACGGGCGCGGGCGCCAACCCAGATGGCTGCTGCAGCGGCGCGGCGTCGCCCGCGCACAGCATTGCCCCGCGCGAGCCCGTGAGCGCGCCGCGGCCCCGCACGCCGCTCGACTTTGCCGGCGCTGGCCGCGCTGCAGCGCAGGCCCCAGCAGCCAGCCCCGTGTGGCCACAGGCCGCCGATGCGCCGGTCGCCGGCCAGGTGCGCTTTGCACGCGGCCCTATATCTAGGGAACCTGTGCCTCGGGGCTGCCCCGTGGCAGGCAGCCGGCTCTTCCCCTGTCTTGGCGGATCAAGGCTGGCAATGCTTGTGCCCACCTACACTGCTGGTGTGCACATACGCGGGAAGTGACCCCCCGCTCAACCGCTGGTGTGCTGCGAGGGGTTGCAGGGCCGAGTAACACCGTGCTGACGTTGGCAGTTACCCGTCACGCGTGCTGACGCCCCGCTGCGGTGGCCGTGCAGGATGCACATACGACGGCGCGCGCCTCGCGCGCCGCGCTGCAGGCCGCGTGGACCGCCGCGGGGCTGCCTGGGACCCTGCCGGGGCTGCCCGGGGTCGCGCCGGCGCAGCCCGCAACCGCGGCAGGGCCGCCCTGGCTGCTGGCAGCGGCGTCGCAGCCCGCCGCCGCGCCCGGCTGGGCGGCCCCGCAGCCGCCCGGCGACCTGCCGCCCATAGGGACGCACGCCGCTGGCGGGCACGGCGCCGCGCCCGCCGCAGCCGCCCCGGGATGGCCGCAGGGCCATCAGGCGGCGCTGCTGCAGCAGTATGGCGCGCCCGGGCAGGCCACCGCGCACCCGCGGGCCGCGGCGGGGCTGGGCAGCCCGGCGGGCGCCCAGGAGGCCTACGCGCAAGCCGCGCGCGTCGGGCAGGGCGCGCAGGCCCCGGATGCGCTGCCGCCGGCGCAGGCCGCGGCGGGCGCGCAGGCGCCCGTGTCGCCCGAGCGCATATGCGCGGCGCTGGCGCTGCAGCAGGCGGAGCAGGCCGGCGCGCTGATGGCCGGCTTCGGCAGCACCGCGCCGCCCGCGCCCGGGGTGCGGACCGCCCGCTCTGGTGCCAGGCTCGGCAGCGCCCCGTGCAGCCAGTGCAGCGCAGCGCGCACGGCGGTGGCGCTTGCTGGTGGGCTTGTGGACAATCAACTAGAGTGGTTCAGGCACCAGGCTGCATGGGTGGGCTGTGCGTATCAGCAGCGCTTGAGCGCGCGCGGGCGCCCAAGCCCGAGCAGCGTCTCCGCGCTGCCACGGCTGTGGTGTTATGTGCTCGACCCAGCCTGACAGGCGCCCGTGGCGCCGCAGCCTGGACCGCTGCAGCTGCCGTCGGCGGCGCTGCAGGACATGATGCACCGCATGCTCATCGCGGAGCCGCAGGTGCGCTGGTCTTTACACTGTCCTGTGCCAGTTTACCAAACCTGCTGCAACACCCTGGCAGCGCGGTGGAGGCACGGCATGCCGGCCCTCCCTGGCAGCTGTCTGCCGCTGCGTGCATGCTGGCAGGCTCCGCCCCTTGCAGAGTGACACGCTGGTGCTCTTTTGTGCAGTAGAAAAGAATATTATTGCTTTATGGCAGGACAGGAGCGCGGCGTGCCAAGCAGCACACTGTCTCTGGCCTCTATGAGGCCGGGCGCTTACCTGCAGCGCAGTGCCGCAGGATCAAAGCAGGCCAGCAAGCGCTTTCCGGCGAGCGCTGGTGACTAAGGCAAGGCACTGGTGATATGAACAAGGCGCGGCGCCGCGCAGAGTGGGAGGAGCGCAGCGTGGCGGGCGGGGAGGGCGCGGAGGAGCCGCTGCTGGAGAAGGCCGGCGCCGGCGCCGAGCAGGAGAGCGCGGACAAGCGCGGCACGATCACGCTGCTGCTGCACTACAGCGCCTATGATGCGCACCTTCTGCTGGTCGCCTTCTCGGCGGGCGCGCGCCCGCGCGGCGCAGACCCCGCCCATAACCCTTAACCTAGTCCCTGACGGAGCGCACGATTTGCTTGCGCGGCCGCGCGCCGCGCCGCTCGCCGGCAGCGGCCTGCAGGCTGGTGCGGCCTGCAGGGCAGCGAACGACGGGAGGGCCGGGCGCAGCGGCAGCGCTGCCGCGTTGCACCAACAACCTGCACGCCTTGCGCCGAGTCGTCGCCGGGCCGGCAAGCGGCCGGGACAGCTGTTGCGCGCCTGCTGACGCGGCGCCCGCGCGCGCGCGCCGGCCGCAGGCGCCGTGGCGGCGCTGGGCCAGGCGCTGATCCCGTTCTACACGGGCCGCATCATCGACTATGCCAGCATCGACCCCGACCCCGCCGCGTTTGAGCACACGATCGTGCTGCTCGTCCTGGTCTCGCTCGGCTGCGCCATCTTCTCCGGCGTGCGCGGCGGTGCGGCCCCGGCCGCCCCCGCTGATTATGTTGGCCTCTAACCCTATCCCTAGCCCTGACCTGTCGCGCGCTTACGTCCATCGTGTTCCTGCTGGCTCACGCCCACTTCATGTGCCACGGTTTTCAAGTGAACGCCCTGTGCAAGCTTGCTGCGCGCTCGCATGCAGCACACCCTTGCACCTTCAAGCCACTGTGTTTGCTGAGTTGAACGTGCACGACGCCTCGCTGGGTGCCACCCATGTCACCAGCTCTCTTGGGGCCACATCCGGCCACCAAACACAAGCGGAGGTCTGCGCTCGTGTCTTCTGTCATGCAAGGTGTTCACGCCTGCAGAGGCCCTGGTGTGTCAGCTGGTGGTGCCACTCACACGAAAGCGACCTGGTCTGCGCGCAGGCGTCTTTACGGTGTGCATGGCGCGGCTGAGCGTGCGCATCCGCAGCCGCCTCTTCGACAGCATCCTGGCCCAGGAGCTGGGCTACTTTGACTGCACGAAGACGGGTGCGCGAGGGGCCCCCGCTGCGCTGGCCCGCGGCTGACCTTCATGCAAGGCCTGTGCGCTGTGACCGCATTTTCAGCATGCCGCAGCACTGGCGAAACAACTGATACCAGTGCTGCTGCGCACCGCAGGCGAGATCACCAGCCGGCTGTCGGCGGACACCACTACCGTCTCCGAGCAGATCTGCCTCAACCTGAACGTGCGCGCCCGTGGCGGCTGCAGAGCAGTGTCACATCCCCCTGTCTCCCGCGCTGCCTCATCGCTCTGTCCACCGCGTCAGACGCAGACCCCGTTACCTAAGAGCCTGGCCTCGTGAGCCTGGTGCGAGCAGACACGTCAAACCGGGTGGTAGGCGGAGCGGGCCGGCTCGTGCTGCCGGCATCCGGCGCGCCGGCTGCCGGCCACTCACCGGGGCGGCGCAGGCGGCGCTGCGCTCGCGGGTGGCACTGCGCTCGCTGACGCCGGGCTGCGGCGGCGCAGATGGCGCTGCGCTCGCTGACGCAGGCGGCCATGGTGCTGGTGTTCATGTTCGACGCGAGCTGGCGGCTGACGGTCATCACGTTCATCTCCATCCCCTGCGTCATCCTGCTGTGCCAGGTGTACGGGGAGTACCTGCGGTGCGCGCCCGGCGCCGCGCGCGCGTCCGGGGGCGGGGCCGCGCTGCGGCGCGGCGGCGCGGCGCCTGCTGGGCTGGGGCTGGTGCTGCGGGAGCCGGGCCGGGCGGATGTCTCCATAGCTTTGCTGCTCGTCCCCGCATCTCTGGGAGCAGGGCGCGCCCTTTCTAAGGGTCTGGCAGCAGAGCGCGCTCTTCCAGGTTTTGGGAGCGGAGCGTTCTCTTCGAAGGACCTGGGAGCAGAGCGCGCCCATCCCCCGTTTAATGGGAGCAGAGCGCGCCCGCGCGATTGCGGACATGCGCCTGAGCACTATGCGACAGCCGAGCCAGCGGCCTGCCTCGCTACGCCGCGCGCCGCGGCGCCCGCCCGCCGATCCGCCCGCGCCCCAACCCTAATCCTCGACCCCAATTCTGTCCCGGCGCCGCAGGAAGCTGTCGGAGGCGGTGCAGACCGAGCTGGCCAATGCGCAGAGCGTGGCGGAGGAGGCGCTGTCGTCCATGGCCACCGTCAAGGCGCATGCGGCCGAGGCGTCCACGCGCGCCGCCTACCAGGCCTGCCTGCGCGCGTACAACGCGCTGCAGGCGCGCGCGCGGCGCTCCGGGGCTAGGGTAGGTTAGGGCGCGGGGCTCCGGGGCGCCTTGCACGGCTGGTTGCTGGCACCTGCACTCAGTTTCTGCAGTCCGGGGCCCTCTCACGCCTGCGTCGCGAGGCGTGCCAGCGGCAGCGGCGGCGCGGCAGCGGAGCGCAGCACCCTGCTGCCCCAGGCAGCGTTTGCCCTCTGCGCGGTGCCTGGCATCCTTTGGAGCAGCACCGGATGAGCTGGCCGCGGTATGTCGGGGTCGGCGATCAGCGGCGGGTAGCTGACAGACCAAGGCGCTCTGCACGCCGCTTATTGGGTGTAGGGCTATATATCCTACCCTACCCTACCCTACCCTACCCTACCCTACCCTACCGCACGGCGCGTGCAGGTCAAGGAGGCGCTGGCGTACGCGGCCTACGCCGCAACCAACACGTTCCTGCCGAACGTCATCAATGCCGTCACGCTCTTCTATGGTGCGGCGCCCTGCCGTGACTGTGACTGTTACGGACTCCGCACGGCGCTCCGCCGCGTTCACGACCGTGGCCTAGCCCGACGGCGTCCTGTTGCGATCATGGCCGTGATGGAGCCCTTGTTGCCCGGCGCCTGCGCCGCCTGCAGGGTGTCGCGCCGCTCCTGCGCCCGGCGTCCCACTGCGGCCGATGCGGGGGGTGGGGCTGCGCAGGCGGGCGGCTCGTCCTGGACGGCCGCATGTCGGCCGGCTTGCTGGTGTCCTTCATGCTGTACCAGCAGAGCCTCAACTCGGCCTTCCAGGCGCGTCGGACACTCTTGTCTTCCCCCTCAGACCCCCATTTTCCAGCTCTCTTGGCCGCCGCTGGCGCTACTCGGACGGCCGCGTTGCGGCGCACTCGCCTCGCACGCCCTGCGCTCAGACGGCCGACGACCGGCGCTCACCATGTCGGTGCCTGTCATCCTGACAGTGGCAGACGGCCCGCCTACGCCCCTGCAACACAAGAGGCCCGCTCTCCCCCGGCGCTCGCAAGCGCCGGGAGATAGGGTTAGAGTAGGGCAGGGTAGGATATGGCCTACCCTACCCTAGCCCATTCGTATATCGTGCGGCTGACGGCGCCGGCGCTCGCGCGCAGTCCATGGGCGACGTGTTCTCGTGCCTCAGCGCCGCGGTGGGCGCGGCCGACAAGGTGGTGGAGATGATCAAGCGCGTGCCGCGCATGCCGCCGTCGGGCGCGCTTGCGCCCGCCAACTTCAGCGGGCGCGTCGAGCTGCGCGATGTCGGTGCGCCCGCGCGGCCTCTGCCTGCGCGCAGCAGCAAGGCCGCGCCATGTGTGCTGCGGCGGCCGAGGCTCCCGCTGTCTCACTGAGCATGCAATACGGTCCAGGTCCTGCAGTTGCAGACTCCACTGATGTGCAGTGGCACATCAATTTTGTGAAGTGCGGAGCTAGGGTGTGGCAGTTTTGCCGTCGTGGCCTCGCATTGGCCATGGCGCAGTCGCCGGGCATGCAAAGACTGCAAGCAGGCGTCGCGGACATGCGACTCATGCTACGCCAGCGCCGCCTGCGCTGCGCAGACTTTTCGTACCCTGCGCGGCCCACGCTGCGCGTCCTCAGCGGCGTGTCGCTGCAGATCAACCCTGGCGAGGTGCGCGCGCGCGGCCGCATGCGGGGCGTGCGCAGCGTCCCCCATGTCTGCGTGGTCGGACGTGCGTTGGTGCGGCATCTGCATGCGGGACAGTCCCGGCGGCGGTGTCGGCAGCCTGGCGGGCAGGCGAGGCGGGCGTGACATGCGTGGGTTGCTGCTGTCCAGGGAGCTGGGCCAACAACGCGTGCATGCTGTGGGACAGCTCGCCGCTGTGGTGGCTCATCATCGCTGCCTGGGGGTCCAGAGAAACAGCCCACGCGCGCTGTATGACGGCTCGTTGCGGCGCGCAGGTGGTGGCGCTGGTGGGGCCGTCGGGCGGCGGCAAGAGCTCCGTCGTGAAGCTGGTCGAGCGCTTCTACACGTGCGCGCCCCTCGCGCCCGCCCGAGGCGGCGCAGGCCGTGCGCGTGTTGCCTGTCTGAGGCTGTGCCGAGTTTTTTTTTTTTGTGCCTTGCTGACTTTGCTTGCAGCCGGCCAGAGCATACCAAGCTATGCACACCAGGTATGTGTTGCCCTGGCTGCTCTGCGCATGCAGTGGGCTTGCATGGTGCGCGTCTCCCACCGACCCTGTGCAGGCCCTGCGTCGTGACCCTACTTGCATGGAGCCCCTGCTTGGCCTCCCCGCTCCGCAGCGCAATGCACTGCCGCCCAGGTCCAGCAGCAGCCCAGTACCCTGGGCGCAGCCGAGAGGTGTATTCATCATCATCCAATGTGGCTGAAGCGTTGACCTGTGACGTCGAGGTCCCCACTGAAGTCTTGCGCGCGGGCTGCAGCCCGAGCGGCGGCGCGGTGCTGCTGGACGGCCGTGACGTGGGCGCGTACGACGCGCGCTGGCTCAGGCGCCGCGTGGCGCTGGTGTCGCAGGCGCGCCTGCGTCGAGCGCGCGCGCAGCAGGGTCGTAGCCTGCATGCCCTCGCAGGCCGCCCCTGGTCGCCCCGGCAACCTGACCGTACCTTTAGGGTACACCCTCAGCATGAAGCGCTACGAATGCGCGCCTGTCGGCGAGCGGAGCCCGAGCGCGCGACCGCCAGCGCGGGGGCAGTCGAGATAGGGTAGGGTAGAACATGGTAGGGTCTTGACCGCGCGCGCGCGCGCGCAGGAGCCGGTGCTGTACGCGCGCAGCGTGCGGCGCAACATCCTGTACGGCCTGGAGGAGGCGGACGGCGAGGCGCCGGGCGAGGTGCCGAGCGACGAGGCGGTAGAGCAGGCCGTGCGCCTGGCCAACGCGCACAGCTTCATCTCCGAGTGGCCGCAGGGTTACGACACGGTGCGCGTGGTTTAGGGTAGGGTAGGGTTCACCGCGCCGCGCCTCAGCCCCATGCGCTACAGCGGCTGCAGGCGGCTCTCCTGGCGCGCGCGGCCGGCGCCGAGGGCGGACGGCCGCTCGAGCACAGCAGCACTCTGCGCCTGTCTGCGAAGCATGCTGCCAAGCTGTCTTGGGCATGCACGCAGAGCGCTCCGGGGCTGAGTCGGAGGTCCTGCCGCGCAGGACTGCGGCGAGAGGGGGACCACGATCTCCGGCGGCCAGCGGCAGAGGTGCGCGGGCCGGGCCATGTTCGGCGCGGGAAGTGCTCTGCGCGCGTCCCAGCCAAAAGCATCGCGCTGTTATGGCTGCATGGGGACGGCGTGCGCACAGGACTGGCAGTGCCCAATGTGTGGATGCAGGGCCTGACATGCCCACGCCGCGGTCGCAGGCTAGCTATAGCGCGCGCGCTCGTGCGGCGGCCGTCGGTGCTGCTGCTCGACGAGGTGCGCCGGCCGCCCCACCCAGCATCCCTCCGCTGGGCGCTTCTTGGTAATGGGACGTGGGCAGCGTGCCTGGGCGCTATGACCTTCTGCCTGCCCCTGCTGCTGGTAGTGCACTGCGCGAGTGCTTTGGCCGCTCCGCGCGCTCACAAGGGCGGCCGCCAGACTCCCTGGGCTTGAACGGTGGGCCGCCGCCCATGCCTGCTTGCTCCTTGCGCGCGGCGCTGGCCGGAGCGCATGCTGCCGCCGCGGCCGTCGCTGCGCTGCGCGCCCGCGTCCGTCAGGCAGGTGTTTGCTCGAACGCGCGAGCGATGGGTATGTACCCTATCCCTACATTGCGCAGGCGACGAGCGCGCTGGACGCGGACAGCGAGGCGGTCGTGCAGGACGCGCTGGACCGGCTCATGCGCGAGCACACTGTGCTCGTCATCGCGCACCGGCTGTCCACCGTCGTGAACGCCGACCGCATTGTGTACGCCCCCGCGGCTGCGCGGCTTGCGGGCGCTGCAGGCCTTCGTTGCGTTCAGCCGTTTGCGGATTGACCCATGAGGCTTCAGAACGCTTTGCTGCAGCAAGTAAGCGACTGATGCCGTGCTTGACTGAGTCCTGACGCGCTGCTCTGATAGGTTGTGGAGCTGGTGCAGCACACCCGAGGCGCCACAGCCTCCGCAGTCTAGGCCTTTGGTAGCTGCACGGCGGACACCCTGTCTCGCTGGCGCGCCTCGCGGTGTTTGAGCCTCGAGCCTCAGACAGGCTGACGCGCTCGGCCGCGCGCGCAGGGTGATCGCCGACGGCGCCGTGCAGGCGGTGGGCACGCACGAGTCGCTGCTGGAGGCGGGCGGCCTGTACGCCAACCTGGTGCGCAAGCAGCTGGCGGGCTCTGTCGCGGGCTCCAGCGCGTCGCTGCGGCAGATCGCGTCGACCGCCTCGCTGCACCAGCACGACTAGTGTCAGGCCTCGTTCTAGCTCGCCGCCGCCCCGCGTTAGGCGCCCAGCGGCCGACACAGGCTCCCCCGAAACGTCCGAAGAGCGGCCGGCTGTGCTGCGGCGCGCGCTGGAGAGCTGCGCACTGTCGGTGCTCGAACTCTTGCTTCCCTGTTGAAGCCGGGGCGTCGCCGGCTGTGCCCCGTGCGCGGCCGGCCGCGCACACCTAGGGCAGACCATAGTGCCCTGCATGCTAGCTGTCTGACGGCCCCGTTTGCCTCTTCTCTGCACTTGTCTGTGTGTCTCTACTGGGTGACCCGATTGAATAGCGTCGTTCTTTACAAGTTGCATCATGCGTCATAGACCACCCTGCATGTCATCTGTAGCCGCGCTAGGCGCCCGTGTAAGGTCGCGAGCCCCGCGCGCGCGGGCCCCGCATCGCCCTCGCACTGCAGCACGGCCGCCACCAGGGCCGCCAGCAGCGCCGACTGCTCCGCGGGCTGCTTGCCGCCGGCGTCCAGGTAGCCCGCCGCGCTCTGCATCACGGCCGCGGCAATGTCTGGGTATGCCTGCGTGCGCGCGCGTAGCACGTCAGCCACATCACCAGCTCACCCGCCCGCACAGGCCACTGATGCACCCGGGCGCCCACGCCCCGCGTCGGCCGCCGGGCAATCCCGTCATGCGGTGCTGTCAATCAAAGCGCACTGGGCAGCCCTGCAAAACAAAAGGACAGCACCGGCGGGCTGCAGGACAGGTCTAGTGCCCACATCGCCGGTCCTGGGCAGCTGCAGAAGAGCATAATATCTTGCAAGCATACTTTCAAGCACTAGCAGAAGGCCCGCCGCAGCCCGCGGCGCACCGGCAGGCTGCGCGCGGCGCCGCCCAGGCACGCCAGCGCCAGGTCCAGCGCGCGCAGCGGCGCCGCCGGCGAATAGGGTAGGGTATGCTCGGCCGCGCCGCCGCGCAGCGCGCGCAGCACGCCCGGCACCGCCGCCTGCAGCGCCGCCCACTGCGGTGCACCGCCCCCGCCCGCCGCGCCGCCGCGCGCCAGCCCGGCCCAGCCCCAGCGCGCCGCGCCCAGCCGCCACAGGCGCGCCGCGGCCGCCGACACGTCGGCGCCGCGCACCGCCTCGCCCGTGGACGCAGCCAGCGGGCCGAGCAGCGTCACGGGAGCGTCCGCGGGCGCGCCGCCGCCGCCGGGGCACGCCGGCGCGTCCAGCACGTCCTGCACGACGTCGGCGAGCGCGGCGTGCACGGCGCGGCCGAGCGGGTCGCCGCCGCCGGCGGGCGGCGGCGCGAGCGCGGCCGGCCAGGCGAGCAGCGCGGCGAGCAGGCGCGGCAGGGCGGCGGCCGGGTGCGCCGCGTGCGCGCGCAGCAGCTCGTACACGAGCACGCGGGCGGCCTGCGCGCGCGGCGCGTCAGCCACGTGCGGGACTGTGCGCCGCGCCAGCCTGCGCCGTTCCTGCACAGAAGCGCAAAATCCCACTGCAGGGACGCGCCAGACGGCGTGGCCGCGCGGGCGGGCGCGTCCGAGAAGGCGCTCAGGCGCCAGGAAGGGAAAGCCAGCATGACTCCAGACTGAATGATGCCGTCCTGTCCTGAGCTGCAAAATTAATCAAGGAGGTCCCGGGAGGCGCGCGCCTGCACGGCGCCCTGCAGCCGGCACAGGCCGGCCGCGGCCGCGCACAGCGCGCAGGCCTCGTTGCCGAACGCGCCGAGCGGCGCGGCCGCGCGCGCGAGCGCGCGCGCCGCCAGGTGCGCGCGCAGCGCGCCCAGCACGCCGCCGCGCGCGCCGGCGCCGCGCGCGCGCGCGTCCAGCCCCGCCGCGCACGCCAGCAGCCACTCGAACGTGCGCCGGCGGCCCGCCTCCTCGCTCAGCCAGCCCGCCGGCTCGGGCTCGGCGGCGCCGCCCGCCGCGGCCGCGCCGCCCGCCGACGCGGCCTCGGGCCCGGGCTCGGCGCCCGCGCCCGCGGCGGCCGCGCACTCCAGGAACGCCGTCTCGAAGCCCGCGGCCAGGCAGGGCAGCGGCACCTCGCCCGCCGCCAGCGCGGCCGCCAGGCCGGCTGCCGCCGCGGCCGCCGCCGCCGGCCCGGGCGGCCCCGGCCCGCGCGCCAGGCCGGCGAGCCAGCCCTCGGCCAGCTCGGCGGCGGTCAGCTCGGCGGGCGCCGGCGCGGCCGCGGCAGACGCGCCGCTGCAGCCGGTGCGCTCCGCGCACAGCTCCGAGCTGGCCGCGGGGCAGGGCGGCGGCGGCGCGGCCGGCGGCGAGGCCGGCAGCACGTTGCTGCCCTCCGCGCCCGCGCTGGGGCCGCTGCCGAGCCGCGGGCGCTTGCGCGCCGGGCCCCACGCGGGCCTGGGGTCTGGGCCCCCTGCGGTCGCGCCAGACGGCGGCGCGCCCGCGGGCGCGCCGAGCGCGCGCGCGCTGCCGCCGCTGGGCCGCGCCTCGGCGGCGTCGCCGGCGCGCCGCGCCGCGCCGGCGTCGCCCAGGCTGCCGCTGGCGGATGCGGCCGGCGCGGGCAGCGCGCGCGCGGTCGCGGCCTCGTGCCAGGAGCCGTCGCCGCGGCCCGGCCCGGGCGCGGACGGCGGCGCGGGCGCGGCGCCGGCGGCGAGGCCGGCCGCCGGCTCGCTCACGGCGCGCGCGAGCGCGCCCCAGAGCCCGTGCAGGCGGCCGACCGCGGCCGCCAGCCGGCCCTGCTCCGCGGCGTGCGCGGCCGCCTGCGCGGCGAGCGCCTCGCGCAGCGCGCCCAGCTCGGCACCCGCGCCCGC
>JAABUX010005144.1_pt1 | contig 16194 bp, 19 predicted proteins | sample 5561851 | NCBI WGS metagenome assembly JAABUX01 (sample SAMN10711883, study PRJNA513361) | rock metagenome | isolation source: Antarctica rocks | place: Antarctica: Victoria Land, Richard Nunatak red sandstone | collected 2016-01-03 | reverse complement strand
CAATAATGGCCCGCTCGGCGCCGTCCGCTTCCTGGCCCTGCGCCGAGACGGCATTCAGCACGAACAGCCCTGGATTCTGCACTAGGCGGCACACGTCCAGGGTCGCATCGATGGCATCCAGATCGACGATCGACGGGCGCACCGGGATCAGGATGGTGTTCGCGACGCGAGCCGCTTTAATCGCCGCCTGATCGGCCTGGGGCGCCGTGTCGAGGATCACCACGTCATAACCTTCTCGCGCGGCGGCGCGGATCGAGGCCTCCAGTCGGGCGGGATGCTCGGTTGCCACGTCAGGCGGCTCGTCACCGCGGCGCTCGAGGATTTTCGCGGCCGAGCCCTGTTGGTCAACGTCAATCAGCAGCGTTTTGAGCCCACGCCGATGCGCCTCGATTGCGAGGTGGACAGCGAGCGTCGTCTTTCCGGCGCCCCCTTTCTGACAAACCATCGCAACTGAATGCATGACTTTCTCCCTTCACGAATGCATGACGTTGCGCATTCGCGAATAGCGGGCAGAGCAGACAGCCCGTTCGCTCGGCTGTCAAGCAATTGTGGCGCGGTGTAGTCGCGCCTTCGTGGGTGCATGACTTCGTGAAGGCGCGTTGCGGATGATGGGGCCGACCGACTGCCTTATGCCCGCGCTCCATCGCAACGACATCTCGATTTCGCCGCAATTAGGGTGCTGAGTCTCACCGGCTGCAAAAGGCCAGTGATGTCCAGACCGAAAGGGAGCGTAGGTCAACTACGCCCAAATCGTATCTGGGAAGGCGCTGCAAACATTATTGCTGAACAGAACTTCGGCGGACATCTGCCGCATGTCATTACATGGAGGATTTAGAATCATGTCCGGTTACTCGCATCGAGTGCTCGGTGCTGTTGCTGCTCTGACCGCCTTGGCTGCGCTCAGCGGATGCGCGGAGTACGCGGGCGGGTATGGCGAGGGCGGCTACGGCAGTGGCTACTATGCTCCTGCATATCGTTATGCTCCGTCCTACGGCTATGCGCGCGGTGGGCGCGGCTGGGGTGGCGAGGACCATCACCGTGGCGGCTGGCATGGCGACCGCGATCACGATTGACGCTCCGCGGAGCCATTTGCCAGCTTAGAGCGCCGCGATCCCGCGCAACCCGGTCAGCGGCTTGATTTCCGACTGCCCTTTGAGCGTCTGTAGCATTCGTTCGCTCATGCCAGTCTCCCAAGGCCTCACGCGGTCCCTACGCTATGGCATCGGGGCCGAGAACGGTGTCGGGGGTCATGTTTGGTTAAGGGAGCTACAGGCGACCTTCTGAGATCACATCTGGCAACCAGGGCAGGAACACATCGCGAGGCGCGCCCATGACCCGGCGGGCCAGCCGAATGAGCTTGCTCACGGGACCGTGATTATTGTACGCTCGTAACGTGCCGCGCCCGGTCCCCCACTGGGCCGCCGGCCAGGCGGGCGGTTGCTTTTGGTCCCTGAGCGCCGCCCGCCTTTCGTGCCGCCGCCTGTCAATGATCTAACGCGAGGACGATGCGATGCTGGAGCGCTTGGTTGACGTGTTGGACAGCCACAAAGCTGTCCTGCACACCTTTCCAATCACCATCGGCGGCTGCGATGCCGCTGCAAACGATGCCGCATACGAAGAGAAGGCCTGGGAGGCGGCTGCCTTCGCACGTCTGGTGCCTGATGCCGAGCTTCACGAGCTGACCACCAGGGTGCATGTCTGTCGCGGCGGAGCACTGGCGCCGTTTGGGGATTCTCGAAAGGTCCTCTCCCAAACGAGACAACGCCTCGAGCAGATCGTTCGCGAGCGTGCCTATCTTCTTTGGCAGATGGACGGATGCCCGGACGGACACGCCGAGGAACACTGGCATCGCGCCCATGACCAGCATCTGCGGGAACGCGCCTACATTCTTTGGCAGCAAGAGGGCTGCCCGGAAGGCCGCGCCGACGAGTACTGGCACCGGACCCGGGACTTTGAGACGTACTGATCCTTAACCCAGCAGGTAGCGCGAGGTACTATCATCCGGCTGGGCACGGGCATAGCGGCTGCTGTCGACTGCCATCGATGTCCCACACGGCGCTTGCTCACGTCGTCGCGACTACGATACGCTGCCGACGTGCCGCGCCCTGATCCCCCTGGATTCCATGGGCTGCAGGCCAAGCGGGCGGTGCTGCTCCCTCACAGCGGCGCCGTCCGCTTCCTCTGCCGCGCGAGCTGAACCGCCTTATACGGCTGCCCCCGCCGCGGCAGGCGTCAACCACGGCATCACGGCCTCCGGGGGCACGCCCATCGCCATCCCAAGTCGGGCCAGGGCGCCGGCGAGCTCGGCCGACCGTGATCCATAAGACATTTTTGCCGCGGAAGACTCTAAGAGGATTTTCTTCTTTTCTTCTGCGGGCTTAGGCCGTTCGAGTTGATAGAAGTTGGGGGCACAACGGTTCCACCGTGCCCGCCGGGAGTGCCAGGACAGCAAGGCCGCTTGACGAAGGGAGGCGACGGCACGGCCGGCGGTCCTGGCACAGCAGCCAACGTCCGCCGCCAGCGTTTCCAGCGAAGGCCAGAGAGTGCCTTTGCGGTTCGCCCGGCGCAGCATCGCCCGGCCTATCAGGTAGCAGGTGGCAGTGATCCGGCGCTCGAGCTTCGCCAGCCATAGGGCTTTGACAAACTGATTACGATCCACGGTCGGGTCTCCCCGCCGATGCCATCAGGAAGGCAGGAGACAGGCCGCACGATCTCGTGCCCGAAAAAGGGCTTGCTAAATCGCATCAGGAACCAGATGATGGAGTTCTCACGCAACCATCTTCTGGCCCCTTGGGGCTGTCAGTGCCGTCCCTCGGGGCGGCATTGGCGTTTTATGGCGGCATGATGCCGGGCTCCTGCGGCGGGATGCCGCGATCCGTCACGGTAGACCATGGACTCGCCAACCGTCCAGCGCGCAAGTCCGCCGGGGCTCGCAGATCCAATGGACTGCCGTTCGGCTCCAGCTCAGATCAGGTCCAGCTTGCCGATAGCGTTCGGAAGCGGGAGGTTCCCGATCTATGATGAGCCACTTTACTCTGCCGCCTCTGCCGAGCCTTATCGGCATCCTGCTGGTTGCCGCCATCGCGGTCGCGACCATCCATTTTGTTCGCGAGAATTGGCCGCGGCGTTGACAAGAAGCACACAAGCATCGCGTGCTGTAACGAATCCGTGAACTAAGCGGGGCGGCCGTAAATCTCACTGGAGAGGGAAGCGATCGGGCTGCCATTCACCTTTGTCATGTGAGGGACATGGGATGCCTGCTGCCTCGTGGGTTTGCTGCTGCTCGACTTGCCTTCCTGAACCTGCCGACGGTAGCGGGCGGCGGCCTCTCCCCGGCTGCGAACCTCCCATTTGTCGAGAATGCTGTGGACGTGGTTCTTCACGGTTGGCAGGGCGACGCGCAACCGATGCGCAATGAGCTTGTTGGGCAAGCCGTCCGCCACTAGCTTCAAAACTTCATGCTCGCGATAGGTCAAGGCGTGGATCCCGTCCCTGGTCGCGCGGTCATTGGCGTGGTCGGCGAAGCCGCTAAGCAGGAGCGCGGTCAGCCGCGGCGGGCACACGACCTCGCCCGCCGCCGTGCGGCGCACGCTGGCAATGAGATCGCCAGCCGAAGTGTCGGCTCCAAGATACCCGGCGATGCCGATATCCGCCCAGGCCAGGAAGTCTTCGTCCCGCTCGCGCATTGATAGGACGACGACACGCACTTTGGGAAGGCGCGCGCGAACGGCAGTAACCAATGTCATTCCCTCGGGATGCGACGTGTCGACGACGATCACCTCGGGCGGGAACTCAATGATGGCCGCCTCGACCGTGTCGCGAGAGAATGCTCCCATGGCCTCGATATCGCCGGCATCGCGTAAGGTCGCCACCAGTGCGTCCCGCAGGAAATGCACATGACTGATAACAAGGACGAACACGGCCCACCTCTTCGCGATTGGTCCACCTTCGTGCCAAGTGCCGGCCGGAGACACAATCCGCTGGAACGCAAAGTCCCGGGATCGTTACTACGAGACATATCAACGTGTTTGATTGCGTCGGCATCGAACCCGGTCCAGGCCATCGCCAGCAACACGCACACCATGGACAATCACGGCGGGGTCTGGCTTCCCGGCGTCCTCGTCGCGGATACGTTGGACGAGCTGCGCGCGATGATGCTGGCCGGGCTCACGCGCCGGGATCGGGTGCCGATCGACTCGGAGGGGGTGGTTGAGACCTGGGACTAGTCTAGCGGCTGTCCCGTCTCGTCAATTCCGAAGGGTAGATGATGTGCCGACGACCGGCTGATCTCTCCGCCTCAGGCCGGCCAACCCGGCCAATCCGATAAGTCCCAGCCACCCCCAATCGAAGCCACGGTCATTGTTGCGCGTCGTGTCGGCCGTGTTGCCCGCCAAGGCTGGGGAGCTCGTGGCAGTGGGGGTTGTCGTAGTGGTGGCTGTGCCTGGAGCAGCGGGCGGGGTCGTTGGGGTTGATTGGGCAAATGCCGCACTGCTGAGGCCGATGATGACAAAGGCTGCCAGCGTGGGCGCTTTCAGGTGTTGCAAGTCCATGTCTAATCTCCTCGCTTCTGCTCAGGCAACGACTGAAAGGACTGCGGGTTTCCCATTGTATCCTCGTGCAAGTGTCACGGCTTCCTTCCAGAGCGTGCGTTGAGCTCGGCTCGCCGTGCGGTTGGCGGATGGGCTCATGGCAGCGAAAAGAACACGGCAATTGTCGCCCCGGTTGCCATAAAGGCCATGAGCAGATTGCGAAGGGACTCCTCGCCCGCCACGAAATCCCGAACAAACCGAAATACGTCATAGGCCAACACGAACATGGCAATAACTAAGAAGGGTCCTCTCACCTTACCCTGCTCGGCGCGATCGCGTGCCGATCGACCAGGAGGGCGGGGATTGGAGACGGGGGACTGAGGCTGCGGCGTTCGGTAATCGCGTCATGGCCTCTGTCGTGTTCCCCTGCCGCCGCTTGCGGAACCGCTGTGGCGCCGGGCCACCAATGGACAGGGGATTGCACCGCCGCCGTCGCCACCGCGAGCCTACTTCCAGACACCGGCACCCCGGCGCGGCGGAGCAACCGGGCGAGCAGGCGCATGGGCCTCATGTCACCATCCACGTCGCCGTCAGGAACCCCGCGGAGAGCAGTCCGCAGACCATGCCATCAAGATACTCGCCATCCGCAATAGCGGTCAGGGCAAGGGCCGCCACGGACGCCGACCAGGCGGCGAGAAGCAGGACCAGGACCATGTACATCGGCGCTATCCACCATGCGCCGGAGCCGTTACGGGCGCAGTCGCCCACTGTCACGCCGTGGCGCACACCCGCAATGGGTTGGCAGCGCTCAAAGCGTCACGTTAACGAGCACTAAGATCACAAAGGCCATCCCGACGAAGCCTAGCACGAACCCAGCAAGCGCCTTGCCGAACGCCGCCAGCCATGACGGACGGGGATCAAGCTCGGCGGCGAGGGCAGCGCCGATGGCCAGCGGGATGCCGATCGCCACGAGGAGCGGGGTGCTGGTGCTCATGTTGGTGTTCTCAGCGTGGTGCGCCAATTCGCCGGAGAACTTACTATCGTGCGGTCGGCGGCGGCGGGGCTGCTTCAGTCCATAACGGCACCATCTTAAAACGCCGCCCGCTGCGATCCACGCTGGCGATGCCTTCGGCCAAGCTCGGACGCGGATCGGGATTGAGCTGCTCGAGGTCGCGCCAGGCCACCGCCGCCTGCACGTCCCGGTCGAACGCCCCGAATCCCAGCCACCACGCGACGGCCAGCGTCAGCACGATCCCCAGCCCGAACGCGCCACACACCGCACCTATGATGCGGACGAGCAGCTTGTCGTCCAGCACGCGGATGAATCGCCGGGCCTCGGCTCGCATGCCGGCGGTGGCGCCCCGCTCCGTCGCGGCGATCAGCTCTTGTACCAGCCCCGCTCGTTCCTCAAGGGAGAGCGGGTTCCGCGCGGCGATCACGTCCGCGGACCCCTGACCGAAGGCGCTGAGGGCTTTGGAGAGGCCCGTCAGGATATGCCGGTACGGGTCATGGCGGAATGGCCCGCTTTCGCACGCGGCGGCAAGGTCGGCCTGGGCAGCGGTTATGGTGGTGGCGAGGTCAGTCGGCTTCGGCGTTGCGGCGTTTAGGTCCACGGCAGCCATCCTTCCACAACTCGGAACTCTGTCGCCATCCGGTCTAGGAACTCCCGCACCAGCGCTCCCTCAATCATTGCGATCCGCTCGTCCCCGTCCCGCGCCGCCGCGAACTGCATGCGCCCCTGCTCAATCCGTAGCGCCAAGCTTTGTGGCTCCAGCGCCGGCATCCACACCTCGACTGCGCCCCGTGCCAGCGCTGCCTTGTATGCCGTCTGCCGCCGTACGGCGTCGAACGCGGCGGGCGTTTCGGCTTTGGCAAGGTTTAGCACCAGCGCCGTCGCCCGCGGCCGGAACCCGCGCTCCTCGAACGTGACCAGCGAAGCGAGATCGTCCACGCGCGGCGTCAGCACGTAGGCTGCAATCAGCGCCACGCCCTCGGCCTCCATCGTGTCCGCGATTGACGGCGCACTCTCGATCAGCCGCGCGAGGCTCACGTCCCCTCCCCCAAAATCGAGGATTGCGTTGCCGCGCTGTTTGGCGATGAACCCGAGCAGGTTCCGTAGCCACGCCACCGTTTCCGCCGGGTCCGAACTGGGCGGCTGCATCACAGCCTCGAAGAAATGGGCCAGTGTGCGGTTAGCGGGGTCAAGCGCGGCTAGGATCGTGCCATCCGCCTTGCCCCGCGCGGCCAACTCACCGCCGAGCCAGCGGGCGAGCGTCGTCTTGCCGCCGCCGCCGGAGCCGATCAGCATCCAGGCTTTCCCAAGGCCCGTAAGGTCGGTGACGGATGTCCGACGCTCACTGCGGCGGATGGGGGCGAGCGTGGGGGGTAGACCCTGCACATCCCCCTCATCCGGGTAAGCGTCGCCCTGAGCCGTGAAAAGCGAGGCGAGGGAGGGCTTGGGATCGGGAGGCATAGGGGTATCGCGCGGCATTATTGGTCCTCCTTCTTCGGCGGGCTCTTGACGCCCCCCATTGTGCGAAACCCGTATGGGTTCTCCGGGTCAATCGGCGCGTTGGTGGGCGGTTCGGGCGCGGGCGTAGCCTCTGCTGGCGTCGTCCGGCCGCGCTTGGGCTTGCGCACCGTGCCTCCGGCCGCGATCCCCTTGTCTCGTTCGACGGCTTGCCAGGTCCGGCGCACGGTCAGCCCCTTGGGGGTCTGGCCCCGCGCGTCGAGCAGTCCCTTCTCCGCGAACGTCGCCGCCATCTCGTGCCAATTCGGGGTCCGGGGCGGGTTCAGCTCGGGAGCCAGCACGCCGTGATGCGACCATAGCCACTCGTACAGCGGGGAGTGCAGCGGGCCGCCCTTGCCCGTTCGCCTGCGTGATGCGGCAACCACGTCCTGCACGGTCAGCGGTTCGTCTCCTTTGGCCACCCATCCCACCTTCCTGCCCGAACGCATGATGCAACGGAGCGATAGGTGTCCGCCAGCGCGGGCAATGGAGAGACGACAATCGCACGACAGACGAACGTCTACAAGCGCTCAAATGTGTTTGAGATGGTATTTATCTTTGCTAGGCTTACAAGTAGCAGACCATGGCATCCTTCGGATGCGATAGAAGTGGGCAGGAGCGGCGATGAGCGACCCCAGCATTCACCTCAAGCTAGACCGTATCCTCACGGCTCAAGACGCGCAGGCGCAGGCCACCGCCCAGCTTGAACATGCCATCATCGCCCTCACACGCGGGCTGTCCGCCTTGTCCGACGACCTCGCCACGCAACGCGAGGTGCTGGCCAAGCTCGCCGAAGCTATGAGCGCCGAACAGGACGGCGGCGAGATGCGCGATCTGATCCGGCGCATCGAGGCGAGTCTGACGCAGATCGCAGGCGACGGCCGGCGTACGCTGGCGGCGCTTACGGCACTGCCGCAGGCCGTAGCGGATGCGATCGCGGATGGGGTGCGGATAGCGCAGCCGCATGTGTAAGGCGCGGCTCTCTCGGGGACTGGCGGCCAACGTGGCCGACCCGCCGCCATGATGACCATTGGCTTGGGCGCGGCGGGATCAATGGCGTCCGCAAAGAGCATGGCCGCCTATCTGACCGAGCAACAGCTGCCTCCGGGCGCCGTCGCCCTCGCAAGCTACTATGGCCAGGTCTCCGATCTTGCCGCACCTACGGCTCGCGCCGATATGGCCCCGGAAGTAGCGGCGGCGCTCGGCTTGACGCCTGGCGCTCAGCTCGACGAGAAAGAACTGACGTTCATCCTCGCCGGCCGCCGCGCAGATGGCGAGGCGCTTGCCGTCCAGGCACAGCACCGTGAGGCGACGAGCTATGGCGAAGAGAGGGGCGAGGATAAGGCGGACAGCGACGGTCCGGTGCGGCATCGTGTCGCGTATGTAGATTTATGCTTCCAGGCTCCCAAGAGCCTATCGGTCGCCTGGGCATTCGCCGAGACCGAGGCTGAGCGTAACTCCCTCCTGCAAGCCCATCGCACCGCGCGGGATGAGGCGCTGCGGTATGTCGAGGAACAGATCGTACGTGCCCGGCTCGGGGACGGCGGCAAGGACGGCTATGAGCGCGCGAGGGTGGCTTGGATAAGCGTGGATCACTTCACGGCCAGGCCGACACTTGAGACGACCAGCACTGATCCGGCTACAGGGGAGGTGTTTACGGAACTGCACAACTTACGGGTTGCGGGCGATCCCCACCTCCACAGCCACAACGTCATGCCCGTAACGGTCGTGACCGAAAGCGGGCGGGTGGCGACCCTCGACACAAGAGCCTTCCACGGCCGCGTCCACGAGGCCGGGGCCATATATCAAGCGCTGCTGGCTCGTGAGCTTCGCGTGATGGGCGTGGCCGTCGAGTTGGACGAACGCACCCACATGGCAGCTCTCCCCGCAATCCCCGAGCATGTCTGCGAGACGTTCAGCAGGCGCACCCGCGACGGCGATGCCGCAGCCCGCACGCTGGCTGCAAAAGAAGGGCGCGACTGGGACAGCATGACGTCCGATCAGCGGGTGGCATTTGCAAAGTACGGAACGCACGCCACCCGGCTCGACAAGGAGACAAACACCCCGGATCAGGACGCATGGAAGGCGCAGGCGGTCGCGCTCGGCTGGGATCATCGCAGCGTCGTCGCCTACGGCCCTCCCGCCTCTACTCGCACCTACGCCGAGCGCATGGAGGCCGCGAGCCAGGTGGCACTCCCTCACCTTGCGGAGATGCTGAGCAAGCGGGCGGTGATCAGCCAGGGCGATATCCGGCTCGCGGCGGCTCGCGGCTTCATCGCCGCTGGCCTTGAGACGACGGCCGACATGGGCGCGATGATGAAGCACTGGGCACAGAGTGCGGTGCAGCAGGACGGCCGCTGGACGAAGCTCATCTGGCGTGAGGCGGAGGGCGGCCGCGTCAAGCTGACGACGGAACTGCACCGCGACCAGGAGGACCAGCTCGTCCACCTTGCCCGCGCGGCGGCGGCGAGCCGCTCGCACACGCTCGCGCCCGGTGAGATCGCAGCAGCTGTGGGTAAGAGCGGGCTGACGTTTAGCGGCGAGCATGGCGCGGCCCAGCGCGCCGCCATCGAGACGTTCGGGACGGATGGCGACCTGTCCGTCCTGATCGGCGTGGCGGGGGCGGGCAAGACGGCGATGATGGCGCCGCTGGTCGGCGCTTGGCGCGAGCGCGGTTACGAGGTTTGGGGAACCGCGCTCTCCAACCGCCAGGCGACAGCGCTGGGGGACGCCGGGATCGAGCGCATCCACACCCGCGCCGTGCAACCTCTGCTGGACAGCCTACGCGACGGCCGCGCAGCACTCGGCGCTGACAGCGTGGTGGTGCTTGACGAAATCGGCCAGATCGGCACCCGCCAGCTGCTCGATCTGCTGCGCCACCGCGAGCAGCACGGCTTCAAGCTGGTGGCCATCGGCGACGACAAGCAATGCGCTGCCATCGATGCCGGGCCCGTGGTGGACCTCCTCCGCCGCGCGCTTGGCGAGGAGCGCGTGCCGCAACTCCTCTCCACCATCCGCCAGCACTCCGAAGAGGAGCGCCGCGTCGCCACCCTGTTCCGCGACGGCAAGGCCGGCGAGGCGATCGCCGCTAAGCGCGAGGACGGCACGGCCGAACTCGCGCCAGGTGGCTACCGGGATGCCGTGCAGCGGGTTGCCGCCCTCTATGCCGAGCGCCGCCAGGCCACGCGTGACCGGCCCGGCTACACGATCACCATCTCGGCGCCTACCAACATGGATGCCCGCGAGATCGCCCGCGAGGTCCGCGAACAGCGCAGGGGCTTTGGCGAGGTTGGGCCGGACCGGGTGACGATGCCTGCCACGGACGGCCGCGGTGCAGGCTACAGCCTCACACTGGCCGAAGGCGACACGGTGCGGCTGTTCCGGCGCACGCGGGCCGTGTTTACTGGCGGGGACGGCAAACAGCGTTCGTCCATCATCGGCGACAACGGCAGCGTGCTGCGCGTCGAAGCCGTGCTGCCGGACGAGGGGCTGCGGCTGCGGAGCGACAGCGGCAAGGTCGGCTTCGTGGCATGGAGCGCGCTGCGCGACACGGGAAGCGGCCGGGTGCTGCTCGCGCATGGCGACTGTCTCACGATCGACAGCAGCCAAGGGGTGACGTCGGACGAGCACATCAACGCCCTGCCCGCCGGATCGCGCGCCGTGCCGGGCGGCAAAGCCTACGTGGCCGCAAGTCGGCATCGGGTTCGCTCCTACCTGGTCGGCAGCCAGGGCGCCGAGCTGCGCGAGGTGCAAGAGCGCCGCCCCTCTGGATTGGGCGCCTTGACGCCCGAGCAAGGCGCCCATGAGGCGTGGGCGAACGTGGTGCGCAATTTCCAGCGTGAGACTCTGAAGGAGAGTGCGCTGGCGTTCCTCGAACGCGCCATCGTCGCCAAGCGGGCGACGGTCAAGGTGTTGCAAAGCGTGCTGCGGACGCATGAGCGGCGTGAGGCGGACGGAGAGGACGCCACCACCGTCCGGGAGACCTTGCAGGTGCAGGCGATCCGCGAGGCGCTGCCACGGATTGCGGAGGGACTAGGCGAGGTCGCCTCGCAGCAGGCCGCGGTTGCGGCCGGTGTGGGTGCGATGGCAGCCTATTGGGCAGACCGGGAGGCGCGGCGCATCGAGGTTGCGGCCCGGCTGGTATCCGAGGGCGATCTGCCGCTCGGCGAGGCTCTCGCCCGCATCATTGCGGCGGACCTCGGCGACCAGCGACGAGGATTGCCGGTCAACCCGGTGCATGGCACGCGGCGGCTGGCGGAGGGTGTCGAGGAGGTGGAGCAGGTCGAGCAGCGGGTGGAGCGCCGGCTGCTTGCCGCCGTGGACGCCTATGAGGCGAGGCAGGAGCCGGTGGCGCGGCCTAGTGAGCGCCAGGGCGCGCGAATGAGGGCCTAGCTGTAGCTGTAGCGGCGCATAGTGATGTATGGCCTGACGTGAGGCTTAGTGCCAGATCGCAGCACGCGCCTAATGGACGCAGCATGGTATGACTTTCGCCAACAGGTCTTAGATCGAGGAAGTGGGATGAAGAGATTTAGCAGAGTGTTAGCTTTTGTCGCGGCATCGGCACTCTGCACGGGCGAAGTACATGCTCAAGGGATCAAAGTCAGCCTTATCGGCACCGGAACTCCGATCCTCAACATCAATAGGTTCGGGATCAGCACGCTAGTTGAAGCTGGAAACCAGAAGATCCTCGTGGATGCGGGAAGGGGTGCAGCAATTCGGCTTCACCAGCTTGGGATACCTCTCAGAGATATCTCGGCAGTCTTTGTTAGCTTAATGAACTCGGACCATATAACCGGGCTTCCTGATATCTACGCAACGGCGCCACTACCGACCGACGATGGCCGGCGTACCACTCCGCTTGAGGTTTGGGGGCCCGATGGGGTTGATAATCTCACATCAGGCATTGAACGGATGTTTGCCGACAATAATCGTATGAGGCTTTTGCAGCACGAGACAAACGAGTCGGCGACGCGAATCATCCCTCATATTGTTAAGGAGGGACAAGTCTATGACCGTGATGGTGTAACCGTCAGTGCTTTCCTGATCGAGCACGGCGACACGAAGCCTGACTATGGATATCGCATCAGCTATCGAGGCCATTCGGTTTCTATAACCGACGATACTAACTACGCGGAGAATTTGGTTAAAAACGCCAAGGGCGCCGATATGGTGATCCAGAGTGTGGCAATCGGCAGTCGCGCATTGGAGCAGGCAGACCCAGAGTATGTGAACCACTTTTATTCGTATCTTGCTAGTCCTGAAGTGGTTACCAAGATGTTTGCTGAAATCCAGCCGAAGTATGCTGTGCTCTCACATATATCTCTCTACAGCAAGGGTGCTTTTCCAAGACCAACAGAACAGGAGCTAATCTCCCGTGTTCAAGCAGGGTACAAAGGCGTAGTCGTGATAGGCCAAGATTTGATGCAATTCGAAATTACGGATAGCGGTGTTCGAGCGCTACCTTATTCCGCAAATCAGCGCAACGAGGAGCCGAAATAACTACAGGTCCTTGCTCGGTTACATTGCTAGGACTGTCCTCGCTCGTCTGCTGATCTCAATCTCTACTTAGTTGACTTTGGGTCGGTTGCTATCGGAACTCCGCTCCTTAGTCGGCTGAGGCCCGCGACGCCTTCGCGGGCTGCTTGGACGTGTCTGCCTCGGCCTGCGTCACGGCCATCCTCGCGCCCTCAGCCCGGCGCAGATCGGCCCCGACGCGCTCCACGTCCCGCCAGACGGCTTGCTCGCTTTCGCGCACGCGGGCCTTGGCCTGGCGCAGTTCGGCTGACTCCATCACGCTGTTTCCGCCCGCCGTTCACCTACCGTCACGGACTGCCGCGCATCTTGCGCCCTCGCCTGTTGGCCGGCGGCCTCGACCGCGCTCCAGACGGCAGCGCCGTTGCGGGCCGCAACATAGGCCGCGTGCTTCTCCTGCTCGCTCGCCACATGGGAGGCGGAGGCGCGCTGGCGGGGCTGGGTGGTGTCGGAGGTGGGCATGGTTGTCTCCTTCCTATGCGGCCCGGCTGCGCCGGTAGCTCGTCTCGCCGAGCAGGCACGCCAGCTCGGGGCGGCGGAACGCGATGGCGGCTCCGTGCCGCATCGGCGGACGGTTGCGCACCAGCGTGATCCGCTCGTCGTCGCGCATGTCGGCCAAAAGTTCATGCGGCTTGGCGAGGTCGCGGCTGATCTCATGCTCGCTGACGTTGGACCCCCGCGAGCCGCTGGGTACTTCCATGCCTTTGCCCTGCTTGCCCCGGTTCGTGCCGGTCGAGACGGCCGTCGCGCCGAACGTGCCGAGGATCGCGGATAGCTCTTTCGCGCTTTCCAGGTTTTGCACGCCGGCATAGGTCCGCCAAGACAGGCCGTCGAACCAGGCTCGCTTTCCGGCCACGGTCCAGACTTCCTCGATCTGGCCCTCCGACTGATAGAAGAGTTGCAGGGTGATTCTGCTTTTGCGGCCTTGGTCGCGGGCAATCTTGAGGGCCGGGTCGCGTCCGATCAGCACTGCCTCGTCCAAGGGGAAGAACACGCGGCCGGTGAAGTCGCCCTTGGCCGCGAACACGGCATCGAGGTGGCAGCCGACGAGCACGCGCGCCACGGCCGGGGTATGCTCCAGCGCCTCTTGCGGGACCTGGCAGAACACGGCCAGCTTGCCCTCGACGAGCTCGCCCATGCGGTAGGCGTCGCCGCTCACCAGGTCAGCATACGCCGTGCTTGCCAGCCATTCCGTGTCCTCCGTGGCGTTGCCGAGTGCGCCGGAGAAGGTTTCCGCCGTCATGCCGAACATGGTTGACGCCAGCGAACGGGCGAGGGGACTGGCCGAGGTTTCGGCGATGCCGCGCAGGCGGTTGCGCACCGTTTCCTCGCCACCGTCAAGCCCGTCGCGCAACGTGCGCAAGGTTTTTAGCTCCGGGGCGATGGACGGTTCCCAGACCAGGTGCGCGACCAGGGCGAGGATGATGGTGCGGCCCCACCGCTTGAACTTGCCGCCTTTGTCGTCGGTTGGCATCGGGCCGATGATGCGCCCTACGACGGCGCGCAGCCGCGTCTCGGCGAGGGGGCTGGCGATGTCGATACCGGCCAGCACGTTCGGGCCGGCGCCGCCGATCTCGAGCCGCATCACTTTGCGCCCGCGGTCTTCCAGTTCGGCGCCGACGAGGGCTGACAGTTCCTCGGCCGGGTCGAGGCAGAAGATGCCGCCGCGCCACGTTAGTAGCGTCGAGACCAGCGTTGTGGACTTGTAAGTGCCCCCGCCGCCAATCACCATGGAGTGCGTTGAGCCACGCTTGCACGGGTCGATCAGCAGCGCGGCCTTGCCGCCGTTGCCCCAACTTGCCCGATCGTCAGGGTCGAACGGCACGCCAGCCACGGGGCCGAGGTCCACGCGCTCGGCCTCGCCCACGACGACGCCTCCCACGTCCTCGGCGGGGCCGGGTGGGAACAGCGCCTGCATGTCGGGGAGGCTCATGTAGTCCGCGTGGCCGTGGTTATCCGACGGGCCGCGCGTGATGGGTTGCTGGCGCAGGCGCAGCAGCCGCCCCATGCTGGGGAGCGAGGCGCCTCCTAGCACGCTATGGCCGATCCCGAAGGCCGCCAAGCCAAGCGCCAGGGTAGGCGGGATGGCGCTCGCCGGGATGCCCAGCATGAGCTGCCACGCCCGGCCGCGGAACGGCAGAGCATGCCACCAGAGCCAAGGGGTGTAGCCCACATGCCAGGCGGACGGCAGCATGGTGGAAAGCAACGCCGACGCAGCGGCAAGCCAAGCCGCGCCCGCCACCGGAATGCTCGCCGCGCCCGCCAGCAGCTTGGCACGCAGCGTCACGGCGCCGCTTCCTCCGCCTTGAACCAGACATGCGGCGCGGAAAACCCGTCGTCGCCCTTCGCCGTCCAGATGATAAGGTCCATGTAGCGGCGGACGTGCCGCCTGATCTTGTCGTCCGGGATCTGCGCGCCGGCCGGGTGCTGCTTGACCATCAGTTCCAGCGCGTCGAAGGCCTCGCCTTCCTCGGCGTGCCACGTCGTCATGCCGCCTTTGTGCCCGGCCGCGAGGAGCCGGAGGAAGTTGAACGCCTCTGCCCCGTCGCGCAACTCGCCGATCATCGGGCGATCCGGCCGCATCCGCAGCATCGCCCGTGCGCAATCCTCGACGCTGATGCCGCCTCCCTTCTCCGCCCCGAAGGTGTAGATCAAATGGACATGATTCCTTTGGCGTAGATCGCCAGTCTCGACCACGTTCTGCGCGGTCACGATCCGCTCGTGCTCGGGTATCTCCTGCATGAGCCGTCTGACCAGATCGGTTTTTCCGCTCCCGGTCGGGCCGCACGCGCCGATCGTCTTGCCGACGCGCGCGGCGAGCTTGAAGAACTCGGACCACTTGCGGGCCGCCTTGAGCGCGATCAGTTCGGCGTCGGCCTGCTGCCCGCGGCTTGGCCCGGCGTTGGTGTGTGCGAACATGCGCTCAAAGTCAGGGTCATCCACCCGGCGCGTGACCTTGGATGGCTTGCGGATAGTGAGCGCGATGATGCCCTGCTGCGTCGCCGCGTGCCGGCAACTCTGAATGCGCTGGCCGTCCGGCAGGGCGCCCTCGCAGAGCGGGTGTTCGGGGTCGAAGTCCTTGCCGGAGGCGGAGGCCGCGAGGATGCCGATGGTGTCGCAGCGATCCAGCGTCAGTTCCGGCGCATCGTGCCACGTCCATTGCCCGTCGCGTTCCACGCCGAACTCGCCGGGGCGGTTGATGACCACTTCCGTCACCTGGGGGTCGGCAAGCGGCGTGTCCAGGAACGTCAGGGCGCGGCGTAAGGGGCGCTCGCCGGGGTTCATCGCGCCGCGCTCAGCTTGTAGGCCGCGCTAAAGTCCACGGGCATGGTGAGCAGGATTGCGATCTCCTCGCCCTGCAACTTCTTGATCGTCACGGGGATGTTGACGGTGTTGCGCAGCGCTTCCGTCACGGCGCCTTCGAGGCCGCCCGTGTTCAGGTTCAGGTTATTGCTGCCGCGCTGCACCGCCGCCTGGGCGACGCTCACAGCTCCCTGGCTGTAGATCGGCGTGGAAGATTGACCCCCTGAGGGGGTGATCGGCGTCCAAAGTTGACCCCCTGATTTGTGGCAACACGCCACCCAGCCTTTTGGGTGGTGGGGGGAGATGCTGGTTGTGGAGACA